>Ga0123356_10007180_pt1 | contig 11148 bp, 11 predicted proteins | sample TergutEmb28metaG_2_FD_92546 | JGI IMG/M metagenome (GOLD analysis project Ga0123356, IMG submission 92546) | Embiratermes neotenicus P3 segment gut microbial communities from Petit-Saut dam, French Guiana - Emb289 P3 | ecosystem: Host-associated > Arthropoda: Insects > Digestive system > Gut ... | reverse complement strand
CGGGTTGGGTGTGCTGATGAATACACGCGGCCTGATGGAACTGGTGATCCTCAACATTGGACTTGATATCGGTGTGATCTCGCCGGCACTTTTCTCGATGATGGTGATGATGGCGCTCGTCACGACATTCATGACACGCCCCCTGCTGGCCATGATTTGCCCAAAGCATATGTTGGACATTCCGGGTGAGCGGGGCGAAGCCGAGGGCGTCGAGCCGACGACGATCGAGAGCGGAAAAGGTGCCGTGGCTTAGGATTTTCAACCTCCCTTTTCATCTTGCAGTTGAACCACGCCAGCTACGGGGACGAAGAACCGTCATCGCGGGCGAAGGCGAGTGATGAGACCCCAGGCTTCGAAGAGCGAAGGATCTGAGTGCGTCTCCGTCGCGCTTGCTTTCGAGCGCGACCACCCGCCACGCCGTTATGACCAACCTGCGTGATAAACTCACTCCACCATGACTGGAGCAGCCTCCATCCGTTGCGGCTCCAGAATTCCTGCTCTCGAGGAATGTGATGAAACCAGCCATCGAGACGCCGGGCGGCGTCTCCACCGATCCTTACAACAAGACCGTATGCTGCCTGCGCTGCGAGCAGAAGTTGCAGCGGTATCAGTTGATGCGTGCCAGCCTGGCTCCGGGAGCGGGACACGCGATTCTGTCCTGCCCGCGCTGCGGGCACGTTGAGTTCGTAGCGGATTCGAGCCCGCTGCTGCAGAATCTGGAGTTGGTGGCGGTGGATACGGGAGACGGGGATTAGGGTTCGAATTCCGGCATACGGACGGTAACGAAATGGTGTGGGACGGTCCGCCCGCGTCTGTTCCTTATTCAAGGTCAAGCCATATCACGCAGCCATTCCCGAGGCGTTGCGGTCAACCGCCCTCTGGGGACGGGAATTGGGTGTCGCATTCGCCGTGCGCGGGGCCAGTGCCATGATCGCCCTGCGCTGCTGTCCGCTGAGTGGCAAATTTGAGGATTGTTGGCAGTCCCGCCGAGCGCAAGCCTCACTTAAAAGTCGCGCACCCGGGTGGTAGAATTCGCGCTCATGAACAAGAAATCCGCTGCGCTCGCGCCACTGAGAATTGGCGTCAGGCTCACGACGACGATCATCCTCTCGTTGATGGTGTTCTGCTACGGGCGGACCGCGCTCGCCGCTCAACGTGTGGCGGCGGTTGGAAAGGTGCTCGACGCCGATGGCAAGCCCATCGAACACGCTGCCGTTCTGGTTTACTCAGCCGGTGTGAAGAAAGGCTTCAGCATCTTCTGCCCCACGTGCTACGTCGATTGTGGGAAGCGCACATTTACGGATTCCGACGGGAAATTCACCATCCCAGGTTTGAACTCTGATCTCTTCTTTAATCTCCTGGTCGTTCGGGAGGGTTACAGCGCAAAGTTTGTAAGCAAAGTCGATCCTGAGAAAGGGCCAGCCGAAACGGCTGTAATGAAAAAGCGACTCCCTCCAGAAAACCCTTCCCAAATCATTCGGGGTCGAGTGTTAGACCCTAAGGGAGAACCCGTTCGTGATGCTTTGGTCGAGCAGGGCGGCGCCATTCTTGAGCGCGGAACGGCTTTCGGTAATGGAGGCTGGACCGACCCCATGGCGGTCACGAACGAAAGTGGCGATTTCGAAATCGCGTACAGCAAACCTCTGGTAGCGGCCATTGTTCAGGTTTCCCCGCGAGCCATGGCTCCTCAGCTATCGACGGTACCCAGCGGCACGGACCGAAAAGTCATCACGGTGACGGAGGGAGCAACCATTCGAGGACGGTTGGTACGCAACGGCGAGCCTGTCGGCCAGGCCGAGATAGGCCTGTCGACTCACACCCGGCGTAGCGGTGAGGCCCTGCCCGAGGTGCGCGTCGGAACCGATGACGAAGGGAAATTCGCATTGACCAACATTCCCCCGGGTAGAATCTGGTATCTGTACGCCAAGATGGAGTCCCTGGGCTCACGCGGCCTGGCGGCGGAGATTGTGGAATGTGCAACCAAGAGCGATGGCCAGGATCTGAACCTCGGTGACGTTCCGGTGAGACCCGCGTACACACTTCGGGGAAAGGTTGTTCTAAGTGATGGAAAGCCGATCCCGCCTGATATGCGGATCAACTTATTCTCCGATCGAGTACCGGACAGCCAATCTCTGACGCTTGCCTCGACGGGCGATTTCGAATTCAAAGGACTGGGCCGAGGAGTCTACCAGCTAGCGCCATCGGTGAAAGATTATGAGGCACGCGATCCCCAGTCCTTTGAGCTCCTGATTGAAGGCGATGTGAACAACTTCGAAGCCCGGTTGCAGCCCAGAGCCTCTTCGAAACCCTGAATCCCGCTCCTCGAATCTTGCCATCGCTCGGGTCTCAGTTCGGCGAACCCCGTAGTTGTTGATAAATCGCGATTCACTCCCAACCCGCCCACCACACCTTCGCGACCAGAGTCATTTGGAAACTCTCGTACTGAGTGCTGACCGAGACAGTAATACACTAATACAGTAAGTAATAATGATGAATACTCCCGACCCATGCCCAGCATGACTGAATCAATGGACCCAGCACGTAAGACCCAACTTTAGAACGGGATGTCCTCGTCGGTGATGGGACCAGTACCTGCGGACTCGGGTTCGGGGACGCGCTGGTCGAAATTGTTGCTGCCCGCTGAGGCGGCGCGCGAGCCGCTCGAGTAATCGCCACTTCCACTTTCGCCGCGGCCGCCGAGCAGGATCAGATCGCTGGCTACCACCTCGGTCATGTATTTTTTCTGGCCGGTCTGCTTGTCGTCCCAGGAGCGGGTCTGCAGGCGCCCTTCGATGTAGACCTTGCCGCCCTTCTTCAGATATTCTCCGGCGATTTCGGCGAGGCGCTGCCAGAGAACCACGTTGTGCCATTCGGTGCGGTCCTGCCACTCTCCCGCTTTGTCCTTGAAGCGCTCGTTGGTGGCGATCGTCAGCTTGGCCACGGGCGTACCTTGCGGCGTGTATTTGACTTCGGGATCCTTGCCCAGATTACCGATCAATTGAACCCGGTTCAGACTCTTTCCAGCCATGGCGGAGCTCCTTTGCACGGTTGACTATACCAGATGAGTCAGCGGTGCAAGATCGGGGCAGTCGGTGTAAGTCGAGGGCTCAGGATGACAACGGGGATCGCAAGATTCAGCGCCTGATCAGGAAAGGGTTGGTCTCGCGTTCTGCGCCGATTGTGGTAGACGGGCCGTGTCCGGGGATGACGATGGTATCCTCAGGCAGAGTAAGGACTGTGTCGTGCAGGGAGCGCATGATCTTTTGCGTTGAGCCTCCGGGGAGATCGGTTCGGCCGATGGATCCGGCGAACAGCGTGTCGCCCGCGATCAGCTTCTTTTCGGCGGGGAAGTAGAGGCAGATGCTGCCTTCGGTGTGGCCGGGAGTGTGCAGGATCTGCGCGCTGTGCGATCCGGCGGAGACGGTTTCTCCCGTTGTGATGCTGTGATCGATCTCGACTTTTCCCGGTGCGGGTACGCCGATCCATGCGGCTTGCGCGTCGAGCATCTTCAGCAGGGCATAGTCGTTCTGGTTGAGCAGGATGGGCGCTCCGGTTGCTGCCCGCAGCTTCATCGCTCCTCCGACATGATCGATATGAGCGTGAGTGATCACGATCTGTTTGACTTCGAGATGGTGCTTGCGAAGCAAAGCGAGGATGTCTTCGATTTCATCTCCGGGGTCGATCACCATGGCTTCGTGGCTGGTCTCGTCGCCGATGATCGAACAGTTGCACTGAAGCGGGCCGACGGGGAGGATTTCGTGGATCATCGTGTCATTGTAGCGGGAAAATCGTCCGCCACGAATTGACAGCAATGAACCGGGATCAACCGCACCAGCATCCCGAATCTCGGTTGTCCGGGTGAATCCGGGCGAATCCGCAGCCCATGGTTTTGTTGATTCCTACACTTGCCGGGCGGGCGGTTTCGGGTGGACAATACGTCGGTGCCTGGGGAGGCAGTTGTGGCCAAATATCGTCAACCAGGGTATCAGGACAGCAATCGCGAGCCGCGTCGTGAGGCACCGCGCAAGGCTCCGCCGGAACGCAAGAGCGGACCGCCGAAATGGGACCATGCTCTCGGACCGCGACCGGTGAATCTGCCGGGCACGCGGGCCGTGTCGCGCTGCGCCCAGTGCGGGACTGTGTTGCAGGGAATGGGCGCCGAGGGGAAGTGCCCGAAGTGCGGGTTTGAATTGCATTCCTGCAAACAATGCTCCTATTTTGATCCGGGGAGCCGGTTTGAGTGCATGCAGCCGGTGAAAGAGCGGATCGCGAAAAAGGACCAACGGAATTCCTGCGAGCTGTTTGAGATTCGCGTGACCCGCGAAAAGGAAACGTCGACGCCGGCGACTCCGCGGCCGAACGATGCCCGGGCGGCGTTTGAGAATCTGTTCAAGAAGTAACGCCCGCCCCCGCCACTTCTCAAACCTCCAACCGGCGCCGGCTTTGTTGTGCACGACGGCTGCCCGGGAATTCCCCGCGAGGCCACCCGTCGCGTCTCGGGACTGAGTCGTTGGCTTCGATCTGGATGGCGCGGTGAAAGGTATGCTGCGGTTTACGGCTTCTGTGTGGGCCGGATCAGAATCTCGCTGACAAACGACTGCGGCGCCTGGGTGACCAGCATGGCGATGGCGTGCGCGACATCTGCTGACTGAAGCATTTTTTTCGGATCTTTTCCCGTGTGCGGGCTGAGGTCGGTATCGACGGAACCCGGGCAGACGACCGAGACGCGAATGTTGTGTCCACGCAGCTCCTCCGCTACGGAATAGGTGAGCCCGTTCAATCCCCATTTCGAGGCCGCATAGGCTGCTCCGTTGGGTAAGGCGTTTTTTCCGGCGAGCGATGAGAGGTTGATGATGTGTCCGGAGTGGAGGCGAATCATCAGTGGCGCGAAACAGCGGATGGCGTAGTAGACCCCGCGTAGATTTGTGTTGAGAATGCGCTCCCACTCATCCGGAGCAAGACTGTGAAGTGGATCTTTGAAGCCGCCGACACCTGCGTTATTTACCAGTATGTCGAGGCGGCCGAAAGTGCTATCCACTCGGGCAGCCGCATACTCCAGCTGATGAAGGACGGTGACGTCGCAGGGAATGACTTCAGTTTTGCCGCCGCTCGCGACAATGGCGCGAGCAGTTTCGTCGAGGGACGTCTTTGTCCTTCCGCAAAGAACGGTGGTGGCGCCGAGACTCGAGAGCTTGCGGGAAACGGCGGCTCCGATTCCGCGGCCCGCGCCGGTGATGACGGCGACTTGCCCGGCAAGCTGCTGAGCGGTGTCCATAACAGGAGGGCCCTCCTGGCAACGGGACTGAGTTTGCGGGGGACTGAAACATCCGTGTTCTCCGCTATGCGCATCTTAACAACAAAGAGGAGGACGAATGGGAAGTTGCTTGCCTTCGGAAGGAGAGGTACTTATAATCCGGCCAACCGGGAATCAGGGTCAACCGCATCAACGGTCCAACCGGAATACCCATCGTCTCCCGGGGCCCTGCCAGGAAGCCCGGCATTCCAAAGCAGGATCCGAAAGTAGTGCGGTCCAGGCTGGAATGCGGTCGTTGCTGCTGAGAAGCTTGAGTATATCGATTCCCGAAAAGCTATTTCCCGAGAGGTCAAGGAAGGTCAAGGAGCCATACTGATGAACAAGATTCTGCTATCGATTGTACTTGGGGTCACGGCAGTCGCGGTCGCACAGGCCAGTACGACTGCGCCGGCTCAAGCACAATCGGCCGCGCCAGCCCAGGCGGCACCCTCGTCGCAGGGGCCGGTGATCAAGGATCCCGCCGAATATAACGCCTACGTCGCCGCGGTCGGCCAGAAAGACCCCAGCGCGAAGATCAGCGGGCTGGAGGCGTTCCTGACGCAATATCCCAACAGCGTGATGAAGGATCAGGCGCTCGAGATCCTGATGCAGACCTACCAGCAGGCAGGCAACATCAAGAAAGCGATGGAAACGGCGACGAGGCTGGTCGCCTCCAGTCCGTGCCACGTGCCCGCGCTGACCTTGCTGACCTATGTGAATCGCACGCTGGCGCAGAGTGGCGATGCCAATGGCAAGCAGGAATCGGCCGACGCAGCAAAATTTGGCCAGCAGGGCCTGGATTGTCTGGACAAGTTCCCGAAGCCGGAAGGAACCAGCGACGAAGACTTCAAGAAGATGAAGCTCACGATGAAGTCGAACTTCGACGCCGGGGTAGGATGGGGCGCTCTGCAACAGAAGGATTACGCGAAAGCCGCGCAATCTTTGCGGCAGGCAGTGGACGACAATGCCCCGGACTCGCAAAAAGATTTGAGCTTGCTCTATCCGCTGACGCTCGCCTATCTGCAGCAGGCGCCGCCCGATTATCAAGATGGAATCTGGTATGGGGCGCGAGCGGCGGCGGTGGCTCCTCCGGCGAGCGCTCCCGGGATCGAGAATTACGTGAAGGGGCAATATCGCAAGTTCCACGCCGGGGAGGACGGCTGGCCTGAATTTTATGCCGCGGCCAAGGCGGGCGGCCCGCAGGTACCGGTGCCGGCGGCACCGACCCCGGCGGATCAGGCCCACAAGATGCTTCAGGAAACGCCCCCCGACAAGATGGATTTTGCGACCTGGGAATTTGTGCTGACCCAGGGAGCGCAGGCCGACAAAGATACGGTTTGGAACGCCATCAAGGGCAGACCCGTGGCCATGCAGGGTACGATCATCAGCACGACGCCGACCGAGTTCATGATTGCCGGCAGTTCGGACGATATCGATGCCAAGAAGGCGGACATCACGCTGCGGTTCGAGGACAAGGTTCCTCCGCGGTTGATTCCGAAAGACGGAGCCAGCTTTGACTTCCAGGGGGAGCCGGCATCGTACACGACCAATCCCTTCATGATGATCCTGGAAAAGGGAAGGCTGGTGAACGTGAAGCCGGCGGCTGGGGCTCACAAATCCGGCGGGGCAGCGCACAGGCCGGCGCAGTAAGGCAACGTTTTTGAGCAAGCGATCCGAAGGCAGCCCGGTGAGGGCTGCCTTTCCTCTCGGGTTTGGCGAGGGGGCCGACGATTCTCCGATCTTGTTCCGGAGAGGTGACACTCCTCATGGCGCAAGCCGAAGGAATTCTTGCTTCGACCCTGGTCTGCCTCGATGCGAGGTCTCGTGGCAGGTCCACAAGGGTTTAACGTCTCCGTCCGTCCCGGCGGCGACGAAGAATTTATATTACAGGTCGCCTTCGATCCCGAAGCCCGAGAGCTGGGGCTTTACGGCGACGGAGGGGCAAAGGAGCCACACTTATGAAAAAGATTCTGCTATCGATTGTCCTTGGGGCAACGGCAGTCGCAATCACACAGACCAGTACGACTGCGCCAGCTCAAGGGCAATCGGCCGCCTCCGCCCAGGCGGCACCCTCCTCGCAGGGGCCGGTCATCAAGGATCCCGCCGAATATAACGCCTACGTCGCTGCGATCGACCAGAAAGAAGCCAACGCGAAGATCAGCGGGCTGGAGGCGTTCCTGGCGCAATACCCCAACAGCGTGATGAAGAATCAGGCGCTCGAGATTCTGATGCAGACCTACCAGCACACCAACAATCCCAAGAAGATGCTGGATACGGGCAGCAAGCTGGTGGCTTCCGATCCGTGCAATATGCGCGCGCTCGCGTTGCTGGCGCATTTCAATCGGGTGCTGGCGCAGAATGGAGATTCGACCGGAAGTCTGGCGGACGCGAAAAAGTACGGCCAGCAGGGCCTGGATTGTTTACCGAAGGCGACGGATGCAGACATCGTCAAGATGAAGGACCAGATGACGGCAATCTTCAAGGCGGCCGTCGGCATCGCCTGCTATCAGGATAAGGATTACACCTGCGCGACCGAGAATCTGAAAGTTACGGCAGACACGAATCCGACGGATTTCAGCGTGGTGTATCCTCTGGCATTGGCTTACTGGCCCGACGTAAAGACACCCGCCACGCCGGACAACAGCCTGAATGCGATATGGTACGCGTCCCGGGCTTCGGCTCTCGCCCCGGCTCAAGTACAAGCCCAGATCGAGAAATATGCCCGCAGTCTGTATATCCGATACCACGGAGGGGACGATGGCTGGTCGGATGTGCTGGGCAAGGCCAAAGCGGGCACGGCGGCGCCAGCGGATCTCGCCACTCTCATCAAGCCCGCGCCCACGCCGGCCGAGCAGGCGCACAAGATGATCCAGGACACGACGGAAGGCGATGGCAAGCTGCACCCGGAGAAGATGGACTTTGCGCAGTGGGAGTTCGTTCTGACCAACGCCAGTCCGGACGACCAGGGCACCGTGTGGACTGCCATCAAGGGCAAACCCTTCGCCCTGGTGGGTACCGTGATCACCAGCAATGCGACCGGGTTCATGATTGCCGGCAGCTCAGACGACATCGACGCCAAGAAGGCCGACATCACATTGCACTTCGAAGACAAGGCCCCGAAGACGTTCGGCAGCGACAATTTCCAGTTTTCGGGTGAGCCCGCCTCGTACACCTCGAGCCCTTTCATGATGGTGTTCGAAAAGGGTCGGCTCGTGAATCCGAAACCGGCGGCCGCAACCGCGCACAAACCCTCTGCCGTTCACAAGGGAACAACGCAATAGCGAACGTTCTGTCGACAGCGGTAAACCCGGCTTAGCGGACGATCTTCTTTTCGAGAGGAACGGGGCGGGCGCTGCGCACGGGGCGCTTGACCCCGTCGCGCAGCTGGCGGACATCAATCTTCAGCTCACTAATGGTACGGCTGAGGGTGTTGCGGTGCATGCCCAGTTCGCGCGCGGCACGGCACTGGTTTCCTTTGTTTTCCTGAAGGACGGTCAGAATAAAACGCTTCTTGAATTCCCGCACGCCCTCGGCGTAAAGGATGTTGCTGCGGTACATTTGCAGCACGAGTGCTTCCAATTGGTCTTTCACGAGACGGTTCTCTCTTTACGAAAATTTTTCACTGCGCCGCTGCCTATTTCGGCCGGAATTTGGGGGAGTCACTCAACTTCTGGGGAGCCTGATGAATCAAGACAAGACCCTGATTGAAACGATTTCGCAACTCGGGCGGCGCCAGCCAGATCGCAGCCCTTCCAACCACCAGGAAGTAGGGCGCCAATTGCGAATTCTGCAGCAGCGGTGAAGCTGGCTGGAATGCCGTCATTCCCATCAGGATGATGGCGACCATCAGTCCGCCCCGGACAAACCCCAACAACGCGCCCAGGAAACGGTCAAATCCGCTGAGACCGGCCTTCTGCTTCACCCAGCGTGCCACCCTGGCCGCAATTCCGAACAGGAGCACGATGGCAAAGAAAATGACCAGGAAACCCAGAATCTCAGCTACCCACGGGTTCTTGAGAAACCTGTCAAACCACTCCGCGAGGCCGTGATACTGCCACGCAGCCACGATGTAACCGACAATCAATCCAGCCGTGGTGAGGGCCTCGGAAAAGAAACCCTGCATGGCGGCTGTAATCACACTCGCGAGCACCAGGGCACAAATGATCCAATCCAAGATCGTCATAAGGCGATGGTCAGGCTTGCCCGCTTCGAACCGAAACTTGATCAGACATCGAGCTTGTGGCCCGTGAGCTGCAAATAGGCCTCGAGGTACTTCTCGGACGTACGGCGCGCCACGTCTGGCGGAAGCGCCGGAGCGGGCGGTTGTTTGTTCCAGTGAATCTGTTCGAGATAATCCCGAACATACTGCTTGTCATATGAATCCTGTGCCCGGCCGGGGGCATATTTGTCGGCCGGCCAGAAGCGGGAAGAATCCGGAGTCAAGACTTCGTCGGCGAGGGTGATGCCTTGCTCGGTGCGCCCGAACTCAAATTTGGTGTCGGCGATGATGATGCCGCGCTGGCGGGCATAGGCCGCCGCCTTCTTGTAGATGCGCAGCGTAAGGTCGCGGAGATGACTGGCCGTCTCCACCCCCACCAGATCGCACATCTGATCGAAGGAAATGTTTTCGTCGTGACCGCTGGTGGCCTTGGTCGAAGGCGTGAAGATCGGCTCGGGGAAGGCGTCGGATTCTTTCAGGCCTGCCGGCAGAGTAATGCCGGAGACCTTGCCCGTGGCCTGGTACTCCTTCCACGCGGATCCGGAAATGTAGCCGCGCACCACACACTCAACAGGGAACATCTGGCCTCGGCGCACCAGCATGGAGCGGCCGCGGAGCTGGTCGGAGTACTTGCGCAGGACCGGAGGATATTTGCTTATATCGGCCGTGATCAGGTGGTTCGGAACGATGTCGGCCAGGTAATCAAACCAGAACAGCGAAATCTGGTTGAGGACTTGGCCTTTGTGGGGAATGCCGGTCGCGAGGATGTAGTCAAAGGCGGAAATGCGGTCGCTGGCAATGAACAGCAGTTGGCTTTTGTCGATGTCATAGACGTCGCGGACTTTACCGCTGGCGTGGAGCTTGAGATCGGGAAAATCGGATCGCAAAAGGACAGAATCCAGAAGATCGGAACTCATGCTTGGAATTTTACAGGCAAGAGGCGAGGCGTATTCTAGCTGGCCACAAAAAATTGTCAACCATTCTGGTCCCGCCAGAGCCCGTGGTCGAGCCCGCAGTTCGAGCGAAAAGCATTGATAGTAAAGCGGATGGAAGAGAGCGCGGAATGCGCCAAGCATTTCCGGAAGCGGGTTTGTGGAAAAGCTGAGGATGAGCGTGGATAACTTGGCAGTTTGCGAGTGCGATCCCCGGCGCTGTCATCCGTACGAGCGGGTGAAGCCGCAGGGGACCTTGCCTTTTCCACCGGTGCGGAGCAATAAACCCGGATGCTAGCGGGTGTTCCTGATGTCGCCATGCTTTCCGGGGCCTTTTGTCTTGCCACATTGGGCATGTTTTGGGGACTTGTCGATGCCTGGGCTCGAACCAGGAAAAGTGTGCTCACCCGCTGCGGGCAAAGACTGTTTGCATCCAGTCGGCGAGGGCGGCACCGGGAAAGCTGTCAAAGGCAGCACCGGCGACAATGCCCCCGCCGGTCCGACGAGCGCGATGGGCGGCGCGCCAGCGCCACGTCGAGGAGACACGAGTCAGACATGTTCTGGATATAATGCCGGATACTGAGGAGACCAATGATCTGTGCGTGCTGTGCTTCCGAAGTTGCCCCAGGCTCGAATTTCTGTACACACTGTGGACATGCTCTGGTTGCCGCGTCGCCGAAAACGCCCCAACGAGTGCAGGGATT
>Ga0123356_10007179_pt1 | contig 11148 bp, 9 predicted proteins | sample TergutEmb28metaG_2_FD_92546 | JGI IMG/M metagenome (GOLD analysis project Ga0123356, IMG submission 92546) | Embiratermes neotenicus P3 segment gut microbial communities from Petit-Saut dam, French Guiana - Emb289 P3 | ecosystem: Host-associated > Arthropoda: Insects > Digestive system > Gut ... | reverse complement strand
GGTGGATGGCGATATTTGGGAAGCGCGGGTAACGTATTTAGGCGAGCTGCTTGCCCCGCAAACAGTGCCCGGCGATGTGGTTTTATGCGAGTTCGAATTTGAAATCCGCGTCGGCGCCGACGGCGGCGCAACGCCGCTTACCTTAAAGCCGCAGAACAGCTATATTCTGGACGGTTCCGGCAACAATGTATATCCGCAAATCAAAAACGGCGCAATCACTATTGAAGCTACTGCGGAAACAGAAAGTTATAACTTCCGGGCTTATATGGAAGCAGCGCAAACCAACCTTAAAGCCGGCGACACCCTCTCTGTAGACATAATGCTCAGCGGTGATTTTAACTATACCCAGTTTAACGCCGCCATCGCCTATGACGCCGCGCTGCTGGAATTCGCCGGATACGCGAATTTGGGCGGCTTGGTGGCGGAAGTGAAGAAGGATGGCGCGGATAAAATCACTGTACGCAGCGTAGCCTCACTGAATATGTTGACCGGCGCTACTTGTGTAACGCCGGTACGGGTGGTAACGCTGAAATTTACAGTAAAGGATACTCTTGCCGCGGAGAGCATCGCAACCGATTTGAACTTCACCAGTATAGCGGTCACCCCGGCGGCTGGCGTTTCGGGAGTTACGGTTGCGCCGGGGCGGGTTTTGAGGGTGACATTGAGCCGGTAGACTCCCCCTGTCACTTCGTGACATCCCCCTCGCAAGCGAAGGGGACGAGAAGGTTTAAAACACCATTGTAAGGCTGTAGGTAGCTTGCCCCCTTCGCTTGCGAGGGGGGTGGCGCGCAGCGCCGGGGGGAGTTCCCGGCGCCAGTAGCAAACCCCGACGCATGGCCTTACGGCCATACGTCCGCCCCTTTCAAAAGGGGCCAGGGGTGGTAATTTAAGTGATTGCGCAGGGTTTACTCTGAGATAAGCGGTACGATTGCCATCGTCCTCTACAGGGCAGTGTTAGCCGTAGGGGCAGATGGCAATCTGGCCCGCCATCACGCGCCGCGATCACCTGACACGGCGCCGCGCCGCTGAAATCCCCACTGTCACTTCGTGACACCTCCAGGCAAATGAAGGAGACGAAAGTATGTCTCCACAGTAGTATAGCGCACCAAGGCCCCTTTTAAAAGGGGCGGCGTATGGCTGCAAGCCATGCGCGGGGTTTGCCGCATGAGCATCCCTCTAAAAGTAGCTAAAATCTTCCGCAAGAACCAAAGCCTCCAACCTCTATCCTCCAACCTCTCGCCTCCAGCTTGGGCCGCCGCATCAACCGCGCCGCATTTCCGCCCGTCCGCTTCGCGCTTCGTTTGGGCGGATACTGTTCTTTGCACTATTGACACATTTGAAATCGAAATTCAAAGGATTGGTATTATGATAAAAAAATTCGCGGACAAAACCCCAATTATTTTTTCTTTTATTACTACTATTCTTGTTCTTGTTATGTTTTCGATAACCCAATTCGGTTTCGCGTCTCTTTTCGGCGTTGACATAACAAACCCGGTACCAAACGTCAATACTTTTACAGCGTCTATGCTGGTCGAGATTGTTTTCTCGGGTCTTGTAATGCTTATCCTCGTCATGCTCAAGATGTCGTCTGTGAATAACCCTTTCAAAAAGGGATTTTTTAAGGGATTAGGCTTAGGCTGGTTTTTTTTCCTCGGCGCAATATTGTATTTTGCATTAGGCTTCGATTTTTCACAAGCAGGTTCCATCGAGAAGAGCAAATGGCTGCTGCTTATCCCTTTTTTCTTTGTAACTCTCCTGACAGGTGTTTTCGAAGAGCTTATGTGTCGGGGAATCCTCTATAATGTCATAAACAATAAATACAAGGTTCATACGGCGGTACTTCTTTCAGCGGCTGTTTTCGGAGTTGTGCATTTTGTAAATCTAGTCAGTAAACCTTTTGCTGAGACGGCAGTGCAGGTGCTGTTCGCATTTGGCGGAGGTGTTTTCTTCGCCGCTGTTTACGCAAGGTGTAAAACTGTTTGGGCGGGTGTATTGCTGCACGGACTCTTTAACTTCGCTGAAAAAGCTGCCGCTACTCTTGCCCCTGTCGAAAATGTAAACGAAAAGCTGATAATTTTCGAGGTTATTTTCGCGGCAGCGGCCATTTGTATTGGACTATACCTGATTAGAAAGAGTAAAACGGGGCTTACATAAGTAAAAGTCAGTCGGAGGAGATTACATGTGATACACCTTGGACAAACAAACCCCCGACCCGCCAAGCGGTGGGCCTACCCCCTTTGGGCTAGGTTTGCCACCGTACCGGCGGCTTTTAATATCCGGCCCGGAGGGCCGGGAACCAGTTAGAAATCCCTGCGGGATTTTAAATTTTATAAAATGCGTAAGCATTTTTACCTTAATCGTTCATCGTTCATTATTAATCGTTAATCATTCAGCCTCCGGCTGATAACGCCAGCGATATCTTGACTCAACCGCAGCAGTTGCGCCTCATCCGCGCCTTCCGTCATCACCCGCAGTAATGGTTCGGTGCCGGAAGCGCGTACCAATACTCTCCCCTGCCCGGCCAGTTCTTGTTCCGCCGCGGTTATTACCGCGCTGATCTCCGCGTCCGTAGCGAAACCTTCCTTGTTTTTGACCGGTACATTGATATGCGACTGCGCAAAAGGATGCAAAGCGGCGGTGAGGCTGCCTAAGCTGCCGCCGTTTTCCGCTAGCATTGATAATAGATACAAGGAAGCTACCAGGGCGTCGCCGGTGCTGTTGTATTCGCTCAGTATCAAATGCCCGCTTTGCTCGTCGCCCAAACAAGCCTCGTATTGCCGCATCTTCTCCAGCACATAACGATCACCCACTTTGCTTTCGATCAAGTTGACGCCTTGTTCCCGCATTTTCAGGCGCAGCGCCATATTGCACATCTGCGTTATCACCACGCAATCATTGCTCAAAGTTCCCTTATTGCGCATATGGCTGGAGATCAAGGTCAATATCATATCGCCATCGACAATATTGCCATGTTCATCCACCGCGATCAGGCGGTCGGCGTCGCCGTCAAAGGCCAGGCCCAGCGCCGCCCCTTGCTCTTTTACCGCCCGCTGCAATTGCTGCGGGTGGGTGCTGCCGCAGTTTACATTGATATTGTAGCCGTCCGGCTGTCCGGCCAGTTCAATTACCTCCGCGCCCAAGCGGCGCAGCAAACCGGCGGCGATGGGCGCGGCCGCGCCATTGGCGCAATCTATGGCCAGCTTCATGCCGCATAAGCGCGGATTTTGCGCGTCCAGCAATATATCCATATACTGCTGCGCCGCGCCCGGCACAATCGTCAAGCGTCCCATATGTGTAAACTGTGTAACAATGCTTTCCGGATTATCCAGCAATTCCTCTATCTGTTCCTGCGCCTCATCCGGCAGCTTGGCGCCCTGCGCGGTAAAAAATTTAATGCCATTATCATAATAAGGATTATGCGAAGCGGAAATCACCGCGCCCGGCGCATCATATACGCGGCATAACGCGGCCACGCCCGGCGTGGGGATCACCCCCAGCAATAACACATCTACCCCGGCGGCCATAAACCCGGCGGCCAGCGCGCTTTCCAGCATATCGCCGGAAACGCGCGTATCTTTTCCAATCAAAACGCAAGGCTTTCCCTGTTCCCGCGTCAACAAAGCCGCCGCCTTGCCCAAACAAACCGCCAGCTCCGGCGTCAACATCTCATTAGCCTTACCGCGTATACCATCTGTACCAAAATATTTGGTCATACTATCACCCCTGTAAAATATTGAAAAATCATCAATTAATGATTAACCGCGAAAAGCGCTAAAGACGCGAAAAATGCGTTTCGGTCATGCGGAGCATTCGTGTTTTAGACAAGTTTTTGCTATAATTAGACATCAAAAGCCTCTTAAATCTAATAACAAATTATATATATTGTTTTTTTCGCGCCTTTCGCGTATTTCGCGGTTCTAATCAAAAACATGTGCAGCCGAGGACGGCTGCAAACCAACCCTAGACGCGAAAAATGCGTGTTGGTCATGCGGAGCATTTATGTTTTAAACAAGTTTTTGCTTTATAAGACAACAAAAAGCCTCTTAAATCTAATAACAAATTATATATATTGTTTTTTTCGCGCCTTTCGCGTATTTCGCGGTTTAATCAAAAACATGTGCAGCCGAGGACGGCTGCAAACCGCCTTTATATTTGCCATTTGCCATTACCGCGTTAGCGGCGCGCAGGCCGTCGATGGCTGAGCTTAGTATGCCGCCGGCATAGCCGGCGCCTTCCCCGGCCGGATATAGGCCCACCACATTGATGCTTTGTCCGTCGGCGCCGCGCAGGATGCGCACCGGCGAGGAGGTGCGGCTTTCCACGGCTGCCAGTACCGCCTGTTCGGCGAAACCCTTAAGCCGCTGTTGCCACTGCCGCAATGCCAGCGCTAGGCCTTCGGCCACCGCCTCCGGCAATAGAGGTCGCAGCTCCACACTATGCCAGGCATGGCTTAAAGGTATAAATTCCGCTGGCGGCGTTGTGGCCCCCCAGCCGCGCAGATAATCCTCGACCAGGCATACCGGCATGGCATGATCCGCGCCGCCCGCGATAAAGGCTGCTTTTTCCAATTCCTGCTGCCAGGCCAGCGCGGCCAGCGGATCGTCGGCAAAATCCCGGCCCGGGGCAACCGCGCCCACTATCGCGCTGTTGGCGCGGCCGCTGGCCCGCGTTGACAGGCTGATGCCATTGCTGACTAAACAACCGGCCTCGCTGGAGGCATTTACTATTTGCCCGCCCGGGCACATGCAGAAGCTGTAAAAATCGCGCCCGTCCGCCGTCTGATATGTCAACTGATAATCCGCCTTGGGCAGAGCGCCATGCCCCGCATACAGTCCGTACTGGGCTTTATCAATAAAACTTTGGCTATGTTCGATGCGCAGGCCTACGGCGAAGGGCTTGGCGGCCAGGGCCACGCCACATTGTTCCAGCATATAAAAGGTCGGCCGCGCGCAGTTGCCGGGGGCTAATATCACGGCTGGCGCCGCTATTTCGCCGCTATAGGCGCCGGCCAGACTTATGCCGCGTATAGCGCGGCGGCCCGCTTCGGGCTGCAGCAACAAGCCGCTTAAGCGTGTGCCAAAGCAGATTTGCCCGCCGGCGGCAATTATCCGCCGGCGCAGGCGCGGGAGTATTTCCTGCAATTTATCGCTGCCCAAATGCGGCTTATGCCAATACAGTATTTGTGGCGGCGCGCCTACGCTGATCAGGGTTTGCAGCACTTGCCGCGCCAATTTATCCTTGCCGCGGAAGGTCAGCTTGCCGTCGGAAAAAGCGCCGGCGCCGCCCTCGCCGAACTGTACATTGCTGCGTTCATCCAGCAAACCGCTGTGCCAAAACCTTACCACATCACGCGCGCGTTGCTCCACCGGCTGCCCCTGCTCCACCAATAGCGGCTTATAACCCGCCTCGGCCAGGCATAAAGCCGCGAATAAGCCGGCTGGCCCCGCGCCCACCACCACGGGCGGCGCGGCCAAGCGCGGCGCGGGTTGCGCTAGTGGCGGCGCGCTTTCTTCCTGAGGCAAAAGCATCATATTTATGCCGCGCCCTTTGGCGCGGCTTTGTGGCGCCGCGCTGCATAAGACATCCACACTGTAGACAAAAAACGGCTCGCCATCTTCGCGCGCGTCCAGTGATTTTTTATAGATATTTAATTCGGTCAGCGCCGCTGTGGCCAGACCCATGGCCTGAGCCGCCAGACGGCGCAAATGCTGTTCTTCTTGCGCGGTTTGCTCTAAACTCAGTTTTATGCCGCTAACGCGCCAGCTTTGCCTGCCTTTATTATCTGTATGCATATCATTTATTATCAATATCGCCGCCATTCACGGCCAGCATCAATGCTTCCAGTAACTGTTCGTCATCCTCAATTTCGGCGTTCGGATCATAGATGCTTACCTCCACCGTATCCACCGACATACTGCCCAATATTATATTCGCCGGCAGCGCCACGCGTATGGGCAGCTCATAAAGGCCGGCTTCCAGTTCCGCGCAATCCACATATGGCACGATATCGACCTCTTTTAACAGCGCGACAAAGGTTTCCGGCCCGTACACCGTTATCTGCACCCGCGGCTGCTCTACCTCGGCGATAAGACCGTCGCCCACATTATGGCTGATCACCAGCGTTTTGGAGAAGTTGGCAAAATCCACGGGTTCTATTTGCAAAGCCACCGTCACCTGTCTTCTATCCGAGCTGAAGCCGCTACCTAAAGCCAGGTTGACCGCCAGACCGGTAGTGGCGCGCAATTCACTGACATCTACCGGTTCTGTTTCCACATAATCCAGCGCTTGCAGGCGGTGCAAATCGCCAAACACACGCACGGTTGGCGGGGTCACGGAAATATACGAAAGCTGATAACCCAAGGCCGGTTCGCCGATTATCGGCGTCCGCACCGCCATCATCCTTTCCGGCAGATTATAGACCACCGGCGCCACTACCTTGCCCACCTTCGGTTCCGCGCTAAACATCGCGGTGATATCATTACCGGAGGCATCCAGAACCATGACGAATAAATCCTTCTCGAAGCTCTCCTCAATATCCTGGACAGAGGCGGTCACAAATACCTTGTCTACCCGTTTGATAAAGTCCTCGGTACCCCATAAGCGCACCTCCGCGGGTGAAACGACCGGATCAAGCAGCACATAGTTGGACGCCGGTTCCCCTACTATTTCAATTTCCAGCGGGAATACCTGGGCGCGTTTCTCTTTCAGCGCCACCGTGATGCTCTTCAGGCTCTGCGTGATAAGCTGCACGCTTTCCGGCAATACTACTATCACATCCACCGCCGCCTCGCCGGGCAAAAGACCGCTGAAATCGGCGTAAGCCTCAATATCGGCGGTGTTCAAGCTACTGATAGTAGCGGAGGTTCCCTGTACGCGCACATTCACCTGATAGCTTATTTGATCCATACTAAGGTTTCCAGCCAGCCCGCGCAATTCCACGGGAACGGTATACCACACGTCTGAGAGCGGGTTTTGTGTTACGGTCACAACGACCCAAATCAATATCGCGGAAAAGATCGCAGCCAGTTTATACAGCCAATTTCTTGACACTTTATTATTCTTTGCTTTATTATTTTTTACTTTATTCACGTTTGGCCGCCTCCTTTTGCCGGAAGAGTTTGACCGGGGCGGAGGAGCTCAACAGTGCCGATAAGGTTTCGCGCAACTGTTTTTCATCCAAAGAACGCAGCAATTTGCCGTCACGGGCCAGCGATATAACGCCGGTTTCCTCGGATACGATCAGGGACACGGCGTCGCTGACCTCAGAAATACCGATGCCGGCCCGGTGCCGCGTACCCAGGCTGGTGCTGATATAAGGATTATCGCTCAATGGCAGGAAGCAGGCGGCGGCGGCCATGCGGTTGCCGCTGATGATAGCCGCGCCGTCATGCAGCGGCGCATTAGGCGCAAAGATATTGACCAAAAATTCCTGGGTGATAGCCGCGTCCAATAATACGCCGGTTTCGATATAATCGTTGAGGCCGGTCCCGCGCTCCAGCACGATCAAAGCGCCAGTTTTTGTTTTGGCGCAGGAAACCAGAGCTCCGGTTATTTCGTCAATAATACTGACGATATCATCCGCGTCAAGCTCGGAGCGGGTTATAGAAAATATCTGACCGCGGCCCATTTGCTCCAGGGCGCGGCGCAATTCCGGCTGAAATACCACCGCTAAAGCCACCAAAATCGCGCTCCAAAATTGGCCCAAAAGCCAGCCGATCACTTTTAAGCCGATAAAATCGCTTACTATTACCGCTAACAACACTACCGCTATACCACGTATCAGCTGTACCGCCCGTGTGCCGCGAATCAATAGTAAAAATTTATAAATTATAAAGCCCAATATAGAAATATCGAGTAATGCCGCTGCTATACCCCAAGGGCTCAAATCCACATAATTAATAAACGACAAACAATACTCCCCCCGATTTTATTAGGGCCACCGCTAAATAATTATTAATTTATTACTTCGACAAGCGCTATCAAAACCCTTTACTATGGGTCTGCTTCGCAGACCAAGTTTTGAGTTGTGAGTTTTGAGTTATGAGTTGTTTGTAGATTCTTTATTTTATAATAAGATGAGGGGGGTATAATTATTTTTTGATATTTTATTTCTGCGCATAGGAAATTAAATCTTTTTATAGTATAATTAATTCAATAAGAATTCAGAAGTTCAAGGGGGGCGGCGGATGAAGAATACAAAAATGCAGATACTATTTTTGACCGTGGCCTTCTTCGTGGTCGGTATTTTTATTATGGCAGCCATACGCACTGCCAATATGCCGGTGCGTCAAATCAATACGCGCAATGAAGTACTGATCAGCGACATCTTGGATCTGGAAGCGGAAATCGCTGATCTGGAGGAATATCGCCGCCTGACAAATGAGAAAATTACCGCCATTCATGAGGAGCAAATCCAAGGGGAAAGCCAGCTTAGCCTGTTGAGCCAAAGCCTAGAAAACCTGCGCCAAAGCGCCGCCTTAACAGAGTTGCAGGGCCCCGGGCTTATCATAACCATCGACGATAATAAAGAGGGGGCGGAAAAAGCGCGTTTTGCCAGCCTGGAGAATTACTTTCCGGAAAACTATATCGTACATGACAAGGATTTGCTGTATTTAGTGCGCGCCGTGGCGCCGGATAGTGAGGCCATTGCCATCAATAATGTAAGACTGAACAATAATTCGCATATACGTTGCGCCGGCACGGTGATATTGGTCAATTACGCCATCATGGCTCCGCCTTATGAGATACGCATCATCGGCGACCCGGAAAAATTGTTGCAGAACTTGCAAAATTCCAGCCGTTACCGCTATTTACAGAGCAAAATGATGCCGATAAAAGCGGTGATGGCGGAAGAGCTGACGCTGCCCGGCTACAGCGGCGGCTATGTATTGAACTACAGTAAGCCGGTGAAATAAAAATTTGTGTGGACTTAAGGAGAGGTTACTATGTGGTTACCGGTAATGGGTTTGATAATGGGACTATTATTAGGATCCTTATTTTCATTCGCCCTGCCTACCGTGATCGCCAAATATTTATCCATTGCCGTGCTGGCCAGCCTGGATTCATTGCTGGGCGGTTGGCGGGCAGTGTTGGAAGATAATTTCGACGGCGCCATACTACTCACCGGCTTCTTTACCAATGCCTTGCTGGCGGCAGCCTTGGCTTATATGGGCGATTTACTGGGCCTGGATCTATATTTAGCCGCGGTGATAGCTTTCGGCATACGCATCTTCAATAACCTGGGCTTTATCCGCCGCGGGTTGGTGCAGCAGATACGCCTGCGCCGTTTACGCCGTTTTACACTCCGGCAACAGCAAGAGGAAGCGCTGAAATATGATCCCATGAAACAATACCAACAATTATCCCGCGAAGATTAAACAAGAAAAGGGGTGGCCGGATGAAACATAATTGGTATGCAGGCAAATTCAGCTATTGGCAATTACCGCTGGCCATAGTCTTTTTATGTTTCGGTTTACTCATCGTGGCGCAATACCGCACCAATATAGCCTACAGCAGTTCCCTGGAAACACAAAGTTACAGTAATCTCAGCGTGGTGGCCTTGGGGCTGATGGAAAAACGCAGCAAATTGCAGGATGAAATAAATGATTTGGAACGGGATCTGTGGGAAATGGAAAACTCCTTCAGTTCCGGCGCCACCCTGGTCTCCACCATCGAAACGCGCATCAACACGCTGCAAACAGCCATCGGCGCTTATCCGGTAAGCGGTTCCGGCATTTCCGTGAGCATCACCAGCGAGTCGTCCCAGTTGATCGCCTATGATCTGATCGATATCATCAATGAGCTTTTTGTCAGCGGCGCGGAAGCGATCGCCCTCAATAATCACCGTATTACCGCGAACACGCAAATCGCGGATCTAGACGGCGGCTATGGCAATTTCAGTATTGTAGTAAATGAAGAATCGCTGCTTTCGCCCGTGGTGATTCGGGCTATCGGCGATCCTTCTACTTTGGAAATCGGTTTAATGTATTCCGGCGGCATTATCGACGCCCTGCGTATTTTGCAAATCTATCCTATTGTAAAACAAGAAGAAAACATCAGCATACCAGCAGCCCGCTACAAACCATTACAATACGCCGCCCCACCAGCAAAAGAATAATGCATAATGCATAATGCATAATTCATAATTAATTATGCATTATGCATTATGCATTATGAATTATATTTTCCAGGCCTATCACTAAGCCTTGCAGGCTTTTTATTTTGCGTATGGCTAGTAGTACGCCGGGGAGGAAGCATTCGCGGTTCATGGCGTCGTGGCGTATGGTCAGCAGTTGGCCGGGCCCGCCGAATACTACCTCCTGCGTGGCTACATAGCCGGGCAGTCTTATGCTGTGTACGCGCGCGCCTTGGAATTCGCCGCCGCGCGCGCCGCTGATAAGCTCGGATTCACCGGGCGCCCCCTGCACTAAGGGCTGGCGTTCTTGCGCTATCATTGCCAGCGTGGATAGCGCCGTGCCGGAAGGCGCGTCCAATTTTTGATCATGATGCCGCTCGATTACTTCCACATGGGGGAAGTAATGGGCGGCTTCTTTAGCGAAGCGCATCATCAATACCGCGCCCAAAGCAAAATTAGCCGCCACGAATACCGGGGCCTGATGTTCGCGGGCCAGCGTATCCAGCTCCGCAAAATCATGCTCTCGCAAGCCGCTGGTACCGACCACGCAAGGCAAGCCTAAAGGCAGGACGGCGCGCAAATTGGCGAGTATTGCCTGTGGTTCAGTAAAATCCACCATCACTTGCGGCTGCCGGCTCTGTATGGCGGCCAGTAAATCTTCCTCTATTTTCAGTCCATTGGGCTCGCCACCCGCCAGCAGGCCCATATCGCGCCCGCCGCCCCTGATATCCACCGCCGCCACTAACTCCATATCTTGAGCGGCCATAATCCCGGCGCTAATACCACGCCCCATCTTACCGCAAGCGCCGTTGAGCAATACACGAATTCTACTAATAACAACACACCTCCAATATTAACCGGTGAAGAGCTATAACTTTAACCGCGAAACACGGTCGAGTAGGTAGCCGCCTCGCGGCGACTACCCCTCACAGATCCGTGCGGGCGCAATTAACGCACACGGCTCCTCATGGATAGTTTTGTGGCTGCGACCACTTATCTTGACTGGTTCTGTT
>Ga0123356_10007178_pt1 | contig 11148 bp, 9 predicted proteins | sample TergutEmb28metaG_2_FD_92546 | JGI IMG/M metagenome (GOLD analysis project Ga0123356, IMG submission 92546) | Embiratermes neotenicus P3 segment gut microbial communities from Petit-Saut dam, French Guiana - Emb289 P3 | ecosystem: Host-associated > Arthropoda: Insects > Digestive system > Gut ... | reverse complement strand
TAATGCTTGATTCAAATGTTTTGTTATCTGCATTACTATTTCCGGGTGAAACGATGAATAAACTGATGTCAAAAGTTACAACAGAGTACAATCTTGTACTGTCATCGTATATAATTGATGAAATTATTGATGTGATTCACAGAAAGTTTCCAACAAAGGTTACTGTAATTGAAGATTTACTGAACCAACTAACGTATGAGTTTGTTCATACGCCGGAAGAACCGGAATCAAACCTTTTTGAAATTCGTGATGCGAAAGATTACCCTACATTGTATTCGGCAATAATTGAACAGGTTGATGTTTTTGTCACAGGAGACAAGGATTTTGAAGATGTGGAAGTTGAAAAGCCGGAAATATTAACACCGGCAGAATTTGTTATGAAGTATTAACGAGTAAATCGTTTGCTATCGCTCTTGCAGAATATTGGGCGGGTTGCTGTCAAAAGCTATATTTGAGGAAAAATCATAGAAGAAGCACAAGAGCGAATCGATCGGAGAATAGTTCATAACAATATGTGTCTGCGACACATTTTGCTTTGCGAATATTACAGCTTTATCAAGCAGAAATGACTCAACGTCCCTGCTAATTTCACACGAAAAATCAGAGAGGGCTTGCTGTGATTTCACCTCTCCAATTTCTTCAATCATAATTTTTAAGTTAATAAGCTTATATGAATTCATCAATCCTCACTTGAACAGTATACGAATTTCATCACGAGATGCATCTGAATACGGCTTATCAGAAGCTGTTTTTTTGTCTTGCTTTTCTTCTGCCTGTTCAACTGCTTCAAGGAATTGTTTTGCTTCAGCGTTATCTTCTATTCGTACTTCACTTAAAAAACTACTGGTTGCCATATTCTCACAAATCGCAGTGTTATTCTTTATGAAATATGAATATCATTATCAAGCGTAGGGAAAAATGACAAAAAGGTGGTGATGTTTATGATTGTTTAAGCTTTTAAAATTATCGTTCCAAGTTACACTAACATTAAATGCCGAGTATAATAAAATATATTCAAAGGAGATACATTAATGACTAGAGTGAAAAGAACGCTATGTTTACTTCTTACATTTATCATGCTATCTGTGATATTCTTACCTACAGCATCAGGAAGTTTCAAAGAACGATACCGTGGTCGTGCTTTACATATAGGTGAGAGTGCGGGTTACTATATATCCTGGGGTAGATGGAATCAAGGAAGCACACCTATACCTGTAGGTGCACAAGCACAGTTGTTAAGTGCAGGCGGAGCATTATTGCAAGATACTGTTTTACAATGGAGATTAGTAAAGGCAGGTGAATCTATTACATTTAATTCTCAAACTGTAAAAGCTTTTGTACAAGGTCAGCTATATGTTGGTTATGCTGGTGATTTGTCATAGGCAAAAATCCACTCATGCAAATTATACATTAACAGAAGCGATAAAATTACAAGGAGACTTTCAATGAGAAAAAAACTCTGCTTTTTGCCATTATTACTGCTAATTGTATTAATTACTATAATTGCATGCGGTAAGAATGACCATATGGAAAGTGAACAGCAAATTCAAGCTCCAGCATCTATACAAAGCGCTTATCTGCCTGATGTTCGATATAAAGCAGAGGATTTTTCTCTACTCCCGTATAACAAATACCGCCCATATAGTATTGGTTCAGTGCAGATAATTGACAACCTTGTATTCATACCGCGAATCGTTGAACGGATTCGATGGAGTGATAATATACTTCAAGATTCTGATGAATGGCATTTTTATTCTCCCTTTGAAATTGGCGTTATTGCAAGTGCAATACAAATTGCAGACCCTAATGGCAATGGAATGCTTGTGGTCGGACGAGATATAAAATATGGCGAGGATTTTTTTTGTGCTCCATATTTTGAAGTTACTGTTCGAAATATTGAGGATATAGAGGACGATAGCGGTGACATTTATTGCTTGTATTCTTTTGACCCAGACGTAATTCATGTGAATATTCTTGATGTTGATATTGTTACTTTATATGACACAAAAAAGATTCGTCTTTTGGCGAATCTTTTATATGAAAATGGAGACATTTCTACTATATATGCACAATTTTCAAATTTTGGTATTGAGTCATCAGAAACAGTTATTGAACAACGTCTGATAGGCAGCGCAGATACCTTAGTATGGGATGCCTGGTTTGATGTTGACGGAAGTATTTTATTGTCAACATTTGATCTAAAATTACAAACACGTGAACTTGTAGTTATCGATAAATCTGCAACAAGAAGACTTGCACAACTATATGTAAGTTTCGACTTTGAGCTTGCGATTGGAATTGATGGAGAAGTATGGGGAATTGGGCGTGATGCATTACAACTTAGTAGTGGTTTGATATTACGCTCGCTTAATAAAACAAACTGGACATGGAGCGATGGTGTTAATATCCCTGTTAATTATATAATAGGATTGCATGCTGCTCCCGAGTACTATGAATTTGAGTGGTTTGTAAGTACAGAAGCTGGTCTTTACGGTATAAACAAATCCGGGGAAGTGGTTAGATATATCACATGGCATGATATAGACGTGCGTGTAACACAGGATACTGAGCTTCTTTTTCTTGATTATGGCAAAATCCTCATTCTAACCACTAATACTCACCCAACGATGGAAGGGGCTGTTATGCTAGAGTCAACTCTGCTTAGCAGAACCGATGCAATCGATGAGCGTGAAATTCTTATAATTGGTGGTGTTAATATTGGGGATTCAGCTATATATGAGTATATACGACAATTCAATAGAGAGAGTAAAACACACAGAGCCGTTATATATGACTATGCAGAAACCGGAGATTGGCATGGTGTAGCAATGCGGTTGCGTACAGACCTCATAACCGGAAGAGGTCCCGATGTCATAATATTTAATCAATGGGGAGATGAAAACGACATCACAACTGCAATGATGCGAGGTGGTTTTCTTGCCAATCTAAATGCATTCCTGGATAATGATCCCGTACTTTCACGTGAAGATTTTTTCGAAAATATCTTGGATATATGGACAAACAGTGAAGGTGAACTTTCGTTGATAACAGGTGCTGTTATACCGACGCCGTTTTGGGGACCAAGTGACAAATTAAATAATTTTACAGATTTTACGCATAAGGGTTTTCTTGAGTTTTTGCGAAATGCACAAATTCAGGGTGTAGCATATCCCGCAGGCTTAAACTTTTTACCTCAAATAGTGTTCTATACTATGCTTTTTGCAGACAATACATTTTTCTGTTATGAGTCAGGAGTTGCAAACTTCGACAGTGATTTGTTTATTGATATTTTATCGTATGCAGCGAATATTCCTGACGAGCAGCAATCAAGGTGGATAGATGCAATGCAAACGGGAGAAGCAACGAATCAGATTCCATTCATTCTCCGTGGAGAGCAGCTTATGACAAATATGCAAGACTTTATGGATGTGTATTTCTTTCGGATTTATGATGCGGCAGTTGGCGGTCTTACACCAATAGGTGCGCCAAATGCAGCCGGTGATCTTGCTATACCGACAAGACCGATCCGGCGGATGGGTATCCGCGCAAACAGTCAAAATCAAGAAGCTGCATGGGAATTTATTCGTATTTATTTACAACAGCCAAATATAGAAGGATCGATCGAAGGAATTCCTATTTTACGTAACTTGTTTGAAGAGAGTATAAACGATCCGATTTTTGGCAACGAACCTTTTGTGGGGGGAGCTTGGTTAACCGGAGGAATCGAAATTGAAGTACCCGCACTAACAGAAGAACGTGCAGCAGTCCTGCGTCTCATCATGGAAAGCATAACCCATGAATACCACCCGGATCCGCATATTATGGCAATTATTCTAGAAGACACTGCACCATTCTTTGCAGGAACACGCTCTGCAGAAGACACAGCACGAATAATCCAAAGCCGCGTTTCAAGATACTTGGCAGAGCTCAGTTAAAATATTTAGCTATTTTCCATAATCCTAATATAAAGTGAATAATGCAAGAGGTTAGTTTCCGCAAAATGCACCCTCAGAGGGTGCATTTTGAACGTTCTCTTGCATTTCTGCTTATTTTTCTACATAATAGAAAATATACAATGTTCCTAAAACATCTAAGTCTCGGTGAATCTATAGTTTTCAACAAGAACAAATCCGACGCGGAATATCCGATTTAATCTAAGAGTAATAAATAATAAAGAATAACACTGTGATTTGTGAAAAAAATATTCTCATAAATCGCAGTGTTATTCTTTATGAAATATGAATATCATTATCAAGCGTAGGGAAACAGAAAAATGACAAAAAGGTAGTGATGTTTATGATTGTTTAAGCTTTCAAAATTATCGTTCCAAGTTGCATTAACATTAAATACCGAGTAAAATAAAAAAATTCAAAGGAGATACAACAATGACTAAGCTGAAGAAAACTCTAATCTTTTTACTAACTCTTCTAATGCTATATGCGATCGCTTCACCATTAGCGATAGCAAGTACACCTGTACATACTTTTAAAGTAATAAAGGAAATCCGCGTGCAATCAAACAACCCACATAATCATAACGCACACGAGGTATTTGAACATTTTGGAAACACTCGTATTACCTTAGCTGCTGAGGTACAATTATTAAGCATCGGTGGCGTTCTCTTACAACGAAGTCCACTAGCAACGAGAACAGTTAGTGAAAGTACACTTGTTTCTGTAACCTCATTAGATATTATGTCTCATGCAGGAGGTCAAATTGTTAAGAAGAGTGCCGGTAGGATAAGTTAAATATTATAGTATATTGACTCATAAAACCTCTGGCAAACTGATTATTTGAGGAAAATATCAATGAAAAAAACAATCTACCTATTACTTATACTAACATTAATTATTGCACCTGCAACAACATCGTGTAGCAGGAATAACCAAGAAGAAAACAACTCTGCGAACTCCACCCACACTCTCTCTCAAGAATTTACGATACATGACATAAAATATCAAGCAGAGACACTCTCCATATTTTCTTATGAAAAATACATGTCTTATAATATCGGACCAGTTCAGATGCTTGATGATGTTTTATATATTCCTAGAATTGCTGAGAGGATAAGATGGAGTGAAGATATTCTCGGTAGCTCTGATATACCAAGCTCTTACTCAGTTTATGAAGTTGGAACTGTAGCAAATATAATACAAACCTTGGACCCGAACAGAGATAAAATGCTTGTTGTTGGAGAGGATATAGAATATGGAGTGGATTTCTTCAGTGCGCCACACCTAGAGCTTTATGCTCATACTGTAGGAGAAGATACCAGAGAATATATAGTTGACTATTTCTTCGATTCTGATGTCTCTCATGTAAACATTCTTGCGGTAAGTATTTCTTCTTTAAGTGAACCCTTTGGTATTCACTTACTGGTAAATCAACGCAAAGAGACCGGAGATGTTTCAACTGTTTTTATACAGCTTACTAAGCATAAAAGAGAATCAATCGAAACTGTTATCGAGCAAGGGTTGATTGGCGGTGAAACTGTTTATGTAATGGAAGCTCTCTTTGATGCAGAAGGTAAGATAATTCTCAAGACTGTTGATTTACAAACACAGAAGTACGAGCTTATTGCTTTAGATCCAGTGGCAAAAAAACGTTTAGCGCAAATTGAAACAAGCTCTAGCTTGAAGCTTACTCATGGGCATTATGGAGAATTGTGGGGTATTGAAAGCAGCTCTTCAATACATGGCAATGATGTAACTCTGCGTTCGTTAGATAAGACGACATGGACATGGAAACCTGAATTAAACCTACCGATTAATCATTACGTTGGCTTGTATGAAGCACCAAACTGCTATGAGTTTGATTGGTTTATCAACACAGAGCTTGGGCTCTACGGAGTAACTAAAGATAGTGATGCTGTTCGGTATATTACATGGCACGATGTTGATGTGCGCGTAACAAAGGACACAGAGATTATTTTCCTTGAGAACGGAACGTTTTTATTATTAACCACAGATTTTCACCCATGGCAAGAAGGTGCAGTGATGCTGGAAACCATCTTGCTCCGTAGAACTGATGTGGTAGACGAACGCGAGTTATTGATCATTGGTGGTGTAAACCTGCGAGATGCTACACTATATGATCATATACGACAATTCAACAGGGAAAGCAAATCACATCGCGCTTTATTACTTGACTATGCAGAAAACGGCGAATGGGAAGGTGTAGCTGTGCGTTTGCGTACAGACCTCATAGCAGGAAGAGGTCCTGATGTCATTATATTTAATCAGTGGGGGGACGAAAACGATATAACAAGAGCACTAATGCAAGGTGGTTTTCTTGCTGATTTGAGCTATTACCTTGACAACGATCCGACTCTTTCCCGTGAAGATTTCTTTGAAAACATCTTAGATATTTGGACAAATAAAGCTGGTGAACTTGCGTTGATTACAGGTACCGTGATACCAATGCCGTTTTGGGGTCCATATGTTAAACTGGAATCGTTTACAGATTTTACACATACGGGATTTATAGAATTCTTGCGTGATTCTGAAAAGAAAGGTATCACTTACCCGGCTGGTTTGAATTTTCTACCGGAAGTAATACTTTATACTATGCTATTTGCAGATAATACATTTATTTGTTTTGAATCAGGTGAGGTCAATTTTGATAGTGATTTGTTTATGGATATATTATCATACGCAAACAGCATCCCTAAGGAGCAACACTCTCGTTGGATTGAGGGTTTGCAAACAGGGGAATCAACACACCCTATCCCGTTTATTCTGAGGGGCGAACAGCTCATGACAAACATGCACAATTTTATGCATATAGCTTTCTTTCGTTTATTTGATGCAGCAGTAGGGGGACTTAAACCGGTTGGTGCACCAAACGCAGCTGGTGACCTCGCCATACCATCTATGCCGATTACAAGGATGGGTATCCGTGCCAATAGTCAAAATGCAGATGCAGCATGGGAATTTATTCGTATCTATGTTCAAAAACCAAACTCGAATAACTCTATTGAAGGGATTCCGATACTGCGTAGTTTGTTTGAAGATGAAGTAAATATGGCGCTCATGGAAGAATCGTTTTTAGGAGGAGGTTACTTTACCGGAGGTAATGATTTTGAAGTACCTGCACTAACAGAAGAACGAGCTGCAGTCCTGCGTCTCATTATGGAAAGTATAACCCATGAATACCATCCGGATCCACACATAATGGCAATTATTCTAGAAGATACCGCACCATTCTTTGCAGGAACACGCTCTGCAGAAGACACAGCACGAATCATCCAAAGCCGCGTTTCAAGATACTTGGCAGAGCTCAGTTAAAATATTTAGCTATTTTCTATAAGTTTAATATAAAGTGAATAATGCAAGGGGTTAGTTTCCGCAAAATGCATCATATGATGATGCATTTTGATCTGTTCCCTTGCATTTCTATTTATTTTCTGCATAATAGGAAATATAGGTTATATCTAAACCATCTAAGGCTCGATGAATCTATAATTTTCAACAAGAGCAAAGATGTAGAAGTAAAAAATACACAGCAAAGCAAGTTAACTCGAAAGGATTATAATGGCGATTATATACACCGGTGAAATGATTGCTAAGTTAAGAAAACGCAGGCAGTGGCAACAAGAACGACTGCTTGATGAGATGCATTATTACTCTCCGTCCTTGCACCGGTTGGAAAAAGGAGAACAATTACCCAGAGCCGACACTCTTAAGACGGTTTTAGATACTTTAGAAGCACCAATGAATGAGATGATATACCCTCATTTAGATGATCAACCTATGGGCGTATATGCATTACGATATAGGCTAATACAAGCACTTGATAATAAAGACCTACCTGAAGCAAAGGCGTTATTTAAGGAATTATCTCAGATAAAAAATTTCAAAGGCAAAGTAAACCACCAATTTTTCCTGAGTCAGCAAGCAAGACTCATGGAATTACAAGGCGAACCTCCGGATTTGATTATACCGATCACTATAAAAGGGATCAAACAAACATATGAGCATTTCAACGATAAAAGCCCCGGTAATGATGTCCTCATTTTTGAAGAACCGGAACTTTTTCATACTTTAGCAAGATGCTATTCTCGCATTGGAAAAATACATGAAGCAGTAAGAATAATTGAAGAAACATATGAGGGTTTACAACGTCTGCCAGTGGGTGAACGAGAGCGAGACACGCGAACATTGCCAATGCTTCTATCACTGACAGAGTTTAATATAATAGAACATAATTATAAAAGAGCTCTGGATGTTTGTAATATAGGATTAGATGTCTCTGCCACGCGTTGCTTTGGTAAAAGCTCACCTGAACTAACATATCTTAAAGCAGATATATTACAATCTTTATATCGGAAGGATGAATGCAACAAACTTTTACAAATGGTTTACATGAGCCATATACTTCTGGGAGAAAAAGAGAAGGCATTGGAGGTACAGACTAAGGTAAAACAAAAGTTTGAACTAGAAATTGAAACATATGGTGTAGAAAACCTTGATATCCCACATCCGAAAAAAATTCCTTATGCTCAAGGAGAGATTGCTGCATGCAAAACAATAGGTGAAATGATTCGTACAATGCGCACACATGCAAAACTCAGTATAAAAGAGCTCAGTCAAGGGATATGCAGTATAGCAAACTTAGGAAAAATAGAAAAAAATGAAATCCAAGGCCATATGCATTACCTTGAACCGATATTACAACGTCTGGGTAGAGATCCGTTGCTATATTGTAATTTTTTTCTTACGAAAGAAGATTTTGACGCACGTGAATTGCGGGATTCTATCAACTCGCTTCTTTCACAGCGAAAGTTTGATGAAGCATCAATCCTTTTAAAGAAGTTAAAAACATACAAGGCATATAAAACCAAAGCAAATTTGCAATTTGTAAAAAGAGCAGAAGCAGAAATCTTCGCATTAGATCACAAAAAATTGCATCAAGAAACACAAAAAATGCTTTTTGATGCAATAAATGTAACTCTTCCGGACTTTGATGAAGACAAAATAGAGCGTTACGCATTATCGCTCGATGAATCGATTATAATTAGAGAGCTAGCTGTATCTGTTATGGAAAATAAAGATTGTAAACGAGCAGAAAGGATATTCGAGTCATTAATAAATAATCTGAATCGAAGGTATGTTGACGAGTTTGAAAAAGCACGAGTCTACGACTCAACAATGTCAAATTACACAACATGCTTAGGCCGGTTGAATAAGCGGTCTAAAGCACTTGAAATTATCGAGGAAGCTGAAAGGTTTAACCGAAGTAGAGGTAGACTGACATCTCTGGATTTTCTTGCCGGCAATAAAGGATATAATCTTCAAAAGCGTGGCGACAAAGAAAACAGTTTATTATATTTTATTCTTTCATTTTATGGGTTTTCTTTATTCGCGAATTATGGTGATCTTGGTAATGCAACAATTGCAAAAAGGCTTATTAAAGAGTTCTTCGGATTGATTTTGGATTAACGTGCACCTTTTTCTGGAAGAAACTCATCATCCGGACTCACCACATATGGTGGATCAATGGGTTCTTCAGGAGTAAACGGCATGACGATTCCCGAGCTGGCAACTATTGCCGACACAATAAACGAGCATATGATTTTTGTGATAATATTCTTTTTCATAATGATCCATTCCTTTTAGATAAACTTATTGATTCATTACATCAGGAAACTGCTAAAATGAACCTGAAATAAGAATAATAAAAAACCAAAAATAATAACACTGCGATTTGTAAGAATATTTTTCTCACAAATCGCAGTGTTATTTTATATGTATATAAATTATGCTTTTTATGTCTTATCCAAAGAAGAGAAAAAGGTTACGATAGTAAGTGATTCTTAATAAAAGAGTAAAATACGAAAAGTTAACACTTGTTTATGCAAAGGTTATAAGCAAGCAAACTGTACAAAATGTTTATTGTGCTGTGCTGTTGCCTGAGTATACTATTAAGAACAGAACAGAAATAAAATTGAAGATTTATGCTTGTAAGTTTATATAAAGACACTTGGCGATTAGCATAAGCATGAGCATACGATATGATTGCATATTTACGCGATTGTTCAAAGCATTCCAATGAATGCCATACATCAATTGTTTTTCTGACATTGGATTGCAATTTAAGATGTTCGTATTGTTTCCAAGGAAATGAGAAAACTACAGAGACAATGGCAAAGAACAACGCAGATAGATATATTGCATTCACATTAGCTTCTGCTATGCGAAGTAGAGCTAAAAGTATAAATATATATTTGTTTGGTGGCGAACCTTTGTTAAATATGGATGTAGGTTTATATATCTTAGAGGAAATAAAGTCATTTTGCGAGGTAAATTCTTTATTATTTAACATAAGCATAGTTACGAATGGCACATTGCTTGATAAAGATATGATAGAAAAATTGCAAAATTTTAACTGTACTGTCCAAATAACCCTTGACGGTGTAAGGGAGGTACACAATAAGAGAAGAATGTATTCAAATGGTGAAGGCAGTTTCGAGGTAGTTTTAAACGCATTACGTGAGTTAAATAAAAATGTAAACATAAAAACAATAATAAGAGTAAATATCGATAGAACAAATATTAATAGCACTTATGATCTTTTAGATTTTATAGGAAAAAATGGTGAAATGCTCACAAATTGCACCGTGAATTTCGGAATTGTAAGAACCCAAGGAGCAGCTTGCTCCGGATACTCAAGCAAATGTATATCTGATAATGAAATTGGTAATGTGCTATATGAACTATGGACTTATGCTGAGAAGCAGGGGTTTCAGCATGGGATAAAGCCACAACGAAAATTTCTCTATTGTGGCATGTATTGTGAAAATGCGTTCATCATTGCTCCGAATCTAGATGTTTATAAATGCGTTGATCATACCGGAGTGTCAGAACATTTAATGGGTCGAATTGATGAGATGGGTAACTATGTTGATCAAACCTCCGCTTTTTATGAGTGGATGACTGTTGATCCGTTAAAGAATGATACATGTAAAAAATGTGTATACTTGCCTACCTGCGGCGGAGGTTGCGGTGTAATATCATATAATGAATCAGGTTCATATCAAGCAGAAGGATGTTTTTGTACTAAGGGTACTGTTGAAAAAACAATTATAAAGTTCGTTGAAGATAAAATGAAAAATAGAACTAGTATATGAGAAAATGAACAATAGGAAAT
>Ga0123356_10007177_pt1 | contig 11150 bp, 9 predicted proteins | sample TergutEmb28metaG_2_FD_92546 | JGI IMG/M metagenome (GOLD analysis project Ga0123356, IMG submission 92546) | Embiratermes neotenicus P3 segment gut microbial communities from Petit-Saut dam, French Guiana - Emb289 P3 | ecosystem: Host-associated > Arthropoda: Insects > Digestive system > Gut ... | reverse complement strand
CATCTGGCAAGGCGGCAAGCGAGCACCGCAGGCAAGCGTATATGAATACGTGGCTGAGGAGCACAGCGCAGCCAACGCAGCCAGATGGGGAATAGACAAGCGAGGGCCCACATAGCTCAGAAGGTAGAGCACTTCCTTGGTAAGGAAGAGGTCACCGGTTCAAGTCCGGTTGTGGGCTCCATTTGTGATTTTAACGCAGGATATTCGTCATCTGGCAAGGCGGCAAGCGAGCACCGCAGGCAAGCGTATATGAATACGTGGCTGAGGAGCACAGCGCAGCCAACGCAGCCAGATGGGGAATAGACAAGAAATGCGGGGCCCCCAAAAATTGCTTTTTGATTTTTGGGGAAAGGAGCAATCGAGAAGCGGGCGAAGCAATCCAGCTTGCCTGGATTGCGTAGCTTAGCGGAGCGGATTGCGACGCGGCGGTGTAGCTCAGTTGGTCAGAGCACACGGTTCATACCCGTGGCGTCATTGGTTCAAATCCAATCACCGCTACCAAGAGAAATTGCGCGCGCAGGCGCGCTCAATTGATGCAAAGGGCATCAACAAAAGCGCGTTATGCGCCTGATTAAGGAGGAAAAGAATGGCAAAAGCAAAGTTTGAAAGAACAAAGCCCCACGTGAACATCGGTACCATCGGTCATATCGATCACGGCAAGACAACCCTGACCGCCGCTATCTCCAAGACTCTGTCAAACAAGGGCTTAGCCGACTTCACAGCCTTTGACGAGATCGACAAGGCGCCAGAAGAGAAAGAGCGTGGAATCACCATCTCCATCGCTCACATCGAGTATGAGTCCGAGAATCGCCACTATGCACACGTCGACTGCCCAGGGCATGCCGACTATGTCAAGAACATGATCACCGGTGCTGCTCAGATGGACGGTGCCATCCTGGTCATCGCAGCAAACGACGGCCCCATGGCCCAGACCCGCGAGCATCTTCTGCTTGCCAACCAGGTGGGCGTTGACTACATCGTAGTTTTCCTCAACAAGGTTGATATGGTCGATGATGAGGAGCTTCTTGAGCTCGTAGAGATGGAAGTTCGCGAACTGCTCAGCAAGTATGGATTCCCCGGTGATGACACCCCCATCATCCGTGGCTCTGCCCTCAAGGCTCTTGAAGGCGACGAAGAGGCACAGAAGGCCATCTGGGAGCTCATTGAAGCGGTGGACGAGTTCATCCCCACCCCCGCACGTGACAACGAGAAGCCCTTCCTCATGGCAGTGGAGGATGTCTTCACCATCACCGGTCGTGGTACCGTGGCAACTGGGCGTATCGAGCGTGGCATCATCCACATTAGTGATGAGGTCGAGATCATCGGTATCCGCGAGAAGCAAAAAACGGTCTGCACCGGCGTTGAGATGTTCCGTAAGATCCTCGACACCGGCGAGGCCGGCGACAACGTGGGCATCCTGCTCCGTGGTATCAAGCGCGAAGAGATCGTCCGTGGCCAGGTACTCTGCAAACCGGGTAGCGTAACCCCGCATACCAAGTTTGAGGGACAGGTCTACATCCTCACAAAAGAAGAGGGTGGACGCCACACGCCATTCTTTGATGGCTATCGTCCGCAGTTCTATTTCCGCACCACCGATGTTACCGGCGTTGCACACCTGCCGGCCGGCACCGAGATGGTCATGCCTGGTGATAACATCCTTATCACCGGTGAGCTGATTGCCCCCATCGCCATGGAGGAGAGCCTGCGCTTTGCTATCCGTGAGGGTGGCCGCACCGTTGGCTCTGGACGAGTAACCAAGATTATCGAGTAAGAATCCGTATCAAAAACCGGACGGCTGCTTTGGCAGCTGTCCGGTGAAATGCGCTTCAGGACTGATTATCCACTGTTAGAGAAGTAGGTCAGCCATGTGCGCATCCGCGCCGGAATTTAGGGCGTGGTAAGTTAAAGACATGGCATAGGAGGTTCCATGCGAACATTGGTGACGCTTGCTTGCGAACAATGCAAGCGCCGAAATTATACAACTAAGAAGAACAAGCAAAGTAACCCTGAGCGCATCGAGTACAAGAAGTACTGTAAATGGTGTAAAACCCACACCGTGCACAAGGAAACCAGGTAGAAAAGGCACAGGCCAGTAGCTCCAATTGGTAGAGCGGCGGTCTCCAAAACCGTTTGTTGGGGGTTCGAGTCCCTCCTGGCCTGCCAGACTCTTGGTTCGCCAACTACATAAAAGCAAGTATTATCGACAGGAAGACAATGGCGAACAAAAAAAAGAAGAAAGCCAATAGACCCAAACCGGTAGCTCCACCTTCAACTGACAAGCTCGCTAAAGACAAGGCTGAGTTTGAGGCACAGGTAGCCGAAGAGCAAAGCAAATCTGCTGCCAAGAAAGAGGCCAAGAGCGTCGACAAGGGCAAGGAAAAGGATAAGGGCAAAGAAAAGGATAAAGGCAAGGGCAAGACGGTAATCAAGTCTCAGGCTCGTGCCAAGGATCCCAAGAAGTCCAACAAGAAACCTAATATCTTCCGTCGCTTTGCCGACTACATCAAGCAGGTCAGGCTCGAGATCAAACGAACCACCTGGCCCACCGGCAATGAGGTCCTCAATATGACTATCATCGTCATCGTTGCACTGCTATTCTTTGGTACCTTCATCTTCCTCATCGATTTGGTGATGGTACGACTTCTTAACCTCTACGGGAATCTTGTTCCCACGATAGAAGCAGATCCTGCTGCTTTGGCTGATGCTGCAACAGATCTTGCAGAAGAGGCCGATGATGCCGGTACTGCAGCAGTTAAACTGCTGAGAGGCTTTGGCCTGGACCTTCAGAGCATGAGAACCTTCCTTGGGGGTGTATAGGCTCCATGTCGAAGAAGTGGTACGTACTGCACACCTATAGTGGCTATGAGAACAAGGTCAAACGCAATATCCAACATCGCGTTGAGGCCCTGGGCGCTCACGGCAAGATCTTCGACATCCAGATTCCCTCTGAAGAAGTCGTTGAGATCAAGGACGGGGGCCGCAGGGTAACCAGCGATAAGAAGATCTTCCCCGGCTACGTGCTGGTGCGTATGGAGCTTGACGATGCTTCCTGGAATGTGGTGCGCAACACTCCTGGTGTTACCGGATTCGTCGGTGCCCAGGGTAAGCCCTCACCGCTCAGCCGTGAGGAATACAATAAGATCATGCGTCACACCGATCCCGCCGCTCCCAAGAAGACCTCCTCAAGTCTCGGTGTAGGCATGAGTGTAAAGGTCATCTCTGGCGCGCTGGCCGAATTTGATGGAACCATCTCCGAGGTTAACCCCGAAGCGGGCAAGGTCAAGGTGCTCGTGTCTATCTTTGGACGCGAGACGCCAGTTGAACTGAGTTATGATCAGGTAACTAGAATTTAGAGAGGATGTATCTAAGCGGCATATTGGCATTCAAATCAGAACCGGGCATCGGTCATGTATTATGTATACACTCCCTCAGCCCGAACCTGCTTTTCAAGCCAATCTACTCACTTAGATCCATCCTTTGATAATAAGGAAACAACCGGTGTCTTGTGTCTGCTAAACGCAAGAGAGCTTCTCACCGGTCTTTGTAGGGACGACCGCCCTCGGTCGTCCGTATTTAGAGAGTTGTAGATTCGCCGATCAAGTCGGCGAATGACAATGTAGGCTAGATTTAACAGAGGAGAGCAAAATGGCTCCAAAAAAACCAGTTGCTGGTTTCATAAAACTACAGATTCCTGCGGGAAGCGCAACACCGGCTCCGCCTGTTGGCCCGGCATTGGGCGCTAAGGGCGTTAACATCATGCAGTTCTGCCAGGCTTTCAACGCAGCCACGCAGGACAAGGGAAACACCATCATTCCGGTTGAGATAACCGTCTATGAGGACAAGTCCTTTGACTTCATCACCAAGACCCCTCCAGCAGCCATCCTTATCAAGGAGGCCCTGGGTCTGGAGAGTGGCTCGGGCGAGCCGCACATGGATAAGGTGGGAGAGCTCACACGCGAGCAGGTGCGCTCTATTGCAGAGATCAAGATGCCCGACCTCAACGCTAATGACATCGATGCTGCCATTAAGGTAGTCAGGGGCACCGCGCGCTCTATGGGCGTTAAGGTACAAGGCTTTCCCGAGACCGGTGTCTACAAGGTCAAGAAGAAACTTGCTCCTATCTTTGTGGAGCAACCAACGACGGACGAAGAGGCCTCAGAAGAAGGCGCAGAAGCCGCAGAAACCGCAGAAGCCGCAGAAACTGCCGAGGCCACAGCTTAATAATACTGTAGTGCACCCTCAGGTATGATATCTGGGGCCCCCAAAAATTGCTTATACGCGGAGCGTATGATTTTTGGGGAGAGGAGGAGTAACGGAGTGGGCGGAATTTCTGCGTTCTTGGCAGAAATGGAGCTTAACGAAGTTTACTCAGACGAAGTAGGAGAGTCGGCATGACTCGTTACTACTAACCTTAGAAGAGAGGAACACTCATGCCAAAGATCAGTAAAGCACGCAAGATCCAGATCGAGAAAGTAAACAAAGACAAGAATTACACCCCAATGGCAGCAGTTCGTCTGGTTAAAGACGTTGCCAGCGCTAAATTCGATGAGACGGTTGAGGTGCACCTTCGCTTGGGTATCGACACCCGCCAGGCGGATCAGCAGGTGCGTGGGTCCATCTCGCTTCCCAATGGTATAGGCAAAGAGGTTCGCGTAGCAGTCTTTGCCGAGAGCGACAAAGCACGTGAGGCTGAGGAAGCAGGCGCAGACATCGTTGGCTCCGACGACCTGGTAGCGCAGATACAAGGTGGTATGCTGGACTTTGACGCAACGGTTGCCACGCCCGATCAAATGAGTAAGGTTGGTAAACTCGGAAAGATCCTCGGTACCCGCGGCCTCATGCCCAACCCCAAACTGGGCACGGTCACCAATGATGTAGCTAAGATCGTTGGCGAGCTCAAGGCAGGACGCGTGGAGTATCGTGCCGATCGTTATGGCATCTGCCATGTCCCCATTGGCAAGGTCTCTTTTGAGTCCGAGAAACTAGTGGAGAATTACGGCGCCCTGGTCGACGAGATCGTTCGCGTTAAACCCGCCGCAGCAAAAGGTCGCTATCTTAAATCCATCACTTTGGCCTCAACCATGGGCCCCGGTGTTTCTGTAGATACGACGATAGTGCGCAATTATTTTGTAGAGGATGACCCCCAGGCTTAATCTGAACGACATCTTGGCATTCAAATCAAAATCGGGCCTCAGTCACTTATTCAGTATAAGCTCCTGTCGACCCGATTTTGCTTTTCAAGCCAATCTGCTCGCCCAGATTAACCTTGGCCGAGCTAATTATTGGTAGCTTTGGCGGAGATGCGTGCGAATCGAACACACCCAAGACGTTCTGCACGCCTCACAACGGCTTTGAAGGCCGCGGGCCCCACCAGGAACCATCCATCTCCAAGTATATTATACGTTATTCCCAAAATACTAACGGGAATCTAGCTCTGTCAGCTTATGACTGGCCAATCAAGCTGGCTCATGACCGGGTTGTGCTGCCAGTACCCGTAGGTCTCCTCTGCGCTTGGTGATGAGGCAGGCATCAAAGTGCTCAAGGAGTGGGATTGCGTGTTTGCGGCTTAGTCCCATGACTGTTTTGAGATCGGCTGCACTGGCCTCACCCTGCTTTTCGAGAAAGCTGATTACGCTTTGCAGCAGACTGTCGTACGCCTGCTTGTCATAGTAAAAATCCCTGCCAACACGCACGAGCTTGCCGGCATCCTCCATGGAAGCCAGCACCCGGCGGGCTATGCTGGCATCGAGCTTGGACTCAACAACCAGGGCCTCTATGGTGGGAGGCGCTACGGAGGCTTTTTGCAACAGGGCGAGCAAGGTCAGAGAAACCTGTTCATCGAGCTCGGTGATGCGAGAGCGGGAGCTTGAATGGCTGATGATCCCCTTGGTCTCAAAGAGAAGGTCTTCCTGCTCGGCTCTGTCGAGAAGAGCATCAAAGGCAGAAGCATCCATGGATTTCTGAAAACGCTGCATGAGCGCAGCCTTGGTCATTCCGGGTAGTTCGGGGTTATCGCTGTGGAAGGCAACAAGCAGGTTCTCCAGTTTTTGCAGAAGTCTTTTAAGCACAGCAGAAGGAATGAACCACTGATTATTGGGCGCCTTACCCATCATGCTCAAAGTGCCTTGATCAACCAGTGAGCTGAGTTCGCTGCTCGTGGTCTCAGGGGCTATCTCAAGTGCGATAGAAAGCTCCTCAGCGTTAAAGGGCGTGGTTCTAAGCGCGACTGCAGTAGCGATGATCTGCTTGTTGTCTCTTCCTTCCAGGGCTTGGAGAAAGGCCTTCTCTCCCTCGGACAAGACGGTTCGCCTGCGTGGGTGGGAAAACAAGACCGTGCCGCCTCCCAGCAAGACCTGAGGGGAGCGCAAGCGCACGATGAATCGGTCGTTGCGCGCAACAGTCAAAGGCTCATCGAGGCGGATCTGCACCCAGGCCTTCTGGCCAGGCAGCAAGCTCAGCTCATGGGGACGGTTCTCGTGAGTTGTTTTCAATGAAAACAACTCACGAGAACCGTCCCCATGAGCTGAGGCTCCGTGAGATGAGGAAGCATCACTCTGCTCGTCACCCTGTCTAACGTCCATCAGCAGCAAGCGGCCAAACACCTCCTGTGTACCATGGGCTAGCCGTATCTTCTGACCGCTCTTCAAGGGTTTATCGCTTTTTTGCAAGCTGTGATAGGTAAAAAATGCGTCAAAACGATCGGTGGAAACCAGAGAACCTGGGGCAACCAGAAAACTACCCGGCCTTACCTGCTCTACCGTAACAGCGTTGAGGTTGAGGGCAACGCGATTGCCCGCATGGGCTCGTTCCTGTGGCGCGCCATGTATCTGGATTCCGCGCACCCGGGAAATCCTATCGCCAGGGAGAATCGACACCTCGTCGCCCACGGATACCGAGCCGCTCCACAAGGTGCCGGTCACCACAGTCCCGCTTCCCTTGATGGAAAAAGCCCTGTCTACCGGGAGCCTGAACACAGCACCGCGACTCTGCCTTTGATGCCTCTTTGCCATAGCTGCGATGGCTGCCTTGAGTTCGGGGAGTCCCGCACCCGTTTTACTTGAGTTTGCCAGGATGGGAGCATCAGAATAGGGAGTGTCGACAAGTCTTTGCCTCACCTCCTCGGTAACAAAGGCTAGCCAGTCCTCATCAACCAGATCAGCTTTTGTCAATGCAACCAGGCAGGACTTGATGCCCAGCAATTGCAGTATTGCAAGGTGCTCTGTGGTCTGTGGCATGACCCCGTCGTCGGCTGCTATGCAGAGGAGTGCCATGTCGATACCGGTGGCACCGGATATCATCTGCCGGATAAAACGCTCGTGACCAGGTACATCGACGATACTCAGCGTGGTCTCATCAGGCAAAAGCAGCTCTGCAAACCCAATCTCTATGGTGATACCACGACGCTTTTCCTCGAGAAGCCGGTCGGGGTCTGTCCCTGTGAGGGCCTGCACAAGGGCTGATTTCCCATGATCTATGTGCCCGGCAGTGCCAAGGGTCAAAGAGCGTTTCTCACTCATGACAGCAACTCACTGCGCACCAGTGACGGTAGCAAGCACCACCCGGGCAAAGTAGGCTTTGATTGCTGAGGCGATTTCCTCCATATCCTCTGGAGCCACCAGGGTCCTGGGGTCGCAGAGCAGGCAATCCTTCTTGATGCGACATACGATGGGGATCTCCCACTCGGACACCAGGAAGCTCTCGCACTCCAGCGCGCTTCCCTGCAAGAACTCAATGCAGACTGCATATGACAAAATCTCGCTGGTGGGCAAAGAGCCACCGCCTGCCTGGGCCTTTTCTTCTACAACAGAGATCCTTGTGAGTGAAGGGTCAGGGGTGGAGGAGGGCGCGGGTGCGGAGGGGGGAGAGGGAGTGGAAGCAGGCGAGGAACCAGGGGCCGACAAACCGGCTGGCGTAAGACTCTCTAAAGCCTCTTCAAGTAGCATACACAGGCGTACAGCTTGCAGCCGCACTTCTTCTGAGGGCATGGTGAGCATACGCAGCGTAGGGATGGCCTCAAGGGCCTTTTCCTTATCAAGGTACAACCTGAGGGTAGCTTCCAAAGCCGCGAGGGAAAGCTTGTCGAGACGAAGTGCCCGCGCAAACGGAGAGCGCTTCAGGCGGTCAACATACTTCTTCTTGCCAACGATAATGCCAGCTTGTGGTCCTCCGAGAAGCTTGTCTCCAGAAAACGAGACGAGGTCCGAGCCGGCTTGCAAGGACTCAGAAACCATGGATTCGCCTGCAGTGAGGAAGCCAAGATCCACGAGGATGCCAGAGCCCTGGTCTTCATACACCAACAACTCATCGGGAGCAGCTGGGTCGTGAGCGCTCATGGTACCCGTGCGCGACCTCTCGGCCAACTCTTGATCTGCCAAGGTGCGCAAGTCCGAGACTCCTACCTCCTCGGTAAAGCCCAGCACCTTGAAATTTGATTGATGGACCTTGAGGAGGAGCGAGGTGGCCGGGCCTATGGCGTTTTGATAATCCGCCTGATGGGTCTTGTTCGTGGTGCCTACCTCTATCATATGCGCATGAGAGAGCCTCATGATATCCGGGATTCTAAAGGAGCCACCGATCTCGACGAGCTCACCGCGTGACACGATGACCTCTCGGTTCTGCGCAAATTCCGAGAGGACCATCAATACCGCGGCGGCGTTGTTGTTAACTGCCAAAGCCGCCTCAGCCCCGGTAAGATAACAGAGCAAGGCCTCACAATGGCTATGTCTGCTTCCACGTGCTCTGGTGGCAGTGTTGTATTCAAGCGTGGAGTATCCTCCTGCAGCCTCCTGCACGGCTTGCTGCGCCTCATCGGCGAGGACGCTTCTCCCCAGATTGGTATGGATGATAATACCGGAGACATTGATGGCTTTGCGAAGCGAAGGCTGATAGAAGCCCTCGAGAAGCATCAAAGTGCGCCGGGCAATCGCCTCCAGGCAAACGACTGGCAGCTTGTCACTCAGTATGTCATTGCGTGTATCTGCTACCGCTTTTCGCGCACAGACTACAATTAGTGGCCGGGGGTAGCCCTGCCCAAGGTCCTGCATATCCAGATAGGTGAGCAACTCGTCGATTTGCGGAAGTGATCTGAGTAAATCCGGCTTGCTAACTTCTTCCATAGGAGAAAATCCTTCGCTCAATCATATAACGGGGCAGGGACAAGCTGAAGAAAGAGACAGTGTGATTATTCTATCAGACAAAGGGAAGCCTATGGGACAGAGGGACGGGGCTTGGTGTGGGACAGAGGGACGGGGCTTGGTGTACCACTTTTCCTACTGGAAAAGTGGTACACCAAGCCCCGTCCCTCTGTCCCACACCAAGCCCCGTCCCTCTGTCCCAATCTGTGATAGAATCGGCTTGATTTGAACACCATACTTTTGCCAAAACTGGGGACTAAGGCGTTGTAAACACTTTACCTGCCTCTTGTGCTTGGCCAGTCAAAAGGAGAGTCTCTTGCGGCTTCTTTTATATGATTATTGTGTCAGCACAGACTGTGAAGGCGATTTGGCCCATGCAGGGATAATGATGCTGCGGTCTCTGCAGGAGGCTTTCTCAACAATACCGGAAGTCCACATACAATCCGTAGCTCCTGATGAGCATAAGCAGACAAATCCAGAAGACTCACTCAGGGCTACTCTTGAGAACTGCGATGCGGCATTGATCGTGGCTCCGGAATGTGATGGCGTCCTTTTGAGCTTGACCAATTTGGCCGAGAGTATGCAGAAGCGTGTGTTGGGTGCTCCAGTTGCAGCCATTGCTGTAAGTAGTGATAAAGGGGTCTGTTTGCAGCGCTGGAAAGAAATGGGCTTACTGACGCCGCGTACTATTCTATTGCAGGGAGAAGCGCCGCAATCTCACAGCCTAAAACTGACAGCTCCCTTTGTGCTAAAACCCAATCGTGGTGCAGGCGGTGAGAACGCCAAGAAGTACAACGACACAGAAGCGCTTGATTCCTTCATTGGCGGAGATGAGGACTATTTGCTTCAAGAGTATATCGAAGGTGAACCACTAAGTGTCTCATGTCTTGTTCGAGAGGGGGATGTCATCCCAATCAGCCTTAACCGCCAGCGCATGGCAGAAGGCGGCTTTACCTGTGAGCAGGTAGAAATACTGGAACATGATCCGCGCGAAGAAGAATTATTTGAACTGGCCAAGGCAGCCTGTTCTGCCATACCCCATCTGCGAGGTTTTACGGGAATAGACCTGATCTACAGCAAACAAGGCCCCGTATTGATGGAATGCAACGCCCGTATCACCCTGGCCTTCTCTTCCATGAGCCCCCAAATGCAAAAAGAAATCGCACTTTTCCTACTCTCATAGGACGACCCGAGGGGACAGACGACCCGAGGGGACAGGTCCCGCGGGTCATCTCAAATGACCCACGGGACCTGTCCCCTCGGGTCGTCCCCTCGGGTCGTCACAGCAACTAATTGAAAGTGGCAGTGCTGCCGCGGGATTGGGAGCACTGCCACTTTCTCTACCACACCATGCTTATAATAAGCAGATCTTTGTGCCAGGCAATTGAATGCTAGGCGTCAAAAGCTGCCCTGGTCTCGCTTTCTTCTAACTCCTCCTCTTCCTCTTCTTCTACTTTCTTTTTCCTGAATACCAGGATTACGGATACTATCTCCAGTAGCAAAATAATGGCATTCACGATGGTCCAGCGATCAATGAGGATCATGGGGAGCCGTATGTCTTCGGTAAGGAAGAAGAATATTATGCCGATGAAAGCCAAGACTGCTGCGATAATGAGCCATATACGTCGGACCTTGCGCTGCTTCTCATCTTCTTCTTCTTCGTCATCCTCCTCTTCGATGTTTGCATACTGTTGTGCTTGTACAGACATAAAGGCCCTTTGGTAGGCGTCTGCACCCTCTTCCTCTTCCTCTTCGTCTTCATCATCATCTTTTTCGTTCCACCAGAGCGCACGGATGGCGGCTATTACCGCAAGCAGGATGCCGACGATGGCCAATATCAGGTTTACGAGCGCCCAAGCCCCACTGAGTGGCACTGGTTCAGGTTCTATTCTCACAATCTCAACAGGCACTTCAACAATAGTGGGCACTTCGACCTCTTGTATCACAATCTCTGTGTCTCCGGGAACCGTGACAACTATTGGAGGCGTTGGTGTTGGTGTCGGTGTCGGTGTCGGT
>Ga0123356_10007176_pt1 | contig 11152 bp, 3 predicted proteins | sample TergutEmb28metaG_2_FD_92546 | JGI IMG/M metagenome (GOLD analysis project Ga0123356, IMG submission 92546) | Embiratermes neotenicus P3 segment gut microbial communities from Petit-Saut dam, French Guiana - Emb289 P3 | ecosystem: Host-associated > Arthropoda: Insects > Digestive system > Gut ... | reverse complement strand
TTCCGTCAATGAACTGGAAACCTACGGGAACCCCTGGAAATCTGCGCCGGATATCACGGACACCGGGGCGCTGTCGCAAGCGATAGTCCTCGACAGCGGCTGGATGCTTGCGCGGGCGCCGGATGTAACGGATACCCCCGCCGCTGTATCCAGCCCCGGTTATAATACGGGCGGCGGCGCCTGGATAAAAGCCGTAGTTCCCGGCACGGCCCTTACGAGCTATTTTAAGGCCGGAATAATTGACGACCCGTATTATTCGGACAACATATATAAGCTGAGCCAATGGTATTTTAATGTTGACTATTGGTACAGGAATGAATTCTTCCTGCCACAGGATTTCGGCGGGAACCGCGTAGTTTTGAACCTTGAAGCCGTGAACTGGCTTTCCGACGTCTATGTGAACGGCCAAAAAGCCGGCATTACCGTGGGCGTATTTAAAAGTGAGGAATATGACGTTACTGAATACCTTGTTCCCGGCAAACTCAATACCATCGCCATCAACGTGCATATATTCCAAACCATGACGGCGTCCGGCAGCAGATTCGACCAGCTACAGATGCTGCCCCACTACCAGAGTTCGGGGGGCTGGGACTGGATACCGGTTATCCCCGGCAGGAATGTAGGCGTCACCGGCAACGTGACGCTGACGACGCGCAACTCGGTGGCAATTATGAAACCGTTTATCAAAACCGACCTGCCCTGGACGCCGCCCCCGTATAACGTCGACCTGCCAGCCACTTTGCCCGAAGCCGACGTCAGTTCAGCCGACGTCAGCGTAGACCTGGAGCTTGTCAACAGCGGGAGCCGGAGCGTCACCGGCGTTATCAAAGGCGTTATCAACCCCGGCAATATAGCCTTCCAGCAATCCGTCACAATCCCCGCCAACAGGGCAACAAAGGTCAGTTTCAGCCCAAGTCAGTTCCCGGCGCTGCATATAAACAACCCTCGGCTCTGGTGGCCCAACGGATACGGCGAGCAGTTCCTGTATGATATCGACCTGAGTTACGAGATAAACGGCGTTGTTTCCGACCAAAAGTCGTTCAAGTTCGGTATCCGCGAATTGGGTTATTGGTGGAAGGACGGTACTCGTAACTGGGTATACATATTCGGGGACGCCACAGCTTACAACGAGGACATGAACGCCTGGAACCTGCAGCTCTTCTGCAACGGTGTGAAGATAATGTGCAAAGGCGGCAACTGGGGTATGCCGGACGCGATGTTAAGGTGGGGCCCCGAGGAGTATGACACCGCCGTCAGGCTCCATGCCGAAGAGAACTTCACAATGATCCGCGCGTGGATAGGCACCACTGATAACAAATGGTTCTATGACGCCTGCGACAAATACGGCATCCTGGTGTTTACAGACTTTTGGGTCCACGGTAACAATATGACCGAGCTTACCGGCCCGTTTATTGAAAACGCCAGGGCAAAAGTCGAGCGTATACGCAACCACCCCAGCGTGGCTTTGTATTGCGGCGGGAACGAATGGACGCCGTGGGGGCTGCTCGACAACGAGCCCAGCGGGCCCGGATGGGCGCCCGGACCGAGTTCCACAGCGGTTCTGCCCGCGTTGTGCCGGGAACTTGACCCCACCCGCCTGTATATAACCGAGTCCAACGCGCAGCCGGTAAGGGGCGGCATCACATACCGGGCAAACGACCCACGCTGGTACTTCGACAGGGTCACAAGAAGCCCGGGGTTCACGACGGAGATTGGAACCGCCGTCGTGCCTAACTACGAATCCATGAAAGCAATGATGGAGGAAGCATACTGGTGGCCGTCCGGGGACGCTTTACGGCCTTTTGATAAAAACATCAACTACATGTGGCAAATACACGATCTCGGCGGTGAAGGCGGCGGCAATAAAGGCGCCGAGGATTATATTTCCCAGGTCGCAAAGCGTTTCGGCGCGACAAACGGCATTGAGGAATTTTGCATCAAGGCGCAGATGTTAAACTATGAAACCAACAGGGCTATGTTCGAAGGGTGGAACAACCAGCTTTTCAACCATGCAAGCGGCATCCTGCTGTGGATGAGCCAGTCGGCGTGGCCGTCCACGATATGGCAGACATACGACTGGTACTTTGACGTCAACGGCGCGTTCCACGGCTGCAAAAAAGCCTGTGAGCCGATCCATATCCAGTATGACAGCTGGAACCGCATTATAAAGGTCATCAACAACTCCAGCAAACCGCTGCAAAATGTTACGGCAAAAATCGAGATTTACAATTTGAACGGCACTCTTTTCAGGAGTTACCAGGATACGCTCACCGCACCTTCAGCCATGGCGACCCAGGTTAGGAACATAAACAGCGACCTGACAAACACATCTTTGTCGATGGTGCATTTCATCAAGCTGATCCTTACCGGCGCCGACGGGAATGTACTTTCGGAAAATTTCTACTGGGATACCAGGCAAACTAACAATGACAACAGGACGCGTTATATCTCCTACAGCGGGTCAGCCGGTATCGACACTCTGCCCCAAGTCCCGCTGGACGGTTTCATCCTCGAGAGCGCCACAACCGGCGGAGTTACGAAAATGAAGGTCGAATTGACAAACAATACAAGCACCGTCGCCGTCTTTACGCGCCTTAAGGTCATGAAGGGCCTGACAGAGGAACGGGTGCTCCCGGCTTATTACGATGACAACTATTTTGGGATGCTTCCCGGCGAGACCAGGACCATCAATATTGAATTCGCGGCGAAGGACACAGGCGCGTTTGACCCGGTGCTGAGAATGGAAGGATTTAATACCGTCAGCGCCGTAATCACCGAAAACGGCTCAGCGTCTTACGATTGGGAATTGACCTCAAAGGCGCAACTGTCCAAGGACGCGGCAAGGGACAGCGTGGACGTCATGGCTACTGTCAGGAACAATACAGGCGCCGTTGGAAACGTCAACGTATACGCGGCGGCTTACGACGGCGCGGGTAAACTGCTTTCAATCGCTTCAATGGAAATCGCTGTTCCCGCACATGATTCCAAATCGACCGTATGGTTTTGTACAATGGATGTATTTGGGAACGCCGATGTATGTAAGGTAAAAGTATTTGCGTGGGATCCTCTGACCTACGTCCCCATGTGCGAGGCCAGCACGCCGGTAATAATGCCCGCAGGGACATATTAGCAGGCTGCTTCGCAGCCCCAATGCAGAATTAAGAATGCAGAATGCAGAATTAGTGGGTTTCAATTCTTATTTCTTAAGGCTGTTTTATGGAATGGGTTTCTGACCGATTCCCACGAAAAAAATATAATAAGGAGTTGTTTGTTTATGAAAAGAAAACGACTGTTGTCTTTCTCGCTTTTTATCCTTATGGTGTTCTCTTCCGTCGTGCCGGGTTTGCCGGTTACGTCGGCTGCGTCGCCCATCGGCACAAACCTGTCGCGCCTGCCCGGATGTGTCTATAACGCCGGTTATTCGGAATCAGGCAGGGGCCCCGCGCTGGCTTTTGACGGGGACAGGACAGGCGGTAACAGCCGCTGGGCCGGCGGCGGGCAAAACTCGAACTGGCTCAGCGTCGAGCTGCCCGATATAGAACCCGTAAACTATGTCACGATATATTTCGAAACGCTCCGGAAAAACAGCGGGAGTAATAACGAGCTGACCGGCGCGGTTGTTGTTCAGTTCTCCAGCGACGGGGTAGACTGGTCCCAGGAACTGACCAGGCAGAATTACAATGCATATACCCCAAAAACCGTGACACTTTCCTTCCCGACGGTGTATCTGAAGTATATCCGGCTTTATTTCCCCGAATCACAATTTTATCTGAGCATATATGAGTTTGAGGTTTACTATGACCCCTCGCTCACATCGGCAAGCTCCAACTTGGCGCTCCTGCCCGGATGTGACTACACCGCTTACTATTCGGAAACAAACCGGGGCCCCGCGCTTGCGTTTACAGGGGTGACCAATAACGGCAACAGCCGCTGGGCTGGCGGCGGCATGGATTTCAACTGGCTGTGCGTCAGGCTCCCTGAGTCTATGGCGGTAAGTTTCGTAAAAGTATATTTTGAGGCGCTTACAAGGAGCGGGGGCGGCACGCCTCTCAACGGGACGGTAATTGTCGAATGCTCCTCCGATGGGCTCGCATGGGAGGAGCTGACAAGGCAGGTCTACAACAATTATTCCCCAAGGGACGTGACGCTTGCCTTTGAAACGCAATACACGCAGTATTTACGGCTCTATTTCCCCGAACGCCAATACTATTGCAGCGTATATGAGTTTGAGGTTTACCACGACGGTACGGATCCCGGTGGCGACCCGACTGCGCTGCGCAGGTATGTGACGACTTGCGAAGCCACCTACACCGATACTTACCTCTCCCAGTTCAGAATGAGCTTCAGGGACAGGTACAAAACAGCGCTTTCTGAAGCGAAGAGGGTTTTGAGCCTCGCCAGGCCAACCCAGGAAGATATCAACGCGGCCCTCGCGGCTCTTCAGTCTGCTGTCGCTATTTTCAGCAACAGCAGTAACCGCGTAATATTCCCCAGCGCGCTCAAAGCCACCCCCGCCGACGACTGGAATGAACTGCTCAACAACCTGGAAAATCCGGATGAGGACGACTGGCGGGCAGGCGACGGTTTGCGTTCGATACCCCTTGACGGCGTCAACTACATTGGCTGCGGGAACGAAAACACCCACACAGCGTTCCTGTTCAGTGACAGTTATGTCACATCGTTTAAGGACCTTTCCCAAAGCCTGAAGCTTAACTGGCTCCAGATGCCCAACCATGTATTTGCCGAGTTTCAGGGCATTGAGCCGGATAAAAGCAAGATGAACTACATTTTCGGCAAGGGCGGCGACAAAAGCCTGGTGCGCCAGGCACTGACTGACGAGGGCGGTATCTCGAACGTCATCCCGGAGGCGTTCTGGGTTCAGGACGGGATTGTAATCGACAACTATCTGTATATCCTGTTCGACCACGAAAACCCCGACCTTGTGACCATCAATACTTCAATGGCAAAGATACCGATCCTGCCCGGGTACAAGGTCGATTGGGCAAACGCCCAGTGGCTGGGTTACACCGGCGTATGGACGCCAAACAGGACGTGTATGGGCGTCAGCATCTTTGACAACAGCACGCTCAGCGGCGTACCAGCAGGCAGGGCGGACGACTATCTGTATATCTACGGTAACTCCCAAATCAGCGGCGGGCGCCGTGTCGTTTGCGCGCGCGTGAAGAAAACTACGGCGGATTTCGAGGATCCGGAAAAGTGGGAATTCTATACCTCCAGCGGCTGGCGGGCCGGCAGGTCGCAGCTCAACAATGTCATTGCCCTTACAAATCCGGCAAACTATTCTATTTCTTCTCAGCACTGCGTAACTTACATAAACAGCGGCATCTACGAGGGTAAATACATGATGACCTGCACCAATGGCGGGATATCGGCGTATGTGAGTTATATGCTTGCCGACAACCCGTGGGGTCCGTTCACCAACGCGACCACATGTTATTATGTGCCCGAGGTGGAGCAGTATCAGAACGAGCTCTATCAGACCGACAACCCCAGGGCATGGTATGTCACATATAATGTAATTACTCACCCGCAACTGTCCAAACCCGGCGAACTGCTGATTTCCTATGACTGTTACGTCTGGGATTCCACAAAATGGTCGTCAAACGCTCAGTATTTTGATCCCAACTGGCACGGGACCGAGACAAACGAGTATTACCGCGAGCGTTTCTTCAGACTTGACCTGACACGGTTGGCGTCCCCCGAGAGGCAGGACAGTTATACACTGGTTTCCCAGGGCAAAACAGTGACGGCTTCAGTCGGCTCAAACGCGTCAAACGCCACGGACGCCAATGACAGTACCAAGTGGGAGGCGTCGGGCGCCGGCGCGGCAGGTTACGACCTGACGGTCGACCTGGGTAAACCGATGGAAATCGGGCGCTATATCCTCAAGCACGCCGGCGTCGCAATCGTAAACAACAGCGACCTGAACGCCCGAAATTACAACAATGCCCGAAAATTCCAGGTTCAGTACCAGGATACCGGCGGCGTCTGGAGGACAGTTGTTGATAAGCAGTATAACGCAAGCTGGCAAAACGACGAGAACTTCACCCCGGCTATCGCGCGTTACTGGAGGCTGCATATCGAGCAGCCGACCCAGGGGACAATGGACAAGGCTACAGTACATGAATTCCAGCTCTTCGCCACCAGCCACGCGGTCGTGGCGGAGGCGCCGGGCGGCGTAACCGTCAGCCTCAGTAAAACCATCGCGCTCTATGGGGATACTGTCACTTTCACCATCGACAAGGGCAACACGAGTTATCTGTTTAATGACGGCGTTACGCTGCGGTTAGCGGGCGGTCAGCTCCTGCAAACGCTTACGCCTAACTACAGCGGTGTGTACAGCTTCACCATGCCCGCCGGGGACGTAATCGTCCGGTTGACTCAAGCGGAATCCGGCATTATTGACGGCAAAGTTGAGGACGAACCCGACGGGGTGATTGATTTTGTATTCACCGTCGAAAAAGACCTTATACACGTCAGTGTCAGGACGCTGCCAAATGTCCGCAAACTGGCGCTCTATACAAACGGTAAGAAGATCCCGGTATTGCAGCAGGTCATATCAAGCCAGGATGGGTTCCTAAGATGGGATTTATGGTTCCGGATGTACCAGCCCGGTGACTATATCATCGGCGTCCGGGGCGGCATCAACGACTTCTATGAGAGCGATTTAAAGTTCAAAGCGTCAATCGTAAGCAATGGGTTAGCTCTGGTCCCATACCTGTCCGCTATTGTAGAATAGGACCGTATCACTAAAAATTGGAAAACCCCCCTTGCAGGGGGTTTTCCAATTTTTATCTTTGCTGTGATTATTTACCAGTAATTAATCAATCCACAGTTCGATAGCGTCGCTGTTTCCGCTGACCGGGTCTCTTGCTGTTAGAGTCACTGAACCTGAACTATTTAGTATCGTAACTGAACCGTCGCCATTCACCCGGGCTAGCGCCTCGTTGCTGACTGACCAGATAATACCGTCTTTTGAGGCGCCCTGATTAAGAACTACCTCAAATCTGTATGTCTCGCCGCGTAATACCGGTATATTTATTTTGACTCGTGTGATATCAACGGTGGTTTTCATATACTGAGCCGATACCGTCAGATTTCCGGTAATGTTCGAAAACGGTTTATCCCAGCCGACAAATTCGTAGCCCTCCCGTACCGGGTCTGGCGGGGCTGTCGCTGCGCCGCCGGGTGCAACTACCTGCTCATAAAGAACGCTGCCGTCCCAATCGACAAAAGTTACCAGATATGAATATTTGGAAAGTATATTTACAAACCTGTTAGTATTACTCGCGCTGTAGGCTGTGGGCGGATATTCAGTTCCTGCCCCGCCCGGGTCACTGTTTACCGTATTGGTCCAGAACATATACTCCGCAGGCATTGTCAGGGAGAGGTTAATGTTAATAGCTGCGGCAAATGCGCTGCGGGCTGTTACGGATCCGCCCATAATGGTGAGGCTGCCACCCTTGCCGCCGGAGCCTGGTCCGATGCCTGAAGCGCCATACATGGTTGTCTCACCGCCGCCGATTGCGGTGATATCGCCGCCGTTAATGGTAATAGTTCCTCCCGAGCCGTTATAACCGCCGCCGATACCCGCGCCGCCGTAACTACCGTTGCTGCCGCCTCCTTTTGCTGTGATTATCCCTCCTGATATGGTAATACTGCCGTTTTCGGCGCCGCTTTCAGCGCCGCGCGCGCCGCCGCCGATGCCGGCGCCACCGTAAAAGCCGCCCGTACCGTTGCCGTTCGCGATCACAATACCGCCTCTAATGGTGATATCACCGCTTTTAAATCCGAATCCCCCTCCTATTCCGGCTGCGTCGTCGCCGCCGGAGGCTGTAACATATCCGTCGTTGATGACTATCACTCCGTTATTTTGCCCCTGATTTATGGTTTGATACGCGCCGCCGCCAATGCCGGCGCCTAAGTGCCCGCCGCTGGCTACAATTGTTCCGCCGTTGATTGTGATTCTGCCGCAATTCTGGCCGAGATTGTTATACACGCCGCCGCCGATGCCGGCGCCTCCGCCAATGTTTTGGATACCGAGTCCCTTATTGTAGCTTATTGCTGTCAGGCTCCCCTGGCCGCCAATTGTCAGCGTCGCGCCTGCGGGCGCTTGCAGCCCCGCGCGAAGCAGGCCGCTTTCCAGCTTGTTTTCCCCCGAAAGGGTCAGTTCTACCGTTGCGCCTGCCATATTAAAGGCGCATGCGGCGTCGGTCTTGCTCGCGTCGGCGCTTCGGTCTATGCTTACATCTTCCAGCGTGATTTTTACGTTCGCTCCGGGTGCGACTACAACGCGGTTTTCTCTGGTCGTCCCGGTAATGGTAACGTCTCCAGAGACGGTGAATACTCCGCCGCTGTACGTCCATCCCGGTCCGCTCGCCGTTCCACTGCTTCCTACATCAATAATGACTGGACTGTCTGCTCCCACCTGGGTACTGAATGCGGATAGAATTGCTACGAATAATGCGATTGCCAGGACTCTTCTCAAACCGTTTCTCCTCATTGTTTTCTCCTCCTAATAATTATTATAAATTTTGCTACCTTCCTTTCCTGGGGGCAAGGGATTGGTACAGGCCCCTACTCCAAATAAACAGTGAATGGTATCGTAATCGTGTACAAAAACCCGCAATCCCCCCAACTTCGCTTTCAATGGGGGATCCCGGGCCAAGCCCGGGAAAATGCGGACTTGCGGCATTATTCTGTTGTTTTCAATGGCGAAATTTTGCATTTTAGTTGAAAAACTTAACCATTTGAGTGCAATTAAGTTGTACTATACAAACTTTTTTTCCTGTTGTCAATACTCTGATTTAAAAGATGTTAATATAATGCTAAAAAATCGTTATATTTTCTCAATTTTTCACATAGAATTGTTCCCTTATGTTGACTTGTCAACATAAGGGAACAAGATGTATATCAACGGTCAATGTCTTATTTTTCCCCGGCTTTCAGATGCTGCGGGATGTCTTTTCCTATGTATTCCAGATCAGGGTAGAACCGGAACCTCATCATGCCCGCAGTTACGAGCCAGTTGGCTAGTTCATCCATTGCGGACTTGTGAATAACAAGCTTATATATAAACGGTTTGTCGCAGATCCCGTCTGTCAGCCATTTTTCCTGTATCTTTAGCAAATCATAGTTGCCAGGAAAGTCATGGGCATTGGCGGAAAACGCGACAAATGTCCCTGTTTGAGCGGCTATGCGTTTATTGGATCGGTTTGTCTGAACTGCCAGAGGGAGTTGTGCCTGACATGCCTTTGCTTTCCTGCATTGCGTACACTCGTCGCATCCCAGAAGATGAGTAGCGAAAGTGTCTGCTGCGTCTTCTCTGGAAATATTTGGTATTACGCCGTTGAATTTGCTTGCCAGGATATGTTTTATCGGCAGGCATTTTCCGCGTATCCTTTGTATGACTGTGTCATTTTTATATGAAGATACGTTTTTCATCCATGCTCGGTTTAGCATGTACGGGGCGAGGATATATAGAGCGGCCCCTTCTTCTCTTGTCTTTTCAGCCCTTAATTTCACATCCTCGTTGTTGTCATATTTGCTTAATATTATCGGCTCCAGCAGAAAATACATGGCGCCAAAGAGTTGTTCGCTCCAGTCAAGGAAATGTGTTTTTGCGTTGTAATGCTGCATCACGGCAAGCCAGTCAGCGGTAGAAGCCACCTGCGCCAAATCGATATCGCCGGAACTTGTCGCCCTGGCTGTATATTCGTTTAGCCAAACCGACTGAAGCCGGCCGCTGTCGCCATTTAGTTTGATCTCATTCGTTTCCGCTTTATACTCCCTGTATATTGAAGGAACTAAACTGTAGCTTTGCCTCTCAACGCCGCGATACCAGAGTATCTCCCGGTTGTTCTGAGGCTTTTCCCCGGTCTTCTGCTTTTTCCCCGGCTGCAGTTCATCCGTCACACTGTCCAGGAGCCTGAAAAAATCATCATATCTGTATATAATGCGCTCATGTTCATTTCTTCTGTACGTGACAGTTTCACAACTGCGCACTTCGTCCGGGATTATGCATTCGTTCCTGTCACAGTAGCCTTCTTTACACTGCTGGGACTCGTTCCAGATATCAGACCATGAACGTGTTTGCCCTGAAAAGTGCTGAACTATTTTTAGTACCAGCTTCATGATCTCACGTTCCCGTTTGATCTTTGTATTATCATATTTGTTTTGTATTCTCGTATACTCCCGGGAGATATTCATTATTAGCTGTGCGTTCGCGATAAACCGGTAATTCTCAGCCTGTAGCGCCTTCCTGGCTTCACCTGTCTGTTCCCTGAAAAGATTCTCTGATATTTCTTTGAATATACCGATCCTTAAAAGCCTATGCAACAGTCTGCGGTTAACCGTAGTGGCGCGGTATTTCCTCAGCGCTTCCTTTATGCACTCAGCCATATTCAGGCGGAAATCTACTCTGGAAATATCCCTTCCCTCTTCCTGCCTCTTATCGCGCATAGCTTTATTGTATTCTTCCCAGTTAACAATTATCCTGTCGCATTTTTCATCACCCTCGTTAACGTCCCATTCAGTATTTCCTCCCCTGAACCCGTAATAATCAACAGCCATGCCCAATCGCAGCGTGAAACTCTCCGGCAAGTCTTCGTGGCTTACCTTGACAGGCTTCATGGTTGTATACATATAGTCGCAAACAAAGTCCAGATACTGCTCTGCGCTCATTTGCGCGCATTGGATCATAAAAATGTCGCAGCAAGCTTCATGAATTGATTCCATATAATCGGCGATCCCTTGATTGGCTTTATCGTTTGGCGGCTTGCTGACGTCATTTGACATAAAGGCGTCAATCGCCTCTGATATTCCGGGTGTATCACAGGCGTTTTTCACTGAATTGAGCATATCTTTAACATGCTCGCCCACAGGCTTGTTATCACGCAGTTTTTGTAAGCCCCGCAGCAACGCGACGCTGAATATATTTGAGGGCGCGTCCAGGCTTATTTTATTGCCATCCCCCTGGTTATCTCCTATGAGCAATTCCTGCATAACGCTTTCATATACGCGTATAAACTCTGCAGACATGCTATGGAAGTGTCGCATCGTATTTTGTCTCCAATAGCGTGAGCATAATGAAAGGCGGCACAAAATTCTCGCCTGTTATAATACACTTTAC
>Ga0123356_10007175_pt1 | contig 11153 bp, 10 predicted proteins | sample TergutEmb28metaG_2_FD_92546 | JGI IMG/M metagenome (GOLD analysis project Ga0123356, IMG submission 92546) | Embiratermes neotenicus P3 segment gut microbial communities from Petit-Saut dam, French Guiana - Emb289 P3 | ecosystem: Host-associated > Arthropoda: Insects > Digestive system > Gut ... | reverse complement strand
TGTTTTGCAATTGCGGCGGTTTGTTTTGCTCAAAGCGATCCAGTCGAAGGTTTTTGGCTGAGTGTTGATGAAAATACAAACAGAGTTACAGCAGGCTGGCAAATTTATCAGCAAAACGGTGTCCTTTATGGAAGGATTTTATCATTGGCAGATCATCCAAGGGGTACTTTGGCATACAATTGCAATGACAGTTACAGAGGATTTCCTGTTTCGGGAAGAGTGAGTGCAATGGAAGTTGCCGGAACTCCCTGGATTTTCGGTCTATCAAGGCGTGCAGCCGGTGACTGGAGAGGCGGAAATATAATTAATCCGGACGACGGAAGAATGTACACCTGCAGAGTCACTTTCCATGCTGTAGGAAGCAGAGTTAACAGGCAGGTTGTAACAGTCGATACTCTGGAAGTACGCGGCGAACTCCTTTTAGGTATAGGCCGCAGTCAATACTGGAGCAGGACTGACGAACGCACTGCCAGCGGTCTTTGGCCCAACTAAAAAAATAATGATGACAGGCTGCATACTGTACTGTAAACTTCGCTGTAAGTATTAAAATCCGGCAGTTCGCAGCCTGTTCATTTAAAAATTATTAACCAGAAATTATCCTGTTATCATGTCGCGTCTTCTGTAGAATATGAAACCCTTGACAATAAGAATAACAGATATCAGCGTTAATATAATCAATGGCGTCCAGTTTCCAAAAGGCTGATCGGGAATATATGCCATTGGTGATAATTTAAGCATCCATTCAGGGAGTACCATGCTCCCGATAAACGAAGTAAAACAGACAAATCCGAAATAACCCCAGACAATACCAATTCGTCTAGGGAAAATTGCTACAAATACAACTGCAATGCCAATCATAACCCACAATGCCGGAAGGAAATTAAAATATGCTTTTACAAGCCCTATAAATGTAAATGGATTATTATCACCTGTAACTGCGGCGGCAGATATATACAATCCGGAAGCTGTCGCAAATTGAATCAGCGCACTTGTTATAAAAGCAATTATTATATAACCTGCAAGGTATTTCGGACGTGACACAACTCTTGCAAGAATATGTTCACTGCGCCCGTCCCGTTCTTCGGAGCGGATTCTCAAAACAGAATTCAATACAGGAACAAAACATACAAGCGTCATCATAACAGTAACAAAGATTCCGAAACTTTCTACGATTATCCTTTCCTTGTCAGCATTTGTCATGTATTGCAAATATTCAACAGGAACGCCAATTATAGCGAGATATTCAGGGCTGTCCTGGATAAATGTACTTATATCGCCGATAACTGAACCGTAAGAAGCGCCCAGCATAAACATAATTATAAACCAGGCAATGATCATACCGCGTAATAACCTGCAGGAAAGTCCAAACGAAGACAACAATGAAACCGAAGCGCTTCTGCGGCCGGGTCTGGCTGCGATAAATCCCTGACCTAGGTCGCGGATTGAGTTTAACCTGTAGGAGACAGCCATAATTACAGCCGCTTCCAGAAGCAATACCAAAGAAGGCCATATATAATTTCCTACATAAACCTGTGAACGTTGAACCAAACCCAGAGGACTAAGACATGCCATTATATCACTGCCGTTTACATCACCTGCTGCGCGTATCATATAGAAGATACCAAGCGTTAAAAAGGACAAACCAATCGCTCCGCTGGTATTGGATGATAGCTGGCAAAACAACATGGTCACTGCTGCAAAAATAATACCTGAAACGCATGTAGCAAGACCGTATAACATGCTTCCGCCAAAGCTCATGCTTTCCACACCGCATACTGCAAGACCAAGCCCTGTTAAAAGACCAAGAATAACATTAACGATAACAGATGTAATCATTACCGCATGAATATTTGCAAGACGGCCGACAGGAAGAGAACGCACTACTTCTGCACGTCCTCCTTCTTCATCAGCGCGGGTATGGCGCACAACAAGAAAAATATTCATTGCGGCTACTGCGATTATAAACCAAAGAAGCATCATGCCGCCGTACATTGCACCTATTGTATAGTTTTCAATGCCGTATATCGGTCCCATCATTGAAACCATCATAGGGTTATTAATAGATACGGCAAAATTATCCCTGACCGCCTGATCGGGAAACATTTCCGCCATTCCCGGAGCAAGCGCGATCGAAAACAATACAAGCAGTACAATCCAGATTGATGATATTATCCGTTCCCGCCTGAGCATAAAACGGACTAATACACCGGTATTTTCAAAATTTCCCTGCATGATTATTTCCCTCCGTCGGCATTGTAATGACGCATAAAAAGATCTTCCAGCGTGGGAGGAGCGCTTTCCAGTTTTTTTAACCCATATTTGGAAATGTGTGTAACTATACTGCCAATCTCTGATGAATCAACCTGAAAATAAGTTCCGCCCTGTCTTTCGCCAAGATCATATACTCCTTTCATATTGGCAAGTCCTTCTACAGGCTTTTCTGTTTCTATTGTCATCGCTACGCGTGTAAGGTGACGAAGTTCGCTTAACGTTCCGGTTTCGACAAGTTTTCCTTCGCGTATAATGCCAACTCTGTCGCAAAGCCGTTCAACCTCGGACAATATATGGCTGGACAGGAAGATGCCCTTCCCTGCTTTTTTCTGTTCAAGTACACACTCCTGAAAAACCTGTTCCATAAGCGGATCAAGGCCGCTTGTAGGTTCATCCAGAATAAACAAATCTGCATCAGAAGCAAATGCCGCAACAAGAGCTACTTTCTGACGATTGCCTTTTGAATATGTGCGGCATTTTTTTGACGGATCAAGTTCAAAAGCTTCAAGCAGTTTTTCCCTGCGCGCTTTGTCATGTTTCCCCCTCAGGCTGACAAACAGGTCTATAACTTCGCCGCCTGTAAGATTCGGCCAAAGGCTTACATCGCCGGGAACATAGGCAATACGTTTGTGGATTTCAACTGCATCTTTCCATGCATTTAAACCAAATACCGATGCGCTGCCGGAGCTTGCTTTAAGTATGCCAAGCAATACACGGATGGTAGTAGTTTTACCGGCTCCGTTGGGTCCTATATAGCCAAAGACCTCGCCTTCGTTCACTTTCAGATTTACACCGTCCAGCGCTGTAAACTTTCCGAAATTTTTTGTCAGGTTAATTGTTTCCAGACTTAAAACTGCCATTCAATTCCTCCTCATTTTACGGTCATTACCGTTAAATAAATATATTTTAATTTTTAACTACAATAAAACTTCAAACATATGAAATACACTTTGCGCGATTTTTATAAACAAGGGTCTTTTAACCCATTTATCCAGAGTTATTTCTTCGCTTTTTTCAATTGTTTCCAGTATGTCTTTTTTTATTTCGTCAACAACAGGAGAACCGCATATCCATACTGCATTTTCAAAATGAAGATAAAAACTTCTGAAGTCCATGTTTATGGTTCCCGTTACGGCAAATTCATCATCGCTTAACAATGTCTTTGCATGAATAAATCCGGGCGTATACTCATAAATACGCACACCTGCTTCCAGTAGTTCCTTATAATTGGATTGTGTTGCCATATGGACAAACCATTTATCCCATTTTTTCGGCGTTATAATCCGTATATCATTTCCGCTTTGAACAGATATACGCAAAGCTTCTACTGTAGCGTCATCAACAATCAGGTAAGGCGTGGTGATATACACATATCTTCTTGCATTGTAAACAGCAGCTTTATAAACTGTTCTGGCAATCTTGTCTGACTGGTTTGAAGGTCCGTCCGTAAAAGGCTGAAAAAAACCCTTTTCATTACATGAATGGTTTGTATAACCCGCATGTAAAAATGACCTGTATAAATCATAATTTGTATTATCACCGGTTTCATAATCCCACATCTGTAAAAACGTAACTGTAAGGCTCCAGACAGCATCGCCTTCCATTCTTATAGCAGTATCCTTCCAATGACCGTGCTTTGAAACCAGATTTGCATATTCATCGCCGATGTTTGCTCCGCCGGTATAACCGATATATCCGTCTATTACGGCGATTTTTCTGTGATTGCGGTTGTTGTAATAAAGAAATGATTTAAAGCCAAATACATCATGAAACCTGACCATGCGGATATTATATGCTGCAAGTTCTTTTGTAATTTTTTTAACACTTGTAACAAGACTTCCGAAATCGTCTATCATAATCCGCACTTCAGCGCCATTCTGCGATTTTTGTATCAATAATTTTTTGATTCTTTCCCAGATTTTTCCTTCGCTTAAAATAAAATATTCAAGAAAAATAAATTTTTTTGCATTTTCAATATCATTGATCAGCGCGTCGAAATAAAGTTCACCTAACGGAAAGTACCTGCAGGTTGTGTTGGCATAAACAGGATAACCTTTTCTGCCCAAAAACCCGGAAAGCCTTTTTCTGTCAGGATATGCGGCATTTAATGCAAGGTATACATTGCGATCTTTATGCAGGTACTTTAAGCCGTTTTCGATTGATATATTAAGCCTGTTGTGTTTATTCCATAATGTTTCTGTTCTTCCCCAGATAAAATAATAAAACAAGCCGATTACCGGAAGCGTCAGTATAAGCACAATCCAGGCGATGGAAAATGAATTTGATTTGCGGCGCATTATTATCACAAGGACAATAACAATGGAAAGCATGTCAAAAAACTGATATATACTTGCAGCCTGGCTTTTGACAAAAATCATAAAATAAATGCTTAAGGCTATACGCAGGAGAAAAATAATACCAAACCAGATTGCCCTGAACATTTAATCCGCCGTAAAAATTATTTTTTTTCTTTTTTTGCATAAATAGAAATTGCTTCTGACACCGAATTTGTTCTTGTACTACCTGAACAATCTTGTGTTGCCGGCAAAATGAAAGGGTGTGTGTAAATCCGGCAGTCCCGGAAAAGCAGCTCCCAGGCTCATTCCCCCTGTACAAGTATAGCTAATGTCGGTTCCCCTTATCACAATATCAGTAATTTCTCTTACTATGGAAAGATTATTAATCGAAAATTCTATCGGGATAACAACTGTTCTGTTTGGGTTGATTTGTGTAAATCTGGGCGCTCTTCCGCTTGACCACACGGAATTATTTACCCTGAAGTCATAAAACAGTTCATTTAAATTCATGGCAAAGTTATTATTATTTTCAATTTCCCAGACAAGTTCAAAATCAACTCTTGTAAGACTCAGATTTGTCATACTGATACCTCCAAACCTGACTACAGGCATTCTTGGTATCGGAATGGATCCGGGTATTTGCTGGGAAGAAGATTCGCCTGCAAAAGCAGGTATGCCAAAATCGCTGTTCATGGAAAAAAGGCTTGGGAATTCGTTCAGGTTAACAAGATTCTGGAAAAGACGGAAAATATCTGCATATTCCAAAGTTAAAGCGATGACAACCGGAGTAATTGCGGCGGCTGCAAGCGGAGCTGCGGATACATGAATGCCGTTTAAGTATGGATTTCTGTCAACCAGAAAATCATAAATTATCCTTGGCGCAGGCAGTTCAAAATCATTCTGATTTTCTACATTTACGGTAAATAAAAGCTGTATTCTGGAAAAATCAATATCACCTATTCTCATGGAAGGCGCTGTTAATCTGGGCATCTGCAGTACAGGGAAAAAACCTGCATGTTCAAAACGCCATGTCCGCTGTCCGACATACGGAAGATCAAGACTTGCACCTAACGCAATTCTGTATTCAGCGCTTCTTCTGTCCCTTAGTGATCGGAACATGTTAAAAATATCAACATAACTGAGACTTACAGGAATATCAACAACAGTGGTATCACGCGATCTGATTGAACTGCCTGCATCAACGCCTCCCCTGATGAATGAACCGGCATTAATAAACAATTCCCAGTCTATATCCGGAAAGGGAATACTTACAGGACTGCGGTTATCTACATTTACCCTGCATAAAATATCAACACCGGAAAAACTAATATTAACTATTTCCACAGACCGCAGCGTTACTACCGGTTCCTGGATAAATGACTGCAGGGTTTCGCATGTTGTAAATAATAATGATACAAAAATCAGCAGAATCAATGCAGCTTTTAAAAAATTAAATTTTAACATCTTTATTTCCTCCTAATAATATCAAATCCGCAGTATGGAACAAGCGCTCTTGGAATGCGTACTGAACCGTCTTCCTGCTGGAAATTTTCCAGAATTGCAATAATCGCGCGGGAAACTGCAACAGCAGTTCCGTTTAACATATGTACAAATTTATTTTTGCCGTCTGTATCTTTAAAACGAATATTAAGCCGCCTTGCCTGATAATCAGTACAGTTCGAAGTTGATGTAACTTCGCCGTATTCGCCGCCGTTACGTCCGGGCATCCATGCTTCCAAATCCCATTTACGGTATGCAGGCGCGCCAAGATCGCCTGTGCAGGTATCAACTACGCGAAATGGAATGCCAAGACCTTCGAAGATTTCTTCTTCTATTAAACGAAGCTCTTCATGAAAATGTTCCGATTCTTCGGGAAGGCAGAAAACAAACATTTCAAGTTTGGTAAACTGGTGAACACGGTAAAGCCCTTTGGAAAACTGCCCTGCCGCTCCGGCTTCCCGCCTGAAACAATGAGAAAGACCTGCCATTCGCAAAGGCAGTTTTTCGCGCGGAATAATTGTATTGGAATAATAGCCGCCAAGAGTGATTTCGGCAGTTCCTACAAGGCATGTATTTTCGCCATCAATTGTATAGATATTGGATTCTGCTCCGCGCGGATTAAAGCCAATGCCTTCCAGGATTTCTTCTTTTGCCAAATCGGGAGTAATGTACGGAGTAAAGCCTTTTTTCTGCAGAATATCCAGCGCATAACGTACAAGCCCAAGTTCAAGATAAACGCCTTCGTTTTTAAGATAGTAAAATTTGGTGCCTGATACCTTTGTGCCGGAATCAAAGTCGATAATATCAAGGTCTTGTCCCAGTTTTACATGGTCTGCAGGTTCAAAATTGAATTTATAAGGTTTTCCAACTTTTTTTATTTCAAGGTTATCCTTGTCTTCCCTGCCTACAGGAGCATCAGGATGAGCCATGTTCGGAATTTTGCGAGCTTCGGTTAAAAGTTCTGTTTCTATAGCAGAAAGTTCAGTTTCTGCGGCGGCGATTTCTTCCTTGAGTCTTTTGCCCTCGTCAATTAAATTGGTACGCTGAACAAGATCGAGAGCTTGCGCTCCCTTGCCTTTCATTGTTTCAGCATTGACATTACGTTTATGCTGTAATGACTGAAGATTGGTTGTAAGTTCGGTTCGTTTATTATACAGGCGGGAAACTACCCCGGCATCGGCTTTCATAAAACGATCTGCTATATTTGCAGTTACAGCCGTAAGGTTTTCTGCGATAAATTTATAATCAAGCATTGTAACAATATAGCAAAAAACCAATAAATATACTACTATAGTATTTCTATAATATTATATAAGCGGAGAGTTATATGCGTGTTTTATTAATTTGTGATGATTATTGGCATCCGGCCCAAACAGCCATAGACGGCGTTATTCCACTTGAACAAAAAGGTTATCAGTTTGATGTCATAAAAAATGCCAATGACTTTTCTCCGGATATGCTGCAAAAATACCCTGTTGTATTGATTTGTAAAATGGATGAAATATCACAAACAGATAAAACTCCCTGGAAAACCAGCGCTGTACAAAAAGCATTTATTGATTATGTTGAAAACGGCGGAGGGCTTGTTGCTGTTCATTCGGCTACAGTTAATGGAAAAAACACAGCGGATATGGATAAATTAATCGGTTGTGATTTTAAAGGCCATCCGAACAACTGTCCTGTTACAGTACAATCCGTAAAACCTCATCCTGTTACAGAGGGTGTTGGAATTTTTTGTGAAACAGACGAACACTACAGAATCGAAATAACAGCTCCTGATGCTGATATTCTGCTTGCATCATATTCGCCTGCACAGGGAGAAGAAAGCAAGTATGAATCAGAACCGTACTTTAATACTCCTGCTGCAATTTACCCCGCAGGTTATGTTCGAACACAAGGCAAGGGACGTGTTTGTGTTCTGACTTCAGGACACCTAACTGCTGTGTGGTTAAATCCGCAGTTTCAAAAACTGCTTTCCAATGCGTTAAAATGGTGTTCGGAAAACTTCGTTGCATAATGCGCGGGGAAGTAGGGATTGATTAACGCATACAGCATTGTTTATATTTTTTTCCGCTGCCGCAGGGACATGGATCATTGCGGCCTGTTTTCGGCGATGTACGGACTACTGTATGCGGCGTGATGGTGCCTTCTACATAAACCCACTGGTCTTTTTCTTTTTTAAATTTTCCGGTTTCATGATGAATTTCTTTATAACCGTCTCTTTCATAAACTGCTTCAAACTCAACTGTTCCTTTTGTATCGTTAATGCCGCCTTTTTCCCTGGAAATGATTTTTAACCCAAGCCATTTGGATTCCTTGCTCCAATCGCTTGTAGATTTATAATCAATTTCTTCTTCACCGCGGCGTACACATGTATTGATAATATAATCAACTTCATGTTCCACATAAGCTGAATACCGGCTTCTCATCAGGGCTTCTGCTGTCGGCGCTTTTTCCCTGCCTCTTATATACTTTTCGCAGCATTCTGTATATAAATTGCCGCTCCCGCATGGACATTGTTTCATGGGTTATTCTCCCTTTCCTCCAGCAACTCAACATCAGCTAAATCTTTTGTTCTTCCGGTTGCGCGTTTGTTAATAATCAAATCGGGAATTGATAAAACATGTATTGGGATTCCTTCAATTTCAATTAATTTTGAACGTTCGTATGCTTTATCAAATTTTATTCCGTCAATTGATGTAACAATATCGATCCGGCATGGTGCTACACCAATCAAAAGAAATTTAACTTTTTTTTCTGATAATTTTAATAATATGTCTTTGTAATGGTTGTTCAACATTATACTTTTTACTCAATGACACTATTTCACATGTTAGAGGCCAAACCATCGAAATTCTTTCTTCGGCGGTACCTGGAACATAACCGGAATTTTTTTTGTCTGTTTTTTTAATAACAGTAATGGTTTTATCCATCAGTACATACTAACATAAAAACAAAAACAAATCAAGTATGGATGAAATACACTATTGTCTGAAAAACAGCTTTATTAAAAACTCCCTCAATGAAATTTAGGCACTCTGCCTGTTCCGTTACAGTTAAAACATATTTTTGATTCCTTACATACATTACAAGGATCTCCGTCTATAGGGATTTTACCGTAGCATTTATAACAGCGTCCGTTTCCAGCACAAACCCAGCACATATCCTCACTAAAAAAACATGAAGTTAAAATACCGGAAATTGATAAAACAATTATCAAAAATATAATTCTTAGTATTACAGAAAAAATGTCTTTCATGGTTATTATACCCTCTCATCTTTATCAATAACTGCTTCTATTAATGCGGGTTTTCCTAAAGCAAGCTGTTTAACTGCCGAATCAAGAACTTCAAGAAAAGATTTTTCATCTGTTACGCGATAACCAGATACATCGTAGGCGGCGGCAAGTTTTATGAAGTCAGGGCCGTATGCATCAAGGTCAGTTTCGCTGTAACGGGATTTATACATGTTGTTTTGCCACTGGCGCAGCATTCCAAGCGTGCGGTTATTAAAAATAACAATTAATACCGGAAGTTTATATTTAACCATTGTAGCCATTTCGGCGCTGTTCATACGGAAGCAGCCGTCGCCGGTAAAAAGAACAACTGGTGCATCAGGATTTGCAATTTTTGCTCCTGATGCTGCTCCCATTCCGTAACCCATTGTTCCCATTCCGCCGGAACTTAAAAACTTGCCTGGAATCTTAAACGGATAGTATTGCGCAGTCCAAATCTGATGCTGACCTACATCTGTAACAACAATTGTATTTTCACCTAATGCTTTTGCGGTTTCCTGAATGATAAAACCGGGATGTATCGCTTTCCTGCCGCTGAAAATTACGCGTTCAGATACCTTGGCTTTTAAAAAGCAAACTTCACTACCCCACTCATTATTAATTTTATCAGGTAATTTTTTAATAATACATCCCAACACTTTTATTAAATCGCCGATAATAAAAACATCGGCTCTGACATTTTTGTTAATTTCGGCAGGATCAATATCAATGTGCAGTATCCTGGCGTTTTTAACAAATTTTTCTCCGTTACTTGCAACACGATCAGAAAAACGAGCGCCGATAGCAATTAATAAATCACACTTTTGTATTAATTTTCTCGAAACAGCTGTACCGTGCATGCCAATCAAACCTGTACAAAGCGGATGTTCGCTTGGAAATGCACCCATACCCATAAGCGACAAAGCAACAGGAGAGCCTAAAGCTTCAGCCAGTTTTAATACATCCGCGCTTGCGCAGGATCGAATAACACCGCCGCCTGCAAATATCATCGGCTTCTTCGATTCATTAATTAATTTTACAGCATTATCAATATCAAATTCATTAAATGTTTCTCTCTTAGTCCTCTTAAGCAACCGCAAAGATCTATTATTATAATTAATATTAATCCGCGTCGAACCAAAGGTTCGCAATCCGTTTAATCCGTGACGAACCGAAGGTTCGCAATCCGCGGTTTTTGTTTCGATTTCACAAAAACCATTAATCACATCCTTTGGAATATCAATCAACACTGGACCTGGTCTTCCGGACAATGCAACAATAAAAGCTTCATTAACAATTTCTGCCAAATCATTCACATCATCAACAATCCAATTGTGTTTAACAACCGGCATTGTTATGCCTGCTATGTCAACTTCCTGAAAGCTGTCTTTCCCTAGAAGATTTTTGCTTACATTGCCTGTAATTGCAATTAAAGGAACCGAATCCACAAATGCAGTTGCAATACCTGTAACAAGATTTGTAGCGCCGGGGCCGGATGTTGCAAGGCAGATTCCCGGTTTTCCGCTTGAACGCGCATAACCGTCAGCTGCATGAGCTGCATGCTGTTCGTGGCTTACAAGAATATGACGGATACGATCTTTTACATTATAAAGTTCATCGTAAATATCCAAAACGGCTCCGCCAGGATAGCCAAAGATTGTATCCACGCCATTTTTAAGAAGAGTCTCGATTAGTATCCTTGCTCCTTTAATTTTCACTTATAATCTTTCCTTCCGTGTTAATTTGCGGACTTTTCTTCATTATTTGTAACATGATTTATCAGCATATATTCAATTGAATCAACCAAAGCA
>Ga0123356_10007174_pt1 | contig 11155 bp, 13 predicted proteins | sample TergutEmb28metaG_2_FD_92546 | JGI IMG/M metagenome (GOLD analysis project Ga0123356, IMG submission 92546) | Embiratermes neotenicus P3 segment gut microbial communities from Petit-Saut dam, French Guiana - Emb289 P3 | ecosystem: Host-associated > Arthropoda: Insects > Digestive system > Gut ... | reverse complement strand
GACACTATGTATACATGCCTCAAAATAATCGTTTCCGGCCTGTTCGACAAAGTGCCGAAGACGAAACTTATGATTGGGCACTTCGGCGAAGCCATCCCGTTCCTGCTCGACAGGATCGACAACAGGTTGAATTTCATACCAAATCCGATGCTGAAGAACCAAAGGCTTCCGAGCGATTATTTCAGGGACAATATCTGGGTCACGACGAGCGGCAATATGAGCGACGCCGCGTTCAGATGCACGAGGGACGTTCTCGGAATAGAAAAAATAATATACGGCAGCGACTACCCCTACGAGGGGATCGACGCAATGACCGACTTCGTCAAGAACCTCGACATCACCGAAGAAGAGCGCGAGCTCCTGTTCTTCAGGAACGCCGAGAAACTTTTGAATATCAAATAATAAGGAGGCAATTATGAAAGGTAAGATTGGACTGGAAGAACATTTCGCCATAGAGGAGACCCTTGGCGATTCAGAGCGCTATTTTCCTAAAGACGTGTGGCCGAAGTTTTCCGCGAGGATAAAGGACCTGATGGATATACGTCTCGAGGAGATGGACAACGGCGGCATGGACATGATGATACTGTCGCTCAATTCCCCGGCGATCCAAACCATTCACGATCCTGTACGTGCCGTCGAGATAGCGAAAAAGGCCAACGACACGATGGCTGACGCGATCGCGAGAAACCCGAAGCGTTTTCGCGGCTTTGCGGCACTGCCGATGCAGGACATCGACGCGGCCATCAAGGAGATGCACCGCGCGGTCAAAGATCTCGGCTGCGTAGGGGTACTCGTCAACGGATACTCACAGATCGGCGACGCCGACTCCTATAAATACCTCGACGACCCGATCTACGAACCGTTCTGGGCCGAAGTGGAAAAGCTGGACGTTCCATTCTACCTGCATCCGCGCGATATGATGCCGTGCAACGCGAAGATCGTCGAGGGCCATCCGTGGCTCTTCGGCGCCGCTTGGACGTTCGGCGTCGAAACCGCGACGCATACGCTGAGGCTACTGTGCAGCGGTTTATTCGACAAGTACCCGAAACTGAAATTCATCCTGGGCCATCTCGGTGAAACCCTGCCGTTCTGTATCTGGCGCGTAGACTCGCGTATGGCGCGCGAGCGGCGCGGCGCACCCGCGAAACGCCCGCTCTACGAGTATATGTGCGAGAACTTCTGGCTCACGACGAGCGGCCAGTTCCGCACACCGGCGCTTTGGAATACCATGATGGAATTCAGCTCGAGCAGGGTGCTGTTCGCGACCGACTTCCCGTTTGAAGAGGTCAGCGTCGCGTGCGACTGGTTCGACAACTGCGCGATCAGCGATACGGACAAGTATTTGATCGGACGCAAGAACAGCGTCGATCTTTTCAAACTGACCGACCTGTAGCAAGTAATAAGAATAGGTAGAGTACCTCCTTGGTAAGGAGGTACTCTGCATATAGGTAAACGATTTATTGGATATGGGGAAGCGCCTTATTGACCGGCACGGCAGAAAACAGTTGTAAAAATTAATGCTACAAACATAAATTTCAAAGGAGGATAGATCAAATGAGAATAATGGGATTTAGCGCCAGCCCGCGCAAAAAAGGCAATACCGCCTGGACGGTAGAAAGGATACTAGAAGGCGCTGAAGAAAACGGCGCCAAGACAAAGATCTGGTACTCCGGCGATCTTGAAATAAAACCCTGTAAGGGTTGTAACGCCTGCCAAAAAAAAGACCACGGCTGCTCTATCAAAGACGACATGCAAAAGCTTTATAAAGAGATCAAGAAATCCGACGCTATCGTTTTAGGGTCCCCGGTTTATATGGGACAGATGAGCGCGCAGGCAAAGCTCTTCACAGACAGGCTGTACGCGCTGTATGCCGCGGCGTCATCCAAGAGCGCCAAAGACAAAACTGCTAAGAAAAAGCTGGTCCTCGTATTCACACAAGGCGACCCCGACGAAAGCCTTTACAGAGAGTATTTTGAACACACGAAAAAAGGGTTTCAAATACTGGATTTTGATGTGCAGTCTGTCCATTTCGTAGCCGATACGGACAAAGAACCGGCAAAAGACAGAAAAGGTCTCAAAGCCGAAATGAATGAGATCGGGGCAGCGTTGGCTTTAAAAACCAAAACAGATGAGGAGTGAACTTAGGTAAGAGAGGCATAGAAGTAAAGCAAATCAATAAACCGCCTTGACTTTATTATTCGTAAATATTATAATAATTACGATGTATACACAAGGAGGTTTTTTAATTGGCAAAAGAAAAAGTATCTGAATTGATGGAAAAACGCGGTGGATATCTGACTGCGAAAGAAGCCAGAGAAGAAGGGATTCTGAATAAGGATCTGCAGAGGCTGGCATCCTACGGGTACATTGAACGTGTAGCGCATGGTTTATATATCAGAGAAGATGTTTTTGAGGATCCATACTACATAGCGCAGTATCGCTGTCCGAAAGGCATTTTCTCACACGATACGGCTTTATTTCTTCATGATTTAAGTGATCGTGTGCCACTTAGGCTGACGATGACGATTCCGTCCGGCTGGAATACGCCATTACTAAAAGATAAAGACTTCGTTTTCTTTTATTGCGGACCGAAACGAATGGATCTTGGTATTTGTGAGATCGCGACGTCATATGAAAAAAAAGTAAAAGTATATGACATTGAACGGACGCTTTGCGACTGCCTACGACATATTGATAAGCTTGATCGCGATCTGGTTATTACAGGATTGAAGCGCTACGTTAAAGGTTTGCATAGAGACAATACAAAGCTACTAAAATATGCTTCTGTTTTTAATATTCGAGATATCGTTTACAGATATTTGGAGGTGATAATTTAGTGTTAACTAGAGCAACGAAACTAAAAGCATGGGTAAAAAACAAATCGAATCAAACCGGTATACCTGCGAATGTTATTTTGCATTCGTATATGATGGAACGTTTTTTAGAGCGATTATCGCTTTCACAATACCGGGAGAATATTATTCTGAAAGGCGGATTATTGATTGCTTCTATGGTGGGTATTGAGAATCGCAGTACAATGGACATGGATACGACTATAAAAGGCCAGTCATACAACAAAGATGAATTAAGAAATCTTATTTGTGAGATTATCGAGATAGATGCCGGAGATGATGTCAGTTTTGAGATTCAGAATATTAAAAAAATCCACGATTCTGGGGATTACGATGATTTTAGGCTTTCTCTGATTGCTTTTTTCCATACTATCCGTGTTCACATGAAACTCGACTTAACTGCCGGAGATGAGATTATACCGCGTGAAATAGAGTACTCATATAAGCTTTTGTTTGAGGATCGAACTATATCAATTATGGCTTACAACCTTTACTCGATTTTAGCCGAAAAAATTGAAACCATATTGTCTCGAAACACATCAAATACGAGAGCGCGGGATTTTTACGATGTTTACATCTTGCTGACTCTTAATAGTAGAGAGCTTTCAAGCGAAAGGATTCTGGATGTACTCAACTTGAAGGCTATTGAAAGAGGCAGTATTGAATATATCGAAGAGCACGAAAAACATCTTGCTGATATTGCTGAAAGTGAAGAGATCGCAAAAATATGGGCAGCATACTGCGATAACTATCATTATGCTGAAGGGATAAATATGAAAGATGTTATATCTAAGATCTCGCGGGTTTTTGGTGATATAAATAAAAACCAATGAATTATTAAGATAATGCTTGTTAAAAAGGTGGTATATTTGCCAAGAGTTCCCGTTAACAAGTTCGAGAAACAGATGTAGTATTTTATTATTGAAGAGACCCTGCGATTTAAGCAGTCGCAGGGTTTCTTCCTGTGCTATTTTTACTGCGTTTACATATCGTTATGCAGAGTATATACTGCTTTCGGCGAGGTAGATATGAGGCAAAACCCAAAGATCAGAACACTGACGATGACAGCTTTAATGGCTGCCGTTATCTTTGTCGTGACATATATCGTCCGCATACCCATGCCGATCGCCTCCGGCGGCTATATAAATATAGGCGATACGGCTGTGTATGTGGCGGCCGCTCTGCTGGGAGGGCCGGCGGGAATGGTGGCCTCGGCGGTCGGGTCCGCGCTTGCCGACCTTACCGCGGGGTTCGTCGTGTATATAATCCCGACAGCTGTCGTAAAAGGGCTGATGGGCCTCGTATGCGGCAAGCTGATGGAACGGGCGGGGTTTCCGCGATTTATGGTCGCTTCCGCGATAGGCGGAGCGATAATGGTAGCCGGCTACGCCGCCTTTGATTTTCTGTTATTCAATGTGAATCAGGCAATCGCGAGCCTTCCGTTCAACGGCGTGCAATGGGTCTGCGGCGTCGCGGCGGCAATAGCGTTTTACCCGGCAGTAGTCCGCATAAAAAAGAACCTGATAAAACAGGAAAGACCGTAGAAAGCGGGGGATAAATGATATTTGAAGAAAAAACGTTGTCAAGCGAAATGCTTTACGAAGGCAGGATACTGAATCTCCGCAGGGACGAGGTGACGGTCAGGGACGGGCGTACGTCGTTTCGGGAGGTCGTCGAACATGACGGAGGAGTGATCATCCTCGGCGTCACAGATGAGGGCATGATCCCGATGATAAGGCAGTACCGTAAACCTGCAAAGCAGGTGATGTTCGAACTGCCTGCGGGAAAACTCGAGAAGGGCGAAGACCCGACCGAAGCCGCTATACGCGAAATGAAAGAAGAGACCGGCTTCACAGTCGGGAGCATCACGCATGTTTCGGCATTCTATCCTACGGTCGGGTATTCCGAGGAGGTCCTGCATATATTCTTCGCGGAGGATCTTACCGCGGGAGAGACAGATCCGGACGATAATGAATCTATAGACGTGGAGTTATACGCTCCCGAAGAGCTATACGAAATGATAGACAAAGGTGAAATGAATGACGGTAAGACTATGCTTGCGCTGCTTCTGTACCGTCAGCGGGCCTGAGCAACTTCGACCGTGGCGTTCATCAGATAATTCTGAGGATCGTCGATGCTCAGCTCGTCGTGCAGGAATATATTGAATACCGGCCCGACCGTCATCAGGTTGTTTTCTCTGAGAAAAGTTTGTATACGCTCGACGAGGTTGCCTGTCTCTCCGTAATATCCTTTGTGAAACGCTGTGAGATATCTCGCTGCCGGACGTTTGTCGAGACCTTTCGGATCGACGGAGAAAAAGTTCGTCGGGCGGCCCGGGTATTCGGCAAATGTGTTGAAGTCCTCAAACACGCCGCCTACCGGAAGACGCAGGTCGATGCGGTATTGTTTGGCTTCAGAGCAGAATTTCAGGAAGGCGTCATAAAAATACTGCGATCCGCCGAAATCATTTGGCGGGCCCACAACTATAGGAAGCTCTTCGAGGAATCTTGTTTCTACAAGGTCTACGTCCGCCGCCAGCCCTTGCTGGACCAGCCTTTTAAGAGTACGGACTACATTGTATGAACGTTCTATATTGATATACTCCGCTTCAAGCGCCGCTTCTTTTTCACTCAGCACTTCAAACATCAGCTCGGGCGAGCGGTTGCTTTGTATATGTGTTATCTGCCTGATTGGCATATTCAGTTCGTGCAGCAGATTGATCGAATTGATCGTGACGATCTGCTGCGGCGAATAATATCTATAGCCGTTCTCGCCGCGCACAGCCGGCGAGAACAAACCAAGATCGTCGTAATACCTAAGGGTAGACTGCTTGATGCCTGTCAGTCGAGAAAAATTTTTGATAGAAAGTAAATCGTTTTTTGTTATTGTCATGGCTGCCCCCTTGTTGTTACTGAGAGTTTAACACATTTTGAGCGTTAAAACTTCGTGGCAAGCATTACAATATCATAAAATTTTTCTAATGTATTTAGTTTAGGGAAAGAAAAAACCGGGACATTTGGCCCGGTTGTTTTCACTGTTGCTACCCCTTATACAGCGGTAACGTTGGTTGCGCGCATCTTGCCGCTATCTTTAGGATCGGGTTCGATGTCAAAATTGACTTTCTGGCCTTCTTTCAAAGTCCTGAACCCGTCCGACTGAATAGCGGAGAAGTGCACAAAAACGTCTTCGCCTCCGTCGTCGTTGCTGATGAAGCCGAAGCCCTTAGTTGCATTAAACCATTTTACCGTACCGCTGCTCATGTTTTATCCTCCATCGATAAGCGTGCTGTGACATAAAAAAACGTATGCCTGCCAGCCATCCAATCCAACCTGAATGACGAACAAACCATACGAGTAATGCCACATTCAAAGTCACGGAGATTATACCACGAAATTTAAGATGTAAAGTAAAAAAATTTTTTGTTATTATGTGAATAGAAACAGCTATAGCAGAAGGAGGGATCATGTTCAATAACCTTAAGGAAGTAAAAAACTATTGTGAAGAAAACAAACTGAAAATGGTCGATTTCATGATGATCGACATCGACGGCCGCTGGCGTCATATCACGATGCCGCTCGAGCGGCTGACCGAAGACACGATGAAATACGGCATAGGGTTTGACGGTTCAAATTACGGCTTCGCACCCGTCGAGTCCAGCGACATGGTCCTGATACCGGATCTGTCTACCGCTCATCCGGATGTGTTTTGCGAGGTCCCCACGCTCTCGATGATAGGCGACGTCTATGTGATCGACATACCGGAAAACCGGCGTTTCGAGCAGGATCCGAGATACGTGGCGATGAACGCGGAAAAATATCTCACCTCTACCGGGATCGCGGATAAAATGCTCGTCAGCCCTGAATTTGAGTTTTACGTGTTCGATACGATGAACTATACGGTCAACCCGAATTTTTCGAAATTTTATATCAACGCCCTGCAGGCCGAGTGGAACAGCGGGTCTGAAGAAAACAATGTCGGATATACGGTACCGAGAAAAGGCGGCTATCATATCGCGCCGCCGCTTGACCGGCTGAACAGCTTCAGGAGCCGCGTAGCACTGCTCATGGAGAAGCAGGGCATCTCGGTCAAATACCATCATCACGAGGTCGCGGGCCCCGGGCAGATCGAAATCGAGATCGAGTTTGGCGGCATACTCGAGATGGCCGACAAGACTATGATGACAAAATACCTTATTAAAAACGCGGCCGCGGCCGAAAATAAAAGCGCGACTTTTATGCCGAAGCCCATATTCAACGACGCGGGCAGCGGCCTGCACGTGCATATGCATCTGTTCAAAGACGGAAAGCCCCTGTTTTACGACAAGGACGGGTATTCACAGCTGAGCGAAACCGCGCTCTCGTTTATCGGCGGCGTACTGAACCACATCGGGGCCCTTTGCGCGTTCACGGACCCGAGCACGAATTCCTACAAGAGGCTCGTTCCCGGCTACGAGGCGCCTGTGACAGTCGGCTTCGCCACATCAAACCGCAGCTCGGTGATACGTATCCCGGCCTATGCGAAGTCTCCTGAGACAAAGCGCTTCGAGCTAAGATGTCCCGACGGTACATGCAACCCCTACTACGCCTTTGCCGCGATACTGATGGCAGGCGTAGACGGCATCAAGAAAAAGATAGATCCGGTCAAAGAAGGCTACGGGCCTTACGACTTCAATCTTTACAACCTCAGCGACGAGGAAAAGAAAAAGATAAAGTCGCTGCCGAAGAGCCTTGACGAGGCGCTCGACGCGCTCGAGGCGGATCACGATTTCCTCACCGAAGGAGGGGTCTTCCCTGAGCACCTGATCGAAGTCTGGCTCAAATACAAGAGGGCGGAACTTGCCAGGTACAATCAGTTCCCGGCGCCGATCGAGTTTGAGCTCTATTATCATCTGTAGATCTGGGGTATGTTAATAAAAATCGTCCTGGCTATTAGGAATGAACATCAATGAGGAAACGATTATGGAAACGGGCCTGTATCAAAAAAACAAAATCATATTATTCCTAATTATCGTAATGTCAGCAATAGTTGTCTTTATGGCTTTTCCGATGCCTGTCAGCGCGGACGCGGGGCCGAAGGCTTCGCTCAAGATCAGTGTCAAAAACCTGCCGGAGGGCGAAGTATATCTGGATCTTTTAGTCGACTACCCTGCTCAGTTGAATGAGGACGGAGAACCATTCGGCGTCGAAACGGACTATAGTTCTGCGCACTACAATCAGGATATGATAGCGATACTGAAAGCCTACAATGTCGACGGATGGCGGCCTGCGCTCGTTACCGGCACGGGGGCGCCGCTCTGGGGCTCGCTGGAATTGGACGTATACAGCGGTAATGCTACCGCGAATTTCAGTTATTTCGGGGTGCCGAGCCGTTTTAAAATAATAGTTGTGACTGAAAACGGTGATGTGGTCGTATCGAATATAGTAGAGAAAAAAGCTTTTCAAAGCGTAGTTGATTTTGACTTTGCCACCGGCACAGCGAAGGAGCGCAGCCTCGCCTCTCTTGCGGTAAAGCAGTTTGCCGTCACGCTTCCGATAACATTGGCTGTCGAAGCCCTTATCCTGCTGGCTTTCGGGTTCAGTATGCGGCAAAACTGGAAACCCTTCCTCCTGATCAATCTTTGCACACAAGTCGGCCTGCACCTGGGTATCATGCTCGCAAATTCGACGTTCGGTTTCGTAGTAGGTTTGCTCGCGTATGTGGGGCTCGAGCTGACGATATTCATCGTCGAAGCTGTGCTGTTCGCTCTCCTTCTCAAACAGCACTCAAAGCTCAGGCGCGTGCTTTTCGCTATATCAGCCAATACCGCCTCATTCATTGTCGGGATCTGGCTGCTTATCAATTTGGCTGTTCTGGGCTAACGCTGATGTTATGAAAGGTTAGGAACCGAAAATGGACGCAATTACAATCCTAAAGATACTCGCTGTTGCTCTTCCTCTTACGTTTGTTCTCGAAGCCCTTATCATGCGGGCGTTCGGTTTCAAATTCAAGCTCAACTGGAAGCCGATACTGATCATCAACGCATGCGCGATATTGTGTCTGCAGCTTTGGGCCGCGGCCGATCTGGTATTTACATCCCCGTTATTCGGGGTATTCGGCAATCAGTTTATGTATGGAGGGATCGAGATGGTGGTTTTTGCCGCTAAAGCCGTGCTGTTCGCGTTTCTGCTCAAGGGGCACTCAAAGCTCAGGCGTGTGCTCTCCTCTGTAGCAGCCAGCGCTGTCAGCTATATCCTGGTAATGGGATTGGTCTTCGCGTTATTGTTTTTGCAAATATTATAACCCTGATTTTTCGTGCGCGGGGTCATACCCAATATGATCGATCATTAACGCAGGGGATCATTTAGTGTTAATAATTTTTTACAGAAACGTTGAAATTTTGTTACAAAAATCAACGTGATCGATCGTTAATATTGTATAATCCATATAACAGAGACAGTCGGACCTAAGGCCGGGAACAGTTATTAAAAGAAGCCCGGGTATGGTTTCGGTTGCCGGATAGCAGGGAGGGGGCAAAACAATGATTGTAGACAAGCAAAAAGTTTTGTATGACGCCGTTTATGTTCTGAACCGGCCGGAGCAGCCCTGGATCGTCTCGGTTGAAGGCGACGCCATCATAGCGCGCTGGAAGTGGATGGACGCGACCTTTTTCGCGCCTCATGAAATAAACGACGAGACCAGGAATTATTCATTCACATGTACGCTTGACAATAAAGGCAAGTGGCACGAACTGGACAATGTACAGTCAAAATCGTCAAACGTAAAACTGAGCGGCAATACGATCGGTTTCGGTACTTCAAAATCGTCGTTCAAAGGTAAGACGGTCCAGAAGAGAGTCGAGTTCGGCTTAGGGAAAAACAATCAAACCGGTGATATCGGTTTGATCGGATTCAAATTTGACACGACGATCGTAAAAAACTCTGTCCGCGATTATCTGGCATATTGCGGATGGAAGAAGGCAGGGTTCGGCTGATGCACCTATAGGGAAATATTAAATTCTCTTAGTGACGGAATAATACATTTGTTGTAACAACTTAAAGAAAAGGGAGGTATGAAAAATGGCGAAGTTTTGTCCGAATTGCGGAATGTCTCTTGACGACAACGCAGGATTTTGCACAGGTTGCGGAACCAAACTAGAAGGACCGCCGCCGGAGCAGCAAGGGGTCGCGCCGCCGCCACCGCCGCAGCAGTACGCGCCGCCGCCACCGCCGCAGCCGCAGTACTCGGCGGAGCCGACCGCGCAGAATGCGTTCCCGCCGCCACCGCCACAGCCGCAGTACGCGCCGCCACCGCCGCCGGGGCAGCAGGGTTACGCACCGCCGCCACCGCCGCCGGGGCAGCAGGGATACGCTCCTCCGCCGCCACCGCCGGGGCAGCAGGGATACGCACCGCCTCCGCCTCCGCCGGGGCAGCAATACGGACCTCCTCCGGGACAGCAGGGATACGCCCCGCCTCCTCCGGGACAGCAATACGGGCCTCCTCCGCAGCAGGTCAACGAGGACGGGTTCATCGGCAAGATCAAAGGGTTCCTTTTCAATACCAAGGATGAGACAGCCTACATACATCCGCAGGACATCGCACAAAACAAGACCATGAGCGGGCTCGCGTATATACCGATCCTGTTCTTCCTTCCTCTTGTAGCCTGTCCGCAGTCGCAATACGGAAAGTTCCACGCTAATCAGGGCCTTATGCTGCTGATACTGGTCGCTATCCTGGCTATAATCGGCAATGTCCTCTCGTTCGCGTTCCTGGGTATCACATGGCGTTTCTATTTCGTAATGTACATAATATGGGCCGTTATCTATGTGGTTGATTTCGGCTTGATCATATTAGGTTTTTATAATGCGTTCACCGGCAGGGCGAGAGAACTGCCGTTGATAGGGAAGTTTAGGATTATTAAATAATTATAGGAGGTGTGATCGTGGCAGATATTAATGAACAATTAGCAGCTTTAAAAGAAGATGTCGTCAAACTGGAAGAAGCGAAGTTTAAAGCCTTCGCTGAATTTGGCGAAAAAGCTCTCCCGGAACTGAAGGACAATAAAGACTTTTCCGAAGATGCCGCCAAAATCAATAAAATTATTGAGAGCATAAATAAAAAAGGTGAGGAAGAAGCCGCTCTGCTGGTAGAGAAGGAAAAGCAGGAAGCGGCCGAAAGAGAGAGGATCATGAAGCTCACCTGTTTTGCATGCCATACGGTAAATCCGGACGGCGCGGTATTTTGTGAAAACTGCGGCGCGAAGCTGGGAGATCCTCCGAAAGAGTATTGTAAAAAATGCGGCTTCCTGAACCAGCCCGGTATGGAAT
>Ga0123356_10007173_pt1 | contig 11156 bp, 8 predicted proteins | sample TergutEmb28metaG_2_FD_92546 | JGI IMG/M metagenome (GOLD analysis project Ga0123356, IMG submission 92546) | Embiratermes neotenicus P3 segment gut microbial communities from Petit-Saut dam, French Guiana - Emb289 P3 | ecosystem: Host-associated > Arthropoda: Insects > Digestive system > Gut ... | reverse complement strand
GCGTGGATGGGAAGGTGGTGAGTGAGCTGGTGAAGAAGGAACTGGCAGGGAAGTAGGGCGCCGGCTTCTCACCCTTTTCAGGGTTGATCCACATCTCCCCTTGGCGCTGTCGGCAGCCTCGACTCCGCACAACGCAGAATTTTATCTGCTCTCGGCACTCTCTTCGTGGCACGCTTCGACCATCGTCGAGTTCGGCCATGGCGATTGGCTCGCGGCGGGCATTGGAGGCGGCGCGACGGCGCGAACTGGAGTTCCCTGCGCTCTGCCGGTGAGTGGTCTGAACCACCTGAGCCAAGAACTCCGACCTGGAATCCGGTCTTGTAGCATGGGCGACGGAGGCTCGATTGCAAGTTCCCTGGCCACCTTTTCCGGCCCGCTTTTTTCGTCTACTCTCACCGCACGGGGCGAGCCGCTTCAGTCGTGTATTGCCACGCATTCTATTGTTCGGAATTGTGCCGGTACAGGGGTCAGGGCAACGGTGACGAACTGAACCGAAGAGGCGGTAATGCCCTGGATGCCGCCATTAACTGGCACTCCCGCAGACGGAGTAACTCCGTTGCACGTCACGGTGTATGCAGCATCTGGAAATGCTGTTGTCCAGGTGACAGTTGTGTTACAGATAGAACCAACTGTCGCCGCCGTACTACAACCCGTAACACCACGAATATGCTTAAGACCGCCACCGTTATTATATACACCGGTAAGAAATTCAAAATCAGTGTTTACTAACTCTGCGACAGAGTTTCCGGTACTGGCAAGAGTCCAGCCGGATGGCATATTTATGCTTGGGCTATTTAACGGATTACTTGCCATTGTAGAGATTCCTCCACTTATATTCCACTTCAATGGAGGACACGTAGAATCACTGCCAGTAGCGTGTGGCGCGTTACCTGCCGATTGAAAGTACCAATGACAGTTGCCGGACAAACTTCCATCCTGGATCTGTACAGGACTGGTACCAGCAAGGCCGCCTTCTGCGTGAATGAAGGTTCCCATACAATTATTCTGGAAACCAACTTGATTCGCTGGCGGAATGCCTCCACTAGATTCCATGGTCACCGTAAAAAAATTGTCGCCACGGCAATAGTTTGTGCCATCCCCCAACTGTACCTGCGGATTTGTTATACCTGATATATCTCCGTCAAACCATGCATTTTCACTGGCGTTACCAACAAGTTTGATTTGTATTGCGGTATTAAAATGTATATTACAATTAAAGAAAGCGTTTTGATTTGCGGACTTTCCATAATAACTTTGTTGTATTAATAGACCCGTCCCATTAAAACCAATCTCCGACTGAGAACACACGTTCTGTTCTCCGGATCCGCTAGGCGAATCCTTTATTGTTAAGCCAGCACCAGTGAAGCCGTGTATCTGATCGTCCTCAATACGCCCGCCCTGGGCCCCGCTGAGGACAAGACCGTTTGTGTTCGTATAGGTATTCCCCTGTGTCAGATTACAGCCAATCATCCTAAATCTTGTCGTGTTGCTTACAGTAATAGCAGAGCTCCCTGTAGTCGTTGGACTATATGTTAATACCGTACCGGATCTGTTTCCGTTAACATCACCACCAACACATTCTATCGTTGTCGGCTGTTGTGCAGATATTGTTATTGGAGATGTGAACGTTAAATTTGATGGAACCCAAATGCGACAAGCTGCCGGAGTAGAAGGACAGGCACTTAAAGCCGCGGACAGGCTCTTGATATTTATCCCGTCTACGTAGACATCCCCATTTATTTTAGGGGTCGACAATCCTGCATTAAACTGCCCCTTTCCGGTAAAGAGACTTGTCGTTCCCACAGTTAATGTGGTACCGGCGAATAACGTATTCGTGGTCGCGACGTTAGGGGCACTGAGAGTATTGGTCGTGTTGTTCCATGTCCAACCGCTGTTTGCTGAAAAAACACCGGGGGAATTAAAAGAAACAGAACCAGCAACAGCAGGTGCGGACTGGGTGACCGCCGCATTGATGACGTTCTGAATTGCGACCGGGGTCACTGGCGTGCTGGGCGGTGTCGGCACGATGGCTGAGATGTTCGCTGCGCCGCCTGCCGTGAGCTCGGGGTTCCCTGGGTTCGTCAGGCTTGCCCGTGGTTGCGGACTTGTCCGGCCAAGCGGCACCTGACCGGAGGCGGGCGACGAAGAAGCGACCACTCCATCGGCACTGGCGGGCTGCACGAGCTTGAATATGGTGCCGGAGAACATTCGGCCTCCGCCCGTCGTCGTACCAAATACAGTACCGTCGGTGTCGACGACCACTCCGCCCGAAGGATGACCTCCGTCGGCAGCGTTCGAGAAGCTGTAAATCGTTCTGTAATTCCAGCCGCCCGTTGAATTCGGAACCAGCTTGAAAACGGTTCCGCAGTCGGCACAGATCGTACCCCCGTAATTTGTTGTTCCGTACAGATTGCCCTGGCCGTCCATGGTGAGTCCGGCGATCGGCGCTTCACCGTCGGAAAAAGCTGTGCCTCTGAACCTGTGCAACACCGTTTCCTTCCACACTCCTTGGGAAAACGACAGTTTGAAGACAGTGCCCCCGCAGGAGCCGCATGTGGCGCCGCCCTCGGAAGTGGTACCGAACAGGTCGCCCGCGCCGTCCCGGATCAGAGTTCCCCACGGGAGAGCGCCGTCTCCAAGCGTCGCTCCCCGGAATGTATGCAGCAACAGGAACTCCCAGCTGGAGCCCGATGGCGAGAGTTCGAACACCGTGCCGCAGCCCTGCCCGCAGTTGGTTGACGTCCCGCCGGTCCATGCCGTGCCATACAGGTTCCCGAGCGAATCGAGCGCCAAACCACCCACCAGGAAAATGCCGTTGCTCCAGGTTGTGTTGTAGAGCGTGGAAAATGTCCAACCGGAGGGAGAAGGAGAGAGTTCAAAGACGATGCCCCCTCTTCCAATTCCCGCGCCCTCCGTGGTTCCGTAAAGACTTCCCCTGGCGTCCAGGATCACTCCACTGGACGGTGCCGCGCCCTCATCACCACCGTCAAAGCTGTGAAGCACGGAAAGCACCCAACTGCTGCCGGATGGAGAAAGTTCGAAGACCGTGCCGCATCCCGTGGAACAGTTTGAATTCACCGTTCCCCCGAGAGAAGTCGTTCCGTAGAGGTTCCCCTTCCCATCCAATGCCAGAGTTCCGCGAGGCTGGCCGCCATCGCTTCCGCCCGTAAAGCTGTACAGAACGTTATATGTCCAACCGCTGCCCGCCGGAGACAACTCGAACACAACGCCGCAATGAAAAGGGCAGTGAGCGCTCGATAGTCCTCCCCCAGCAGTGGTCCCGTATAGATTTCCCTTTGAATCAGGGATCAGAGTTCCAGGGCCGGATTGAACCGTGAAGTCATACAATGTCTGGATTGTGCTGGCTGCCCGGGCGTCTGCACAGGCGATCAGAAGGGCAGCGGCCACCAGCCTCGTAATACTCCCGAGGGAGAGACGCGGCCTGGCGACCGCGAGAAAGAAAGTTTCAACCATGTTGTTGATTGCGGACGGAGTGCTACTCTCTGGGAAGCACTCCTCATTGGGCAGGCGACGAAGCGGCCCGGCGCTATCCTAGTTTTCTGGCGAGGGCCTGTCGTTGCCCCGCAGCAAATTCCTGGCGCGCCGCCGCTGCTCTCCCTGATCCTGTGTCTCAATGACAGCGAATCCTGCCTAACGGTTTCGCTGCATCTCCCGGTACACCTCGCTCTTCGATACTCCTCGCTCCCGGGCCACCCTTTTCAGCGCGGCTTTTTCGTCGACGTTTTCCTCTCTCATGATCTGATCGACTCTTTTGCGGACAGTAAGGGAGGCGTCCGCCGCTCGACGGCGGGTCTCCCCCCCGGCATCCTCGTCCTCTGCCTTGCCGATCAACAGCGTGATTTCGCCTTTCACTGCTTCGCGAGCCTCGAGACGTTCCAGAACGTCGGCTGCCCGGCCGCGGAGGAACTCCTCGTGCAGCTTTGTGACCTCCCGGGCTACCACCACATGTCTTGACGGGCCGAGCATTTCGACCACGTCTTCCAACGCCTCGACAATGCGGTGGGGAGCCTCGTAGAGCACTTCGGTGCGCGCGGAGGTTTTGATCGCCCCGAGGGCCGTGCGCCGCTCGCCGCGCCTGGCGGGAAGGAATCCGCTGAAGCGGAACGAATCGGTGGGGAGACCGCTGGCCACCAGGGCTGCCAGAAATGCGGATGCCCCCGGCACCGGAACCACCGGCACATGATGGCGGATGGCCAGCGTGATCAGGCGGTAGCCGGGATCGGAAATTCCAGGCATGCCTGCGTCGGTGACCAGCGCCACGCGGGCGCCCTCCTGCATCTGTTTCACCAGCTCGGACGAGCGCGTGATCTCGTTGTGCTGGTGGTAGCTCGTCGTACGGGTCAGGATGGCGTAGTGATTCAGCAGCTTCTGCGTCTGGCGCGTGTCTTCGCAGGCGATGACGTCGACTTGCTTCAGCACGCGCAGGGCGCGCAGCGTGATGTCCTCGAGATTGCCGATCGGCGTGGCCACCAGATACAGCGCCGGCTGGGCGACGGATTTCTCATCGCTCATGGCGGGAGTCTATCACCGCGCGGCTGGCGCTCGCCCGATGGACCAATGCCCAACGCCGGCTGCGGAAAGGCCGCCCGGGCAGCTTTTCCGCCGGCGGGAAGTTTGTGCTAGCGTAACCACGTCAGGAGTGTCTCATGACGCCCGCCGCCTTTCGCAAACTTGCGCTCTCGCTGCCCGAAACCGAAGAACGTCAGCACATGAATCATCCTGACTTTCGCGTTGCCGGAAAGATCTTTGCCACGCTCGGCCATCCCGACAAGACGAGGGGCATAGTGAAGCTGTCGCCCGAAGATCAGCACTATTTTTCAAAGGATCACCCCGAGGTGTTCATCCCGGTGAAAGGCGCCTGGGGCCGCCGGGGCGCGACCACGGTCGAGCTCCGAGCCGCAAGCCTGGAGGTGGTGACCCAGGCGATCCGAGCGGCCTGGCGCAACATCGCTCCCAAGCGCTTGCTGGGGCGATAGTTACCGGTTGGGGGAGGGAAAGCCGGCCGGCCCAACCGTAACCACCGCGGCACCCGCTTTCGGCATCAAACTTGGGCACATGCGGATCCAGGCGCGACCTGCGGCGGCGGTGGCGGTGTTTTGCAGCATGGCGTTGTGCGTCTTGCCGGCGCAGCAGAGGGTGGGAAACGATCCCGGCAGGAAGCATTCACGCCAAGCCGAGCGCGCACTGACTCCCGACGACGGGCATGTCGGTGATCGCGGCGGCGCTCGATGCGAAACTGCGGCGCGATGCGGCGCACGATTGCTCTCACCTGGTGCACGCCATTTACGAACGTGCGGGATTTCCCTACACCTACGCAACCTCTAACGATCTCTATGCCGGGGTCGAAGGATTCCGACGCGTCTCCTATCCTCAGCCGGGCGACATCATCGTGTGGCATGGACACACGGGCATTGTGGTCCAGCCCTCCCGCCATGTTTTCTTCAGCTTCCTGACAGCGGGGCCGGGAACCGACAACTACCATTCCCGCTACTGGTTCGCGCGCGGAATACCGCGCTTCTACCGTTATGTCAGGAACAATCCGTGTGCGGGCTGTGGGTCGGTAGGCGCACTTGGACAAACCCGCTAGCTGAAATCGACCGCCGCTGCCGACCGGGCTCGAGGGTTCTTGCCAACGCGGTTCTCCAGCCTCTCATCCCCGGCGCGCCCTGCACGGCAGTCCATTCGCGCCAGAGCACCCCCAGGTCCCAGGTTCCCACTGAGATCAGAATGGTCGCCTGCAATCCGCTCTGGCGATAGCGATTCGTGCCGATCCAAATTGACGGGATGCGACTTGAGCCCATAAAATCAATGTGAAACCGAGTTTCCAACCTCTCACCTACATGCCACTTTACGAATATCAGTGCAAGAAGTGCGGTCATCGCTTTGAAAAAATCAAGAAGTTCTCCGACAAGCCGGAAAAGAAGTGCCCCGAGTGCGGAGGGCCGGTTGAACAAACCATCTCGGCTCCTGCCGTGCAGTTCAAAGGCTCGGGCTGGTACGTAACCGACTACGCGAAAAAGTCGCAGCCTCCGTCGTCTGACGGCGCCAGCAAGGATGCGAAGGAACCGAAGAAGGAAGAGAAGAAGAAGACGGAGAGTTCTTCGAAAGAGACTTCGAAAGAGACGAAGAAGGCCGACAAGCATAAATAGGGGGCAGGGATCAGTTGCCAGGGGGCATCGGTGACCAGTCCCCGGGAGCCGGTCGCCGATTGGTCATCGAGTACCGCCGAATACTCCACTCATCCCTAAGCCCTGATTCCCCGACCCCGGGCCCTATTTCAACTCCTTCTCAAAGTGGTCCTCAATCATTGTGAACAAATGCACTCTGGCATCCTTTCCCGCGATGCTGTGGGTTTTGTTCGGATAGATCATCAGCTGGAACGGCTTGCCGGCGGCGATCAGGGCGTTGATCATTTGAATGGTGTTCTGGAAGTGCACGTTGTCATCGCTGGTGCCGTGCACCAGAAGCAGCGAACCATGCAGCTTGTCGGCGGCCCTGGTCACGTCGGACATCTCGTAGCCCGCCTTGTCGTCTTTGAGCAGGCCCATGTAACGCTCGGTGTAGATCGAGTCGTAGTTCGCCTGATTGGTGACGGGGGCGACCGCCACGCCTGCTTTGAAACGGTCCGAGTGCGTCATCGCGTACAGGGTCATCGAGCCGCCATTGGACCATCCCCAGATGCCGACGCGATCGTTGTCGAGCTGGGGATACTGCGCCAGAAGCTGATCGAGCGCGGCGAGCTGATCTTTCAATTCGACGGCGCCGAACTCGTGCCGGATCGCCGTCTGAAATTTGCGATCACGCCCCGGCGTGCCACGATTGTCCACGGAAAAGACGGCGAAGCCCCGGCGCGACAGGATTTCGTCAAACGCGTTGGGCAAGCTTTTCGTCACCGTCTGCGCCGCAGGACCGCCGTAGATGTTTACGATCACCGGAATCTTTCCGCTGGCGGTGCCCTCCGGGGGAAGCAGCAGGCGTCCGTACAAAGTGGTGCCGTCGTCTGCCTTGAACTCCAGATACTTGGGCTCGCGCAGACCGTATTCGGCAACTTCGTCCGCCGCCTTCCACAGCAGATGGCATTCCCCACCCACCGCGCACAGCGTGGTCACCGGCGCGCTCTGTGGTCCGGCATAGGTGTGCACATAGTGCTTGCCGTCGTCGCTGAAATGCGCGTAGTGCTCGCCTTCTTCCGTGGTCAGGGCTTTGAATCCCGATCCGTCGAGCTCGACGGAAAACAGGTGCTTCTGCCGCGGATCATCCTTGTTCGCCGAAAAGAACACGGTGCCCGCGGCTTCGTCGACGCCATCGATGCTGAGCACTTCGAAATCTCCACTGGTCAGCTGGCGCTCGAGCCGGGCGTCAGCCGCCATGGGGTTTTGCTTGTCAAAACTGTAGAGATAAATATGCATGTTGCCGTCGCGCCAGCTCGGCCACAGAAATTGCCCGCTGTTTTTCAGGAATCTGAGTTCGACCTGGTCAAAGTCAATCCAGGCGCCGGGCGTCGACTCGGTCAGCACGATGCGCGACTTCCCGGTTTTCGAGTCCACGAAATACAGGTCCATCTTGTCCTCGGTCCGGTTCAGCACAGTGGCCCAGATCACGCCGTCGCGCACCCAGCCGAAGCGCGGGATGTAGGTGTCCGGATCGCTGGTCAGCGTGAGCCAGCGCGGCTTTCCGCGCTCCATGTCGACCACTCCCAGCTTCACGACCGGATTCGGATCGCCGACCTTCGGATACTGTTCCTGATCGACCGTTGGGTGCGTCGGCATCCAGTCGGTGATGGGATAGGTCGGCACCTTGCTTTCATCCATGTGCAGGAAGACGATCTCTTTGCTGTCGGGCGACCAGAAATAATTGCTGCGCACCGCCAGCTCTTCGCTGTAGACCCAATCGATGTCGCCGTTGAGCAGGTTGTCGCCCGTATCCCTGGTGAACTGCTTCTCATCTTTGCCATCGGAAGACTGCACAAAGAGGTTGTGCTTGCGCACGTAGGCCACATGATTCCCATCCGGCGAGAACTTCGGATCGCCGCTCGGATCGCTTGCCGACGTAAACTGCACAGCCGTCTCACTCCCCAGGTCGTACAGCCAGAGCTGTCCCTGGGAATCGAAGATCAGATGTTTCGAGTCCGGAGCCCACAGATACGCCGCCACGTGATAGCGCGTGAGCCGCTCCTGTTCGCGCTCGTTCTTCACCTTGTGCACATCGGGATCGAGCGACGCCAGCTTGGCGGCGCTGACCAGCACCTTCTTCTCGCCGGTTGCCGGGTCCATGTACCACAACTCGCCCTTCTCCCCCGTCTCATTGCGCTCGACGAACGAATACCTCGTCCCGTCGGGACTCCATTCCGCCGACTCCGGGCCGCGTCCGGCCAACCCTCCCGGCTGAAACATGGACTCAATCGTCAACGGCTTGGCCGGGGTGGTCGGCGTTTGCGCGGCGGCAAAGGCGGTCAGGGCAAACAAGGATACGAGGGCGGCGAAGCCGCCACAAGAAATCTGGCTTTTCACGAAAGGACCTCTCAGATCTGGAAGTGGGCGGACCCACAGGGTGAACTAATGAGTTTACACCGCCCAACCCTTGGCCTGCACGGTAGAGCACGCGGGGTTGGGACTGTCCGCGGCGGGTTCCCGGCGACTTTCATCGGCTCCCGCTTACCGGCTTCTGGCGCGTGCTAGAATCAATGTAGTCGGATGCTTCCTGACATCGAAAACCTCCTCAAGCTGCAAGACACGGACAAGGAAATCCGGCGTCTGCAGGACGAAGTCGCTGATCTCCCCAAGCGCGTCGCGGTCATTGAACGCAAGCTCGCCGGAACCAAGGCGCAGCTGGAAAAAGCCCAGGCCGCGGTCAAAACCGACGAGGCCGCCCGCCGGAAGTTCGAAACCAACATCTCCGATCTGCGCGGGAAGATTTCCAAGTACCGCGACCAGTCGCTCGACGTAAAGACCAACGACCAATACAAAGCACTGCTTCACGAGATCCAGTTTGCGGAGAAGGAAATCGGCGCCAACGAGGACAAGATTCTCGAGTTGATGGTCAACGCCGACGCCCGCGACAAGGAAGTCAAAGCCGCGCAGGCCGAACTGAAGGCAGAAACCTCCGAGATCGAAAAGGAAAAGGAGGCGGCCCGCCAGCGCACCGCCGAAGACGAAAAGCTGCTTGCCATCGCCAGGGGCAAGCGCGATCAGCTTCGTACCGGCGTGCGCGAAGATCTGCTCCGCCACTATGAGCGCGTCTCGAAATTCCGCGGCAGCGGCATCTCCGAAGTGCGCGATCACAAATGTCTGGCCTGCCAGGTGATCCTGCGGCCGCAGACTTACAATGACGTGCGCTCGGGCAAGGAGACCGTCGTCTGCGACTCCTGCCAGCGTATCCTCTATTTCAATCCCGCCGAAGAGCTGGTCGAGAAGAAAGAAGCCATCCAGCGGCCGAAGCGGCATCACCCGAAGATCGACGCTCCGCAAGCCTGGTACTACCGCGCCGAGTTCGCCGCCGAGGGCGAAGTTTTTCTCTGCCTGACCAACGCGAGCGGCCGGGCCAGCCGCCGCGTCTATGACGTTGCCACGGGACGCCTGCTCGGGGACATTCTGATCCGCGAAGGCGACTACCGCCAGGCCTTCCCCGAAGACATTACCGGCTCGACCCGGCTCAATGGCAACTGGAGCGAGGAAGAGCTCGATGACTTCGGGACGGAACTGCCGATGGTGATTCTGGACTCGCTCCACGCCGACCTGGATGCGGCGCGCCACGAAGCCGCCAGTGGATCCCACGCCAAGCATCCCGTTCCCGCCGCCCCCACCGAACACGCCGCCGGCTGAGCCGCCCGGGTGACGGCGGAGGCATGCGGCGTCGGATAGAATCGACCGGTGCCACCCCCTTCCGATTCCTACCTCGTCTCCGCCAGGTATTACGACGGGGCTTATTCGTCGATGAACGACCTGGTCGACGCGCCTTTCTATCTCGGGTTGGCGAAAGAATCCGGAGGTCCGGTACTCGAAATAGGCTGCGGAACCGGACGGGTTCTGCTCCCGATTGCCCGTGCGGGAATCGAGATCCATGGCGTCGACAATTCCCTGCCGATGCTCGGCATCCTGAGAGAAAAACTGGCGCGAGAGGACTCCCCGGTTCGCGCCAGAGTTTCCCTCAACCCGGGCGACATGCGCGACTTCCGCCTGAATCGCCGGTTCGCCCTGGTGACCATTCCGTTCCGCCCCATGCAGCACATGTACACGGTCGAGGATCAAAGGAAAGCTCTGATTTCGGCCGCGGCCCACGTCGCCGAACCCGGGCTGATCGCCTTCGATGTCTTCTATCCGAGGTTCGATCGCCTTTTCCGCGGCCTGGGCGAAGAGGTGCTCGAAGCCGAGTGGTCGCCCGCCCCCGGCTCGGTGATTCGCCGCTACTATCGCAAAGACGCGATCGACAAAATCGACCAGAACCTCACGCTGACCTTCCTGTTTCGAACCTATCGCGAGGGCCATTTGGTCGGTGAGGAAGCGGAGACATTGAAGATGTCGTTCTACACCTACCCGCACCTGCGCGCCCTGTTTGCGCTGTCTGGGCTCGAACCTGTGGCGGAATATGGCTCGTTCGGCAAAAGCCGCCTCGATAATGAGGCCGAGGAAATGATTTTTCTGCTGCGTCCCGCGCGGTAGGAGCGGTGAGCCGTACGGCCAGGGGGCGTCATCGAAATGCGCCGCGGCTGCCGGGGGTGGATTTAACATTGTCGTAATGGCCGCGCAACGTTCTATTCCGCAACTGAAGATCTCACCCCGCGGCGCCGCCCGGCTCAAATCCGGTCATGTCTGGGTCTATCGTTCCGACATTGCGTCCGGCGACGCGATTGCTTCCGGCTCGCTCGTCACCGTCGCCGACGAGCGCGGGAGGCGCCTCGGCACAGCGCTCTATTCCAGTTCCTCGCAGATCGCAATCCGCATGCTGTCGCATGATTCGGTTGCCGATCTGACGGGGCTGCTCCGCGAACGCATGGCCAATGCGGTCGCCTACCGCAGGCGGATTGTCCGCGATACCGACGCCTGCCGGCTCATCTTCAGCGAGGCAGATTTCCTTCCCGGCCTTATTGTCGACCGCTATGGCGACATTGTCTCTGTTCAAATTCTGACCCAGGCGAT
>Ga0123356_10007172_pt1 | contig 11157 bp, 8 predicted proteins | sample TergutEmb28metaG_2_FD_92546 | JGI IMG/M metagenome (GOLD analysis project Ga0123356, IMG submission 92546) | Embiratermes neotenicus P3 segment gut microbial communities from Petit-Saut dam, French Guiana - Emb289 P3 | ecosystem: Host-associated > Arthropoda: Insects > Digestive system > Gut ... | reverse complement strand
TGTAAGCAGAACTTCACCCAGTACTGCATCTAAACTGTCAATTTTTTTATTGTATTTGTACCCTTTATGTTCAACAAGTTTTCTGACAAGGGAAAAGCCATTGCTGTGTAAGCCTGATGATGCAACTCCTATTACTGTATCGCCTTTTTTTATGTTTTGCCCCGTAATTACATGGTCTTTTTCAACAACTCCGACTGCGAATCCGACAAGGTCATATTCACCCGGTTTGTAAATATCCGGCATTTCGCAGGTTTCACCGCCGATTAGAGCACAGCCCGATTGCAAGCAGCCTTCACTTACACCTTCAACTATTTTTTCCGCTTTAACGGGGTCAAGACCACCGATACCGATATAATCAAGAAAAAACAAAGGCTTTGCACCCATGCAGATAATATCATTTACACACATCGCAACACAATCAATACCAATGGTGTTATGGATGTCCATCTCAAATGCAATTTGTACCTTTGAACCTACACTGTCCGTTCCCGATACTAAAACAGGTTTTTTATACCCCTGCGGTAACTCAAAAAGCCCGCCGAAGCTGCCAAGCCCTTCAAGCACACCCGGGACCTTCGTCTTCGCCGCATGAGCCTTCATTCTTTTTACAGCTTCATACCCCGCCTCAACACTGACCCCCGCCTTTTCATAAGTCCACTTTTCCATGAATGTTTTTCCTTTCGCATTGATTCGTTCGCATCGCATCTTTCATGTTATGTTACGTAGTCGCAGACGTCTATGCTGTTTTTTGCTTTTTCGATTTCAATTCCTGTGAATTTTGTTTTCAGCCTGTCGACTAGGTCCTCACAGTAAACATCCTCGGTGTGGAAGTGTCCGGCTTCAATGAGTGTCAGGCCGTGGTCTTTGGCAAATAGCATTCTGTCGTATTTCACTTCGCCGCAAATGAATGCGTCGCATCCTGCGTGCAGGGCTTCTTCGACTGATTCTGCTGCGCTGCCTGAGCTTACGCCTATTTTAGTTATGGGTTTACCGGAATCGACATATTTTACAATTGTGCAATTAAATGCATTTTTGCTTTTCTCAGCCAAATCCTCAGCGGATATGGGTGAGTTCAACTCAATAATTCTGCCGTAACCGAGCCCTTCGCTGTTTATAGGGATAATTGCCTTGTTACTTTGTGGAAACCCTAGCTTTTTAAGCATCAGATCCGATACACCACCAAAGGCCACATCAATATTTGTATGTATCGCTATCAGATTTATTTTATTTCGGATAAGTGTATGAAGCGGGTCATTGAGTGAAATTTTTGAAATCGGGCGGTACATGAGCGGATGATGGGCAATGATTAAATCCACTCCTTTTTCCGCTGCTTCACGGACAACATCATTTATTACATCAAGGCATACAAGGATTTTTTTGACAGGCATATCGTAATCCCCGACAATCAACCCGGAATTATCACTTCCGCTCTGGTTGGCAAACGGCGCAATTTCATCTAAATAGTCATATATTTCACGTATTGTCATATAAATTTACCTCATGATTTTATCAGTTTAACTCTTGGGCTGTTTTTCGAGTCCTATTATAATACAAAATCCTTACAAAGAGAATAATTTTCTTTACAAATACCACAATATATGCTACTTTATCTATGGAAAGACAACAACCCGTAGGAGGGTAATTTATGAAAATCGATAACAGCTTCATGACGGCAGCCCGTATAGGCCCTACACTCGAGCAGATGACTGTAAACAATGAAAACGAAGAAAAGAAGGGCATTGCCGGCGGGTTTGAGAAAATATTTGATGATTTATGGAACGCATCCGGCGAGTTGTCTGCAGAGAGCAGAGGCGAAACCGCCAAGCTTATGACAGGCGGGTTGGAAGATTTACCCGCAATGCAGGTAATCGGCGAAAAATCCGGCATTATGTTTGAGTATAATCTAACGGTAAGAAGCAAGGTTATTGATGCATATAACGATATATTAAAAACGCAGGTTTAAGTCAGTGGAGCAGGTTTAAGCCAACTCGGAACTCGGATAAAACCAAATATTCTTTCACACACAGACCTTATTTACTTAGAAATAAGGTCTAAAATAATAGTTATCAGCAGTATCATAACAACCACCAGCATAACCGGCTTCATTATTTTCGCTCCGTTTTTTATTGTAAGCTTCGCTCCAAGCAGATTCCCCAATATTGAAAATACCGCACAGGGTAAAGCAAGTGCATATATTACTTTACCGCTTGCAGCAAATGCAACTGCCGCAGCTACGTTAGAGCATAGATTCACTATCTTTGCATTACCATTTGCGGTGACAGGGTTTAACCGTAAAATCCCGATAAACGCAAGCACAAGAAACATTCCTGCACCCGGCCCGAAAAACCCGTCATACCAGCCAATTGTGGTTGCCAAAACAGCAGTTAACACCTGCTCTCTTTTATTTGAAATGTCCCGCTCCCCCGGAGTAAATAAATCCTTCTTAAACACGGTAATAACAGCGATCACAGGTACAAGCACAATCATAATCCACCGCAGGAAATCCTCACTGATCAAAAGAGCACATCTTGCACCTATCCAGGATCCGATTAATGCTCCGATAACCGACACAATAACTATACGTTTATATACATACCCCTCGCGTATATATGTTGCAGTGGAAAATATTGTCCCGATACTTGAGGACATCTTATTTGTCCCTAAAGCGAAGTGCGGAGGTATCCCGGTCAGGTAATATGCAGGCAAAGAAATAAGCCCGCCTCCTCCCGCAATTGAATCAACAAACCCGGCAAGAAAAACAAGCGGACACGCAATAAATAACTGTTGATACAACTCCATTAAAATTCCACACCGTCCCTCGTTCTGCATTATACCACTTTTATAATATAATATGACATACATCTGTCAAATTTATGTGTTAAAATATTACATGGTCGGTGCGGCGGTGTTCGCTCCCTGTCTTGAATAGTATGGGGTTGAGGTAGTTTATGATAAATAACTATGATGATTTTATTTCGGCTTTGCTGAAGTCCGGGTTTTCGGGTGCGATCGGCGGTAAGGACGACGGTGTTTTCGGGTTGTTCAGGTATGGTTGGGGTGCAGAGGATGAAACAGGGATACAGTGGCACACGGGAAACCCCGATCTTGACCCTTGGGAGTGGCGGATTCGTGTGCTTGCAGAGCGAAATGATATTGCATATTCAAAGGTGTTTTTCAAAAAAGCGGGATATATAACTAAAGAGTGGTATCCGTATTTTTTGGCCGCGAGACGCTCAGGGAGAGTATTTGAAGATGATTATTACGACGGCCTTATAAGCAATCATGCAAAACGGATTTATGAAGCGGTAATCGAACACGAAAAACTTCCCGTACACAGAATCAAGCAAATAGCAAGATTTTCCCGCGAGGAAAAATCCAAATTCGACAGCGCATTAACCGAGCTGCAAATGAGAATGTACTTAACAATCTGCGACATTTATTACAATGTATCACAAACCGGCGAGCAATACGGATTTTCGTCAACAATGTTTTGCACACCCGAACTATTCTGGGGAGAAGAAGTTTTTAACGAAGCAGAAGACTTACACGAAGACGAAGCAATCGAAGTGCTTTCCAACCAAATCCTGCAGTTAAACCCATTGGCAAACAGGGAGAAAATATATAAATTTATTAAAGGATGAATCAGGGAATAAAATAAAGGAGACAAAAAAATGAGCGCAATAAAAAGGCATAACCTTAATAAAGCATTCGCTGAAGAATGTGCATTTTCTGAAATAGTGGAAGCGGGCGATTTTGTTTATCTGACGTTTTGTGTCGGTAATGTCGGCGAAAGCGTTGAGTCGCAAGTCCATGGCGCACTTGACAGCATGGCGGCACGGCTTGATATTGTCGGGTTAACCCTTGAATCCGTTGTAAAAGTCGATGTTATGATGAAAGACCCATGGAACATTCCAATCATGGAAAAAGTCTTTAAGGAACGCTTCAAAGGTATTTACCCCGCACGCAAAACAATCGCCACCGACTTCGCCCACAAAGGCGGCGTCGAAGGCCTCCAAGTGCAAATCGACGCCATTGCTTATAGAAAGTGAACTTTTCAAACCGGTCAAAATTTTTGACCGGTTTGCATAACTCATCTTTAGATAAAGTATTAGTGTACCCTTGACAAAATGAACTGTCCCTGTGCCTTATGTTTTCTTATTTACTCAACATCCATTGGGTATTCGCCGCTGAAGCAGCCGGTGCAGTAGCCTTTGCCGTTTAGGGAGTTTTGGAGGCCTTCTATGCTTAGAAAGCCTAAGCTGTCTGCGTCGAGTTCTTTTCGTATTTCTTCGACAGGGCGGTATGATGCTATGAAGTCTTTTACGTCGGGTGTATCAACTCCGAAGTAGCAGCAGTTTCTTATCGGCGGAGAGCTGATGCGAAGATGAACTTCCTTTGCCCCTGCATGGCGTAAGGATGCAATAATTTTGCGCATTGTTGTGCCGCGTACGATACTGTCATCCACTAAAACAACTGATTTTCCTTTAACAAGCATTTCAATCGGGTTGAGTTTTATTCTTACCCCGATTTCTCTTTGTGATTGTGTCGGTTGAATGAAGATACGCCCGATGTATTTATTTTTTATAAGCCCCGGTCTGTAGGGGATATTACTTCCTTGTGAGTATCCTATTGCAGCAGGTGTTCCCGAGTCAGGTACGCCGATAATTACATCTGCCTCAACAGGGTGTTCCTTTGCAAGAGTCCTTCCTGCGCTTTCTCTTACGTCATAAACGTTTTTTCCGTCAATTGTTGAGTCGGGGCGGGCGAAATACACATATTCGAAGGAGCAGACTGCTTCTTTTTCAGCAACACCGGTGTCTACAGAGGAAATATTATCGTTTTTGATTATTACTATTTCACCGGGTTTAACATCTCTGATAAACTCGCCGTTCATAACGTCAAATGCACAGCTTTCGGAGGCTATTGTGTATCCGCCGTTTAATTTTCCGAGAGCAAGCGGGCGTATACCCATCGGGTCACGCACACCAACAATTGCACCTCTTGACATCAGGCAAAAAGCATACCCGCCTTTTATTTCGCTCATTGCCGCTTTGACCGCTTCGGTTATGTCGCCGTTATCATACCGCGCAATCAGTGCTGCAACAACTTCGCAGTCTGTTTTTGTGGAAAATATCACGCCATCATCTTCCATTTTTTCTCTTAATTTACTTCCGTTTACAAGAGCACCGTTAAACGCTGTTGCAAGCGAGCCGTATTTATAGTTAATCACAAGTGGTTGAGCATGTATTTGAAAGCTCTCTGATTCAGGGCCGTATTTAACATGCCCGAGTGCTTTTTCACCCTTTAATAAAGTCAGGATTTTTTCGTCCAAAACATCGGTTACAAGCCCTGTGTCTTTATAGCAGCTCATTATGCCGTCGTTGCATACTGCAAGGCCTGCACTTTGCTGACCTCTGTGCTGTAAGCCGTTAAGCCCGAAAAATACAAGCTGCGCAGCTTCAATACTGCCTTTTAGCGCTACAGCAACAAGACCGCACTCCTCATTAAACTTATCCAAAATAATCCCTCACTATTCTCCTATAAACCGCAAAACCTGTTTTAGCTTGTCTGCACGCTTTACTGCGTCATCTGCGGTATTTCCCGTAACGGTAAAATGCCCCATTTTTCTGCCGGTTTTTGATTCGCTTTTCCCGTAGACATGTACATGCACATTCGGGTCTTTATATGATTCTTCCAACCCCAACAGCCTTGCTGTTCCATCGCTTTGACCGATAAGGTTAACCATTACGGTTGGTGAAATCAGGCTTGTGTCACCAAACGGCAATCCAACAATTGCCCTTATATGGTTTTCAAACTGATTCGCAAAACATCCTTCAATTGTATAATGCCCCGAATTATGCGGGCGGGGTGCGACTTCGTTTACAAATATATTACCGTCTGCAGTTAAAAACATTTCCGTACAAAATGTACCGACCCCTTCAAACACCGACATAACACGGTTTGCTATTTCTGCGGCTTTATTGCTTATTTCATCGCTAATATCCGCCGGGACAACCGTTGTGTCCAGTATTGTATTTGTATGCGTGTTTTCGGCAACAGGGTAAACAACCATTTCACCTGTTATACCTCTGCTTGCTATAACTGATATTTCCTTTTGAAAGCCGACAAATTCCTCAACCATCAGCTCTTTAACTCCGCTGCCAAGTTCGTTAAATGCACTTTCTATATCAGCTTCCGTTTTTATCGGCGCGACACCTTTTCCGTCATATCCTCCCGTAGTGGTTTTGAGCATTAGGGGATAGCCGAAATTCGTTGATTTTCCGTACTCGCGTATTTCTTCTGTGGTTGATACTAACGCAAATCTCGGTACGGGTATATTATTTGACTGCATTTCGGAGTTTTGGATATATTTATTTTGAATTTTCCTCAGTGACCTGACAGAGGGATAAACGGTTTGCCCCTCTTTTTCCAGATTTTCCAAGGCATCGGCGTTTATAAGCTCCCATTCATAGGTTATCACATCGGTATGCTTTGACAGCTCTATATATCCACTTGGGTCATCAAGCGGGGATACGATAAGCTTATCGCAAATGCTTTGAGACGGGCAGTCTGCCGCAGGGTCAAGCACGGCAACGTAAAACCCAAGTCTCTTGGCTTCCAGAATCATCATTTTCCCAAGCTGTCCGCCGCCTACTATTCCGATTTTCTTTTTAAGTATATCCATTTATGTATTTACACCATATCCGCAATATATGATTCGTAGCCGAGCTTTTCAAGCTTCATTGCCTTGTCCTTAACCATGTTGCAAAGAATTTCCTTATATGCACTTAATTTATCCGCTATCTTTTTGTCATTTATCGACAGTATTGATGCCGCTAGAATCCCGGCGTTTTTTGCTCCGTTTATTGCCACTGTTGCAACGGGAATCCCTGCAGGCATCTGCACAATTGAATGCAGCGAGTCCACACCGCTAAGTGCTTTTGTTTTTATCGGTACGCCGATTACAGGCAAGGTTGTTATCGATGCTACCATACCCGGCAGGTGCGCACTTCCGCCGGCACCGGCTATTATTACCGACAATCCTCTTTCTATAGCTGTTTCCGCGTATTCGTACATTCGTTTCGGAGTTCTGTGAGCCGAGACTATTGTAAGCTCGAACGGTATTCCCATTTCATCAAGGAAATCGGCCGCTTCTTTCATTACGGGCAAATCGGAGTCACTGCCCATTATTATCCCAACTTTCATTGTTACCCTCCTACAATATATTTACGGTTAAGGCACGGTATCCAGCCGTGTCTTTTTCCATCTCGTGCTTAGCTGTTAGAAGACAGGAGAACCGTCCCCCTGTCACAAAACATCAAAAGGATGTGCCAAGAGAACCGTCCCCCTGTCTCGAACCGTCCCCCTGTCTCCCCGACACATAGTTTACGGCATTTTCGAAAATGCGGCTTTCTTTTGCTTCGAATAAGTTTGAGTAAAGTCCTTGCTTCAGGTTTTCTACAAGGCCTGTTCTGCCTAATATCAATCCGTTTTTGCTTGTCATTGCTTCAATGGATGAAGCAGAGGACCTGTCCCCGTGCTTCTCTTGTATTTTGGAGGCTATTTGACCTTTTTGATTTAGTCCATTATACAAATCTTCTGACATGTGTATTTCTGTTTCGAGTCCTGAAATTGGTACAATTTCTGTTGTCCCGCTCATGTTTTTTAGCCAGGGTGAGGCGGAATTTTCTATTGCTACAGGTTTAAGTGTACAGTTGTGTCTGTTCGTTTGATTTTTGGTAAGAACAATATTATCGCAGTCCTCATCTTGGATCTGCCCTGTTTGAATTAAACCCGTTTTAAGGAGTGCCTTAAATCCTTCGCCCAGCCCGAGGATTAATCCTTTACGGTTATTTACAAGCTTGTTGATTGCTTCTTTCACATCGGGATTTCTGAGGATTATTGCAATTAGCTTAGCACTACCGTCGGGTTCTGAGCCTGCTGACATTCCGGAGGGGAGTGCAAGGATATCGGCGTTATTGACCGCTTCGGTTAGTTTTGTGTAGCTGTCTTTTATATCGTCTGCGGTTTGTGTTCTGAAAAGAACTGTTTCAACATCCGCTCCCGCTTTTATAAATTGTTTTTCCAGTTCGTACTCACCTGTTGTACCGGGGAATATCGGAATTAATACTCGGGGTTTTCGCTTTTCATTGTCTTTTGATTCATGTACATCGGAGTTTTCGTTCTGTTTCAAATTGTCGCCGTTTGAATTTTCTGTACCACTCGAAACGACAGCTTCGGAGCTTGAAGTTATCGGAAATACAGCAGATATTCCACCCTCCCATGCTTCTTGCGCTTCACTTAATGAAATAATTTCTCTGCCGATTTCAATTTCCGTTTTATCTGTAGTACTTCCAAGCAGAATAAACTCGCTTCGCAGGCTGTCTGTGTCCTTGGGAATTACATCCAGTTCAAGTATCATTGATGTATATTGGGGCTCGAATAGTTCCTTCATATTAGCAGTATTTTCCGTAAACTGAGGGTCAAAAGTGAAACCGATTCTGTTTCCGAATGACATTTCACTGATTGCCGCTGCAATACCGCCCATTCCAACCACACTTGCAGATTTTACGCAACCGTATTTAACAAGGTTGTAAATTGACCCCATGTTATCTTTTAATATCCCGAAGTTTGGTATACCGCCGTCGCTAACCGGTGTTTTCAGCAGATAAACATTATTTCCCGCACTTTTGAACGCACGCGAAACAAGCTTTGTTGTGTCTTCAACTGCAACAGCAAATGATATTAAAGACGGCGGAACATTTATATCATTAAATGTGCCCGACATGCTATCCTTTCCGCCTATTGCAGGTATGCCGAGTTCATCTTGCGCAAGGAAAGCCCCCATTAGAGCTGCATAAGGTTTCCCCCAGCTTTTTTCGTTTGACAGTTTTTCAAAGTATTCCTGAAAACTTAAACGCACCTTGCGGTAATCGCCGCCCATAACCGTGATTTTCATTACAGACTCAATAACGGCATACATTGCTGCATGAAACGGGCTTTTATATCCGAGCACCGGGTTATATCCGACTGTCATCAGCGTTCCGTAGTCGGTTTCACCTTCACGAAGCGGAATACGCATAGCAAGTCCCTGCTCGGGAGTTTTTTGATAAACACCCCCATACGGCATAAACACGGTATTACCGCCTGCCGTTGCATCAAACCGGTTTGCAATACCTTGCTTTGAACAGACATTAATATCTGTAAGATTATTCAGCCACGCTTGAGAAAGGGGTAGATCAAGACACGGGGACGGTTCTTCTGTCTTATCGGAAACATTGAGACTCTGACCTTGGGACGGTTCTTCTGTCTTGTCTTGAACACCCTGACCCCAATCCGGTTCTTCAACAATAACATTTGTCATTTGCCTTACACCGCCTGAGTTAAGAAAATCGCTGCTTAAGTGCAGGATTTTTTCGCCCCGCCGGTTCATGACCACATGACCCGAATCAGTAATATCAGCGATTTTCACGGCATTTAAGTTTTCTTTTTCCGCTTCACCGAGAAACCTGTCAAGATTTTCTGCATTTATTACAACAGCCATACGCTCTTGTGATTCCGATATTGCAAGCTCGGTACCGTCGAGCCCCGGATATTTCACAGGAACCTTGTCCAAATCGATAATCAGCCCGTCGGCAAGCTCGCCGACTGCAACGCAGACACCGCCTGCACCAAAGTCATTACAGATTTTTATCATTTTAGAAACATTCGGTTTGCGGAACAATCTGACAATATTACGCTCTATAACCGGATTGCCTTTTTGTACCTCTGCTCCGCCTTTTTCAAGGGAGTCATCCTCATGCTCTTTTGACGAGCCTGTTGCTCCGCCGCAGCCGTCACGGCCTGTACTCCCGCCTATAAGCACAACAATATCCCCGGGCTCAGGCACTCCTCTTACAATGTCTGCTTTCTCCGCTGCAGCAACAACGGCACCGCATTCCATTCTTTTTGCCTTAAATCCGGGGTCGTAAAATTCCAGAAGCTGACCGAGCGGAAGCCCTATTCCGTTCCCGTATGAGCTATAGCCGTCTGCAGCAATCCGGGTAATCTGCCTTTGAGGAAGCTTGCCGGGTAAGGTTTCCTCTATCGGTTCTCTCGGGTCTGCACCGCCTGTAACCCTTATTGCACCGTATACGTAAGCCCGTCCCGAAAGCGGGTCGCGGATTGCACCCCCAAGACATGTGGACGCTCCGCCGAAAGGCTCCATCTCCGTCGGGTGGTTATGAGTTTCATTTTTGAACATCACAATCATATCGGCCATATCAGCCGGCTTCCCGTCAGCAAAAGACTCATTATTTACTATAGGAATACTAACCTCAATACTGCAGGCATTTACCTCGTCCGATTTTTCCAAATCATCGAGGTCTCCGCTTTTTTTAAGTTTTTTCATTTCCATCGTCGCAATGTCCATAAGACAAAGCGGACGTTCATTTTCTTCGCCGTATACATATGAACCTGCAAGCTCATAGAGTTTTTTTGCACGCTCAAGCCCTGCAGTATATTTATTTTCCCGGATATCCACATTTTCAATAACGGTCATAAACGTGCTGTGACGGCAATGATCCGACCAATAAGTATCAAGTACTTTCATTTCTGTTACGGTCGGGTCTCTGCCTTCTTTTGCGAAATATTCTCCGCAAAGCTTCAAATTATCCAAAGCCATCGCTACTCCATGCTTTTTTGCAAGGTCAAGAAGTTCTTTATCATCAGCATGAGAAAACCCTTTAATGACCTCTACATCCTGCGGCTCTGCATATATGCGGGCTTTGGTTTCCGATAAAGGGATTTCCCGTTTTTCATTTGGGTTTATATAATATGTCTTTATTTTATTTATATCGTCTTCGGAAACATTCCCGTAAAGAGCAATTACTCGAAAAACTCTTACAGTCGGCTTTGAATCCGGTTCCATTATACGAAGAAGCTGCATTGCATAATCTTCACGCACGTCATACTGGTCAATAGCCGATGCCATTGCAAAAACACTAGCAGCTTCACCGGTATCAGGCTCCGTATCATAAACAATATCTAAGCCAACCTCAGAAAAAACTGCTTTTTTTGCGTTTTCTATATTATTTACACCTTCGACATCATACCCGCTAAAAATACGAATCCCGGAAATTCCGGGTATGTTAAGGACATCTCGTATTTCGAGCAGCA
>Ga0123356_10007171_pt1 | contig 11160 bp, 8 predicted proteins | sample TergutEmb28metaG_2_FD_92546 | JGI IMG/M metagenome (GOLD analysis project Ga0123356, IMG submission 92546) | Embiratermes neotenicus P3 segment gut microbial communities from Petit-Saut dam, French Guiana - Emb289 P3 | ecosystem: Host-associated > Arthropoda: Insects > Digestive system > Gut ... | reverse complement strand
CTCGTTGCGCGGCTGGTTCCAGTACTGGGGTAACCAGGCCGCCGCAGGGCTGGCCGCGAGGCTCGCGGCCAGGTCCGGGCAGCGCTCCGCTACGCGTGCATAGCCGACATCCAGGGCCGGATCGAGGCGCGGTATGCAGGCATCGATGGCGGCTACGGCGTTGCGCGCATCGGCGCTGGTCGCTCCGGCCGCCGCCAGGAGAAGCGCCAGGAGCCGGCGGCGCATGAGTCAACGAGCCGCTGGAGCCGCGATCCGCACCGCGAGGTCGGCGCCTTCCTTGCGCACCGACAGGTCGCCCAGTACCGCCAGCGCCAACGCGCTGTAGAACGGTCCCATCAGAGCGCCCAGCAGTGCCATGACTGCCGCGGTCACCGCCGTGACCACGGCCACATCCCCGCGCGCGAGCAAGGCCGACCCAACGGCGCCGACCACACCGGACAATACGTAGAAGACGATGACCAACACGATGCCAACGCCGTAGATCAGTGTGAGACGCCAGAAATTGCCGGAAGTGAGCTCCCAGCTGTAGCTCATGCTCGCCACCGGCCCCCGGTCCGTGAGCAGATACAGCGCGCCGGAGCAGATCCACCGCACGACGACCCAGGAGGCACAGAGCAGCATCAGGACGAGCACCAGCGTTGCGCCGAAGACTCCACCGAATCCGCCGCCCCCTCCGGCCAGGACCCCGAGGGGGAACCACACGATGGCCATCACCGGGATCAGGGTCGCGACGACCGCCAGGCCCAGCAGCACGGCAATGAGCAGCATACCCGGAACCCGCCGCGCGCCGGTCGCGAGCTCCTCGCCGGTCGCCGCAGGGTGTCCGGTGGCGAGCGCATACTGACGCAGCAACACGGCGTTGGTCAGAGTCAGGGTGCCGAAGATGGCTACCAACTCGAGAATCCACCAGAGCGGATCGCGACTGCCTCGCAACGCGGCCTGCAGCAGCGGGCGACCCGTGGCGAAGCTGTAGAGTGTCGGCAGCTGGCCGAGGATCACCGCGGCGAAAGCGAACGGGAGACACTTGACCAGGGTCGCGCTGAAGATCCGGAACGTCGAATCGAGGATCTCGCCAACGGACTGCGGCCGGGAGGGCGGGTACAGGATGTCAGGCATACCGGCATTCTAGCGGGCCTGCGGGTGATTGAGTGAGGCTGAGTGTACTGAGTGTATGGGAGCGGATCCGACCGTTGGGACGTTGCTGGCCGAGGGCGTCCGGCGGCTGCAGGGCGCCGGCACCGACCCCGCAGCCGGGACCGACCCCCCAACCGGCGCCACCCCTGACCTGGATGCGCAGATGCTGCTGGCGCACGCCCTCGCCGTGCCGCGTGCCCACCTGAAATCCCATCCGGAGAGCCGCGTGGCCCCACCGGCCGCCCGTGAGTTTCGGGCTCTGCTCGAGCGGCGTGCCGCCGGCGAGCCCCTCGCCTACCTCACGGGCTGGCGCGAGTTCTGGACGTTGCGGCTCACCGTGACGCCTGCGGTGCTGGTCCCTCGTCCGGAAACGGAGCTGCTGGTGGAGCGTGCCCTGGCGCTGCGCGCCGCCCCGGAAGGGCGCGTGGCAGAGCTCGGCACCGGCTCCGGCGCCGTGGCGCTCGCCCTGGCCGCCGAGCGTCCGCGCTGGCGGATAATCGCCACCGACGTTTCGCCGCGAGCGCTCGAGGTCGCGCGCGCCAACGCCGCGCGACTGCGTATCAGCGTGGAGTTCAGGCAGGGCAGCTGGTTCGAGCCGCTCGCGGGGATGTGCTTCGATCTCGTGGCGAGCAACCCTCCCTACGTCGCCGCCGACGATCCGGCCATGGCGAGTCGCGCACTGGCCTACGAGCCGCGCCTCGCGCTCACGCCCGGTGCGGACGCGCTCGTCAGCCTCAGCGCCATCGTGCGCGGCGCGCCGCGCCATCTGCGGCGCGGCGGGTGGCTGCTGCTCGAGCACGGGGCGCAGCAGGGCGCGCAGGTGCGACACGAGCTTGTCCTCGCCGGCTTCCGTTCTGTACGCTCGCATCGCGATCTCGCCGGACACGAGCGCGTCACGGAAGCCCAATATGGTCAGATTTGAAACCTCGCATGGCGCCTTCACGGTGGAACTGTTCCCCAAGGAGGCCCCGCTCACGGTCGAGAACTTCCTGCGTTATGTCGACGAGGGGCATTTCGACGGCACTGTCTTTCACCGCATCGTGCCCGGTTTCGTGATTCAGGGCGGCGGTCTTACCGCGGACTTCGCGAACCGCAAGACGCGCGCCCCGATCCGCAACGAGGCGAAAAACGGGCTGAAGAATAGCCGTGGCACGCTGTCCATGGCGCGCACCAGCGACATCAACAGTGCCACCTCGCAGTTCTTCGTCAACCTGTCCGACAACGCCTTCCTCGATCACGGACCGCGCGACTATGGCTATGCCGTGTTTGGCCGGGTGACCGAAGGCATGGACGTGATCGACCGGATCGCGCGCGTCCGCACGGGCACGCGCAACGGCTATCAGGACGCCCCCGTCGAGGACGTCATGATCGTGTCGGCACGCCGCGCGCCGGCTGCGTAAGCCCGCACCCTGGCGGGCGCGGCGCAGCGCGACTTGCAATACGGCAACGCGCAGGCTCGGCGCCGGCAGGAACGGAGCCTCGCCGCCTGGCTGTTGCGCGTGTGCGGCATCGCGCTGCTCGTGTGGCTGCTGGTCACGGCGACGCCGGTGCTGCTGCTGCGCTGGCTGCGACCGCTCACCAGCGCGTTCATGGTGGAGGCGCGCGTCGCGGCCTGGCGGGCGCAGGATCACTCCTATCGCACCGACTTCCGCTGGGTGAGCCTCGAGCAGATCTCGCCCCACATGGCGATCGCCGTGATCGCCTCCGAGGATCAGCAGTTTCCCTTTCACGCCGGGTTCGATCTCAACTCGATCCGCGCGGCCGTGCGCGCGAGCGAGCACGGCGGGCGGCTGCGCGGCGCGAGCACCATCTCGCAGCAGGTGGCCAAGAATCTGTTCCTGTGGCCCGGACACAGCTTCCTGCGCAAGGGACTGGAGGCGTACTTCACGGTGCTGATCGAGACGCTGTGGCCGAAAGAGCGCATCCTCGAGATGTACCTGAACATCGCGCAGTTCGGCGACGGCATCTTCGGGGTGCAGACCGCGGCGCAGCGCTTCTGGCACAAGCCGGCGCTCCGTCTCACTTCCTCCGAGGCGGCACTGCTCGCGGCCGTGCTGCCGAATCCATTGCGGCTGCACGCCGACCGTCCCTCGCATTACGTGCTGACGCGGCGCAACTGGATCCTCGCGCAGATGCGCGACCTCGGCGGTCCGGCGTACCTGCGCGCGCTCGAGAGCGAGCGGCGTACGCCGTAATAAGGCACTTTCCCGATGCGGCACCGGGAAACTCCCGAGGCGCGGCCCAAGTGCGAGGGCAGCGTTCCTCATCGCCCCTTAGGACGATGTCAGCCACGGTTCCGTGCGGTAGGATCGGATGTGTGAGGCGGGCAGGTAATCATGGCTGAGCGTGAATTGAGCGCGGCGGACTGGCGCGGCTACGGCATGCAGGAGTTCCCGCAGACTTCCTGGAGCGTGGACGGCAACGTGCTGCACGCGCTCGCCGCTGGCCAGAAGACCGATCTCATCACGCGCGGGCGCTTCCGCGACTTCACGCTGCTGTTCGACTGGCGCTTACCCCGCGGCGGCAACAGCGCGGTGCTCTCCCGCGTGGACGAGGCGGCGGGGCCGGCGGCGCACACTGGCCCGGCGTTGCAGCTGCTCGACGACGAGCATCACCCCGACGGCACCGACGCCCTGACCTCGTGCGGAGCGCTGTACGGCGTCATGGCGCCGTGGCGTGACCACCGGCGCGCCGCCAACAACTATCACAGCGCACGCATCGCCGTGAACGGCTCGGCGATCGAGTACTGGATCGACGATCATCAGGTGCTCGGCTGCGACCTCGCGAGCGAGGACCTGAAGGAGCGGATCGCACGCAGCCGTTTCCGGGATTGTCCGCAGTTCGGCCGCGTGCCCGAAGGCCACATCGTGCTGCAGCATCGCGGCACCGAGGCCTGGTTCCGCCGGATGCGAATCGAAGTGGCCTGACACCGCAGGCCGCAAGCCAAGGCAGGGCGCAGCGGGCGAAAGTCACGCCTTTTGCCCGCGGAAACGAAGCTGTTGTCCGCCGAAATCGCCGCATGCCGATTTCGGCAAATAAACTAGGGGTCGTAGCCGAGATTCGGCGCCAGCCAGCGCTGCGCCTCCGCGAGCGTCATACCCTTGCGGCGCGCGTAGTCCTCGACCTGCTCGCGATCGATCTTGCCGACCGCGAAGTAGCGGGCCTGCGGGTGAGCGATATACCAGCCGCTCACGGCCGCAGTCGGATACATGGCGTAGGAATCGGTGAGGCGGATGCTGGTGTTGCGCTCGACGTCAAGCAGTTGCCAGAGCTTCGCCTTCTCCGTGTGGTCGGGACAGGCCGGATAGCCCGGCGCCGGGCGGATGCCGTGGTACTCCTCGCGCACCAGTTGCTCGTTGGTGAGCGACTCGGTGGCGGCGTAGCCCCACAGCTCGCGCCGCACGCGCTCGTGGAAGTGCTCGGCAGCCGCCTCCGCCAGACGATCTGCGAGTGCCTTGAGCATGATGGCGGAGTAGTCATCGTGTGCGCGCTCGAAACGCGCCACATGCTCCTCGATGCCGATGCCGGCAGTCACCGCAAACGCGCCGAACCAGTCGCGCACGCCGCTCTCGCCCGGCGCCACGTAGTCGGCGAGACACTCGTGCGGCTGCCCATCAGGCTTGCCCTTCTGCTGCCGCAGGAAATTCACCGTGGTCAGCCTGGCTGTGCGCGCCTCGTCCGCGTAGATCTCGACATCGTCCGCGGCGGCGTTGGCCGGGAACACGCCCACCACTGCACGCGCCGTGAGCCAGCGCTCCGCGATGAGCCTCTTCAGCATGCGGCGCGCATCCGCGTACAGGTTGCTGGCGGCCTCACCCACCACCGGGTCGGTGAGGATGTCGGGAAACTTGCCGGCGAATTCCCAGGCGTTGAAGAACGGCATCCAGTCGATGTAACCGAGGAGCTCCCCGAGCGGGTAGTCGGCGAAGCGGTGCACTCCCGGTACCCGCGGGGCGACCGGCGCGTAGCCCGCCCAGTCGATGCGTGCGCGGTTGGCGCGCGCCGCGGCCAGCGAGGCTTCCGGAACCTTGACCTTCTTGGCCGCATGCTGTTCGCGGCGCCGCGCGTGCTCCTCGCTCACCTTGGCGACGAAGGCCTCGCGTTGCGCCGGCTGCGTCAGGATCTGGCACACGCCGACGGCGCGTGAGGCATCCTTCACATACACCACCGGTGAGCGGTACTGCAGCGCGATCTTCACCGAGGTGTGCGCCGGCGAGGTGGTGGCGCCGCCGATGAGCAGCGGCACGACGAAGCCCTGACGCTGCATCTCCTTCGCCACGTGCACCATCTCATCGAGCGAAGGCGTGATGAGGCCCGAGAGGCCGATAAAGTCGGCCTGCTCGCGCCGCGCGGTCTCGAGGATCTTCTCGCAGGGAACCATCACGCCGAGATCGATGACCTCGAAGTTGTTACATTGCAGCACCACGCCGACGATGTTCTTGCCGATGTCGTGCACGTCGCCCTTGACGGTGGCCACCACGATGCGGCCGTTGGAGCGGTGTGCGCCGGCATCCTTGTCCTGCTCGATGAACGGCACCAGGTACGCCACGGCCCGTTTCATCACGCGCGCGCTCTTCACCACCTGCGGCAGGAACATCTTGCCGGCGCCGAACAGGTCGCCCACCACGTTCATGCCGTCCATGAGCGGACCTTCGATCACCTGCAGCGGCCGCTCACAGGCGCGGCGCGCCTCCTCGGTGTCCTCGAGGATGTGGTCGTCGATACCCTTGACGAGCGCGTGCTCGAGGCGCTTGGCGACCGGGAGCTTGCGCCACTCGCGGTCCTCGCTGCGCCGCACCCCGCCCTCGCCCTTGTAGCGTGCCGCGATCTCCAGCAGCCGCTCGGTGGCATCGGGGCGACGGTTGAGAACCACGTCCTCGCAGACCGTGCGCAGCGGCGGATCGAGCTGCTCGTAGACACCCAGCTGCCCGGCATTCACGATCCCCAGATCCATGCCGGCCGCGATGGCGTGATAGAGGAACACCGAGTGCATCGCCGCGCGTACCGGATCGTTGCCGCGGAACGAGAACGACACGTTGCTCACACCGCCGCTCACCAGCACGTGCGGCAGCTCGCCCTTGATGCGGCGGGTCGCCTCGATGAAGGCGAGCCCATAGCCGTTGTGCTCCTCGATACCGGTGGCGATGGCGAAGATGTTGGGGTCGAAAATGATGTCCTCGGGCGCAAAGCCTGCCCGCTCTGTGAGCAGCCGGTAAGCACGCTGGCAGATCGACACGCGGCGCTCGACGGTGTCGGCCTGGCCCTGCTCGTCGAAGGCCATGATGACGGCCGCGGCGCCGTAGCGGCGCACCTTGCTGGCGTGCGCCAGAAACACCTCCTCGCCCTCCTTGAGACTGATGGAGTTGACGACGGCCTTGCCCTGCACGCACTTGAGGCCCGCTTCGATCACCGACCACTTGGAGGAGTCGATCATCACCGGCACGCGGGCGATGTCAGGCTCGGCCGCCACCAGGTTGAGGAAGCGGACCATGGCGCTTTCCGAGTCCAGCATGCCCTCGTCCATGTTGACGTCGATCATCTGCGCGCCGTTGGTGACCTGCTGGCGTGCCACCTCGAGGGCTGCGGTGTAGTCGTTGGCCTCGATCAGCTTGCGGAACTTCGCCGAGCCCGTGACGTTGGTGCGCTCGCCGACGTTCACGAACAGGCTCGTATCGTCGATGTTGAGCGGCTCCAGTCCCGCGAGCCGGCATCTCACCGGCGCCGGCGCCAGGCGCCGCGGTGCGCGCCCGGTAAGCCCCTCACGCAGCAGCCGGATGTGCTCCGGGGTCGTGCCGCAGCAGCCGCCCACGATGTTCACCAGTCCCGCCTCGCCGTACTCGCGCAGGATGTCGGCGGTGTCCGCGGGTGACTCGTCGTATTCACCGAAGGCGTTCGGCAGTCCCGCGTTCGGGTAGGCGCACACATAGGTATCGCTGGCGGCGGTGGCGAGCTCCTCAATGTAGGGCCGCAGCTGCCGCCCGCCGAGCGCGCAGTTCAGGCCAACGAACAGCGGCTGCGCATGCCGGATCGAGTTCCAGAACGCCTCGGTCGTCTGTCCGGACAGCACGCGCCCCGAGGCGTCAGTGATGGTGCCCGAGATCGCCAGCGGCAACGTGATGCCCGTCTCCTCGAACAGCGTCAGCGCGGCGTAGATGGCCGCCTTGGCGTTGAGCGTATCGATGACCGTCTCGATCAGCAGCAGGTCGACGCCCCCGAGCAGCAGGCCGCGCGCGGCCTCCAGGTAGGCGGCAGTGAGCTCATCGAAGCTCACGCTGCGGAAGCCCGGATCGTTGACGTCGGGCGACAGCGAGGTCATGCGATTGGTGGGCCCGAGTGCCCCGGCGACGAAGCGCGCACCGCCTGCGCGCTGCGCGAACTCGTCGGCCGCGCGCCGTGCGAGGCGCGCGGCGCGGTAGTTGAGCTCCGGCACCAGCGCGGCGGTCGCATAGTCCGCCTGGGAGACCGCGTTGGAGTTGAAGGTGTTGGTTTCGATGATATCGGCGCCGGCGGCGAGGTAAGCGCGGTGAATGTCCAGCACCGCTTGCGGGCGCGTCAGCGTGAGGATGTCGTTGTTGCCCTTGAGGTCATGCCCGTGATCCCGCAGCCGCTCGCCGCGGAAGCCTGCCTCATCGAGCCTGAGCCGCTGGATCATCGTGCCCATGGCGCCATCGAGGAACACGATGCGCTCGCCGAGCAGGCCCGCGAGGCGTTCGCGGCGCGTGCGCCGGTCGGTCTCATCGAACGGCTCGATCGCAAACGGCGCCGCGGCGGCGGCACGCCGCTCGCGGCCGCGCTTGTCGGACTCCCGGTCGCCGCGCGCCGGCGTGAGCGCCGTGGCGCCCGCTGCTGCCCGCGGCCTGTCGTGGTGGCAGCCGCTCACGCGGACACTCCCGCGTGCGCGCTCACCGACGCCTGCGGCTGCGGCCGCAGCCCCAGGGCGTAGCAGATCGCGTACGTCAGCTCGGCGCGATTCAGGGTATAGAAATGAAACTCGCGCACGCCATGACGGCAGAGCGCCCGTACCTGATCGATCGCGACGCTGGCGGCGATCAGGCGGCGCGTCTCGGGATCGTCGTCGAGTCCGGCGAAGCGCTCGTGCAGCCAAGCCGGGACGGTCGCGCCGCACACCTTCGCGAACCGCAGCACCTGCGGGAAGCGCGTGATCGGCAGGATGCCGGGCACGATCGGTGCATGGATGCCCGCGTGCGCGCAGCGATCGCGAAAGCGCAGGAACACGGCGGTGTCGTAGAAGAACTGCGTGATGGCGCGCGTCGCGCCGGCGTCGATCTTGCGCTGCAGGTTCTCGAGATCCGCAGCGGCCGAGCGCGCTTCCGGATGCACTTCGGGGTACGCCGCGACCGATATGTCGAACGGCGCGAGCGCGGCGAGGCCCGCCACCAGGTCCGACGCGTAGGCGAAACCTCCAGGGTGCGGTCGGTAAGCTCCCTCACCATGCGGCGGGTCACCGCGCAGAGCGACGAGGTGTCGGATCCCCTCGTCCCAATAACCGCGGGCGATGTCGAGAATCTCCCCGCGGGAGGCGCCGATGCAGGTGAGGTGCGGTGCCCCCGTAAGCGTCGTGTGCGTCTGGATTCGGGTCACGACGTTGTGAGTGCGCTCACGCGTGGAGCCGTCGGCGCCGTAGGTCACCGAGACGAAGTGCGGCGCGAGCGGCGCGAGGCGCTGCAGCGAGTTCCACAGCGTCGTCTCCATGGGGGCATCGCCCGGCGGGAAGAACTCGAAGGAAACGTGAATCGGTGCAGCAGTGGTCACTGGGCGGTCCCTCCCGCGTTCCTTGCCTGTCGGAACTGCTCCGCTGCGGGGCGCGCTACCGCCGCCAGCACATGCTCGCCATCGGCCTCGATCGGGCTCAGGCGCTCACAGACGAGGCCCGCCGCGCCGAGGAGCCGGCGCAGCCGCGCGAGCGGGTGCTCCACGATCCGCCCGCGGGAGCTCTCGAGCGACTCGTACCGTTCGAAGACCCACACTCGCCCGTTGAGCGTCACGATCCGCACAGCATCCTCGAGCACGCGCGCGAGCGACTCCTCGCCCACGGCCGGCTGGTCGAGCAGCACCGCATCGAACGCCGCTCCGGCAGCTGCGAAGTCGGCCGCGCCCGGTGCCTCCGGGCTCGAGGCCTTGAGCACCTGACAGGCGAACCCGCGCCGCTCCGCGAACGCCCTCGCCGACTGCGCCGCCCGGCGCGAGGGCGCAAGCGCCGTGCACCGGTGCGACGCGGCAGCGGCACACTCGAGAAGCTCAGGATGAGTGACGCCCAGCAGCAGCACGGCACCGAGCGGTGCCCGCAGGCCGCCTGCCGTGGCAAAGCCGGCGAGCGCCCGGCCAAGGCGCGATTCTGTGCCGTGACTTGTGCCCTGGGCGCCGGGGGTCGCGAGGGCACGCGCACGCGCTGCGTCGTGCAACAGCTGTGGATCGCGGCGGTCAAGCTGCCCCAGGAGTCCGCGCACGAAACTCGAAGCGTCTGCACTGCCCGCAAGCCGGTAGTGCACCCACTGACCCTGGCGCAACCGCTCGAGCAGACCCACTTCGCACAGGATTCTCAGGTGGCGCGACACCCGCGGCTCACTTTGCTCGAGCGCCTGCGCCAGGTCGGAAACGCTGAGCGCCGCTTCGGCGCACAAGGCCAGTAAGCGCAGCCGACTCGGTTCGCCCGCAGCCTGCAAGCGCTTCACGAGCAACCCATGGCGAGCAGGATTCACGCAGAAGAGGCCTATCTGGCCGACGATCATGTAATTGTACATGTCTTTAATTGGTGGTCCACCCATTCCAAACCCCGGACGTGGCCAGGTAGCGATGGCACATGGTTGCCCGCAATGAGGTGGTTAATTGAGAGGGTGCGCACACTCAATGCGCAGGACCGGTGCGCAGGACCCGTGCGCACGAGACAATGCTCATAATCCGTGCGCAAGAGCACTGCGCATGAGCCCCGCGCCGAGGCCAATGCGCATGAACCATGCGCACTGCCGCCGGAGCAGCTGTTATCGCTGCGTCGACGGTGTTTGTCTTTACTGTGAGACAATCCAGTCCCGCGGCTGATCAATGGATCACTTCAGCAGATCAATGGATCACTGCCGGGACCTGCGACGTGGCGGCGTGGGCCCACAGCAGCTCAAGCTGGACGCTCAACCCCTGCGATCGGGGGTCCGCGCCGCACCTGCCGCGCTGCCGCCCGTGGCGTGGGTGCTCAGCCCCGCAGCTTCATGCGCAGCAGCTCGTTGAGCTGCGCCGGGTTTGCCTTGCCGCCGGTGGCCTTCATGACCTGACCGACGAAGAAGCCGAACAGCTTGTCCTTGCCGGCGCGGTACTCGGCGAGTTGACCGGGATTCTTCGCCATCGCCTCCTCGATGGCGCGCTCGATGGCGGAAGCGTCGGTGATCTGCCGCAGGCCCTGGGCTTCGATCACCGCGTCCGCGCTCGAGCCCTCAGACCACATCGCCTCGAACACTTCCTTGGCGATCTTGCCCGAGATCGTGCGGTCGGTGATGCGCACGAGCAGCCCCGCCAGGCGCGCGGCAGGCAGCTTTCCCGAGGTGACGTCGAGGTTCTCACGGTTGAGCGCCGCGGCGAGGTCTCCCATGACCCAGTTCGCGGCGAGCTTCGGATCCTGCGGGGCTGCGCCCACGACCTCTTCGTAGTAGTCGGCGAGCTCGCGGCTCGCGGTCAGCACGCCGGCATCGTAGGCCGACAGGCCATACTGTGAGCTGAAGCGGGTCGCCTTCTGGTCCGGCAGCTCCGGCAGCGCCGCGCGCACCGATTCGATGAAGGCGAAATCCAGCTCCACCGGCAGCAGGTCCGGGTCCGGAAAGTACCGGTAGTCGTTGGCCTCTTCCTTGGAGCGCATGGAGCGGGTCTCGCCCTTGTCGGGATCGTAGAGACGCGTCTCCTGCACTACCTTGCCGCCGGACTCGAGCAGCGCGATCTGGCGCTCGACCTCGTAGTTGATGGCACGCTCGACGAAGCGGAAGGAATTGAGGTTCTTGATCTCCGCGCGGGTGCCGAACTTCT
>Ga0123356_10007170_pt1 | contig 11161 bp, 8 predicted proteins | sample TergutEmb28metaG_2_FD_92546 | JGI IMG/M metagenome (GOLD analysis project Ga0123356, IMG submission 92546) | Embiratermes neotenicus P3 segment gut microbial communities from Petit-Saut dam, French Guiana - Emb289 P3 | ecosystem: Host-associated > Arthropoda: Insects > Digestive system > Gut ... | reverse complement strand
TATCAGGAACTTGATCTCTGTAGACGCTAAAAAACTGGAATACATTGTTGCCGCTCAAATTGCGGGCGGGCATGTTATTCTTGCGGATTCACATGGGGTGGGGAAAACTTCTCTTGCCCGGGCACTGGCTCAGTCTATCGCGTGGCGGCCTGAGGATTTGGCGGATGCAAGCGGCGTTAAAATGGACGGATTCAGCCGCATCCAGTGTACTGTCGATCTTCTCCCGCAGGATATTCTTGGGTTTAACCGTTTTATCGGTCATTCAGGGGAGATGATTTTTAACAAAGGCCCCATATTTGCGCATTTTGTGTTATGTGACGAAATTAATCTTCTTACTCCAAAAACCCAGGGAAGTTTTTTCCAGGTAATGGAAGAGCAAAGCGTTACCATAGAAGGTAAATTATACCGGTTAAAAGATCCGTTTTTTATTATTGCTACGATGAACCTGAAAGGAGTTCATCTGTTTCCGCTTCCTACGCCTCAGCTTGATCGTTTTATGATTCGTCTTTCTCTTGGATATCCTTCCGCCGAAGATGAAACAGAAATAATTAACCGGCATGGAAAAATTGACGCATGGGATAATTTTAAAAGTGTTATCGATAGCGCGGATTTAATCCGATGGAAAAAAATGGTAGACGAAGTTCAAATGCATCCCGATGTAGTAAATTACATTGTTAACTGTGTGCGTTTTACAAGAATACATCCCGACATTGAAACCCCTGCGAGTCCCAGAGCTGGTGTCCGCATTTCGAGGCTGGCTCGTTCTCTGGCTCTTTGCCGCGGTATGGATTATGTTCCCGTCGATTTAGTTAAAGAAATATTTATTCATTCTATGGCTCACAGGATAATTACACGCGATCCTTCCATACCGCCGGAAGCGCCGTTGCATAATATTTTAAATTCTGTCCCTGTTGATTCAAAGCGGAATGATCAAACGTTAAACAAACCAGGTAAGGATTAATAATAATGGCAAGACCCGCCAAAATCAGGCTTGTCTTTACGCCTATAGGCTGCGCTGTTCTCATTATTACTGTAATTATGCTGGTTCGATCTCTGATTAACCGTAATGCTTATGAAATAGTTTTATCTTCTGCGGCTTTATTTCTGCTGCTTGTACTTGGAGTTATCGGTTTATGGAAATCCAGAAAACTAAAATTACTGGAACCGGGCTGGAAACCGCCGTATCCCATGATCGCAAACGCCGGATATGATGAACAAAGGCATACATTGATAACAGGTCTTTTTGGTTCTATCCCTCTTTTTTTCCGCTTGCACTTTGTTATAAAAGGCCGGTTTTTTCCCGGTTCCCTTAAAGGTTTTCCTATGTTAGTTGAAACATCAGTTCCGCGCGGAGATACGTCGGTTAAGCTGCCGCTTGATTTTCCAATGGCTGGTATTTTTCAGGGAAACGGGTTTTGCCAGTTACGTGACATCTTTGGTTTCTTTTCCTTTAATTGCGGTTTGCCCCAGCAAAAGACTATAAATGTCAGAAGTCTTCCGTGTTTTGGAAGAAAGACATATATTAACGCGCAAACAGGAGCGGAAGATCAGCGTAATAAACCTGCCGCAGATATTGAACGGTACTATATGAGGGAATATACTCCGGGAGATCGTTTCCGTGATATTAACTGGAAAAGTTCAGAAAAGCTCGATAATCTTATTACCCGTATTTCTACAGATAACCAGGAAAAAGTCAGCAGGATAGAGGTATACTTTCGCAATTTTGGTCCTGTCGATTCTGATAATAACAGGGAACGAAGATCTTCGTTAGACGCATTATGGCTTTTAGACCGGGCAAAAGCAAGGCTTTCTTATTTTTTACGGAGCCTTATGGAACAGAACTCTTCATTTATATTTGATGTCCGCGCGGCAGAGGGTAGTTGGGAAATACAAAACTTGAATGAGCTTGATGCTTTTCTGGAAGAGTTAGCGGGGCTTACATTTTCTTCACCGCAAAATGAAACGACCCAAACAGGCGCGGGGGAAATATTTGTTTTTTCTACAGCCTGCGATACAATACTTCCGTTTTTTATATCTGCCTGTAATCCAAGACCTGTTTCGCTTTTTTTGGTTCAACCTGCAAGACAGGGATCAAAAACCAAAGAGCAGAGAGAAGAGATTGAAACTTTGCTTATTGGTGATTTTTTACAGAAAGGATGTGTTCCGTCTTTGCGGATGTTACGCAAAAACACAAAATGGCTGAATGCCAATTCCAGTAACGGCAGGGTAGAAATGTTCTATGCGGATACTGCGTTTATACGGCGTATTAAGTTCAATACCTTAAAATTACAGGCTGCAGGAAGACATACGGAGTCAAGGTTATGAAAATACCTCCTATCATTTTATTTATACTGCGATTGTTTTTTTATCTTAGCGTATTATTATTAATCTTTGTTCATCCGGGCATTTCTGTTTCATTTGATCATATAGGTATACTGCAATGGTTTGTGATTATTCCGCTTATGGCTATAATCGCGTTCCTGCCTGTACCTGTATTAACAGTTCGTATTAAAAGTTTTATCGCGCTGCCTCTTTTATTTGCTCTTTCCATAACCGCCACGGGATTTAACCCCGGAGCGTTTCAGCCATTTATCGCGGGTCTAACCGGTTTTATTCTTACCTTATTGTTATTTCATCACAATGGTTCGCCTTTTTATACAAGGCTTGCAAAGATTGCCGCATTGGAACCTTTCTTTATGGCGTGGGTTTGCCTGCGATTACTTTTATTGTCACGTTCAGGAGAAGATATAGCAGGGCAGAGTGAATCCATTACTCAATTTATACTTGTCTGGACTGCGGTTGTTTTTTTATTTCATAGTGTAGTTATTTATCTTTGTATTTATCCCAAAAGTTTTTTAAAGGTTTGGAAAGAAGGAATTGCTTTTTTACTTGCGGCATCGGTTTTATTGTTTGTTGTTCTTTTTGTTTTACCTCCAGATTTTGTACGTAATACAGTAATTGAAAATCTAGTTTCCGAAAAAATACCGCAAAAAATTCCTGAATCAAGTCTGGATCATGGATTACCGCAAAGAGGAAATGGCAGAAGAACTCTTCCAAGAAGCGGTGAAGGCCGCGCAGAACTTCGCGGTCTTTCTGAACATGATTGGCCGGGCAGAGGCGGAAGCGGAGGCGGTAGTTCTGAACAAAGGCAATATACGGTAATGATTGTCGCGTCTGACAGAGAACCCGTATATATGGGAGAATTTATCCGCGGAAAACTCGATCCTGTTCAGGGATTTATTATAGATCCGCAGGAGCCGTTTAACGAATTGGCTCATCAGCGTTTGTTTGTTACATGGAAAAATAATGATCGTGAACTTGATCTTGGAAGAAGAAGGCAGGAAGTTTTTTCGCTTTCTACCTTACCTCAGAAATATCTGCCCTGGCGTCCTGTGTTAATCGATCCTGTTATATTAAGTGAAGACACAGGACCTCTTCGTTATATTCACCAGATAGAATCCAATACCCATGTTGGTGATCCGCTCAGGCTTGTTAATGTACCTTCGCGCAGTTTTTCAGAACGTGAAAAATCTATGTTGGCTCCTTATCTGGAAATTACTCTGGAAGAAAGTGACAGAAGGGAATTTACATCCTATTTAAATAATGCGCTTAGATCATGGCGGAATAATAAAAATGAAATTATTCAGAAAGATCGTTATCTGATGAATATTTTTTACGGCGACAGAAGGAATGTACCAGAGAGTATGCAAAGTGTAAATGAATATCTGGAAACCATTATCGCGTTACTTGTAAGTTTTTCTGAGTATCAATATAACCTGAATCCGCATGATGAACATTCAATTGCCGCATTAAAAGAATTTCTTTTTAATTCCAATGAAGGAGACTGCGTAGAGTTTTCCAATACTCTTGCATTGCTTGGACGTCTTGCAGGTATTCCTTCCCGTGTTGTAACCGGTTATCTTGCCGCTGAAGGCCTGCAGACTGAAGCGCATAACCGGGGGATTTCTGCTTTACGGGCGAGGATTCCGGTTTTACAGAGTTATTCCCACGATGAATTATTTTTGGTTACTAATACTCATGGTCATTCATGGACACAGTTTTATATTCCCAATTTCGGCTGGCTGGATTTTGAAGCAACTTCTTTTTCAATACCGCCTTTGGGAATGGGTGATTTTAATAACTGGGATGTTGTTATCCCGATACTTGATCAGAACAGGACTTTTTCGGGGATAAGAAAATTTCCATGGCAGGCGGTAGGCAAAGTTATTGCCGCGTTAGCTGCTTTTGCATTGGTTGGCGCGTACCTTCTTCGTTACGGACGTGAAATTATCCTGTATATTGGTTCATTGGACAGAGGTAAAATAAAAATCCGCACCCGCGCGCGTTCATTGTATCTGTTTCTTCTAACACGCCTTGCCGCCGACGGACAACCTATTAAACCTGCTTCAAAAACTGCGCATGAATATACGGAATTATTCGTTAAACAATCCGCGGAAAATACAAATGAAAATCCGCACTTTAAAGCATTCGCGGATATTTACTCCGAGCTTCGCTGGCGTGAATTTAAAGATCAGGCAGAATTAAACGAAAGATTTTCAGCGTTAAGGCAGGAGTGCGAGAATATTATCCGCACAACCCGCCGCCGCGGAATACACCGTTGTATAGTCCGCATCTTCAGCCTAAGAGGACTGGCATATTTATGAAGGATATAAGGATTTATCTCTCGCAGAGACGCAGAGACGCAGAGAAGAATTTGAGATTTCAAATTGAAATAATAAAAAAACCTTTATGTTTAACAAGGAGATTTCTTGATAAAACATTATACCTACTAACAACAACTCTGCGTCCTCTGCGATCTTTGCGTCTCTGCGAGATAAAATTTGGATTAATATTAATTTCTTTAATTATTCTCTTTGGCGCATGTTCGCGTAACACTGATTGGGTGCAGTTCAGGGGTGAAGGAGGACGGGGTGTAAGTTCATCAAGAATTACTCCTCCGCTTGGTTTACGATGGAAAATCAACCTTCAATATAAAGATGAGATAATCAGTTCACTTAATCCGCCGGTAGTTATGGGGGATACAATTTACTTTGGCTCTGAAGATGGTAATTTTTACGCTCTGGATATAAAAAGTGGTTATATGCGCTGGGTATTTAAAAGCGGGGCGGAGATCAATTCAATACCTTATGCAGATAAAGATCAGGTATATTTTGGAAGTAAGGATGGAAAACTTTATGCTCTCTCGCGTGAAACCGGACAGGAGGTATGGAGCTTTCAGACAAGGAGTCAGATCAATTCGCAGGTACAACGGTATAAGGATTATATAATTTTTGTCGGCGATGCAGATGCAGTATATTTTCTTTCACCGCAGGGAGAAGAACAATTTCGTTTAACAAACCCAGGCTGGTACAATTTTACCTTTCTCATGTATGACGATGTTATGTACTGGGCTACCAGCCCGGATATAGAACAAGTTGGTCCTTTTGATATTAATAAAAGAGAATATCTTTGGTTCCTGAATCATCGTGATATTGGCGCTACATGGTATTCTTTTTGCGCTGCCCGGGGTGATTTATTATTTATGGGAACAGCGGATTACGGCGGAATGTATCTTGGTTATCATGCTTATGATCGTCATACAGGCAGATTAGTCTGGAAACAATACCGTGAGGGAAATTTTCAAAATAGAGGTTATGAATATATATGGGACTATTTCTGGAGAAACATGGATAAATTAGATTTCCTGGCTCCTATTGTATGGAGAGATTTAGTCATTTTTGCCGGCGGAGACTGTACCGCGCGCGCTTTTGAAGCTAATACCGGCGAGTTGCGCTGGGAAAAAGTCTTTGATACTCCCGTAAGTTCTGCTCCCACTCTCGCCGCGGGACGTGTATATTTTGGACTTCTTGGAGATGAATATAATGAGCCAAAACTGGTGTGTATCTCCGCCAGGGACGGCAGGCTGCTCTGGCAGATGGAAACTGACGGAGCAATACTGTCCGCTCCGGTAATTGCCGGTAAAAGGGTTATTTTCGGCACTGATAAGAACATTTTTTACGTATTGGAACAGGTTTTTTAGTTGACTACCATAAATAGCCATGATAAAATGCATTTAACAGAATGTATTGTTCTGTGGTATTTTTATCTAATTAGAAGGAGAATCATTATGAAAATATTGGGAGTTATTTTAGCAATTCTCGTCGCTATCAGCTTTGTTGGCTGTGGAAGTACAGGCGGCGGCAGCGGCGGCGGTGGCGCAGAACCTCTTATTGTGGATTTGTCGAAAGTACAGATGTTAGAAGTCATTAATCAGGACAACTCAACAGTTGGTCCGTTAATGGGAAATGTACTTAGAAATCCGGAACCTTTAGCAAGACAATGGCAGGGGATTATGTGGGTATTCCCCGATGATTTTGTTGATATATCGCAATATACCAGAGTTACAGTCACAGCCAAATTTTTTAACAGTGAAGGCGTAGAACTGCCGCCAAGAGACAGTATGGCCATGATCGTATTTGTTTATGATATTGCCGGCGACTGGCACGGACCTGCAATGGGAGCCGGACCAAATACACCTTTAAAAGAATTTAACTTAATGGGATTCTCTGGCATGGTTCACAAAGACAGAGGCTCAAGACATGGAATGAACAGAGCTCCAAAAGGACTTTTTATTCAGAGAGCTCAGGATGCCAATGTTGCTTATATCCAGCTTACCAGTGTTGTTTTCCATAACGGCAATTACAAATCCGGCGCCGAAGTATCAGGATCAGGACCAGAAGGATCAGACGAGTAAGTTATAATATTTTGCATCAAAAAAAACCTAACCTCGCGGTTAGGTTTTTTTATTTAACTATTATTTATCGCGGCCAGAGGGAGGTTCTTTCGTCGATTACTTCTTGACCTCCGGAATTAAGCCAGTCTCTAATGCCTTCATCCCAGGTACTGTCAAAGTCTTGAGGTCTGCCTCTTATAACCTGCGCAAGAAGAGCGTCGGCTTTATCCTGCAGTGTTTGCGCATATTGGTTTACTGTTGTAGTTGCCTGATAAACTGCCGCTGCGCGCGCACCCTGAGTAGATATTCTGTAAGCATTTACAATTACATCAGACGGAGTGTTGCCGTAACTTAATGCCAATACTCTTGCGTTAAGATCTACATTACCCATTTCTACTCCGTTCATCGGCATTGTATAATCAATGTTCTGCGCGGAATTCTGGAACCATGGATCTCCGGCAGGGCGGCCTATGATATTTGGAATACCATCAACCTTTTGATGATTAACGCCTTCCCGGCCGATTTGCAGGAATTGATAATTTTCCGGCCTTGCAAGCCAGTTAAGATATTTTAATGCAGCTTCTTTGTTGTTGGAGAATGAAGGAATAAAAATTTGCAATCCGACTTTATCCATCATGTCTTTGTTTCTTACAATATCTACAGGAACAAATTCCGCTCCAGGTACATTTTGTGCGAGCTCTTCATTGATCTTGTAATCCTGCCTGTATGGTAAATCCCAGTTTTGGCAGAAAGCGCCGACAACACCGGTTTTCATTTGATTATAAAAAGCATCGGCAGTAGTCATTAACGGGAAGTCCTGGAAAATAAGGCGTTCGTTATACCATTTATTCATTAGGCGAACACCTTCTTTAAATCCGGGCATCATGATATAACGTTCGTGAACACTGTTAATCCATCGATCCCTGTCGCTTTGATTCGGATTAATATGATGATGAATAAGATTTGCAAGTCCCCAGCGTGCGTCATTGTTTTGTCCAAAAGGAACAACTCTGTTTCTTCCTACATTACCAGGATCCTGATCGCGGAACGCTATAAGCGCGTTATAGAATTCATCAATATTTGTCGGTAAGGGAAGGCCGAGTTTGTCCAGCCAGTCTTTGCGGATAAAGACATTCCGCTGAGCCAATGCTACGCGATAACTGGGTATAGAAAAAATTTGTCCAGTCTGCGGATCTGCGTTACGGTAAATAAAATCATTACCGGGGAACGCAGGATCATCGCCAAGAAGTTTTTTAAGATCGGGCAGGTAAGTATCGATGTAAGGCGCCAGATCCATGATGCCGCCCTGGTCGCGGAAACTTGCTACCATGTCGCCTGCATAGGTGTAGCAAAGATCAGGCGCGTCTCCGGATGCCATCAGATTTACAATGTCTGTGTTTTCTGACCAGCGTCCAACAGGTATAAAGGTGACATTGATGTTAAGATCTGCTTTTATCTTTTCTTTAATCCAGTTTGTCCATTCGTTGTCATAAGCCAATGATCTTCCGCCGTCTGTGCCGCGGTCAAAAATCTGCACCTTTAGTTCTACTGTCTGCGGAAAAGGTTCCATCGCGCTCTTTGTCTGCGGATCAAAAGCGCCCGGATCTTTTCTGCCGCATCCTGTGAATACCAGAGTCATGATCATTGTTAATACGATCAAGACCAGTACCAGTTTTTTCATAAAATCCTCCTAAAAAATTTTATAGAAAAAATCAGAAATATATTTCCAATTTATTTCTTATCCTTTTACGGCGCCGATTGTAACGCCGGTTATAAAGTAACTCTGCAGCCAGGGATACACTACAAGAATCGGTACAGTGGCAAACATAATGGCGGCAGCCTTGATTGCATCTGATGTTCTGGGTACTGTGCCGGCAACCATTTCTACAGTTGATACATCAATGGAAGACATGTTTTGAATTAACTGCCAAAGTTTTAATTGTATGGGAACCCATTGCGGCGCGGCATTAATGTAAAGAAGAGCATCACCAAATCCATTCCAGCGGCCTACTGCATAAAACAATGCAAGAGTAGCAAGTACAGGCCCCGACAGGGGAAGATATATTCTTACCAATACAGTAAATGGATTTGCTCCGTCAATATCCGCAGATTCCCGCAGACTGTCAGGAATGCCGAAAAAGAAACTCCGCAGAATTATCATATTAAATACTGAAAGACAATTTGGAATAATTAATACCAATGGATTATTTAACAGCCCTAGGGATTTCATCAATACATAATTTGGAATTGTGCCGGCGGTAAAATACATTGTAAAGATAATAAGTGTATTAATAAATGTTTTACCTCTTAACCAGTCATAAGTTAATGGATACGCGCACAGAATTGTCATGGTAAGAGAAACAAAAGTACATATTATTGTAAGAATTGCAGTCCACCACATTGAACGTGTAAAGGCCGGATCCAGAAAGACATATTTGTAAGACTCCATTGTAATGCCGGTTTTGTAAGTATTATCTTCGATGTTATGGATTACCGGTAAAAATGTTACCTTGCTGTTAATGACGGCTTGTGAGCTGCTAAGGGATTGAGCAAGAAGGTTCAGCATAGGCATAACGCAAAGCAGTATTACGCCGACACATATCAGCATAATAACTAAATCGCTGAACTTAATTCTACTAAACCTTTTATTCATATTAAGCCGCCCCATTACCAAATGCCCCGCTCGCCGAATTTCTTGGCGAGAGCGTTAGCTGCAACAAGGAATATTACGCATATTAAAGACTGGAAAAGGCCGATTGCCGCGGTTAATGAAAATTGAAAAGATCTGATACCAAGCCTGTAAACAAGGGTTGATATTACATCCGCCACTTCTATTACGATATTGTTCATCATGGTATAGGGTCTGTCCAGTTCTATTCCAAGAATACGTCCTATGTTCATGATTAAAAGGACTACAATAGTTGGTCTTATGCCCGGCAGGGTGACATTCCAGATTTTTCTCCATCGTCCCGCTCCGTCTACTTCCGCTGCTTCGTATAATTCCGGATTAATACCGGTAATTGCCGCCAGATAAATTATTGTTCCCCAGCCCATCTCTTTCCATACTCCGAACAGTATGTAAGTTATTACCCATTTGCTTTTATCCATTAAAAAATCGATGGGAGCTATTCCAAAGTTTTCTGTTAGGAATATATTGATTATCCCGGTAGTAGGAGCTAAAAGCCTTGTTGCTATACTTGATACTATTATCCATGATAGAAAATGGGGCAGGTAAATAATTGTTTGTGTTACTTTTTTAAATTTTTTAAAGATAAGTTCGTTTAATAAAATAGCCAGAATAATCGGCGCAGGGAAACCAACTAACAAATCAAGGAAGTTTAACCAAATAGTATTTCTGATTGCATTCCAGAAATCACGGGAAGCAAAGGCTCTTTCGAACCAATGAAAGCCTACCCAGTGGCTGCAGCCAGTTATATGTTTGCCTGTTTCCAGTCCCTGGCAGACAGGGTTTCCGGATGCCCATACACCCTGAAACATATTGTAATTTTTAAATGCGATTACAATATTTGTCATGGGGATATACCGGAAAATAATAAAGAAGGTTATAGGAAGCAGCAGCATTAAATACAGCATCCAGGAACGTTTAAAATAACTGGCTAGATCTGATTTTTGTCCCTTTATTAACCTTATTTTATTATTCATTAATTTTCCTAACCTTAATTATAGTATACACGTTTTGCCGTCTTGTCAAGTTTATATAATTATGGTGTTATTACATTTATGTCTGACTCATTATTTTCTACATTGACTCATTTAAAAGGCAACCCGCGCGCCTGTGTTTATACCGAACCTCTCTGGGGTTTTTCCATGATGTTATGTATACCATATCTATCGATATATATGTCAGCCCTTGGATTAAGCGATACACGAATTGGATTTATCGTAACGATTAACCTGTTAATGCAGATTGTATTTTCTTTTTTTTCCGGGCCTATTACCGATAAAATGGGCAGAAAAAACTCTACGGCGATTTTTGATGTTATTGCCTGGAGTATTCCAAGTTTAATCTGGTGGCGCTCCGAAAGTTTCTGGTTCTTTTTTGTCGCCGCAATTCTTAACGGAGCAACTGCCGTTACATCAAATTCGTGGACATGTTTATTAATAGAAGATGCGGAAAAAAAACAAACAACAAAGATTTTTTCCATAGTGATTGCCTGCGGACAATGTTCCGCTTTTTTCGCTCCAATAACAGCGATACTAATTTCCAAACTGACCCTTGTTCCGGCTATACGTTTACTTTATATAAACGCCTTTGTTTTAATGACGATAAAAATAATAATTCTCTATTTTACATCCAAAGAAACAAAAATTGGAGTTATAAGATACCAGGAAAGCAAAGGTAAAAGTTTATTTCAGCTTGCAGGCGGTTACGGCGAAGTAGTAAAAATAATACTAAAATCCAAAGGC
>Ga0123356_10007169_pt1 | contig 11161 bp, 8 predicted proteins | sample TergutEmb28metaG_2_FD_92546 | JGI IMG/M metagenome (GOLD analysis project Ga0123356, IMG submission 92546) | Embiratermes neotenicus P3 segment gut microbial communities from Petit-Saut dam, French Guiana - Emb289 P3 | ecosystem: Host-associated > Arthropoda: Insects > Digestive system > Gut ... | reverse complement strand
GGGGTCGCGAGTGCTGCAGGAGCCCCCGGCGGGGCCCCAGAGGGTGTTTTTTTGGTTACTTTTTTGTCACACAAAAAAGTGACTCGCCGGTAGGCGAAACCTACAGCGCCCGCGCAGCGGAAATGCCCGGGCCGCAGGCCCAGGAGAAACCCCGCCCGGGGGGGCAGAAGAATTGTTTTCGGAAACAGCCGGGCCGCAGGCCCAGGAGAAACCCCGCCCGGGGGGGCAGAAGAATTGTTTTCGGAAACAGCCGGGCCGCAGGCCCAGGAGAAACCCCGCCCGGAGGGGCAGAAGAATTGTTTTCGGAAACAGCCCGGGCCGCAGGCCCAGCACCAACAACCCCCCCCGGGAGGGCAAACAACGCCCGGGCCGCAGGCCCAGCAACAAGCCGGCCCGGGAGGGCGAAAGAATTGTTTTAAAAAACAGCCGGGCCGCAGGCCCAAAAAAACAACATTCGCAGGCCCAAAAAATTATTAAGTTTCACAGGTTGACTTTCTGCCGATTTCTTCTAGGAAACACCCATGCAAGAAACAGGAATCAGAGAGCCTATGAACAAAAATTCGAGTTGGAAATGGGGGCTAAGCATAGCGATGGTGGTGGTTGGTTTTTGTGCGCTGGGCACTTCTTGTTTTTGGTGTGTTGGCAAAACCGCAAACATTTCAACTGGAAACCCATGGACTGACAAGAGGGACAAGCGGGACAAAATCGGCATTGTTGAGGTTTCGGGGCCCATAGAGAACTCCAAGGCCATATTGGAGGACATTCGTGAGGTTTCGGAGGAGGACTCGTTTAGGGCGGTTATTATACGTATTGACTCGCCGGGGGGGACCGTAGGGGCCTCTCATGAAATATACGAGGCGTTGATGCGTCTGCGCGAGAAGAAGCCAGTGGTGGTTTCCATGGAGAACATGGCTGCTTCAGGCGGCTATTATATTGCTTCGGCGGCGGACACCATTTTTGCCAACCCGGGGACGCTGACGGCTTCCATTGGGGTGATTATGACGTCACCGGATTTGTCCAAACTGATGCAGTGGGCGAAGGTGGACATGAACGTATTGACGGCAGGGGAGCGCAAAGACGCTTTGAGTCCATTTCGTCCCATAAAGGACAGCGAGCGTACGGAGCTGAAGGAGATGCTTGCCGACATTCACGAAAGTTTCATTGAAGCTGTTGCGCAAGGGAGGAAGAAGGGGGTGGAGGAGATTCGTCCCTGGGCGGACGGGCGTATTATGACAGGGCGGAAGGCGAAGGAGGTGGGGTTGGTGGACGAGATGGGAGGGTTTGACGTGGCCATTGCACATGTAGCCGAGAGGATTGGCATGAAAGGCAAGCCCAGGCTTGTCTATGTGAGGCGTGAGAAGGGGATGTTTGAGTTGTTGTTTGGCCCTACGCCGGGGGAGGGGACGCAGTTGTTGATGCGCGAGGTGGTGAAGGGGGCGCTGAATGCGGCGGCAGAAGAAATGCAAGAAGTGCCCAAGTTGAAATACCAGCCTTAAATGTTTTGTTTGAGGCCAAAAATTTGATCTCTGCTGTGTCCACGCTAATTTTATGTCAACTGAAGTTTGGCATAAAGGAAGTGGGTTATGCGCGAGAATACGAAGCGGGTTTCAAAAAATCCCATGTTGGGCAAGCATGTATTGAGTTTTGCATTTTTAGGGTTGTTGCTTTCAGGGGCTACTTTCGTTTTAGGCGTCAACACGGGGCGGAAAATGACACAGGCCCGGGTGGTGTCGTGTGAAAACAACCCGCTGGTTGAGTCTGACAAGAAGACAGAAGCACTCGCACAAATACAGCAGACGCAGCCGCAAGCTTTGCTGACATTCCAAGAGGAGCTGCTCAAGCCCATTCCTGTTGCCGTTGCCTTGCCTGCTGTGCCCAAAGCGGCCAAGACGCAACCGGAAGTTTCTGCACCCGCCAAGGAAAGTCCGAAGCTGGAAGTTTCTGCGCCGGCCAAGGAGCGTCCGACGTTGGCGGAGGCTCCTGTGCAAGCGCCGACGAACACGGTAGCGCGCCAGACAAGCCTGAAGGATGCTTTTTCCGAGTTAGAGAAAGAAAGCAGGCAGGAGAGCAAGGAAGTTTCGAAGCCTGCGGATTTGAAGGAATGGACTTTGCAGGTTTCTTCGCACAGGGAGGAGATGGAGGCGAACCGTCTTGTCGCCAAGCTGAGCGACAAGGGCTACATGGCCTATGTGGTATCGACGGAGCTGGGAGAGAAAGGCACCTGGCACCGTGTACGCATAGGGCAATTTGGGAGCAGGCAGGAGGCGGAGAATTTGGCCAACAAGCTTGTGGACGACATGCGTATGTCGGCGCCTTTGGTTGTGAGTTTGAAATGAGGGAGGGGTGAAAAGCCGGTTTGACTTTGGGAGGCAATAAATTTATAGACGATAAGCTTTTTGCCCAGGTGGTGGAATTGGTAGACACGCTAGACTCAGGATCTAGAGGTGGAAACACTGTGGAGGTTCGAGTCCTCTCCTGGGCAAGCCAAAGTGGTTTGAAAAGTCCGTCAGGGTTTGCAAGGCCTTGACGGGCTTTTTTTGAATGGGGAAGTGACATACATTCCCCGCCTGCTTTCTCCTTCCCCCCTCGCCCCCGTGTCCCATGGGACATGGAAGCATCTGGTTGCATGCACTTCAACATAAAACCGGGACAGTGGGGTTAAGCAGCTTTGTCCAACGACGGCATACTGAGTGCTGCTGCCTATACCTCAGAGGACTTCCTCCGGGTTTCTGCAACTGTTCTCATAGCAGATGCCGTTGCCTTCGTCGCATGCTTCGCCATCATCGGCGTCTTCGCATTCCGTCTGGTCCAACCCACAGAGTTGTGTGTTCTGGTTGCAGGTTCCAGTTCCAGCAGCGCACCAAGTGCCGCTGCCTGTGCCGCAAGGAATCTCCTCCGGCTCTCTGCAACTGTTTTGGTAGCAGCTTTGCCCAACAACGGTACACTGAGTGCCGCTGCCTGTGCCGCAAGGAATCTCCTCCGGCTCTCTGCAACTGTTTTGGTAGCAGCTTTGCCCAACAACGGTACACCAAGTGCCGCTGCCTGTGCCGCAAGGAATCTCCTCCGGCTCTCTGCAACTGTTTTGGTAACAGCTTTGCCCAGCAACGGTACACTGAGTGCCGCTGCCTGTGCCGCAAGGAATCTCCTCCGGCTCTCTGCAACTGTTTTGGTAACAGCTTTGCCCAGCAACGGTGCATTGAGTGCCGTTGCCTGTGCCGCAAGGAATCTCCTTCGGGTCTCTGCAACTGTTTTGGTAGCAGCTTTGCCCAGCAACGGTGCATTGAGTGCCGTTGCCTGTGCCGCAAGGAATCTCCTTCGGGTCTCTGCAACTGTTTTGGTAGCAGCTTTGCCCAGCAACGGTGCATTGAGTGCCGCCCTCCGCACAGGGGACGTCTGCCGGGTCTTCGCAGTTGTTATTCATGCAAATTTGCCCAGGAACAGGACACCAAGTGCCGCCTACGCGGCATTCGTGCTCTAAATGGATGCAGAGACCGCTGTTTTTATCGCAGGTTCCAGCAACGCACCCGGTGCCGCCCTCTTCACAGGGGATGGTGGCCAGGTTTTCACAGGCGCCCTCGGTTGTGTACGGCCCTTTGGGCATGCATTTTTCGTCATTGCCACAGGTATTTTCGCCGCCTACCACACACTTTTTCGGCTCTATGGGAAAGGTGTTGGTTCCGCCGCAAGCCACACCCATGCTCAGGAATGCGCACAAACTCCAGAGTTTCCATGCTTTCATTGTGTTTCCCCTCCATCATGTGGTTTTAACTATGAGCCCGTGAGCCCATAGGTTTTTGTGTCACAATACCCATTTGCTTACAAGTGAACTGGCAGAGAAACCCAGACGCCCATAGCGAAGAGGACCGAAAGGCTGCCGGTTTGTTCCCTGGTTTATGAAAACGCTGTCAAGCGCCTCAAGGCCTTGACGGGCTTTTTTCTCGTCGACCCTACGACAAGCTCTGCGCGCTATTTTAAAAAATAACCTCAATATTTTTAGGCTATTAATGGAATACCCTTCTTTTTTCCAAAGATACTTAGCAACTTTATGGATAAAGCTTCGACAATGTAAGCGTATGAAGGTTTTTGTGGGTAGTTGCCGGCATTCCAGGGGTTCCAAGCGTTGATTCGGGGATATTCCTTGTGTTTTTTCACAAGACAACCCCGAAAACCCCATGCTGTCCGTGTATGCCAAGGGGGAGGAGGGATTTATTGAAGTTTTATAAACATTAACGAAACTAAACCCCAAGGGAATGTCATGGCTTCAATTACAATTAACAAAGGCGATACGTTGAGTGCCCTTGCACGTCGCTATGGCACCACTGTGGATGCTTTGGCCAAACTCAACAACATCCAAAACCCCAACCTCATTTATGCGGGGAAAGCGCTCAAAATTCCTGACAAATATGAGACGGGCTCAAACTCTTTGAGCCATCCCGTGACGGGAGAGATGTCGGGCTTGGCGTCCAACGGCAGCGCTTTGGAGGTTGCTCAGCGCTATTTAGGGCGGCACGCCAATGAGTTGAAACTCGCCAACAACGATCCGGTGGGTCTCGCCATGCAAGACTGGGTCCCCGGCAATGTGAATTGCGCCAATTTTGTTTCGGGCGTGCTGGTCGCTTCGGGGCAACTTCCATCCAACAAAGCAAATCCAAGCGTTTATGGCCTCATTGGCAACCTCAAAGCGGATCCAAACTGGCAGCAAGTGTCTTTAGCCAATGCTCAGCCCGGCGATGTCATTGCCTTCAAGAGCGGCAGCGGCCAGCATGTCGAAATTGTGGCCGGCCGCAATCCCGATGGCTCCCTGAAGCTGATTGGCTCGAACAACATACTCAAAGATGGGACGCAGGCTGTCAGCTATGGCACCTATAAGGGTAATGAGATAATTGGTGTTATGCACTATACGGGATAGACAAGGCGCTTTTCATCGCGTTGCGCATATGCACAGCCGGTTGCCATGAGGGCAGCCGGCTGTTGTTTTTTTCTCTTGCCCTACATGGGTAAAAATAACCGGGGTATAGCTCTAAATAAGCCTATCCCTACATACCTAAATGGACGGGACTACATCAGATACCCATGCCTACGCCGGCGTAGATATGCTTACAACATGGTGGTTTATTTGAGAAATTTCCCGCCATAGCATTTGCAAAGCCATTTGAATTCAAAGATATTGTGGGCCGCCCCACTGCCTTTGTCCACATCCCCCCAAGAAAGGAAAATGAGCTATGCGAAAAACCTTGTTCCTTGTTGCGCTCTCTATACCCCTCCTCTTTGCCTGTAAGGACGATAAGCCTATTGCTGAAGAGGAGGACAAGCCCATCGTCGAAGAAAAGGACAAGCCCATCGTTGAAGAGAAGGAGAAGCCCATCGTCGAAGCGGCTGCATTGGCGCCGTTTAGGACGTCAAGCATCGACGCCTTCATTCAAGCCGGCGCTGCAATTCCGAATGATCTGATCGACTTGGGCCGCATGCTCTTTTATGAGCAGCGCCTCTCCAAAGCAGACGACATCAGCTGCAATACCTGCCATGACTTGGCCAACCTTTATGGCGCTGAAAACGAAGACGTCAGCACCGGACACAATGACCAACGTGGAGGACGCAACGCCCCCACCGTCTATAATGCTGCCATGCAATTTGTTCAGTTTTGGGATGGACGCGCTCAAGACGTTGAAGCGCAGGCTGTGGGCCCCATCACCAACCCTATAGAAATGGCCATGGATGACGATGCGGCTGTTGTTGAAAAACTGGGGAACATTCCCGGATATGTCACACTTTTTGAGAGCGTCTTCTCCGGTGACGCCAACCCCATCTCCATGGAAAACATCGGCAAAGCCATCGGCGCCTTTGAGCGCCGCCTCATCACCCCCGCCCCCTTCCACAGATTTCTCGCGGGTGACTCAAAGGCGCTGACGGAGGACGAGCAAAACGGCCTCAAAACCTTCTTGGACGTGGGTTGTGCCAGTTGTCACGATGGCCCTGGCGTTGGCGGCATTCGATACCGGAAATTGGGAGCGAAAGCGCCTTGGCCGGGCCTCACAGACAAAGGCCGAGGGGACGTCACCGGAAACACTTCAGACGACTATTCCTTCAAAGTCTCCAGCTTGCTGAATGTCGCCCAAACAGCGCCCTATGGCCATAACGGCCAAAGGGCCACTTTGGAAGAGGCTGTGGAGCAAATGGCGCAATATCAACTCGGAAAAACCTTGAGTGCAGCGGAAACCAGCTCCATTGTCACCTTCTTGAATGCACTGACGGGAGAAATTCCAGAGGACTATATTCAGGCGCCAACACTTCCCTAGACCGGTTTACAGTTGGGGCGGGTGCAGCCAAACCCATTGGACAAGGGGGAGGGGGTTTCTGTCGGCAGCCCCCCCCTCGCCCCTAGCTCGCTTTTCCTCCCCATTCCCACCCACCGCAGCAGCCCAAGTTAACCTTAAACCGGTCTATCTTATCTCGTCTTCGCCTTCCTCCATTCGCGCCAATGCTTTGGCTACATAGGCCTCTGCGGGCAACATGTGAGGCGACTTCAACATGTTTCTTTTTAGCCGCCCCTCCAGGTTCAGTTCAGACTCCACCATCGGCGGAATCAGCTCCACTACCCTTATGCCCAGGGGCGCAAGTTGCCTGCGTTGTGCCAGCGCAAAGGCATGCAGCCCCGCTTTGCTTGCGCAATAGATGGGCGTATTCGCCCCTATCCCACGCTCAATCATAAAAGCAAGGCCCGACGAAACATGGACGATGGCCGCATTCTCTTTGCCCGACAGCAAGGGCACCAACAATGCCGACAGAAGAATGGGCGCTTCAAGGTTGATGGAAAGCTCGCTCAACTCGGGAATTCCTTGAGTCAAGTCAACGTCACACTGAATGCCGGCGTTGTTGACCAGCATGTTCAACTCGGGAAAAGCCTCACGGGTATGCTCCAGCAATGCTTGGCGCTCAGTGGGGTTGGTTAAGTCACACTTGAAAGTGTGAATGCCGCAAAGCTCTTGGGCTGCCTGCTTCAGCCTGTCTTCGCGACGGCCGCAAATGAGAATTTGGTTGCCGCGGCGGTGGAAATACTTCGCTAAGGCATAACCTATTCCTGTTGCACCCCCCGTAATTAATATGCTGTTCCCCTCCATCTTTATCACGGTATTCCTCCCTTGAGTTGCAAGGCTAAAATACGTTACCCAACCAGGACATAGCATGTTGCGTATAAAATAGGTGCTTAGACGAGATGAAGGGGAAGGGTTTCAGCACCGCCTCGCGTGGCGAAAAAAACAGGCCCGGTTTCACCGAGCCTGCTTTCACTTCAAGACGGCCAAATTTAGTTGAGATTGGGAACACAGCTGCATGACCTGATGTCAGATTCACAGTGGGTTCCCGGCGGACATCCGCCACAGTCACTGGGACAAATACAGACGTCGTGGCTGGTATCGCATATGCGCCGGCCTTCGCAATAGTTGGAATCTCCATCGTCAAAATACATGTCATTTTGGCATGGGAACTGCTCTTTGTTGGAGGCTTCCCAGGCGCGATAGGAGATGGCCACGGGGCTTGAGCTTGCTGGGCGGCAATTTCCGAAGAAATTGACGGTTTGAGCAATGCCGTCATAGTCAAAGCCATGTTGTCGGCTGCGCGGAACATTGGAGCCGTCGCAAGCAGGGGCCGATAGGTCAGCTCTATAGGGGGTTCGAATGGCCACACGCAACGAAGCGCCGATGAGCGGCTTTTGCGTCACCACACCGCTCCTGCCAATGGCCCTGTCCACAACTTGTGTCATGGTGGCTGGAATATTGGCCTGCTGTTGGATGGACGACAAAACGCCTCCTGTGTTTTGCACAACATTTTGGATGCGTGCAGGCACCGTATTGGGAACCGTATCATCGCCGCAGCTTTGGCCTGCCGGACAATAAATGGCATTCACTTGAATCACCGCTCTCCTTGGGTTGGTAGGAGCAGGAGGGTTGGGCAAGGCAGGCGTCGGCAGCCGCCCAAAGAAATCCAGAAAGTTATTGATGTTTTCCCAGTTTGTGGAATTGCCATTTGAAGAATTCATGCCCGAGGTTTGGTCGGGGGCGTCGCTCAATATAATGAGAATAATCTCGGCATTGTCCCGAAACCGGATGTTGCTGCTTAGCGGAGCACTGCTCATGTTCATGACTGCCAAACGTGCAGCGCCCAACATGCCTTCATAGCTATAACCGTAGGTGTCAACCCAACATCCTGCTCTGCATGTTGTGGTTTGGCCTGTGCTGCCGAGTGAGCATGTGTTGGCGCTGCAAGTGCTGCCGCTGCGCAACCAAGATTGGAATTGATTCGCATCATTCGTGAATCCGCGAACAATGTTTGTGTTATCATAGTTGGCCGTATGATAGGAAGACGTCACCAGAGCCACACGCCAGTCCAAGCTGCTGGCGCCCAAAGCTTGAGCCATGGCGTTGCCCGCTGTCGCTAACTGAGTTTGCGAGTTTGACATGGAGCCGGAGTCGTCCACGACAAACAGAAAATCCACAGCTCCACGGACAGTCGTGGCGCTCTCGCATTGCACAACCGTCCGGTCAAAATAGCGCGCCAGGGCAGCGCCGCCGGCCACGTCATTCAAGCCGAAGAAGCCGGGGCTTCCAGCCACACTGTTGTTGTCGAGCGCAACCGCCATCACCACAATGACTTCGCCATTGCCGCGAAGCACATATTGAGCGCGTATATGCTGTGTGCCTCCCGTGGCGCCATCCGGCGGCAAGCTGTCTGTCCCTCCGCCCAGGAGTGTGGTGGCGATGGCATTGGCACGGGCTGCAGGACTCATGTTGCCCGAAAGTGTGAAAGTGACGTTCAAAGCATTGTCGGCTGCCGAAGGCGCATCCCAAGCGTTGAAACGACCTCGGGTTGCAGAGCCGCCCAGGCTGCTTGCTTGAGTGTCGGCCAGTGTTTCCAAGGCCGCAAGGGTGGCCACAGCCCCCGTGTGTTGCCAGGCCACAAAGGCCACATTCCGCGCTGCGTCAAAGCCCATGAGGCCATGGGTGCTGCCGCGTTGAATGTCGACATAGTTGTTTTCAAAACCCATGGGCAAACCCAGCGCTATTTGCGCAGCAAAATTCCGTCGAATGTCAATGGGGACCAAGTTATCTGGAGAACAAGCGTTCAGCACCTCTGTCGGGAAAGTGTCAAACACATTTGGGTCCGTCTCTCCTGTGTCAACACAACCATTGTGGTTCGCGTCTTCCAATCCGTCCAAAAGGCCATCGCCATCGGTATCAGGGTTGAGGGGGTCCGTAGGGTTAGGGGTGCAGACACTGCCGTCGTCACGGGCGCCGGCATAGTGGGTGTTGGGGCAATTGCTTGGGTCAGCCGCTGTGGCTTGGGTTATGCCAAGCTCCACACCGTCCCAGAGGCCGTCGTTGTCGGTGTCGACATGGTTGGGGTCGGTCTCTCCTTCGTCGATACGGCCATTTTTGTTTTTGTCTTCGTCACCATCCGAAAGCCCGTCACAGTCGCTGTCTTTGCGTAGAGGGTGCGTCACATTGGCCGGCATCTTCAGGGCTTTGAGAATTTTTGAGGGGAAAAACTTTCTGCACAGAGGATCCGGCGAAGAAACATAGCCCAGCTCTATGCCATCCCAAATGCCGTCGCCGTCGCTGTCGCGGTTTTGAGGATTTGTTCCTCTGGCTTCCTCTTCCCAATCCGGAATTCCGTCGCAGTCAACATCACTGTTGGCGTCTTCCGCGTTGCTTGCACGAAAGGGCGGCACGGGGATTCCTGCAAAAAAATCTTCAGGAATTTCCGGCCCGTTTGGCCCTGACGGCAAATTCGGCCATGGAATCTCCTCGCAAATGCCATTCTCGCAAGTTTGCTCATCAGGACATTGGCTGTTGTCCATACACTCAACGGACACCTGAGGTTGACAGACGCCGTCAACGCAAACCTCTCCCTCCGGGCAGCCAGCGGCACAGGAGCCAATGGTTTCCGGCTCTCGGCAAACACTGTCTATGCAAACTTTCCCGGAAGAACAGTCTGTGTCTTTTGTGCACGACTCTGTCTTTCCCCCCGGACACCCTGCCAACAATAACAACGAAAAAAACAAGCCTATAGCTCTCATGTAACCCTCCTCCAACACTTTCCAAACCCGCCTTCCTCCAACACCTAACTGCTCCCTAAAACCTCTCTCTTTTTCACTGCTTAACGCCAACGCCCTGGAATCTACCTCGCTTCAAGAAAGGCTTCCATGAGGCTTCCTGCATGCTTCTATATTTTATGGCGCATGTAGCTTCCAATGCAAGGGGCTCCTTTTTTGCCCGCTATTTGGAGTTCTCACCCCAACGACGGCAGCCTCAAACCCTTCTTCTCCACTCTTAGGGGGACGCCTGCTCTCAAAGGCCGCCCTCCTTCGACGCGCCCCCCCCCTCCAGCTATGGGAGAAATAACCCCCCTATGGGGAAATAAAAAAATGTTATAACCCCGCGTGATGCCCCCCCCGCGCCACCCCTATGTACAACTGGCGTTTTTGCTGCCCGCGGCGGCTGCCTCGCTGCTGGGGCCCATGTCGGCGTTGGCTTGCCTGGCCCTGTTTCTACCGTGGGCCTTGTGGGCGCGTTTGCCGCTCAAACGTTGGGCGCTGCGGTTTTTCCCGGCACTGTCGGGCTTTGGCCTCTTGGCGCTTTTGGCGCTCTCTTCGCCCGCGCAGGCCCTACGGCTGGCGGCCATAGGCGCTGCGGTGGCTGCTTTCGCGGCAGCCCTCCCCCTCGTCGTCCCCCTTTCCACCGTCCTCTCCCCGCTTAGCCGTATGCCCCCCGCCCGTAGCCTCGTCGTCTTCTTCAGCTTTACCGCCAAACACATGCAGGGTATGGCCGCGCGACTGCAACAGCGCTTTTGGGCATTGCAATTACGCGGGGGGTTTAGCCGAGGGGCTAGGAGGGGGGTAAGTTTACTTTTCATAGGCCTCCTCCCGGAGGTATTCCAAAAGGCGGACACTTTGGCCTGGGCCATGCAGTTAAGGGGGTTTAGGGGCCTTATGCCCAGTCCTGGTTTGGGCTGGCCACGGTTGGGGGACAGTCCGGCGTTGTTGTTGGGCTTGGGGGCGGTATTATTAGGCCTCTGGGGTGCAAGGTGGTAGGCGGGACAGGGGGGGGGGAGGAGGAGAAGGAGGGCAGGGGAGTTAACAAACCAACCCCACCCCCCACCGGGATTT
>Ga0123356_10007168_pt1 | contig 11161 bp, 14 predicted proteins | sample TergutEmb28metaG_2_FD_92546 | JGI IMG/M metagenome (GOLD analysis project Ga0123356, IMG submission 92546) | Embiratermes neotenicus P3 segment gut microbial communities from Petit-Saut dam, French Guiana - Emb289 P3 | ecosystem: Host-associated > Arthropoda: Insects > Digestive system > Gut ... | reverse complement strand
TGTGTTGGGGTTTGTGTTGGGGTTTGTGTTGGGGTTTGTGTTGGGGTTTGTGTTGGGGTTTGTGTTGGGGTTTGTGTTGGGGTTTGTGTTGGGGTTTGTGTTGTTGTTACTTGCACCGCAAGTATTATTAGACGGCATGTGTTTTAGCTTCTTGATCAGTCTCATCATTGCGAGGGAATCACTCGCTATAATGTGATTAACAAATAATCCATCAAGCTAAATAGGTATAACTTACAGGAGTTGCATATTTACGGGAACATCCCAAACCTTTACTATAAAGTACGTTGTACATGCTAAATTTGAAATCGAAGGTATAGTCGAAAAACCCGATGTTATTGGTGCAGTTTTTGGACAGACTGAGGGCCTCTTTGGACCGGAACTTGATCTGCGCGAACTGCAAAAAACCGGACGTATCGGTAGAATCGAAATTGATCTTCATTCTAAAAATGACCGCACAAACGGCTCCATAACCATCCCCACCAGCCTAGACCGGGTATCCACCGCACTCATCGCCGCAAGCGTTGAGAGCATAAACCGCGTTGGACCCTGTAGCGCCAAAGTCAACCTTGAACGCATCGAAGACATCCGCGAAGCCCGCCGAAAAGTAATCATCGACCGCGCCAAAGAAATCCTCCACAAATGGAACATCGAATCCATCCCAAGCGTTGATGAAGTCTACAAAGAAATCAGCGACACCATGAAAGTCGGCAAAGTCGAAAAATACGGTCCCGAAGACCTCCCAGCCGGACCCGGCTTAGAGGGCTCAAAAGACATATACCTAGTCGAAGGCAGAGCCGACATTATAAATTTAATGCGATGCGGCATATTCAACACCATCGCCCTAGAAGGCGCCAAAGTCCCCGAATCCATAAAAAAAATAACCAAAGAACGCAACGCAACAGCCCTCCTCGACGGTGACCGCGGAGGCGACCTCATCCAAAAAGAGCTCCTCCAAGTAACCAACGTCAAATACGTCGGTCGCGCCCCCCGAGGCAAAGAAATCGAAGAATGTAACTGCAAAGAAATAAACGAAGCCATCGAAGCAAAAATCGCAGTAGCTGAACTCAAAGACGGCCCAAGCAAACCCCAAGCAACCCCCCCTACAGTTACCCTGCCCAAAAAAGTCACCCCTCCACCTCCACCACCCCCTGAACGCCAAAAAATCGAGGTTCCCGACGCAGTAAGCCAAGCCGCAAAAGCCCTAGTTGGCACACTTGAAGCAGTACTACTAAACGAAAAACTCGAATTAATCGAACACCTTCCAGTAAGCCAACTCGCAGAAAAACTCCAACAAACAACCGACGTAAACACCATCGTCTTTGACGGCATCATCACCCAACGCATCGTCGACATCGCCGCCGACAAAAACATCAAACGCATCGTAGCCTCACGTATATCCGAAGCAGTCAAACCCGCACTCAACGTAGAACTAATAACCTTCCAAAACGCTCTCCCCAAAAACAACTAACCCCCCTTTAATTTCACATCTTTTCAATAACCTTAAACCCCAAACCCCGAGTTTAATGCTCAAAACAACTTTTCAAAGCACACAACCTGCAACACGAGCATACGCCTAAGTTTTCGAAACCCTTATCCGTGGCCTAAGGTTTACATAGAGTGATTTTTGGTGTATTAACATGAGTTATAAGGTGCAGTTAATCAATCCCCAAGAAAAAGACAACTTTTTTGAAAATTATGCGCCCCAGATGCTCTACACAAGCAAAGCCGATATCTATGGCTGCTGTATTAAACTCCTAACATATTCTAGTCAAATAAAAGATCTCTGGGAAGACAACTTTTATAGCGCAAACGAAAATGTTCGTAGCCACGGACGCCTTATTGTGATCTCTGAATCCAACCAACCCATGAGCATCCACTACGACCCCTACACCAAGACAGTATTTCTCATAAATGTAGACTACTACGGCTGGATCAAAAGCATAGCCCTTGCCCTAGCAAGCGATATTTTAGAAGACGCGCATCGCATCTACTCAGTCCATGGCGCAATTATCGACATCAGCTGCCTTGGAGTATCCATCATCGCCCCCTCCGGAACAGGCAAAACCACCCATTCCTGGGGGTTACTGCGGATCCCAACCGCACGACTAATCAGCGATGACTGGTTTTTTGTACGACTCAGCTCACGCGAACCCCTGGCATTTGGCTCAGAAAAAAACACCTACATCCAAGCAGACATTGGCAAAATCTGGAATGAATACGAACAACTAGTCGATAAAGCGCGACTAGACGAGCGCGGTAGAGCAATAGTAAATGTCCGCTGGATAGTAGGCGGTGGCGGCGTCATCCCCATGGCAACACTGCACAAAATTATCCTACTCAAACGTGACCCCACAGACAAAAAAATCATAACCCAACTAAACATCAAAGAAGCCCTAACCTACCTAACAGAACATGACTTCTGCAACCCCCACCAACTAGTCCGAGATAAACGCAAACTAGAACTCAGAACCAACTTTTTCCAAAAAATCTTTGAGACCTGCAGTGTATATCTCATAAACACCACCAGTACCCCGCAACAAACCCAAGATGAGATCCGAAAGCTTTTAACACTAAAGAAACCCTTCGGTAACGAAATATTATAATATAGTTTACAGGCAAGCCATAACTAAAGAGGAACCAGCTTGAAACTACTCTATATAGCCATCGACGGTATGGGCGATCTTCCCATCAAAGCATTAGGCAACAAAACACCCCTCGAAGTAGCCCAAATCCCAAACATGGATTCACTAGCCCAAATAGGACAAACAGGCCTAATGTACACTGTAGGCAAGGGAATTGCACCTGAGAGTGATGCCGCAGTGATTTCACTACTGGGATATGACCCCTTCAAATACAGCCCCGGGCGAGGCGTCATCGAAGCCACCGGAGCAGGATTAAAAATGCAAAACGGCGATTTAGCCCTACGATGCAACTTTGCAACCCTAGGCGAAAACAAAAACCTCATAGACCGCCGAGTTGGTCGCAGTCTAACAACCGAAGAAGCCATAGAACTCACAGAAACCGTAAACAAAGACCTCAAACTAACAACCTATCCCGCCGAATTCGAATTCAAAAACACCCTAGGGCATCGTGCAGTTCTGCTCATCAAAAGCAAAGCCAAACACCTATCAAGTTGCATAACAAACAGCGACCCCGCATACACCACAATCAACGGTATCGGCGTTGCCCAAACCAATGTTGATATGGTGCTAAAAACCGTCCAACCCACAAACAATACCGAAGCTGCTAAAATCTCTGCAGAATTGGTTAACGAGTTCATAGAAAAATCTCATATCATCTGGGAAAATCATCCCCTAAATATTCAACGCGCAAAAAACGGCAAACTCAAAGCAAATGTAGTTTTGACACGCGACGCAGGTCATCTGCTACCCAATTTCTTCAACATAAACCAACAATATAACGTCAACTTTGCATGCCTCGCAGATATGCACACCGAGCGCGGTATCGCCCAACTTGCAGGTATGGATGCTTCCCTGTTGCCCCCACCAACGTCTAATCTCCAAGCCGACTTGGAACTTCGGGTAAAAGCACTTCTCCAATCGTTACCTCACCATGACTGCTTCTACATCCATCTAAAAGGTCCAGACGAACCAGGTCATGATGGTAACTATAAACTTAAAACAGAACTCATCTCAGCCATTGACAAATACTTCTTTGGCCCCCTGCTCACCCAGGTTACCCTAAAAGACACCCTTATCTGCGTAACATCTGATCATGCTACACCCTGCGAAAAAAAAATCCACACCGACACCCCTGTTGCAGTACTTATTGCCGGCGGTAAAACTAAACGCAACAGCAACACTGCTAACTTTTCTGAGAGGGAATGTGAGCAAGGCGACCTAGGACTCATTAAACATGGCTATGAATTGATGCCAAAACTTATGGAGTTGTTCAAAAAATAGTCTTCCGCGGTTTAGTTAGATAATATCGTGAGTTTTTCAATTAATTGTACTAGTAATTTAGAAGGGGTATGAGCGCCCTGTCACACAAAAATTAACCTCGGATCAAATTATTCAACAATCCTTGGTTGTGAAACATTAAATCCAAAATAACTCAAAAATTTAATAATTAAAACATAAACATCCCACACACACCGCCCAAATACAATCTCCGACAACCCAAAACACACCCAAAAACCCCAAAAACAACCACAAAACAAAAAGTAACAATCCACAACAACCACGGCTACCAATACGCAACCACCCAAACCCCCACAACCAACCCAAAAACCGGCAAAAAAACATACAAACACACCCACTGGGGCACCCTAAACCAAAACAACAAATTCACCCCCAACAACAACTACCACAACGCCACCCCCAAACAAAAAGCCAACTTAGAATTCCCCAAACACTGGGACCTAGAACCAAAAATAGTACAACCTACTAAACTAAACGTCAACATATCTAACGGTGAGTAGACAAAGTAACTATCGATGTGACCTATATCGTTCAAAAAAAATGTGGAGAGGTTAATAGATCAAAGTGACTATCAGTTCTGCTTTGTTATCATATATTGTGGCGGGCTTTTCTTCGTCTTCGCTAGTCACTTTATCATTTGTGTTACTGATTACAATATTTATCTCAGCTGGTAAGACGGGTATTATTGTGGTCTTTGCAGTTTTTTCATCGCCAAAGTCTATATCGAATTTAAAGGGCGCATTCTTAAAGTTATAGCTGACTGTGCCCTTGGTTGAGGTTGAATTGGATTTGGCCTCTATCACGAGGTAGCCTGCATATTCTATTGTTCCTTGGAAAATGTGGGTTTCTTTGCCTGCGTCTTGAGTTATTGTCTTGTTATAGAGCTCTTTTGTCATCTTTAATTCTACGATATTTCTTAAGTCCGCAATATTTGCGTTTGCGGCGGCTAAGTTATTGCCTGCCGTTGTTAATTGCGCGTTTAAGCTGTTGATTGTTGCGGTTTTATCCTCGTTATCATTACCAACTATCAATGTAGCTACTTGTTTTGTTAATGTTTCTATTTGTGTATTTAGTGAGGCGATGGTTTTGTCTTTTTCATCTAATTTATCTGTGTCTGAAGTGTTTAGAGTAAATGCGGCGATTGTGCTGGCGGCAAGTATAATGCAGATCAAGCCTAACGCGATAACCAGTATACTGGGACCCTTTTTTGTTTGAATCTCCTGTGCCATTTAGGTCTCTTCCGCTTCTTTGTGTACTTTTGAATCTTAAATAGTTTTTCCATATTTTATTCACTATACTGTAGAACCTGAAAGGGCATTTTAGTATTTGACGTTTAGGTAGAACAGCACAAGAAGTGCGGCCATCTCAAAGAGGTCGGGGAGAAACGCAAATGGGCCAAGTCCAAAGATGCCAAATCCTAAAACGCCGATTACAAAGGGACTCCACGCGATATCTTTTATGAGTAGAAATGTTGCAAATATCAACAGCCCGATGGTAAATTCCGATTTGGTTCTTAAGTAGATGTTTACATAGCTGACAATTAACACTGAGATTAGCACTATGTTTATGGTTGAGAGTATGGTTCGTGCCCAATAGTATAGTTCTAGATCTGCAGGGTTTGGGTGGTATTCTCTTGGTTCAAAGGGAAAATATTCATTTTTTACCTCGGTCTGGTAGAAGGTTATTAAAACCGCTGCAGACGCAGATAGAACTAATAAAGTGATAAGTAGAACGAATATGGCTTGTTTTCTATTCATCATTTTCTCCCTCTTGTTCCTTCTCCTTTTTCTACTTTTTCCCGATTTTCTTCACAATCGCTTCAAACAGGGCATAGTTACCCTCAAGAGTTTGTGAGAGAAAATATGTTGCTCCATATCTATCCCCAACAGAAGTTATCATGCGATTTTTTTCCAACACTTCTAGATGATGACGTATTGTTTTGTAATCCATCTTTAGCAGTGCCGCCAGTTGATTAGCGTTTTGGGGCGTTTTCTTTAGTGCCTCAATTATTTTTGCACGAGTCATCCCGCCTCGGGTGCCTGCAATCAGCCAGCCCAACACATATTTTAGCGAACGCGCGTTTGCAGACATTTCATTGCCTCTCATGCTTCTTTGGGAATGTTGTTCTGTTGAGGTTATAAAGGTGCGCTTTTTAACCAAAACAGCAAAAAGACAAGTGTGAATTAAATGTGAGTTAAATATGAATTAAATTAAACTTTTAAGTATGTGTTAATTTTTATAAATTATTGTAGTGTCGATGATTTTTTAAGTGCGTGCATTACTGTTCTGTCATCGAGGTTGTTGCGCTGATGATAGCGCTCAGTATTTGCTTTACAGCCAAACGCTAAAGCAATCCAAGCGGCCTCATAGTAGTGCCTCTTGAGATGTCTGCCGATACAACGATCTAAATCCCAAAAAATTATCTGCGTGAAGTTTTGAGTTTTTTGCAGACGATATTGCCAATTTGGCAGAATGTTGGTCATAGAACAGTTTCATACAACTTTTCCGGAAATTACGAATTATTGTGTCTTGTTGTAGATTTGCCACAGTCACATAGTGATATGTTAGAACAGAGCAACTTTAGTAATGGTGTTGGATTTGGTTCAACCAATGTTTAAATGTCCCCTCTGCAATGCACCTCTATGGTGTACCCGTCTGATGTTTTGGAAGCACATCCATGAATGCTTACAGATGCCCCAATATAACCAAGGGGTTCAAATTACTGCAGCTGTTAACAAAGAAAATTTCCCTATAACCAATCTGCGTAATCGTTAATAAAAATCAGTTAATGCTGATTTTTTAATCTGTGAATTGTTTTAGATGATGGTTAGGGTTAATGTTGATTTTATGCTGCTTATGTTTCTGATGCGCTTAAGTACACTGTCTCGTATATCGTCTAAAGATTCGCCTCTAACTTTTGCTACAAGATCATATGCACCTAATGAGAGATACACTTCTTGGACTTCATCGATTTTTTTTAAATCAGCAAGAGCCATGTGACTTGACTCTGACTCTGCAGTTATAAAAATAAATGCGCTTCGTTTAGGTTTCAAACCAGGGACTTCACCAGTAGCATTGATTATGGGTCGTTGCTCTACCAAAACGTTTTCCAAATAATTCAGCTCCAATATGATTAACTATTTTGCTTAGAACAGTATTAAATCTGAGTTACTGTAATGATACAACAACAAACCAATATATCCTGCTGATTAGCGCTAACTAATCAGTAGAAAAGGGAAAAGTTGTTTGCAACAGGGAAAGTTAACTGTCTGTTGTTTGCTTTCTCTCTAGCGAAAATATTTCATATTTATCGCCTAATATTTTTCTGCCGTTTAGGTAATCTAGCTCAATTAGAAAAGCGATGCCTGCAACTTTGCCGCCTAATTTTTCCACAAGTTCAAGGTTTGCTTTGGCGGTACCGCCGGTAGCAAGTAAATCATCAATGATTAGTACGGTTTGCCCTTTGCTGATGGCGTCTTCATGGATTTGTATGGTGTCGCTTTCGTATTCTTTTTGGTATGTTAGATCGATGCATTTATAGGGTAACTTACCTTTTTTGCGAATTGGTATAAAGCCGGCATTTAATTCGTAGGCTATGGGTGCTCCGATGATAAATCCACGGGCTTCGTTAGCAACGACTAAATCAATGTGTTTGTTACGGTAATGGTCTGCAATTTGTTTGATGATTGCTCGAAAGCTGGCGGGGTCTTTAAGAATGGGCGTTATGTCCCAAAAGACTACACCTTTGAATTCGGGGATTCTTCGAATATTGTCTTTGAGGTTTATTTTATCGGGGGTATTCATCATGTTTTCCTCATGCGAAGGCGCTTTTTAAGGCTTGATTGCATGTGCAGGTGGGGGTGTGGGGGATTTTTGTAATGGCTTCAGTTATGATGCGTTTTACGTTTTCCACGCCGGTTTTCATTATACCCACAATGTCATCGACACATACGGCGTGGTCTTTCCAGCAGTCATAGTCGGTTACTGTGGATATGTTTGCATAGCAGATTTCTGCTTCTCTGGCCAATACGACTTCTGGAACCAGGGTCATGCCAATTATGTCTGCTCTCCATTGTTGGTATAGTTTGGATTCTGCTTTAGTTGAAAAGCGGGGGCCCTCGATGCAGACATAGGTTCCTTGTTTGTGGTTTTTGATGTTTAGAGTTTTTGCTGTGTCGATGAGTATTTCATGTAGCTGGGGGCACATGGGTTCTGCAACCGATATATGACATACTTTAGCTTCTGTAGAGGTGTAGAAGGATTGTTCTCTGCGTGTGGTTCGGTCAATAAATTGGTCACAAAACACTACCTCGCCGGGTTGATAATCTTCCCGTAGAGAACCCACCGTGGAAGCGGCTAAAATACGTTTTACCCCTAGACGTTTTAGCGCCCAAATGTTGGCCCGTACGTTGATGTCAGTAGGTCGAATGGTGTGCAGTTTGCCGTGCCGGGGCAGAAACGCTACGACTCGACCGCCTAACTCACCCACAGTGATAGCCCCTGAGGGTTTGCCATACGGTGTATCTACAGTAATTTCTTGTATATCTCTGAGAAGTTTTGGGTCACAAAGACCCGTTCCGCCGATTACTCCAAATTCAGCTTGCATAATTTCTAGATGCAAGGGCTGGGTTAATAAAAATAGCGACAAAACAACGTCAACTGCTAAAAACGCACGCTATTGTTGGCAGAGTTTAATTTTTTTTTCACAACCGTGTCTGCTCCGTTTGGATTACGTATATCCCCTAGTAGTTGCTTAATGCAATACGCAATTAAATTTTTGAGCTTCCAAGAAATCATCGCCACTTAGCTGATTCGCCTACGATGCGCCGGGTTTTCCACCACTGCGAAGCTGGGTTAGGATACTGTGCAAAATAGCGCCTCACCTAAATTAAATGCGCCATATGAACCCAAGAGGCCTACTTTGTAACTTGCCAAAAATCGGCCTCATAGATACTGTAGATATGCTCTTGATGGTTTTGCTGTTGGGATCATACAATCACATATTCTTAAAAGCACTCATCTGTCACATGGCTAATGTAGAGCTGAAACGTCTTAGGAGGTGCATGTGTGCCTGAATCTAACATTTCTGATAAGTTACAAAAGTTTGGGGAATCCTGTCAGGATTACAAAGATGCCATCCTTGAACAGTTTAAAGATCTAGAGGTCGAGGTTAAGGATTGGACGTTCGCGGTTGGAAAAAACGAGAAGGAATACACCGTGGAGGTTAACCTCAAATTGGGTATTCACTCAAAGAAGAACTAATCCCGATAATTGCCCTTTTTTTTAGGTGAGGGTTTGATTCCAGTAGTAAATTTTATCGTAGCGGTCTGTGGGATAGTTTGGGTCATCATAAACTATATCCAAACTGAGTCCGTATTGCTCAAGTAGTTTATTGATATTTTCATGAATCAGCGCAGTTTTGTCATCAGGTGACCATATGCCCCAGATTTTCTCATCGTTACCCCGCAGTGGTGCTCCATAATCTTTGGGGAGCACCAGAGCGGTTTGTGCTTGAGCGGCATTGGGTGCTCTTTTGGTGACAACTTGATTCCAGAAACGTTCCATAGCTACAAAATGTTCGTCTGTGAGAATACCGTAGGGGTTATCGGTTTCATAGGGCCAATTGAAGATGGTGATGTATTTAGCGCCAGCATCGTAGGATGTAACCAGCTGGTCATAGATATTTGCGGCATTATCAATATATGGCAGTTCTCGATAGGTCCAGGTTATAATTGTACCCCACTCTTTGTTTTGGAGATTTGCCGCACCCCGAATCATGGAGAGATGTTGGTTGATGCTGTTATTCCAACCTAACTGGGCTAACATTACATTGTAACCGCCAAGATAATCAAACCAGTACAAGCTATAATCTGAAGTAAAGGTGGTTATGTTGCTAGATTTAAGCGCATTATGGCCGGGGTTTCTTTTGATAATTCCATCGAACCATTGCGCTTCAAGGCTATAATTGCTGGGAAATTCGCTAGTTTGGAGTTTTTCTTGAATTTGCGGGCTATAGGCTCCAAAGGGTCGATTGTTTATTTGAAACTCAAGTTCCCAATCCCAATCTATTAACGTTCCTGCGGGTTCATCATCATAGTATACGCCCAAAAATTTATCGCCATAGGTATCTTTAGCCTCAACTAAGATGTTGAAGCGTTGTTGCCAAGTTTCTCGGGTATAGCTACCCAAGTTTACGATTATGTCAAGGTCGGCATCGGTGGCATAATCGAGAATTTCCATCACTACTTTTTGATTTGTGCAGATACTGTTTTGGCCTGCATTTAGGATAAAGAGGTTTGTGTAGCTTTTGGTTTTATCGATGAGTAGTTTGGCTTGCTCTACGGTTTCGCCGCAGAAAGCAATCCCCACATAAACAGGTGTTTTGGGTAGTATTTGATTGTTGCTTTGGGTATAGGAAACCATCAGAGCAGTTGATGAAATCAGTAACACAATAACTAAAATAATTGAGATAAGGTGGATTTGTTTCATTGTCCATTGCTCCCTGTAGAAACATTTCTAAACAGGTTTATGGATCGATTGGATATAAGCATGTTGAACCAAAACAGATAAAAATAGGTTACATTATCTTTGTTGCGAACTCTAAGAGGATTCATGTATGCCATCAGAAATCTTTGATGTTGACAAATTTGTGGCTATGAGTGCCAAAGCAAAACAATGCCACGTAAAACGGCTAAAAGACGGCGTTAAACTCAAGTTGCGCACCCCACGCCAGCTCTACACCCTAAAAGTTGAAACTCTCCGAGCTGACGAAATAATAAAGAAACTTCAATGCGCAATTAAAGAAGAAGAAAAAGACTAACTCCTTTTCTTCAAGCAATTTTTCTTCAACTCCTAAACAGTTAAGAGTTATTACAGGTCTACACCCCTAACTAGCTAATTGTGGTCTGCATGGAATTAAAAATAAACAGTGCCTCCTCAGCGTTGTTACCCATATCCTGGTTTAGCAATAATATTTTTAGTTTTCATATCAACCCTAATTCTCCGCAGTTCAATTAGCGTATGTGTTTAGGTGCTATGGGAAACGTAAACACCCTGTGTAACAATATCGCACCATTGTCCATAAATCCCAGCGCAGGATGAAAATAGGAGTGCGCCGCCTTGTCGCTTGGTGCAACAGGTTTGCGCAAACCCTTTCCCAAACTAGACGGGCTTATCTCTAAGCATCCAGCTCTCCACTGCCGCCTTTTCAATAGGTTATC
>Ga0123356_10007167_pt1 | contig 11162 bp, 10 predicted proteins | sample TergutEmb28metaG_2_FD_92546 | JGI IMG/M metagenome (GOLD analysis project Ga0123356, IMG submission 92546) | Embiratermes neotenicus P3 segment gut microbial communities from Petit-Saut dam, French Guiana - Emb289 P3 | ecosystem: Host-associated > Arthropoda: Insects > Digestive system > Gut ... | reverse complement strand
CGGGCGGGGCAATCCCGTCGACGCAGTCGATATTTTCAAGGGATATATCCGGGGCGTCCACGTAAAAGACGGCGATTATCCGAATGAAAATAACCCGGGCGGTTTTTATTCGCTGGGCATGGAACGCAAAGTGGGCGAAGGCTCGGTGAATTTCCCGGTTTTCCTTTTGAAGCTCCTGGAGCAGGGGTATACGGGCGACTTGTACATCGAGCGTGAAATATCGGGCGAACAACAGATAAAAGACATAAAAGAAACGATATGCTATGTCAAAAAAATGCTGACGGGGAAATAATCGATATGGAAACAAAAAAAACTCGCGCTGTTCGGCGGGGAACCGCTCAGAAAAACGCCTTTTCCGCCGCGCGGCTCCATGAACCGCGAGGAAAAAGAGGCGGTAAACGCCCTGTTTGACCAAGTTATCGCAAACGGCGGAACCATTCCCTACAACGGGCCCGAAGAAGACGCGTACTGCCGCGAATTCGCCGAGTATATGGGCGGCGGGCATGCGGACGCGGTGAATTCGGGGACTTCCGCGGTGTATGTCGCCCTGCGCGCGCTGGGCGTCGAGCCCTTTTCGGAAGTCGTGGTATGCCCGATGACCGACCCGGGCGGGATCATGCCGGTCACCCTTTTAAACTGCATTCCGGTCATAGCCGACGCCTCCCCGGGACGCTACAACACCGACGCGTACCAGATCGAAAAGATGATAACGCCGCTCACCGGCGCGATTATCGCGGCTCATATCGGCGGGGAACCCGCAGATATAAAAAACATAGTAAAGGCCGCGAAAAAATACAACATACCGGTGATTGAAGACTGCGCGCAGTCCCATCACGCGTCGCTTGACGGACAATTGGTGGGCACATTCGGCGATATAGCGGCATTTTCGACGATGTTCGGAAAACATCACAGCACGGGCGGCCAGGGCGGGCTTGTCTTTACAAAGAGCGAGAAACTGTACTGGAACGCCCGAAGGGCCGCAGACAGGGGAAAACCGTTCGGGCTGACGGGCGAAACCAATGTGATAGCGTCGTTAAATTTCAATTCGGACGACCTTGCCTGCTGCATAGGGCGCGTACAGCTTAAAAAGCTGCCGGATTTTGTGGAGCGCAGGAGAAACGTCGCGGCTCGGCTGGCGTCTCTGATAGGCGGGCTTGCGGCCGTTTCGATTCCGGAGCAGCTGCCCGGGGCGAAACATTCCTACTGGTGGTGGCGGCTGAAATTCAACGGCGGAGCCCTGACAGCCGGCAAGGAATTGTACTGCCGGGCCTTATCGGCCGAGGGGATGCCGGTGGCGCCGGATTACGGCGCCGCGCTGCCGCAGACGTTTAGGTGGTTTACCGAAAAAAAAGTTTTCGGGACGTCGGCCTACCCGTGGTCCGCCCCCGAATACAAAGGAGACCCGGACAAAAAATATCCGTGCCCCATCGCCGAAAAATCGGTGCTCGACCACTTCAACCTCACAATCAACGAAAGTTATACGGATGACGACGTCCGCGATCTGGCCGATATTTTTGAAAAAGTCGAAGACGCCTTTAAAAATCCCGCGTGAGGTCGACGCCCTGAGCGGCCAATTCCCTTTGTATTGTACATACGTCGAGGCGGCGCAGTTCCTCTCCCTCTTTCGCGCTTGTTGCGGCGGCAATCCCCGCCGCCTGCCCAATTGTCATCGTGGTCGCCATCACCCGCAGCAGATAGGGATTGTCCGCGCTTACGCTCCGCCCGGCGCCCATGATCAAACCGTCGACATTCCGGGGCAAAAGGCAGCGGTACGGTATCTGATACACGTCATCGCCGAAAATTTGCGCGCCCCAGGCGTTTTTTGCCTTGTGCAGCTTTTGCTGTACTTCCACGACGCCTTGGCCTATTGCGTCCTCAAAACGCGAGGGCGTCGACTTCATTTGGGCCGTGAATACAAAATCGCCGTGGATATACCGGGAAGCCCTGATGCCCAGATTGTCCGCGAAACCGCAGACAAAGGCGTTTTCAAAACCCGGCATGCGTTTTCTCATGAACTGCGCGGCGTGGTGGGCCATTTCGCGCCCGTCCGTGATCGCCCGGCTGATATCAAAGGCATCCAAGCTGATTTTTGTATAACCGGTCACTATGTGCATGATTTTGGTATTGCGGATTCCGTGCATCTGGGTGGCGTCCATGGTGTCGTATACTCCCAGCGAAAGTTTCAATTCGCCCGATTCGATCCCCTTTTTCATGATGTCCATCTGCATGCCGCCGCCATGCGGGAACAAAAACGTCCCGTTGTCCTCATACTGCGCCAGCGCCTCGGCGAGGCTCCATTCGATGTCCATCAATTCCGGATACTGCCCCGGGTTATTTCTGAAATAATCCACAAACCCGTCGAGATCTACATTGCCCATGCGGAAGCAGTAACTCGAACGCGAAAACCCCTCCCGGGGGATCGTGATCAACGGCGCGCCGGCCATATGGGCGACGTCAGAATCCCCCGTTGCGTCGACGACAGCTTTTGCCGATATGGTTCCGGCGCCTCCCTTTCCGATAAAACGGACGCCGGTCAGCCTGCCGTTTTCTTTGGCGACGTCTGTCACCATTGTCTCCAAGAGCAGCTGTACCGCGTTGTTTTGCGCCAATTTGTCCAAACTCAGCTTTGCCAGCTCCAAATCGTAAATCACATGGCCTTTGTGCCTGCGCCAGCTCATTCCCGGACCGCCGGAATCCGCCAGAAGGTCGGTGATTTCCAGCGGAATCCCCGAAACGGCCAATTTTCTGCCGCGCGTGAACAGGCAGTTGAATACGGAACAGCACATGCCCGCAGTGGCGACGCCGCCAAGATAGGTATTGCGTTCGAGCAGCATGGTTTTCGCCCCCGCCCTCGCCGAACCCAGCGCGGCCGCAAGCCCGCCCAAACCCCCGCCGACTACGAGAACGTCGGTATCGAAACAATTGTTGTAAATCATTTTATTTCTTTCCTCACACTTTTTAACTTTTTTCCTCAAACCATCCGAGAACTTTTTTCACCCGGTCTTTTAATTCCGCAATTTGACGCTTTGATAAATACTTATTTATTTTTGTATACGGCAATAATTTCAGTTTTTCAACGATGTCAGGGTGGTTATTGATAAAAAGCTTTGTCCAGTCGTCCAACGGCAAAGACGACGAATTTCCTTTGGTCGCCCTGCTCAACCCCCCAAAACCTTCCTGAAAGGCAATATTGTGGTCATAACAAGGGCTGACAGCCAAAAACTCAAATGTTTTTGCGTCATATAATAAGCCGGTATTTTCGTCGTGCAAGTCGGGGTTTCCGATTATATAATTAAAAATATACATTCGCTGCAGCTGATTGACAATATCTGTGCGTCCAAGCTGCAACATATGATTGTATATTTCATCTGTTGTATCGAAATAAGTCTTGAGTTCTGCCGCGTGAACCAGCGAGATTGCAGGTGATGTGAACAGCTTTATTTTGATAAAACCGTTTTCAAGCTCGCATTCCGCGATTGAAACGCCTATATGCTTTCCTATCAGGTATGCGGGAAGTTCCAATAAAGCATCTTCTTTTAATTTGTAAATGCTTCCTCCCAATATAGCTTTCGTGAAATGTCCTTTTGTCGTAAATAAAGAGGTAAATCCCTTTAACAATTCTTGCGGCGTGCTGCCGTTCATATTTCCCGTCAGGGCTATTGTACTCAATGCCCGGTTTTCATCCCGGAGGGTTGTCAATTCATCCCACGTGGCCAAAACATCAGATGTCTTTATCCAAAAGTTATCCGTGCAGGATACGCCCGCGCTGTCCGACAACACTTTATCTCTGTCGCGCCCGACTTGCCTGGCCAAATACACCATATTCATATATGTGCGCTGCAGATTGTCAATGCGGAAAATCAACCATTCGAGAACCGCCGCCGGTTTGGGAGAAACATTTCCGCGCAAACCAAAAGGAAGACAGCTGCCATCATGCAAATCAACCTTATCCGCATTCCTGTCAAAAGTCAAGACAGCCGTATTTTCGTACATTATCGTATATTTTGAAACTTTTTTGTTTGTTGAATCAACACTTGGCAACGCTTCCATATACAAGCAAATTCACCCGCCTTCCGGTTTGTTTGCGGTGATTTTTTAATTTTAAGAAAGAAAACCTTGTAAATACATGAATTTTACAAGGCTTTTTTAAAATGGTGGGAGAGGATGGATTCGAACCACCGAAGTCGACAGACAACAGATTTACAGTCTGCTCCCTTTGGCCACTCGGGAACTCTCCCTAAGAAAGGGATTTTACTAATGACATTGTACCACAAACAAAGCGTCCTGTCAACAGTAAAATCAAAAAAAACAAAAATTTAACAAATTAAAATTTTCGGCGCCATTCTTCAAACATTCCGGATTTTTCAATCCAGCCCAGATACTGTTCAAGCGAAAACGGCGGATGCCCCGACAAATAGTGATTTCTGCCCTTTTCGGACGTCGTCTCCCAGTCGATTGCCAAAAACCTTTTCTTCCCGCGGACAAACGGTATGCGCGCCGCCGTCACGCTGCTGTTTTCGCCCGCGTCGGATACCCCCGAAGCCAGAATTTCCGCGGTGTCTATATCGGTGATTTTAAAACTCACCCTCTGCGGGCACAGATAATCGTTGACAACCGCAACCTCCTGCACCCAGTTGTCCGGCTCTCGCAGCATCACAAACAGCTGCTTCTGCGAGTTCTTTATATAGTGATAGGCGAGCTTTTTGTCGAAATAATAGTCGGTCACCGCGTCTGAGAACTGCGGCCAGCCGTCGATCAAGTTCCACCATAAAATCCCGGATCTGCGCCCCTTGCCGCCCCTGAAAAGCTCGATGAAAAACTTTTTGGCCTCCGCCTGCACTATCTGGCTCGCCGCGGCGAATTCCTCCAGGCTTTCCGGAGTTTTGCCGAATACCTCGTCGATCTGTTTGAACATCAGCTCAATTCGGTAATCGTACAGATGCAGCTCGGGCACGGGGGAAGTGGAGTGCAGCAGCCATTGCTCGTCTTTTATAAGCCCGTCACGCCCAAGCCACAGATGAGCGGGTTCGATGAATTTTTTGATGCTTTCGGGGGACGGGCAGCCGTGATAACCGATTTCGCTCGCGAAATGGCAGATGGAATCCATATAGAATTTGCTCTTGTAATAATCCCTCGGCCCCCACAGATGCTGCTCTGAGGCATATTCCCGCCCGGTTTTTATCGTGGTCTCGTCCAAATACGGAGAACTGGCGATATATGGGCGGGAGCCGTCCCAGGCGGCGACCGCTTCGGGCAATACTTCCCGGGTTATTTTGTTTTTGTTCGGGTCGGAATACCCATTCCAGAGATATGCTTCGTCACACTCGTTGTCCCCCGACCAAAGCGCCACGCAGGCGTGGTTCCGAAGGCGCTTTACCACCGCTTCCGCTTCTTTTTTTACCGCGCGGCAAAACGCTTCGTCGTTTGGATAGACCGCGCACGCAAAGGCGAAATCCTGCCAGACCAAAAATCCTTTTTCGTCGCAGAGCTCATAGAACAGGTCGTCTTCATAGACGTTCCCGCCCCAGCAGCGCAGCATATTGCAGTTTATATCCTCCGCCAGCTCCAGCATGGGCGGGATGCGTTCCCTGTCACGCGAATGGAAGGCGTCGGCGGGTACCCAGTTCGAGCCTTTCATGAATACGCGCGCGCCGTTTACGATAAACTCGAAGGCGCCGTTTCCGAACTGGTCCGTGGTCGAGGTTCTGTTGAGCTTTACGGTGCGCACCCCGAACTTGAACCTGTATTCGTCGGCGACCTCACCGTTTTTTTTCAGATAAACGCAGACCTCGTACAGATTCTGCGGGCCGCTTCCCTTGGGAAACCAGAGTTTCGGGTCATGTATGGCAAAACGCTTTTTGACGCTGCCGAAATACACGTCCCAGCTCAAATCGACCGCGGACCCGCCGCAGGCCATCGCAAGCCCGAGCGAGTATTTGTCATCCCGGCCGCTCAAAGCCATATTGCAGTCAAGACAAATATCCGCGCCGTGTCCGCCGAGGGCGAGGGTTCGCATAAACACCTCGCCGAGGCGGTCGGCGCCGCGGTACTCGATATACACGGGACGCCAGATACCCGCCGACAAAAACCTCGGCATTATGTCCCAGCCGTACATGTGCGGGGCCTTGCGGACATACAGCGATTCGGCATTGGCGCCCATTGCGGCCACGCCGGGCGGATATTCGTGATTTTTCGCCGCTTCGATCGCGGGGGTTATGCGAACCAAAAGCTCGTTGTCTTTTTGTTTTAAGTTCAAATTTTCCAAGCCGATTTCGTGCGGGATGAGCATATTGTCGAACTCGCCGGCCAAAACCCCGTTTATATATACAAAGGCCGCGCAGTCGAGCCCTTCGAACACAAGCACCGGCTTTGCCCCTCCGATTTCCGGCAAATCGAAACTGCGGCGGTAATACACGCTGCAGTTTTCCGTAAGCTGCCTCACTTTTGCCGGGTTCATGCCGAAAAACGGCTCCCCGCACAAGTGATTTTTATACAAATCCAGCTCAAAACTGCCCGGGACCGCGCACGGGTACGCTTTCAGCCCCGCGTTTTTCAGCTCTTGGGCGCTCTCATATTTTTTGTCGTCTTTGAAATCGACATACGAAAATTCCCAGTCGCCGCACAGCTCGATTTTTTTGCGGTTATTTTGCCCGTTCATAAACAAATCTCCAAAATCAGCTCAATTTCGCCGAATTTATCTTTATGCCCGGCCCCATGGAAGAGGCCACCGTGCAGCTCCTTATATATGTGCCCTTCGCCGCCGCGGGTTTTGCCTTTATGACCGCGCCGACCAATGTCTCGAAATTCTCTTTCAGCTTCGCGCTGTCAAACGAAGCCTTGCCTATCGGGCAGTGGATTATATTGGTCTTGTCGAGCCTGTACTCGATTTTGCCCGCCTTGGCCTCCTGCACCGCCCTCGATATATCCATGGTGACGGTGCCCGCTTTCGGGTTGGGCATGAGCCCCTTGGGCCCCAGCAGCTTTCCGAGCCGGCCGAGCGTTCCCATCATGTCGGGTGTGGCGATTATCACTTCGTAATCAAACCAGTTCTCGGTTTGGATCTTGGCCACAAGCTCCTCGGCCCCCACGAAATCGGAGCCCGCGTTTTCGGCCTCCTTGGCTTTGTCGCCCTTGGCGAACACGAGCGTCCTCACGGTTTTGCCCGTTCCGTGGGGCAGCACCACCGCTCCCCTCACTTGCTGGTCGGCGTGTCTCGCATCGACGCCCAGCTTCAAATGCAGTTCTATGGTTTCGTCGAATTTCGCCTTCGCCGTCTCTTTTGAAAGCAGAAGCGCGTCTTCGGGTTCGTATAATTTTGTTCTGTCCACAAGCTTCGCGAGCTCGCGGTATCTTTTTCCTCTTTTGGCCATTTTTTATTACTCCTTCGTTTCGTTACAATTTAGATTAATCCGTGACTTCGACGCCCATGCTGCGCGCCGTGCCCGCAACCATGGCCATCGCCGCCTCAATGGACGCCGCGTTTAAATCCGGCATTTTGGTCTCGGCGATTTTCTGGATCTGCGCCTTTGTTATCTTCGAGACTTTTTCTTTGTTTGGGACCCCCGAGCCGCTTTCTATGCCGCACGCTTTTTTGATGAGCACCGCGGCGGGCGGGGTCTTGGTTATGAACGAAAACGAGCGGTCGGCGTAAATCGTAATTACGACGGGTATGATCAGCCCTATGTCGTTTTTGGTCCTCTCATTGAATTCCTTTACGAAGTTCATGCCGTTGACGCCGTGCGGGCCGAGCGCCGGCCCCACGGGCGGCTGCATTGTTGCCTTTCCGGCCTGCAGCTGCAGTTTTACATACGCTGTGATTTTTTTTGCCATCTCAATATACCTCCGTTTGTGGTCTGCCGGTTTTTGCGGGGCAATGTAAAATAAATTTTGCCCCTCCCACAATCTCTTTTGACAAACTAATTTTCCTTGATCGGCGCGACCGAGGCGGATTCCACTTCGGTCGACATCTGCCTGCCGAACATCGAAATCATGAGTTTCACTTTCTTCTTGTCCGGGCTTATCTCCTCCACGACGCCGATCGAATCCCGAAGGGCCCCGTCTATGATCTTCACGCTGTCCCCCACCGCGAATTTTACCTCAGTGACCAAAATCGCGTCGATTTTGAATTTGGCCACTTCGTCGTCGGTGAGCGCGACGGGCTTGGAGCCCGGGCCCACGAACGCCGTGACCCCGCGTATATTGCGGACCACGTGCCAGCTCTCGTCGGTCATTATCATCTTTACGAGCACATAGCTGGGAAAGAGCTTGCGCTCCACTTCTTTTGTCTTTTTTTTCCCCTGGTCCTCTCCGCTTGTTTCGACGACTATCTCAAAGGGGATCTCCGTCGCCTGAATCAAATGTTCGAGTTTGCGGTTTTCCACTATTTTTTCAAGGTTTGTCGCGACCTTGTTTTCATAGCCCGAATACGTGTGGATCACGTACCATTTCGCTTCTTCAGCCATAACAGCTCAAATCTCCCGCTTTTTAAAATTTATTTGGATCAAGATTGGATCAATTCCCTGATACCGCCGAGCAGGCTTATTATCCCCGTGCCGAAAGCCAAATCCAGTATCCCGACTATGGCGGCTATGAACATGATGGCGAAGATGACGACCCCCGTGTTCTGGATGACCTGCGTCCTCGTGGGCCAGACGATCTTTTTCATCTCGCTTTTGTAATCCCGCAAAAACTTCTTGATCCTCTCGCCCAATTTCATTTTTTCCTTGCCGTTTTTATCCAATTTTACCGGCTTGGCGTTTTTGGTTTCCGCTGCCATTTTACAAAAATACCCCCATCAATCATAAATTATTTGGTTTCCCTGTGCACGGTGTGTTTGCGGCAAAACTTGCAGTGTTTGTTTTTTTCCAATCTGTCCGGGGTATTTTTCTTGTTTTTGATGCTCTCGTAGTTTCTTTGCTTGCATTCCGCGCAAGCGAGCGTCACCCTTACTCTCATTTTTCTCGGCACCTCCGTTAATTTAAAATTTGGCCTCCCTGCCGCGGCTCTGTTCCGGCAAAAAAAGCCGAACAAAAAAGAACCCCGTCCGCGCAGGTAGACTGATTATACCACATTTCAGCCTTGGTGTCAACAGTTTTTTTGATTTTTACAAAAATTAATTTATTTCTTGCCTTTGTTTTTTTTGCCGCCGTTCACCGCTATGACAACGACAACCACAATCACGAGCACGCCCCCGCCCGCAAGCGCGAGTATCAAAATCAAGCTGCCGCCGTCGGATTCCTCTTTTTGCGGCGCGCTTTCGGTTTGCTCCGCCGCCGCGGCTGCGGCCTCTTCCTCTTCGGACGCCTTTATGCTCGCCTCGACGCTTGCCGCTTCGCGGCTCGCTTCCCTGCTGGCGTCGGCTTCGGCGCGCGAAGCTTCCCTTGAAGCCTCTTCGGCTATCTTGGCCTGTTTTGCCGCTTCAAAGGCGTCGAGGTCCTCTTGGGTGAATTCGAGCGCTTGTATCTCCGCAGTGACAAATTCGCTGCCGATCCTGCGCACGTTTTCCGGGATGAAGTCGTCCGTTTTCTGGAATATGACATACTTCACCTCGCCGTTATTGGTTATCACGATGTTGGCGTACAGCACCGTAGCGGTAAAATCGAAGGGCTCGGGGCTGCTCGGGTGCACGCCGAACTGGACGTTTGCCAGCTTTTTGCCGACGGTGAACCTGTCCGCTTCGTCCGCGACGGTTCCTATATTGATATACCGGTGATACCACCCGTCATAGGCGTAGTCCCGCAGATCGACCCCGATATGCACGCCCACGCCGTTTTGGTCGCTCATTCCGGGCGCGTCGCGCATCGAGGTGCCGAAGCCCGTGATATCGCCGTCCAGAGCGCCGAAGCCCCCGTATTCGTCGAAGTCGATTTTGACGTCGTACTCGAGCATGTCGCCTTCCTGGATCACATAATCGGTTTTTATCATCACATAGGAGCAGTGCGCGAGCGTCTTGTCGGCGGTGTCGGGTTTGTCCACGACCGCCGTGCATTTGAGATAGGCGCCCGTGAGGTTGGGCTCGGCATCGGGCCCGTATGCGGCGGACGCCGGAACCGAAAGCAGCGAAAAAAGCAGGCCCAAAACAAGCGCCGCCGCGGTTTTGTTGATGTTTCGATGATTTTTTTTCATAAGATTCCTCCATAAATATTTTAGTTGAATCGGTGTGAAGGGGGGTGGCTCCGCCGCCGCTCACCCCAGGGCGCGCGCCGCCTCGTTGGATTTTCGGATGATGTCCTCTATCGTGCCCAAGTTTTTCTCGATCAGGGATACGAAATTGGTGTTCTTGTCGCCTATTATGCTGTTGGTTATCATGTCCGATATGGGGGTGGCGTAGATGGTGTCCCCCAGATCCACAAACCTGTTTTTTTCTATTATATTCAGCATTTCCTCGGAGTCGTCGTCGCGCAAGAATTTGGTGCGGAGCGCCACCTCGAAATAGGCGGGTATCACGTAGTTTTTGGACTCGACGGCGAGCGCCTCCATGATCACGCTCGTGCGCGCGAGGTCCGTGGCGGAGACCGGCGCGGTGTTGATCCAGCCCCTGCCCGCGCGGGAGTAATACCGGTCCTGCGCCTCGTCGTACTTGGGGAAGGGGAGTATGCCGAAATCGGTTTCCATCGCCCTGAGCCCGGGCACGGCCCTGAGGCAGTGAGAGTAAAACAAGCCGTAATTTTCCGAGAAGGGTATCGCCGAATCCCTGACTTTGTCGTAGGCCCCGTCGAAATATATCTTTTCGCCCCCGTAGAGGTTTTCGCACACTTTGTCCAGGATGTCATAATATTTCGGATTTTGGCCCGCGAACACGTGCAGGTCGTCTGCGTCCTTTTCCACCGTCCTGACCCCCGCGGACGACCAGAAGGCGGGCACGAATTCGCTCGCTGTGGACAATATGCCGTAGCGGTCGTTTTCGGTCATTTTGCCGTCGCCGTCGAGATCCGCCGAGGCGGTTCTCGCATAGGAGAAAAACACATCCATCGTCCATTTGCCCTCTTTGACCAAAGCGTACATGTTCCCAAGCCCGAGATCTGCGGTCATCTGCTTGTTGAACAGCACGCAGGAAGTATTTTCGAGCAGGTTGAGGCACTCGTCGCTGTACGCGAAAAACATTTTTCCGTCGATGGTCATCTCGCTGTTTACGGACTTGACGTACCAGGGCTGGGAAATAT
>Ga0123356_10007166_pt1 | contig 11162 bp, 3 predicted proteins | sample TergutEmb28metaG_2_FD_92546 | JGI IMG/M metagenome (GOLD analysis project Ga0123356, IMG submission 92546) | Embiratermes neotenicus P3 segment gut microbial communities from Petit-Saut dam, French Guiana - Emb289 P3 | ecosystem: Host-associated > Arthropoda: Insects > Digestive system > Gut ... | reverse complement strand
AGGCGACACAGACTTCTACCTCAGCACCCAAACATGGAGCTACAAAGCAATAAACATCTACAAAACCTGCGGCTACATCCCCACCGACGAAAAAGCCCTCTACACCAAAAAAACCAAAAACGATTGCAAAAAATCCCTCAAAATCCTCAAAAAACTCGGCATAACATTCCCATAAACACACAAAAAAGTCCCAGCCGGGACTTTTATTTTTGCTTAACAAATAAAAGATTACGAATCTACTATAACTTGACCACATTCTAATATTTTGTGATAATGCCTGGGGTTTGTGTTTAAATTAATGTACATTTTATCATTCTTGGTTTCAATTGAATATTCAAAATACTCAAGAACATTCAAGCCTAAGATGTTTTGCTTTAGTTCTCTATTGTGAGGGATTAGAACAGGCAAATCAAGCAATTCTATATTTAAGATTTTCAAGCCGGGTATACGGACAAAATCAGCCGGAGATTCACCGGTATATCCTTTTATTTTTGATGGAATCTTTGGTAACTTACCATACCCAAACATATCAGCAATATCTCTTGATATCACTGTTATAAACGCTCCTGTGTCAAGAATGAAATCGATTTTTTCTGTATATGCTTTATCAAATGCATTGTATTTTGCACGAAGCGTAACATAATAATGACCGCTATGACGTTTTATATTAAGAAAATTAGAACTATTGACAGTACTCATTATGCAAACTCCATAGAGAATATTGAGGGGATTGAAGGTTCATAATGTATTAAATCATAATGATATCTATCTTCATATTCAAGTTTGCGGTATTGCTCATAGATGCCGCTTTCGATGCCTTCACACGGAGAATCGGCTATGATTACAGGCATACCTTCAATAAATTGCTGCCCTTCCGTAAATTTAGCTTTCACAATATATATCCACTTGCCATCAAACTTCTTGTCGATTGCTTCTTTTGTCATTATTACCGGATTTTCCAACAGCTTATACATAGCACTTACCGCCTTTCTGATATACTGAAATAATTATATCATAAATGTATTACTCTTTCTATTTGTTTTCAAGTTTTCACAATTTTTCTATATAAACTCGGTATAACATTCCCATAAAAACACCTGCTGTAAATACACATTTCATTCACTCAATAACCACTATTTTCAATTGGTAACATTTTGTTACCAATTCACTTTCTTTGAAAAACAAAGAAGCATTTCAAAACGCAAGTGATGCTACACCCTTTTTCTCGCCCTCGCATAGCCTCGCTTACTAGGCATTGGCGACGCCAATGCCCACCCAAGCGACCTGCGGTCGATTACTATATAATCTACTCCTCAAACACCTCGGAAAGATTCACGGAAAACCCATCCAGAATATGTACAGCTACAGTATCATTTTCACCATAAGGATGCGTTATATACTTTCCCTCTTTTAAGATATTCACAGTAACTGTTTTCGCTTCCGGGTCAATTATCCAAAACTCTCTGACACCCGCTTTTTGATAAGCTTCAAACTTAATAGTTTTATCATACTTCGCTGTAGATGGTGATAATATTTCTACAAGCATATCAGGCACACCTTTAATGCTCCCTTTATCAATTATTGAATGGTCACAAACTATAAGTAAATCCGGTTGAACTGCTGAATTATCGAGTGTGTCAGCATTAAGACGAACATCAAGACCTGCAAGAAACACTTTACAATGTTTACCTTTAAGAAAATTTGCCAACAGTAAAAACAAATTACCGTTAATCGTTTGATGTGCTACATTTGGTCCTGCCATAACATATGGCACACCATCAATAAGTTCCCATCGTATAGATTCATCCCAAGTCAAATAATCTTCATATGTATAACTTTCTTTATATTTAGGTATAGCCTCCCGAATTTCCGATTCTGTCATATCGCTGTTGATATAACCTAAATATGTTACCCCATTCCTCTTTGTTTCCATAACCAAACCCTCGCTTTCAACCGTTAATATCACCCTGTCATAGTCATACAATATCACAAAAACACACCTGCTGTAAATACACATTTCAGTCACATTAGCACCCCCATTTTCACCACTTTTTTCACAGTTTCACCAACAATGTGGTCGCCCTCAGAGTGAGGGCGACCACTTTGCTATTAACAGGTTAATTCCTTAACCCCTCTTTCTACTTTACCTCTCGCCGCTCCTTAGCATTCATCCGCCGTATAACAACCACCACAGCAGCCCCTGCAGCCAGTGAGGATACGAGCCCGACAACAAGAATTGCAATCATAGACTCAACACCCGTCTTTGGCAAATGAACAGACAGAACTCTATTACCACTACCACTACCACTACCGCCCAAGCCATCTGAATCTGTGCCGTCACCAATGATATCCTCACCGGCACCGGTACCCATATCCGGTATAAACCTTAAATCAATCTGCAGCGGCACAGGTAGTCCGTCAAGCTCAACGATAATGCTGCCTTCCGTGACTCTACCTGATTTTTGAACAGTTTCTTCCTTACCGGCAATTATTGTCCGCAGCTCAGTTGTAAACTTCCCGTCTGCATCAGGCACTACCATAACAGGTTCACCAATCTGACCGTTTAAGTCATTCAGATTACGAATTACAATGTAATCCCAGTCGACTCTATATCCGGGGTCAGGCTTACCGTAGACCGATGTTGCCATAACGTAAGGAACACCATCTTCGATCGCAGGTACACCATCAGCATTATTACTTGCTGTTCCAACACCATTAACCATAACAGTTCCGCCAACATTACCCTCTGTAACATTATTTACTGCCAGTGTTGGTAGAAACTCAACTTGTATCCAAACTTCACGCGGCATACGTTCATGTGTCCTACTCAATGCCAATCTAATCTCTCCGTTTGCAGTAAGTTGCATATATGCATTTGGAATAGTTTTAGCATCATCTGCCCATGCAAACCTGTCAATAATATCCTGGTCTGCAGGGTCGTAACTCATGTCGAGAAGTGATGCCTTTGGTGTTATACCGTCTGCTTGAAGATAATTCCAAACCTTTACTGTTTTCGGCTCGGGGTACCCGAAATCTATGTAGGTAATGGTGAAATAGTTACCAAGCACCCAGAAACGCTCAGTATCCGCTTCCCATCTGACCGCCATAGCATCCGGTACTCTTACATCCTCTTCTGTATCCCAATCATCAGGGTCGTATAAAATAGGATCTTCAACTGTAACCATCCCGCCTGCATTTGTTAAAGTCGCAGGAGTGCCGATACCTTCATTAGGAGTCAAATTCTCAATCGAAACCAGCTTATGTGCTTCATTATAAGCTAATGCATCAATGGGAGTTGCGCTTGAACTTAACTGCCCTGCAAGATTTGAACTTTTCGTCTCATCAAGGTAAAACCCCTCTTTTTCAGGCTCTATCTCTTCAACCTTGTAATACCATCCTTGAGGCAGACTCGTAAGTGCAAAGCTTTGCCCCTTTGTTATTTCATACATACCGGTACCTGTGGGTTTGTTTCTATGGTATGGAGAGTCCGCATCTAATACAGCATCAGGTGAACTGTCAGCTTCCCACACTACGCGAGTCCCCGGATACACATAGTAATCATGAATGTATTGCGTACCCGGATTATCATCATCAATCGGAGTCTGTGAAACAAATACTTTGAATTTAAACTTAATTGTGGGCGGTCCAACTAAATGGTCCTTAGTTACCCATAACGAAGTAACAAAAGAAGATAAATTGTTTTCTAAGTTTGCATTAAATATATTATCTGCCGGACCTCCGGGTCCTCTTTGTCCGAATGTCCCATTCAGTTCTCTAGGCACAGTTGGCGGGTCTGTTAAATCGTATGCAAGGTTACCAAGATTTAGCGAATACAAACTGCCTGCAGGCACTGTTTCCGTAACATTATAATGTTGAGGATTTGATGTGCCCGGTTCATACATCGCCAGAGCCATTCCGCTTATTGTGTAACTCCATTTGTCCCCGTCTGCACTAACAGTCCAGGTTATATCAAGCTCATCGTTCGGAATATTAACCCATGCGGTGTTAGTGGCATTTCGATAATGCACTTGAAGCCATGGCTCTTTACCGGGGTCCTTGCCAAAAAACTCTGCAAAAGTAGGTCTGATGCCCAGTTTATTATCACTGTCATTCCACGTCTTCGTACCGCTAATGGTAATCGTAGCTACATTTATCTTATTTGTAACTTCAGTTGTAAACACACCACCAACATTTGTCGGAGCAGCGGTTGATGAAAATGTATAGTATGTATAGCTCGTATCGCCAATTATACCTTTTGTCGGGTTAGTCGGGTCTGTCGGGTCAGGTCCAAATGAACCCGCACCCGTTCCTGTAACAGCAGTCTCTAAAACCCTGTACTGCCACGGTACAGCAGGCGATACGCTTGTGTTAAGCCTCGGTAAGTTCTTAAACTGGTCAGGCTGGAATAATTGCTCTGCCATCGCACCGGGATATCCTCTGCTAACATCCAAGTTCGCTGTCACAACTCCGCCAACATTTACATTTTCCCATTCACCCGTTCCCGACCTTCTTTGAAGCGTGAATGTTATTGTCGTAGGTCTGATACCATAATAATCATGATGGTCATCCCATACTTTCAGAACCTCAACATTTACTGTATCAAGCTTATTCGTAACCGTTGCTGTATGTGTTCTCGGCAGACTGTCTGTAATACTGCCGTTAACCGTATTTGCATTAGCCGCTCCTGTACTTGCACTGCCTGTGTTATCGAGAGCATAAGTGATAACACCCGCCAGATAGTTATTATTAACAGGATTTGGTATCTCAATAACCGAATAGTACAGCTGATTGCTTGTTCCCGGTATTACGGGATTGACACTTGTACCCGTCAAATTCTGCCTGACCGGCAAGTCACCCCATGTATGTGACCACCCGTTACCGGCGTTAAGCGGCACCGAACTTCCCACAGCTGTGCGGTTTACCGTTCCATCGATACTTGTAGAAACAAACAGCTGCACCTGCACCTCTGTCGGTCTGAAACCAAATCTATCGCTGCTGTCGTCCCAAACCTTATTCGCCCTAATACTCATAACCCTTGGAGTATATGAGTTGCGTACAGTTACTACCGTTGCAGGGTCACTGTTTGCAAGATTATCAATCGCAGCGCTGACAGGCTGACCTGATGCTGCAGTTGTTCCCGTGCCTGTACCCGAAGTAAACGAACCTGAACCAATCTGATACTCAGGTTCTGTATATACAGACGGAGTACTTATCGGAGTCACTTCCATAACATGGTATGTACTCTCCGCGCCGTCCGCTCTGTATCTCGGCAGGTTACTGAATGTTGTTGACCAGTTGTTTCCGGCATTAAGAGTTACAGGGTCTGAAATAACTTCATTCGGCAATCCCTGTCCCATATCCTTAATAAGCCGCACTTGCACCGATGTCGGTCTGACACCGTCTCTGTTATTATCATCATCCCAAAGCTTAGTAACAGTTATATTATTACGCCTTTGCAAGGTGTTCGTTACCGAAACGTTTGTAAGCGGCAAAGTTGTCGGGTCACTTACAGAACTGGTGTAGCTGTACGGGAATACAGGCGGAGAAGAACTCGGATCAACCACTGTCGTACCAATCTTAACCTCTCTCACCGTATACTGGTACTGCACACCTTCGCTGTTCTCTTTCGGCAAACCTGTAAATGTGTTAGTGAAATCATTACCATAATTCAGCGACAGCACAAGAGTTGCTGCAGCAGTAGCCGGCACAGCAATGAAGTCTCCCGAATCGCCGAGCCTGTAATAAAGCTTCACTTCAACAGCAGGTCTGCTATCACCAGTCAGAACAAACGCACTGCTGTAATCTGTCCACAGCTTAGTAACAGTAAGGTCAACTCTGCGAAGCGTATTTGTCACAGCCGCTGTGTGTGTGACACCTGTTGCAACAGTAATATCACCCGTTATATCTGTATTCGCTGTACTTCCGTTATAAAGCTCAGTTGGGTCATACGCGTGTATTACCGATGAACCGTCGGCTCTGAGTTCTACAACCCTGTAATGAATTGGCTTGCTTTCTCCCGGATATCTCGACCAGTCACCCGGGTTTTCTCTTATCGGAAAACCGATAAATGAATGTGCATACGATACCGCAGGCGAAGTCGCTACGACAGCCCAGGAAGCTATCGGGGTGCTCGGATTTGTTGTTGCTCTGAGCTCGTACATAACCGCCGCAGGACGCGTATTGTCAGGTGCTCCAAACGCATCTGTCCCCGGATTCCAGCTCTTTGTGACATTAATGTTCATCAGCTTCGGTTCATACGTATTTCGTATAATTACCTCACTGCTTGTTTCGGGTATCGGATTACTCATGGTTCCCGTAGTGAAGTTGTCGGGATCCGGGTCATCGTCAACGCCAACAACTTGATACATAGGTGTATACGTTACATACGGTGGAATGGTTGGCATAATTTCTTGTACACGATATGTACTCGGTGTTGTTCCGTTTTGATTAAACTTCGGCAGATTTGTCCATGTGTGTTCCCAGTTATTAGCTGCATTTAATATAACAGGCGCGGATCTAAACTCTTCGGCACCCAAGCCGGAATTACGGATAAGTACGACCTCAACCGAAGCCGGTCTTACACCATCTTGGTTGTTTGCATCATTCCATACTTTTTTGACTGTTATATCGGCATCACGCTTCACAAGTGTATTGGTTGCCGTCGAGGTTTGATTAACACCGCCGACGCCGCTTTGTGTCACTTCGTGCTGATAACTGAACACCGGGTTTGCTGTAACAGGAACACCATCGATAGTTACTTCTCTAACCGTATAAATGTACGCAATGCCCGCACTATTCTCTTTCGGCAGATTTGTAAATGCTGTCGTCCACGGCGCTGTCTCATAAGTATCAGTCACACCATCAAGCGTTCTTGTATTTGAAGTACCCGTCGCTGCTGTCCACACATTCGGGTCTGCAGCGTTTGCCAGACGATAATACAGTTGTAGCACTACCGTACGTGTCGGCGAAAACTGATTGGTTCCAAGCGGGTCAGTACCACCCGGATTACGCCACTGTTTCGTCACCGTCAGAGAAACGGTTTCAAGCCTGTTTTCAACAGTGATTGTTTGCGGGTTTGAACTTGTTCCGTTTGTTGTACTTGTCCAAGTTCTGTATTCGGGTGTTAAGTGAGGAGTATAAGCTTTTCTTGTTTCTATAGTCGGAGTGCATATTGGAGTATAATCAGAACAAGTAGTTTCCTCTACGCTGTAACGATAGAATTTCCCGCCGTGATGCCTTGCAATGAGCTCTATCCAATCATGAGCGGTTGAGCTGTTTCCGGATTCAGGTCTTTCAACACGTACAGTTGCTCTTTGTGTACCCGTTAACTTGTCTTCACCCGTTGGAGAATCAAAATCGGGAACCCGTGACCAGGTTGCTCCATCATCAGCACTTCTCATTAATGTTAAGTGAACATGCAGAGGTCTCACATTAGCCCGCTCTGCAGAGCCGACATTTGCATCAATACTCGCATCACTCCAAGTTTTGGTAACTCTTAAGTTAAACGTAATATGAGAGTGACCATTGATAAAGTGATATACTTTTACTGCACCCGGGTCAATCAATGTAAACGTTTTTGTCGGAGCTGTCGCAGGATAATCAACAGGAGTTTTTGCGGTATTGCCCGAACCTGCCGTCATCGTATAGAACCCTCTCGCTGCAGGCTCCCCATGTCCTGTGCCGGTAAGTTCGGTAACACTGTAGGTGCTGGCCGTAGTGCTGCTGTCTATTTGATATCTCGGGACATAAACAGTCACACCATCTCCCGGTGCACTTGTAAACAAATCAGTGTTTCCGGTCAGCGGATTGGTATCATTTGTATAATAAACCTGCATAACCATATCCGAAACACCGTCACGCACGATATCAAACGTCATTCTTGTCGGACGCAAACCATCACGGTTATCCTCGTCAATCCATTGTTTTTTGATATTAATCGGAATGACTTCAAGGGTGTTTGTGATTTCGCTGTCACTAACATGAACCATTGTATAACCATGAACAGTACCACCGGTTGCAATCGTTTGTCCATTGATTTGGGTCTCAACCAAGCGATATTGTCTATCTACTGCATCCGGATGTGAACCACCTTTCAGCGGAAGAGGATAAGTACTGTAATCACTAAATCTTATTACCTGCTCATTCTTGTCTGTCCCGGTTGCTGCAATCTTAAGTAAATCTGCTTTATCTACGGTTATTGTTTGACCATAATCCGTCCATGTATTTGCGACCGGTGTCGTTAGCGAGTCTCTATATTGCACCTTAAAAGTCAGACTGTTAGGCAGCATCATCGCAAACTCGGACGAATCCATCGGCAATACTGTCGATGTTCCTGTTGGAGTCTTCTGCCACACTTTTGTAACTGTAGCATCGCCGACTTTTAATACATTCTTAAAGCTCGCTACATTATCAACAATAGGTATGTTTGCTGTTGTCGCTTCAATTCTGAAGTTAGTTGTTCCGGTTGTTGCATCTCTTTTTTCACCTACAACAGCTTCCACATTGTAATGGTCATTTGGAGGTACTTCCTCAACATAATATATGAATCTTTGCCCATTAGTTGCATAGCGGTATAAAGTTGCATCATTTGCGAGACCGGGTACACCAACTCGAAGCGGTGTTCCGAAATTACCTTCACCGGTGGTTTGTGTCTCAATTGAGTTTGCTCTTACAACATACGACCATTGATCACCATTTGCTCCCGCTGACCATGCGTAGTTTACAGCATTTGTTATCTCCACAGGAGCTTCAGTGCTGCCTTCAATACTGCGGAATATTCTCAGCTTAATTCCATCTGTAGTTAAAGGCGGTCTCGTACCTAATGAATTGTCATCCCAATCCTTGGTGCCTGTGAGTTTAACATATCTTGGCGTAGGTGTAGGCGTTCCGGACGGCGACTCGGTTACACCATCGTAAGTGTTAGTAGCTGTAAATGCATAGGTTATATCAGCTGCCGCCGAACCATTAGCAAACCCATCCACAGGAAGAATATTCTGCGCAAAACCGTTGACTCTCTCTACAACAGTATACCTAAATGGGAATCCGTTATATCCGATTCTAAGCAGATATGTTTCACTGTTTGGAAGGTTCCTAAAGTCAGTAAGTCCAAAAGTTTGCGGTGTCGTTTGTGTATGACTGATGCTTTTTTCACCGACTTTTATCCGTGTGCCGGTTATCACATTACCATCCTTATCGGTCATCTCTCGATATAGGTCAAATATCGCTGTCGGTCCCGGAGCTACAGGCTCAGTATACGGAGCCCAGTTCCATGACTTTTGTACTGTAACGGTGACTTCCGGACCTTTTAGATTAAACTCATTCAAAACATCCATCGTATAGTCGTTAATGTATCTAGGCTCTAAATATCCAAGTACAGGATGAAGTTCTAACGCCCTATATAAGTTGTATATACCGTAATCATCATATTTCGCCAGACGTGCTTCCACTGTTGGATTGTTTTTCCAAAAGAACCTTATGGTTGTTCCTTTGTCTTCAAGTTCAGCATCATGAATAGATAGGCCTCCTACCACATTTCCGTCTGAAAGTGGAACATTAAACGCACCTGCATGATTGGTTTGACGTACCAGCCGAAGCTCAATAACAGGATAACTGTCAAGCGGCAAGTTTCCTGGAACATTTTCCCAAATCTTTCTGCCTGACATCGTCCTTTCAAACACACGTTTGTTGACGATTGTGCCACCGTTGCCTACACCGACGATTCCCGGCTTGGTAGAATCCTCTACATCCGTTGTTATATCAGTCCCACCGTTCACCTGGCGTACCGGGAAGCCTGACGTGACATTCGTCATAATCCAGGTAGAATCAGTTCCCAGAACAGGCGCAGCAGTGGTATTGAAATATGATGTCTTATACTCACCGGGACTTGGTATTCTTTCATCAACAAAGTAGAAAATCTCTTCCCCTTCTCCGTCATAACGGGGTAGGTCGTCATAAATTAATGTCCAGAAGTAATCGTTATTATTGCCGCTTCTGGTTTCCCAGTGGTGTGGGAAATATCCGTCACCACCGACAAGTGCAGGAGTTCCGTCAACGCCAACTTGACGCCACAATCTCGGGAAAATATCAGGACGGTGACGAAGCTCCAGAGGATTCGGATTGGGCCTGCGTTCAACATCGTACCACAGCTTATAAACAGTAAAGTCCTTTATTGTCTCACTTCGTTTATTTTCAAATGTATACGCATAATAGTCTGGGCGCGGTACTGTAGATGGAATTTGCTTAGCATGCGCAGCTTCTGTTGTGTGGTCACCCCAATAATGCTCCACATCAGAGCTGACGGAATATGTGTGTCCATTGATTTTATACGATGCTCCAACCGTATGACCTCTACCATCTGCCGGGTTGGCAGGGGGAGCTAAATCTACACCGGTTGGACTTGTCAGGTAAACCCTTGCCTCTTCAACAGTGTAATGGTATAGCACACCGTCGGGGTCGTATTTCGGGAAATATCCGCCCGCACCAACATTAGGACCGGATGCTCCGTGGGTTACACTGTCCCAATCTGAATAATGAGTGCTGCTTCCGCCTCCAATTCTGTTTACCGTAAATACCGTCGACCAAGCGGATTGATAGTTGAGATTTCGTTTAATATCAAACTCAATCCTATGCGGATTTTCTTCGTGAAAAGTCTTGTCATCCGCAGTTTTATCAGTAAAGCTCTTATCAATACTTATACGCACTTGTCCTGTACGAATATTTCTGAATGTATAACTTGTACGGTAATCTCCGCTAGGATATTGTGCCGTTCCTGTTAAACTATATCTTGTATTAAGCTCTGCAGCTGTATTTGTAGTAGTATTTGCACGTACATCATAATTATGTGCATTTGTTGTGACAGTACCTAGTACTGTTCCGAATGTTCCATGTCCGTGTCCGTATCCTGCTATAGTCGGGATATTAGCAATCGCATCCGTTCCGGTCGGCATAACTATATCCCCTGTATAAGTTACATTTGCACTTGTACGAAGTATTCTCTCTTCTACTGCAATGTAGTTATTAAAATTGTAGTCATAGTTATTAGGACCGTGGCCTGCTAATGCTGTAGGATGTACACCTGTAAGGGGTATATGCCCAATCCAATCACCGCGTGAGTTTAGTGTCGTTCCGCCTACTCTTGTCCATGGACCGGTTCCGTTTTGATT
>Ga0123356_10007165_pt1 | contig 11162 bp, 8 predicted proteins | sample TergutEmb28metaG_2_FD_92546 | JGI IMG/M metagenome (GOLD analysis project Ga0123356, IMG submission 92546) | Embiratermes neotenicus P3 segment gut microbial communities from Petit-Saut dam, French Guiana - Emb289 P3 | ecosystem: Host-associated > Arthropoda: Insects > Digestive system > Gut ... | reverse complement strand
TAGGTCGCCATCGCATAAACCGCACCTGTGTTCGCGTTCATAATTATAGCGGTTGCGCGGTTTTCCGGCTTGTGCTGTGAAACGGCTATTTCAAGGTTCTTCTCCAAATAATGCTGAAGCACCTCGTCTATTGTCAGGATTAGGCTGTTTCCGTTTTGGGCTTCAAAGCGCATTTCATAATCATAGGGCATCGCCTGATTATTAGCGTCCCGCGCCATAACAAAACGCCCGTCAACGCCTTGAAGCTCATCGTCATAATAAGCTTCAATGCCGTAAATACCGATATTTTCAAAGTTTGTAAAGCCTATAATCGCCGCGGCAAGAGAGCCGTTGGGGTAGAATCTTTTGGTGTCTTCAAGCGCATAAACCGAGAAAACGCCGATTCCTCTTTCGGCTTTAAACTCGTTCAGCTTGTCTACATCGGCTTTTTCCACCTGTCTTGCTATGATTTCATAATCGTACTTGGAATCTCTGCATAATTCCATAAGCTCGTTATAATCAAGGTCGAATATTTTCGCAAGTGCGCGGCAGATTTCCTCCGCTTCGTTATAAATTGTACCGTCTATAGGCATCAGCGCGGGAAGCCCCTCGGCGCGGGCGCTCTGATATTCTCTCCATGCCGCGTTGGTGCGCTGTGTCTGAAAAACCTCGCTGTTTCTGCGTATGGTGTCCGGCGCAATTACAATAGTCCAGACGGTTTTGCTCTGCGCTAAGATTTTACCGTTGCGGTCGTATATTGTTCCGCGGTTCGCGTGAATAGTAAAATCCCTGAGCTGTTGGTCATTGGCGAGCGAGCGGTAGTATTCCGCGCTGACAACGGCGGTGTCGAACAGCTTTACGCATATATAACCCGTCATAGCGAGAATAAGCACAAATACCACGAAGAAAAGTTTTTTCTTCATGGAATTTGACGGTAACGGATTGCTCTCTATCTTCGCCATTATTTCACTCGCTTCCTTGCTTGTCTATATCAAAATATATTTTACTTAAAGCCTAAATATTCCAGCACGTCCGAAAACCACTTTGAAATAAAAGTGACAGGGTTATCCGTGTTCTCGGCGACTTCAATCGTACCGCCCGTGCCGAGCGAAATACGCACGCCCTGAGATGTCGTTATTTTCTGCATACCAAGCTCGTTTTCGGCGAATTCCTGTACCCTCGCGGTAGTCACGATACTGTCGAGTTCTGCCTGAAGCCGCGCATTATCGCCGGTCGCCTGCTCAAGCTCTGCCAGTGTATTGCTAATCATCCCGGACAATTCCGACAACTGCACCTTGCTTGAAAGAAAATAAATCGGAAGCATTACCGCGCAAACCGCAATAAGTAAAATTTTAAACGCGCTTCCGCTTCTTGAAGCTGTCTGCGCTCCGGCTGTCATATTGATTTTAGGTTTATTGACTTCGGCTTCTCTTTCGCGGACATCGAACAAATCAAAATCATACGCGACGCTGGTTCTGTTAGGTATTAACATTGTGAATTCCCCTCATTTTCCTCTTTTTTCTTTTTCTCTGTTTTTCGGGCGGACAGGGTCGTCCGCCCCTACATTCTCTTACTTTTTTGTTATATCTCTATAGTTTTTCTATGACCCTTAATTTTGCGCTCCTGCTGCGGTTATTGGCGGCGAGTTCATCTTCTCCCGCCGTGAGCGGCTTTCTTGTAATCACCTTACCTTTCGGTTTATTATTACATGTGCAAACAGGGAATTCCGGTGGGCATATACACCCCGTTGCAAGTTCCTTAAATATATTTTTTACGATTCTGTCTTCAAGCGAGTGAAATGAGATTACTGCTAACCTGCCGCCTTTATTGAGAAGCCCGAAAGCATCGGGAATTGCGGTCTTTATGGTTTCGAGTTCGTTGTTAACCTCGATTCTGATTGCCTGAAATGTCTTTCTGCAGGGGTTCTTCTCCCGCCGAATCTTTAAAGGCACGTTGTTTTTTATGATTTCAGCGAGTTCTCCGGTTGTTTTTATGGAAGCAATTTCCCGCGCTTTTATAATTCCGCTGACTATTCCACGAGCGAATTTTTCCTCACCGTAGTCAAATAAAATTTTCGTTAAGTCTTCCGCAGAATAATTATTTACGATGTCAAAGGCGCTCAGCTCCTGCGTTTCGCTCATTCTCATGTCAAGCGGAGCGTCTTCATGGAAAGAGAAACCTCTCTCTGCGCTGTCAAGCTGATGTGACGAAACCCCTAAATCCATTAAAATGCCGTCTGCGCCGCTGATTTTATGCGCTAAGGCTTGTGCTTTTATATTTACGAAGTCGTCATTTATGAAAATCACCGGATAATCTTTAAGCCGTTCGCCTGCGGCATTAAGTGCCTGCTTGTCCTTGTCGAGGCAGAGAAGCTTTCCTTTTGGGAAGTTCAGAAGTTTGGCAAGTTCAAGGCTATGCCCTCCGCCCCCGACAGTGCAGTCTATATAAACGCCTTGCGGCTTTACCGCGAGTGCTTCAACGCTTTCATGCAAAAGCACGGTGGTATGAGAAAAGTTTGTCATATTCCGTATTTTGCGGCGAGCGCCATCATTGCATCTTCATCGCCTGTTTCTGTGCTTAGATTTTCCATGTTCCAGATTTCGGCGTATCCCTCAAGGTCTAATATGACAACTTCCATTTCAGCTTCGATTTCCGCGTATTTTCGCAAGGGCTGCGACACCACAAACCTGCCCTGCTTGTCCGGTTCAACTTTTTGCTTACTGCCAATTATAACTCTGCGTAGTTGTGCTACTTCGCTTTGCGGAGCCGCATTCATGTTTGTTACTAAAGTTTCCCATCCTTTTTCCGAATATACTTTCAGGCATTTCGCTTTTAAGGTTTTTGTGACATAAAAAGTATCGCCGATTTCTTCACGCAGCTTGGACGGGAAATTCAATCTGCCCTTAGCGTCAATATTTACATTGAACTCCACATCTTCACCGCCTTTTTAATAAATTCTCTATGTTTTAAACCATTTTAATCCTTGAATCACCACTTTCTGGCACTATAAACATTATAACATATTATTGTTTCAAAATGCAATAGCTTTTTTCTAATTTTTTAGGGAGAAGTTTTGCTTGTTGTTTTGTACAACTTGCACAAAAAAGAATCCTCCGTTTGGAGGATTCTCACAATTATAAATTACTATATATTGTGCCGTAGCATTTTGTTCAAATACCATATATTGTTAATTTTTCAATATTTCGGTATTCATTTCGACCCAGTTCGCCGCCATCAGCGGAGTTAAGACAACATCTACGGTTTTCGGCGCGGACATTAACGGGTTCCAGCCATCATCATCGGTTTTTCCTATATCGTGGGTGAACTGCTCGCGATAAGTCAGCGTACAGAACAGGAAATCAGGAGCGATTCTTTCTGCTTTTGCGACTTCCTCCATCCACAGGAACGGTGACTTTCCGTTTATGCTGAGGTCTTTCATAACCCAGCTATCGCAAACCGTCGCGTCGTTAGCGCAGAGATACAGCGCAAAGTTGAACAGCTTTTCCTTGCCGTCGTGCATTAGCTCAACCTCGAAATCCTTAACCGAGAAGCCGTTAAGCCCATTGGTTTCATACCGGCAGAAAGAGCAGAGCCCGCCGTATCCGAATAATTTTGAGTTGATGTCCTTAGCGTAAAAGTTGCGGGTGCTGTAGTTGTTTTCGGTGATACTGCGGACAGTTTCGCGCAGATACTTGAATTCCTCTTTTGAAATCGTCGGGAGCGGCTTCATATAATAAGGAAGCTGGTCGGGAATAATTACTTTTGCCGCTTTCGCGCCGAGATAGCGCTTACGCATAATGTCTTTATTCTCGCCGGTGATTATCAGCTCGACTAAGTCAACAAACTCTTCCTTTGAAATATCATCCCGCATAACGATGAACTTCTGCGCTTTTTTGCACTTTTCTGCGTCTTCGGAATGTATACCGGTTTTATAGTCGATTATGTCAATAATTAAGTCCTTGCCGTCAAGCAGAGCGATTCTTTCGGTTTTTAAGTCAGACACTAAAATCCCGCTGAACAGCTCAATAACCATTTCCGGAGGTAAGCTGTCGGAAGCAAGGGTGTTGGCGACTTTCTGCGGCTCAAAGTTGTAACGGCTTTCCCCGTATTCAAAGCCGAAGCCTCTGCCTTTCAAAACGCCGCACTTTATTAATATGCTCATGTCGCCGATTATATCAAGCAATTCCGGCACGGTCATCTTGTCGGGAATTGGATACTGCGTGTCATAAAGCGTAAAGCAATACTTATTGTTTACATCTTGCTTCAGAACGATTTCGACGCCCTGCTCCTTAACCGCACGCATGAAATCGGCGGTTTCCTTGCCCTTGGCAAATATGCCGAGCATAAGCTTGACGATTTCATTGTAATCAGTGTAGGTCTGGCATTGCTGTCTGTGTCTGTGCAGGCAGTTCATCAGCGCCGAGAGATTGCCGACGTTCATTCCCGCGGTGTCAATCGGGAATTCCTTATCCGCTTCAACAACATAAAGCTTGGTGTCTTTGAGCGCGATTTTGTATTCATCGGCATACACTTCGTCAAGCACAGTGATTAGCTTAATCAGTTGTTCTTCACCGGTCAATTTCTTGCCGCCGAGCGCGTTTTCAATAATCCGCTCGGTCATGCTCCTGAATCCGTCGTGTAGGTCGTAATCGGTTCCCGCCGGATTATCCTCAGAGCTTATGGTCATCATTCTGCCGTCTTTATGGAACTCATAGGCATAAACAGTACCAATATCGCCGTCAAGCTCTCCCTGCCATTCATAACCGGCATACAGAATCCTCGCGCCAATATCAGACAAGTTCTCGTTCATTCTGTCAAGCTTATCAAGAATTAAATCATCATAAGCAGAGCCGTCAAGGTGGTCTTCTTTAGATACATTGAGCGTTCTGCTGAAGAAAGCGTTTTTCTGCAGCTCGGTGTAATGCAGAGGTTGCTCCTCCCGTGAATACCGCAGGGAAATCGCGTGCATGAAGTCTTTTCTTTGACTTTGCACGATTTTGCAGGTAAGTATAAAATTCTTGATAAATTCAAACGCATACGATTCGGGGCGCAGGTGATACAATCCCTCGCCGTCGGGGTTTTTCACGATTTCGAGAACGAAGAATCTTGCATACTCGCTGATAATGTTTCTCAGGCTTTCCTCAACGCTGGCTATAACTACAGCTTCCTTGTCCGGGCGGATTCCGGTACGGAATGAGGTTATAAGCTGATTCGGAACACTTATGAAGAACGCCGAAAGCTTTTCACTCGCGAACGTGCTGTTCTCCTCCTGCATTAAGCCCGTAAGCTCATAGGTGGAAAAGTAATTGTACTTATCGGACAGCATGTTTATTAAGTCAGCGCGTTTACTCACCGCCACAGCAAATGGTATAAGACAGACAAAACCCTCTTTCTCGTAGCAGATAAAGTCTACAACGCTTTTACCGCCCTGCGTAAAACGCAGAACATTGACATTTACGGCTTTATTCAGATGGTTGAAAATCTTGTAGAAATCTATTAATTTGCCGTTATGCATTACCGCTATATTAAATGTACGGTTCGGGTTTTCCTCTTGTGAAGCCGCGTTGTTAAGGATTTTTTTCCTGTTATAAGCGAAGCAAAGCTCAACAAGATTGATATAATCGCTTTTTCTTACTGTCAGGTTTACGAAGTTTTCTTTTATTCTTCTGTGTTGTTCTGCGTCAACCTTAATAACCATTTCCGTCCCCTTAAAAATCGGGCGGCGGAGGTTAATATCGGTGATTTTAAGATTCCCTTGATTGTTAGTGATACAGAAGCTGAAATTATTCGAGCGCATGGAAAGCCACTCAACATTCATAAACACGCTCTTGGCACCCACGCCGAAACGTCCCTCGCTTGAGGCGGCGTTTTTGGTATTACGCCCAAAGCTCAGATAAAACATGAACTGTTCGAGAATAAAACCGACTTCATTGTACGAAATAGAAATAGTATGGTTGTCCTTGAAGTTTATGCCGATTTTAATGTCTTCCTGTTCATAATCGCAGTCGAAAGCGTTTTGCAAAAGCTCACGGATTACGCTTTCCACAGGATATTCCTTAACCCCGAGCAATGTGTTATACGCTGTGCGCCCGCTGAAGAGCTCGTTGAAATAATCTATGAACTCTAAATGCGCCGCCTCGCCTGTCATAAGCAGAGCGTCAAGCTCAACAAGCGTGGTGTTCATTTTTTCACGATTACCTGCGGCGTGTCCCTCATAAAAGTCGCCGACAAGCTCGGTTACGGTTTTAGCTTTATTCTCAGCCACTTTTAAATCACCCCTTTATTGTAGAGTCCTATGAAATCTTTATACGAGCTTGAAATTTCCATCGAGAACTTATAATATTTCCACAGATTAATCAGCGCCGAAAGCTTCAAATAATGCGACAGTTTTTCTGTTTCGCTTTTAATCAGCGTAAAATCTTCTCTCGTGCCGGTGAGCTTCCCCGCAAAGGCGAGAGCGTTTTTGACTTCCGCAGAGTTCTTTTCCGCTTTGTCTTTATTATCCTTGCCGTTCTTGTCAGAAGCAAGGCAGAGAACCCCCTTGTCGTCTATGCAGACCCTCTTGCCCTTGAACTCTTCGATTTTTTCGGTAAACTGCATGAACAGCCATTCTCCGTCTACGTCCTTTTGCTCCATAACATCGTGAATCCCGAACATATCAACTAAGTTTTTGAGCCTTTTCTTAGCAGTAGCGGCGGCGTCGGCGGCTGTTTTAACCTCGGGCGCGTTGTATTCAACGCGGAAGCTTTCAACAATAGCGTCCGTCGCAAAGTCGCAGATATATTTTAAGTCTAAAACCAACACGATTAAATGCTCTTCTATATTTTCAACGTTGAAAAGCAAACTCTTGTCTGGAATCTTGCAAAACGCCCCGCCGAAATTACTAAGCACGGTTTTGCGTAACATTCTGCCGTCAAATTTATAATCGTCGTCGCAGAAAATATAGAACGCGGGGTTATTGGGTTTTCTGCCTGTGCGGGTCAGTCGCTGTTCCAAAACAGCAGGGTTTTCAGGATATTCGTAATTAATAATATGTGTGATTCTTTCTATGTTCAGGAACTTCGCGCCGACTGTATCATCAGCGACAATAATCTGCGGCTCTTCGCTTGCTTTGCCGTTCAGCTCGCCGGTTACGTATTCAATATCGGCGGCGTTGCGGTCATAAACGCAGATTCCTTTTTTGCCGCCGTTACACGCCCAAAGCGCCTTGCTTACGTAATTCGCGGTGTTTTGGGAAGTGCAGTAAACTACAATGCGATTCTCCGGTTCCGAAAGAAGCGTGACTATTTCTTTCAGGAACGCTTCAAGCTTGCCGTCCGCCGCGAGAAGTTCTTTAAGCTCTTTTTTATCGTATTCTTCGCTTAAATAAATCTTTCTTTCTTCAAGGTTATATTCCTCAAAAAGATTCCCGCCGTAACTGTATAAAGGAATCCCCGAACGTCTGTCGTCAATGCGCTCGGTTTTTGCAATCAGCGCGTTGTCTATTTTATAGTTGATGGTTTTTATGTCATAGCCGGCTTCCATGTTTCTGCCTGCGACAACATGCCCGTTGTTCCGGTCTAAGTCAATAGGATAATCCGCGCCCTTGTCTTCTTTTCTGTTGCGGTGAAGCAGTGCTTTTACAAAAGCAGAAAGCTTTTCATACTTTGCGCCGAGGTTTTCGGAATCGGGTGTATTTATAAGTAATTTTTTGGTTTTGGTTTTAATGATTTTTGAATAATCCTGAAGCGCCGCCCCATCCAATAAAGGCAGGTCAAAAATCATCAAGTCCCAAATCAGCCCTTTGTCCCCCGCCTGCGACAGCACCGAATCAGCGCCGCCGCGAATTATCCCCTCTGCGGAAACAATACAGCAGTTAGAAACCGCGCCCGAATAGAGGTCGAGCGATTTTTCAAAAACGCCGAGATACTTGAATTCAACCCCCATGTCCCAAAGAAGCGAGCAGTACCAGTTATTAACCTGCCGCTCGGGGACTACGATTACGATGTTCGGGTTATCTTTTTCAAGCATAACATCGTGAATACAAAGCTGAGCCGTCTGTAATTTCCCTGTTTCCATACGGTTCAGGGAAATTGCATAGCCGTGCTTTTTCAACTTTTCGGGAATCGCTTGTGTGTAGGAATCTAAGTCAATTCCGTTAATCCAAAGCCATTCAACGTTACTCATAAATCTTCTCCTATACCATTGATTTTTCCCATGAGGCAGGCGGCGTCAATCCGAACATTTTCGCAAGGGTGGGCGCGACATTCGCCAAGCCGTAGTCGCCTTCAATTATCTTATAATTATTTTCCTTGTCGTAAATTATAAACGGCACTTTATTAAGAGAGTGCGCGGTACGAAGGGCAAGATTGCCTTTCTTGTCTTTTTCCAGCATTTCGTCGGCATTTCCGTGGTCGGCAGTGATTATAAGCGTCACGCCGTATTCTTCACACACCGGAATAAGTCTTGACAGCCCTAAATCCACTGTTTCCACGCCGATTACAGACGCCGCTAAATTCCCCGTATGCCCCACCATGTCACCGTTGGGGAAGTTACAGCGTATGAAGCCGTATTTCTTAGACTTTATAACCTCAATCAGGTCGTCCGTGATTTCCGCAGACTTCATCCACGGGCGCAGGTCGAAGCTGATTTTGTCTGACGGGATTTCCTTGAAGGTTTCAAGTTCCTCACTGGTTTTCCCGCTTCTGTTGCCGTTCCAGAAGTAAGTCACATGTCCGAATTTCTGCGTTTCCGAAACCGCGTACTGGCTGATATTATTCGCCACTAAAAGCTCCGAAAGCGTGTCCTTAATTTCCGGCGGATTTACCAAGAAGCGCGCCGGTAACTTCAAGTCGCCGTCGTATTGCAACATTCCGGCGTAGCAGACTTGCGGTTTTCTGCCTCTGTCAAAAAAGCTAAACTCATCATAGTCGAACGCCATAGAAATTTCAATAGCTCTGTCGCCGCGGAAATTAAATAAAATCACGCTGTCGCCGTCAATGATTTTTCCTACAGGCTCATTGTTTTCAGCGATTACGAAAGCAGGCAAATCCTGGTCTATAATCCCTGCGTTTTCGCTTCTTAAAGTTTCAATCGCTTCCGTAGCCGAAGCGAACTTCCGCTCGTCGCCGAGGACGTGAGTTTTCCAGCCGCGCTCAACCATCGCCCAGTCGGCTTGGTATCTGTCCATCGTAACTTTCATGCGTCCGCCGCCCGAAGCGATTCTTCCGTCGAAACCGCTGTCGTTAAGCTCGCTTAAAACTTTTTCAAGTTCATCGACGTAGTCTAAAGCCGAGGTCGCAGGGACATCGCGACCATCGAGTAAAATATGCACACGTGCGCATTTAACGCCGCTTTTCTTGGCTTCCCGCAGCATATTAAATAAATGCGCTATATTTGAATGGACGTTGCCGTCCGACAGAAGTCCTATAAAATGCAGGGTATTATTGGCTTTGCAATTACTTACAAGCTCACTCCAAGTTTCACCCGCGAATAACTTTTTGCTTTCGATTGCTTCATTGACAAGCTTTGCGCCCTGCGAATAGACTTGTCCGCAACCGAGGGCGTTATGCCCGACTTCGCTGTTACCCATGTCGTCATCGCCGGGTAAGCCGACAGCTTCACCGTGGGCTTTCAGGCGGGTATTCGGACACTCGGCGAGTAACTTGTCAAGCACAGGCGTGTGCGCCATTGTTACCGCGTCGCCTATGCCGGTTTCGCTGAAGCCTATGCCGTCCATGACGACTAATAAAACAGGTTTCATCTTAACCCTCCGTCGCCGCTTTTATTATTACGCCGAAGTCTTCTGCTTTGAGCGATGCGCCGCCGATTAATCCGCCGTCTACGTCTTCTTTCGCGAGAAGCTCAGCTGCATTTGCCGCGTTCATGGAGCCGCCGTACTGAATAGTCATAGAATCTGCCACCGACTTGCCGTACAGCGAAGTTAATCTGTCGCGAATAAGCTTACAAGCGTCCTGCGCCTGCTCGTTTGAAGCGGTCACGCCCGTACCTATAGCCCAAACAGGCTCGTATGCAATAACAGTTTTCGCCGCGTCCGCCGCGCTAATCCCGGCAAAAGCAAGTTTAATCTGCCTTGAAACAATTTCTTCAGTAATATCAGTTTCGCGTTCCCACAGCAGCTCGCCCACACAGACAATCGGGATTAAACCCGCGCCGAGTGCGGCTTTGGTGCGCTTATTAACAGTTTCATCAGTTTCCCCGAAGTACTGTCTGCGCTCGCTGTGTCCGATAATTACGTACTCCGCGCCGACTTCTTTCAGCATAGGAGCGGAAATCTCGCCTGTAAACGCGCCGCTTGCCTCAAAATGCACATTCTGCGCGCCTACTTTTATGTTCGTGCCGTGAACAGCCTCAACCGCAGTCGCGAGTGACGTAAAAGGCACACAAATCACAACTTCACAACCGGCATCTTTTGCCAGCGGAATCAGCTCTGCAATCAGCGTTTTTGTCTTTGCGGGGGTTTTATTCATTTTCCAGTTTCCGGCAATTACTGCCTTTCTAAGCTCTTTCTTCATGCGTCGCTTTTCTCCTCGTCTTCAAAAAATTTATTTGCCTTTGCGGCGAATTCTTCCTCGGTAATAAGCCCGCTGTCGGTAAGTATTCTAAGATTTAAAATCGCCGTCGCTTCTTTCATCAGGGTTTCATATGTTGCGTTTTGGGCGCGGCTTGTATCGCAGATTTCGATTACACGAGTGCTTAATTTATTCCAAAAAGACTTATACCTGCTTTCTTTCAGACAATCCATGCACATCCAAATATCACTGCTTATTTTAATAAGCTGATACTTAGCTTCACAGCGTACGCAGGTGACTGATAAAAAATCAAACAAACCCATCTTAACCCCCTTGTCGTCTGGCGTTATTACCTTAATCCGAGTATTCGATTCTCTTTTTCTTCATTCTTTCTCTGAGCAGTATGTTCTCGTCGATGCCGATTCTTATAGCCTCGCTCAAATCCTTAAATGACACGCCGTATACGAACATTCCCTCTTCGTCGTCTTCCTCCTGCCGCTTGATTGTGCCTTGTATTTTCATTTGGCGCTTGGATAAAAACTCGGGTATGTCGAGGTTAAACCACAAATCTTCCCCGATGTCAAAGATTATATTCGTGACTATTTTAAGACCGCCGGCTGAAATATCAAAAACCGTAGCCTCGTGCCAAATATTACCGTCCATACTGACCCT
>Ga0123356_10007164_pt1 | contig 11162 bp, 9 predicted proteins | sample TergutEmb28metaG_2_FD_92546 | JGI IMG/M metagenome (GOLD analysis project Ga0123356, IMG submission 92546) | Embiratermes neotenicus P3 segment gut microbial communities from Petit-Saut dam, French Guiana - Emb289 P3 | ecosystem: Host-associated > Arthropoda: Insects > Digestive system > Gut ... | reverse complement strand
TGCCGACGAGCAGGGCGGCGGGTCACACGTCCTGCATGAAATCCGCAGAGCGGGTGAGCGGGCCCGCGAGCTGGTCGATCAGATCCTGAGTTTTGCGCGGCCACACGACGTGCAACGCCGGGTGGTGAACGTCTCGGCGGTGATCGACGAGACGGTCTCGCTGCTCCGGGCCTCATTGCCGCGGAACGTTGAGCTAACGGCCGGCTGCGAGTCGGACTCGGTTATGGTGTACGGCGTCGCGGCACATCTGCAGCAAGTGATCCTGAACCTGTGCAACAACGCGGCACAGGCCATGGACCAGGCTGGCCGCATCGAACTGGACGTTGCCACGATCGATTTGGCGAAGCCCCGCATGCTGAGCCACGGGACGCTCGCTGCGGGCGGTCATCTCAGAATCACGGTGAGCGACACTGGCCACGGCATGGATGGGTCTGTCATGGCGCGCATCTTCGAGCCATTTTTCACCACCCGGGCGAATGGTAACGGGTTCGGTCTGGCGTCGACGCGCGACATCGTGCGCGAGCATGGTGGCGCGATGCATGTGGAGAGCGCAGTCGCGGTCGGCACCCGCTTCGAGGTCTGGCTACCCTATCTTGATGCTGGTTCACCACGCGCCAACCCAGCTCTGCCGCTCGGACAAGGCGAGACGGTATTGCTCGTAGAGTACGACACCGGGCGGCGTCTGCACGACGAAGAGATCCTTGCCGCACTTGGCTACGAGCCGGTCGGATACGGCATCGCTGCAGATGCCCTCGCTGCGTGCGAGGCATCGCCTCAGCGCTTCGACCTGATCCTGTTGGCCCATCCGACGGCAGTGGCAGAGATGCTCGAGTTGTCGGCACATCTGCGCCGGCTCGTGCCCGGTGTGCCGATACTGCTGGCGACATCCTCGGCCGACGCCCTCGGTGTCGCCGAGTTGATGCGTGCCGGCGTAGCGGACGTCGTGCCTTGGCCGATCGCAGCTGACACGACGATTGCGACATTGAGGGACACCCTGCGGCGTAGCAGTACATCGCGGAGCATCATCATCGGCGGATCTCCGCCGGCTGCTGCGCCGTAGTTGCCGGCCATAACCCGAATGCTGGCGAAGCGGCGCGTCGTGTGCGGACGCCCGGATCCTGCCGTCCGCATCGGGCGGCTGCGGCGAGGCGAGCAGATCTGGTTTGCTTCCGGCGGTAACGCCGGTGCTCCTGCCACGATAACTCCGGTTCTCAATCACACTCTGCACCGGCTAAGCGGGCGATGTGAATCCGGTTCTGGCGCAGCGCGAACATGCCTACGGTGGCCCCATGTGGCGCGGAACGTGCGTGCTCATCGCCGGTTGCGGCTCCGGTTCGTTGGCGCTTCGCCGTAGTCGCGCGAGGATCGCCATCAGCATCGTCACGACGAAAACCGGAACCGCCGCCGCAACGAAGATCTCCTTCGGCCGAAAGCCGAACCCGAGCAACAGGCCGCCGAGGAGCGGCCCGACAATGGCGCCGACACGCCCCAAGGCCAGAGCCCAGCCAGCTCCGGTCGACCTGATACTCGGGGGATAAATCCTTCCCGATAGGGAGTTGAGACCAGCCTGGCATCCCCCAATGCCAATGCCGGCGCCACAGATGATCACTGATAGCGACGAAATGCGGAGCTCAAGCAAACCGATCGACAGCACACACACCGCACCGAATGCCACCGTGTAAGTCAACACCCGCTCCACCCCCAGACGATCCACCACTGAGGCCGTAAGCAAGCTGCCCAGGATGATGCCCAGCCCGAACATCGATGTAGCGAAGATCGCCTGAGATGGGGTTGCCCCGCTGGTATGCAAAAGTGCCGGCGCCCACAGCAGGATCAAGAAGTTACTGAGGAGATTGAGGAGGTTCATGGCCCACAACAGAGTCGTATTCGGCGCATGACCGTCCCGGAACAACGCCGCGAGCCGATTGCGTGGACGCGCTGTTCTGCTCGGCGCAATCGACTCCGGCAGGTGCCGCGCGAGCAGCGGCACCATCGCGAGCGGCAGCACACCACCCAGCACGAATATCGCCGGCCAACCGAACAAGGGCACAAGCTGGCTTGCCAGCAATCCGCCGAGCGTAAAGCCGATAGGGACACCGGCGGACATCAGGCTCACGAGGCGCCCCTGCGTCATTGGCGGCGCAAGGTCGGAGACGAGCGCAACCGCAAGCGGGATGCCACCGCCGAGACCCAACCCGGTCAAAAGCCGAATGACGGCCAACTGCATTGGCGAGGCGACAAGGGCCGAGAGTAGAGAGAAGACCCCGAACACCGTCACACAGCCGATCAGCACGGGCCTTCGTCCTGACCGGTCACCGAGCGAGCCGGCGCAGATTGATCCAAGCAGCAACCCGACATTGCCGGCCATCAGCGCCAAAGTGAACACCAACGGGTTGACCCGCCAAGCATCAACCAGCGATGGGATCACATAGCCAACGGCAGCGATGTCATAGCCTTCCAGGAACAGAATCATGCCACAGAGCAAAGTCGCTCGGAGATAAGACCCCTCGACTTCGCACTCCGTCGCCGCCAACGTCTTCGCGTCCATGATGCCTCCAACGAAACGATCAGACGGCGCCCGGGAAGCTGGCTTCTCGTTGCGCCGGTTTGCTTGCTATTCGGCCGCCGCAGCCCGCGTGGTCTCGCTTCGGGCGCAGTCCAGCCCGAAGAGGCGCAAGGCGTTGCCGCGGCCGATCTTCTGGCGATCGGTCTCAGAGATACTGCAGACGTCGAACCATTTTGCTGCATGGTCGATGTTCTCAAATGGCCAGTCGGCAGAGAACAGGATGTGATCGGCGCCGATTTCGAGCATCGCGTCGACCAGCGTCTGGGTCCGGAAGTTGCCGGACGTGGTGATGTAGAAGTTGTCGCGGAAGTAGTGGCCCAGCGGCTTCTTGGCGGGATAGCCCTTGTGCGCTTTAACCCAGGCGTTGCAGTTGTCCACGCGCCAGATGGAATAGGGGAGCCCCTCGCCAAGATGACCGAGGATGATCCGGAGCTTGGGGTGTGCGTCGAACAGGCCAGACGCCATCAGGCGCAGCGCGTGCACCGCGGTCTCCTGCGCGAACGCCCAACTCGGGCCGAGCAGCCAGGGATGTCCATCGTAGATGCGCGCGTCCTGCGGAAGCGGGTTGCGCGGGTGCAAATAGAACGGGAGGTCGAGCCGCTCCACCTCGGCCCAGAATGAGCGGTATTGCGGCAGGTCGTAATAGATGGCGTCCGCCGGGTCATCGACCTGGCTGAAGCCGTTCACCAGGACGCCGACGAAGCCGAGGTCCCGCACGCAGCGCGCGAGCTCCCCGGCGGCGGCATCGGGGTCCTGCATCGGAAGTGCTGCCAGACCCTGAAAGCGGTCTGGCCGCTTGGCAACCTGCTCGGCAAGGAAGTCGTTGGCTCGCCGCGCGATCTCGGCAGCCTGTACGCGATCCGGGATGGCCTGCACAGCGGGTGCGTTGAGCGAGGGCAGCATAAGCTCAATCCCGTTTGCGTCCATCTCCCGCAGGCGGCGCTCCTGCATGTCGAGCAGCCGGGATTTCAGTTCGGCCCAGCAATCCCCGGGGAGGAACCCCGCGCTCGACTGCAGCGTCTCCGGAATGGCAAAATGTTCTTCCAAAGCCACCTTGCCTTGCATGTTCATTCTCCCGAGTTCCTGGGTCTGATTCGGCCTTGGGGTTGCAGATGTCGCCACACCGGGCGGCGGCAACGAGCCCGTGCCAGAGTGGGGACGCGAGCCGACCGCGCGATGCAATCACCTCACAGGCACCGATTGCTGGCGCCGGTAATGTCGGCTGGGCATTTGGGCTAGTCCGCGCGCCGGCCGATTAAAGTCACCATTGCCAACTCCTGAGGCGCGGCTTCGATCGTGCAAAGGTCGTGTCCCGATGGAAGTGCTCGGCGGCGTTTTCGGCTGTCGGGCCCTCGTACTGACGCATCGGTTCGGACATGACGGTTGCCTCCCACATCCTCGAAGGTCGGTTGCAGCTAATTGCAATAATCGATCGCGCAGTGCCTTCAACATGGCTGCTGGACTATCCGCAGAAAAGCCGCTAAGAATCGGACTCAAGGTCCAATGTTATGGACGATGGGCCGTAGCGTGCTTGACCTGAACGACTTCTTTTACTTTGTGCAGGTGGTGGATCGAGGTGGCTTCACGGCCGCCGGGCGGATGTTAGGCATCCCCAAATCCACTCTGAGCCATCGCATCCAGCGGCTTGAGATCGAGCTCGGTGTGAGACTGCTCAACCGGACCTCGCGGCGGTTCGTGATGACGGATGCCGGCGAGGAATTCCACCGTCATGCGGTGGTGATGTTACGGAACGCTGAGCTGGCTGAGAGTACAATTCGCCACCGGCGGACTGAACCGACCGGTACGGTTCGCTGCACCGCCGCTGTGGCGCTGATGCATTTCGCGATGCGCGATGTCCTTGCGGACTTTCTCGTTCGTTATCCAAAGGTCAACGTCGTCGCGCACGCAACTGCCCGGTACGTCGATATCGTTGGCGAGAATTACGACGTCGCGATCCGAGCTCATTTGGAGCAGCTCCGAGATTCTACCCTGGTGCAGCGGCCGCTGGCGCCGACGCCATGGTTCCTGTATGGCGGCACGCCGTATCTCGAGGCAAATGAAGCGCCGCAAACCCCTGAAGATCTCCGGAACTGCCCGTCCCTTTTTATGACGCGTAACGGGATTGCGCCCATTTGGCGGCTGCGTCACTCGGACAATTCGAAGAACGAGGAGGTCATCCCACTGACGCCTCGGCTCTTGTGCGACGATTTAATGGTTCTAAAGCAGGCAGCGATCGCTGGCCTCGGCATCGTCGCCTTACCCGGCTATATCTGTCGCGATGATGTCCGATCAGGAGCGTTGCGCCGCGTGCTGCCGGCCTGGCTTGCCGGCGATGCCATGCTCACAGCTCTCATCCCATACCGGCGAGGCCTTCTCCCCTCGGTTCGGGCCTTTGTGGACCACTTGGCAGCGGAGTTGCCAAAAGCGGTCCTCGTCAGTCCTGAAGTTCACAGCTGCTCAAATCACCCTCGCTAAGGCACCCGTGGCCGTCGGTGAGAACGATCCTGCGGTGGTTCGCGCAGTGACTGTTGCGCTATCGAGTAAACCCACTGACCAGCAGGCACGTCTGATACCCGCCTTCGAGCCTGAGCGGTCGCTCGTTGCAGGCGATCGCGATGCGGAGCAGCGATGTTCCATTCAGCTACGCGGGCTGGCTCTCGATGATCGACCCAGCACCGATGGTCGGTGCTCTTGCCCCAGTCGTAAGCGATCCAAACCACTCAAGTCTCACGGAACCACGGCAACATCCGCCGTCGCAGCTCGCGGAAGCCAAGATCGGTCAACAAGCCGAGCGCCCCGATGACGAAGATGGTGGCGAACACCCGAGGAACACGGAACGTCTGCTGCGCGTCGAGTACCATATAGCCGATACCGCCCACCGCACCGATCATCTCGGCAGCGACGATGACAATGAGCGCAATGCCCCAGCCGATGCGCAGGCCGGTGAAAATCTGCGGCAAGCTCCCGGGCAAGACGATGGTCCGCATGATTTCCCAGGGCGAAGCACCAAGCGAGCGAGAGGCGCGAAACAGACTAGCATCAATGCCGCGGACCCCGGAATAGGTGTTTAGGATAATCGGAAAGACGCACGAAAAAGCAATGATAAAGATTTTTGATACCTCTCCTATGCCGAACCAAAGAATGAAGAGCGGGAAGAGTGCAAGCGGTGAGACCGGACGGAACAACTCAATTAATGGGTCCAGTGCCGCCTCCATGACCCTGCTCCGTGCCATAAAGGCGCCGATTGTGACGCCGAGCACGCTTGCAAGGGAAAAGCCGAGTATGACGCGCCGCAGGCTGACGAAGAGAGCCGCGCCGAGTTCACCGCTTACGGTGAGACGCCACAGCTCGGCGAAGACGATCGACGGTGGCGCGATCAGGCGAGGGTCGAGCCAGCCGGCCCGCACCGCGATTTCCCAAACCACGAGCAGCAGCAGCGGGGAAATGAATTTGGTCTTCATGGGTTCTCAGATGCTCACGCCCAGGAGACTCGCTATGTGACGCGACAATGCGCCAAGCTTGGGCTCATCACGGTGCCGCGGTCGCGGCAACTCGACGCGGATTTGCTCCTTCAGTGTTGACGGCCGCGGTCCCATGACCAGAACGCGGTCGGTCATGATAATAGCCTCATCGATATCGTGCGTGACGAACAGGATGGTCTTGCGCGTCTCCTGCCAAATTCGAATCAGTTCACCCTGCATGGTTAGCCGCGTAAGCGCATCGAGCGCGCTGAGCGGCTCGTCCATCAGCAGGATTTCCGGGTCGACGGCAAGCGCGCGGGCAACCTCCACCCGTTGCCGCATCCCTCCCGAGAGTTCCACCGGGTAGTGGCGTTCGAAACCGTCGAGCCCGACAAGGTGCAGCAGCTCGGTAACCCTCGCTCGCCAATCTAAACATTTCTCCCGGTTGCTGCGAAGCCGAAGGCCGTATGCAACGTTGCCAGCGGCTGTAAGCCAGGGAAAAAGCGTCGAAGCCTGAAACACCATGACACGATCAGCGCCCGGTGCCACGATTGGCGCGCCGTGAACCAATACGGTTCCGCCGGTCGGGTGCCTGTAGCCGGCGAGAATCGACAGCAGTGTGCTCTTGCCGCAACCGCTCGGCCCAATGATGCAGACGAACTCGCCAGCTTGCACTTCGAAATTGACACCGCGAAGCACCTGCAAGCTGCCGCGTCTCGCACTAGGGGCAAAGGCGAGCGACACGTCCCTGAAACTAATCAGAGACGGAATGTCCTTCGGGACGGAAGCGTGAGCCCCTGTACGCGCGATGGTTGCGACGTCGTTCATAGCTGCAGCATGTGCGGCTCCCAGTCGGCAAAATATTTTTCTGCAGGCTTGGGGAGCAGCGGATAGGGCGCTTTTAGCATCTTGGCGACCTCTTCGTCGCTCTGGGCACCAACCGCATCGAGAGCAGCGAGCGAAATGCGCTTGGTTGGTTCGACCACCGATTGGTCGATCAGCGCTTTGGGGTCAATCCCCGGCTCGATCAGCTTAGCTGCGAGCAGCATGTAGTAGAACTGCCAGACGTTGGGCATAACAGGCAGACCGTTGCGCGCGAACCAGCACAGTCGCAGCTCCTTCCGAAGATCGGGTTCTACTCCGATCGCCGCGCCTGCCACGCTGTTTGCCTTGCCTGGATTGTCGTCTATCCAGCGGCAGGTCTTGATCCATGCCTCCATCAGTTTCTGTGCCGCCTTTGGATAGGCGTCGACAAAATCGGTGCGCAACGTAAAGGTGCCGTATCCCATATAGGGATTGATGTCGGTTCCGTTGATTAGCGTCCGAGCCCCAAATTTACGTTCGGCTACCAAGTCAAACGGGGGGACAGGGAAAATGGCGTCGACTTGGCCCTCAGCTAGCACCTGCGGCTGATGCGGAACAGGGACCAAGGCAATATCGATATCCTCCGATCCGACCCCGTAGACTTTCTTCATGGCGATCAGCTCGAAGTCTTCGATAGACCCGCGCTGATGCAGCGCGAGTCTCTTGCCCTTGAGGTCCTGCACCGTCCGGATCGGCGAATCGGCTCGGACCATGATACGGTCGCCCGGATGACTTGGGGTCCCGATCGCGCCCAAAGCCGGCGACACCAATGGCAGCTTGCGAGCCGCGGCCATTAGAGCGGGAGCTACGCCTATATCGGCAACCGGGATGCTGCCGGCGACCATTGCCTGTATGATTGCTGGCCCGCCCACGGCCTGCGAGTATTCGATGTTCAATCCTTCTTCCTTGAGGGCACCGAGCTCGTCGCCATAAAGCGTCACCTCGGTGTTGAAGGGCAGCCGGCCAATAATGATCTTCTCCGGCACCTTTGAGCTTGCAGGCGAGAGTCCGACTGCGCGCGCACTGACACTGAAGGCCAGGACGCCGACACTCGCTGTGGCTGCACATCCGAGTACACCGCGCCGTGTTAGATTGCATGCGTTCATCGCGCCCTCCCCAATCATCCGCTCTTTCAGTGCCGCGCGCTCTGCACCGCGCTTGCACCGATCAGATCCGCTTGCACTACTCCGATTTTAGAGGCATTTGCTTGAGCCATTTATCGACAATCTTCGAATCATCGAACAGCGTTTCAAGCTCTGCTCGTGCTTTCGTCTCGGTCTGCTGAACCGAGTCGACGACGGTCTCATCTGCCGCACCGAGCGTGGTGGCCAGCTCGAGCCGAATTCCGTTATTGTCGAGGAAGTACGCAGACCAGAAGCGGCCACCAAGGGATACTGGACCGACGACACTAACGCCGCACGATTTCACGTGATCGACCATACGATCGAATTTCTCGCGAGGGACATGGAAGGCCACATGCTGCATTCCCCCCGGCAGATCACGGTTCTGCTTAGCCAGACCCTTCGGATACTCGAAAAAGGCGAGCAGCGTGTCGTTGCCCATATCGAAAAAATAATGGCGTATATTTTCATAGGGCGGCTGCCACCGATCTGCCGCATACGGCACTCGCCGCACGTGCACCAACGGCATTTGCATCACGCGTGTATAGAAGTCGATAGTGGCCGGCAAATCGTCGGTGACGAAGGCGAGATGATCAATTCTGCGCGTTGGTGTGGGACTCTCTGTTGGTCTTTTTGTTTCGACGCTACGCGCGACATCGTTCACGTTCAGACTCCTTGCTGAGCGAGGAATGAGCGAGTCTCTCGCAAGTACCGAAGACGTTGTCCCCGGCAACATTGCCGGGGGCTCACTACGGTGACATTTCAAATAACGGCAAAAACGATTACAATGGTAATATTCGGCTCGGTCGAGGCCATCGGCGTAGATGAAGGGTCTTCAGATCCGCGGCCTGGGCCGACCTTGCCCTTGGATAACCGGCCGCCCTACCCCTAAACCGGCCATTCGATCCAGCTACGCTCGCAGCGTGGCGGCCGCCTTTTCCCGCTCGGCACGATCTAGGGCCGCATCGAGTGCGGCCGCGGCTGGGCTCGATCGCACGAAGGAAGCGACCCGAGGGACGGTGACGTGTGGCCGGCGAACCGAATGCGCCCACCATAGGCTGGACATCCGCTAAACTTCTCGTGATCGTATCAGGGCGATACGACAGATTCGCTGGTACCTGTGACCTGCGTCACAGCCTTATAGGGTGGTGAGGTATAGTGGCTCCGTGGCGCCAGGCTGGAGCGGCGAATGGAGCTGTGTACGATTACCCCGTGGGCTGGCAAATATGCCGCCTCTGGGGGAGTGCCGACACGAGCGGATTTCGATGTCGCCGTGAAGGACGCGCTGCGGCACTATATGCGAGCAGATCTGTTGCTCGGCAGCCCCCTGTTGGAGACGCCGATTGCAGGCGGGCATGAGACTGGACCCGCGAAGGTCGCACATCTGCAGCGAACCTTGGTGGAGGCATCCAAGACCATATTTGTCAACGAGCGCGATCTGAAGCTGCACCGCGTGTTGGAGCTGACCTATTTCAAATCAGCCCCCAAACAGGAGGCCGTAGCCGAGAGACTGGGCCTATCCTTCAGCACCTATCGTCGTTATCTGACGGCTGCAATCGAACGGATCACCGAATGGTTGTGGCATCGGGAGCAGGAGACACTGGGGCGCGATGATACGCTCGTCGAGGCAAACGCCCCACCCATGCGTGCCACTGCATCGACGCCGCGCGGACTTCGGCCGCGCCTGTCGATCGTTATACTGCCGTTTCTGAATCTATCGCAGGATCCAAGCGTTGATTATCTGGTCGACGGCATCGTCGACAATCTGATGACCGATCTTTCCCGTGCCCTGCCGGGAAGCTTCGTGATTTCCCGTTCCACCGCCTTCACGTACAGGGGCCGCCGCGTTCCCATCCGCCAGATCGGCGAGGAGCTGCAAGTACGCTACGCGCTGGAAGGCAGTGTGCTCGCGGATGCGGTGCGCGTTCGGGTCAACGTACAGTTGATTGACGCCCTGACAGACGAGCATCTGTGGGCGGAGCGGTTCGACAAAGAACGCAAGGACATCCTACAGGCGCAGGAGGAGATTGTTGCGCGGCTGGCGCGCAGCACTGGCGTCGAGATGGTGCGCAACGAAGCACGGCCTGGTGCCAACGAGGCCGAAGACAAAGAAGATGCAGTCGAACTGGTGATGCGCGGCAACGCGGTGGCAAGCGACCTCGCTCAGAAAGAGCGAGCGGTCGAGGCACTAAACCTGTTCACCCGCGCGCTGGAACGGGATCCGGACAATCCAGATGCGATGATCGGCATTGCCTCGACCCGCGTCTATCAAGTCGTAAATCAGTATGCGACCGAGGGCCGGGAGACCTTGCTGGACGAGGCTGAAGAGTTGGTTTCGCGCGCTGTGCGCTTGGCGCCCGACCATATTGGCGTATTGAAGGCACGCGCCGTGCTGCTGCGTGCGCGTGGGCGATTCGGGGACGCCATGATCGCGGCTCAGTCGGTCATTGCGGTGAACCCTGGTGAACCAACGGCCTATCGAGAGTTGGGGTTGAACAACCTCTACCTCGGGGAGACCGAGAAGGCTGTGGAGTGGTTCCGGCGTGCCGACGCTGTTGCGCCTAGGGATCGGGTCCGCTGGACCTGGCTCCTGGGCCGCGGCCGTGGGCTGGTCCATTTGTGCGAGGACGAAGAGGCCGCGACGACGCTTCGGTTGGCGGTGCACAGTAATCCTCACTACCCGCTCGGGCGGGCGTTTTTGGCAGCCGCAGAAGCATTGGTCGGCAATATCGGCCAAGCGAGGCTGCATCTTGCGAAGTATGACGAGCTTGACCCAGGCATGACCATCCGCCGCTTCGCCAAGGAGCGCGCCTCGGTTCCGCTGGCTGCCGTGAGCCCGATCTATCTACGCGGTCACGCGCGCTTTTTGGACGGATTGCGACGCGCCGGCATGCCGGAAGAATGACCTGATCAATGAATGAGTAAAATCTGGTCTGGCTGCTGATCAGCCCGTCGGCTGACACACCCTCCATCGCAAACGATGGGGTCGTGTGATGATCAACAGCGAACTCGACGAAACGAAACTCGTCGAGCACATAGAGGCCACTGGCTTGACTGCAATGAGCGTGCTGCGGGGCGTCTGGCGGGCGTTGCTGGACGGCGCTGCTATGTACGGCGCCGCCTTTCATGGATGTCCAGTTCTCGACGATA
>Ga0123356_10007163_pt1 | contig 11163 bp, 11 predicted proteins | sample TergutEmb28metaG_2_FD_92546 | JGI IMG/M metagenome (GOLD analysis project Ga0123356, IMG submission 92546) | Embiratermes neotenicus P3 segment gut microbial communities from Petit-Saut dam, French Guiana - Emb289 P3 | ecosystem: Host-associated > Arthropoda: Insects > Digestive system > Gut ... | reverse complement strand
TCTCGGTCCCGCGAGCCGCGCGATTGCGGCGCTCGGTGCCGCTTTCGACGCCGATGAGGGCGCGGCACCAAGCGAAAACGCGGTGGCGATCGATGGCTGAGTGCCGCCGGGGAAGGGGGGCCGGGCGTCACGCGCGGGGGACGTCCTTGGCGGCCGGGAGGAACGCCCGGGATGCCGAGGCGGGGCGCCTCCTCGCGATGTCATCGCCGGGGCGCGGCGCGGCCGGGCGCCCCCCGTCACCACCCTGGCGCGTCACCTCCGCCCTATGGCGCTCAGCGCATCGAGGGCCCCGGCGAGGCGGCCGAGATCGCAGGGGCGCGAGAGACGATGATCGCCGCGCTTGACCAGCGTCACGGCAACATCGCCGCCCGATAGGTGGCGCATGAGGTCGAGGCTGGTCTGCCACGGCACGTCGCGATCCTCGATGCCGTGGAACAGGCGGACGGGACATGCGATCGGCAGCGGCCGATCCATGACCAGGTGCCGGCGCCCCTCCTCGATCAACGTGCGGGTGAAGCGATAGGGCGTGTCGCTGTAAGCCGAGGGCAGGTCGACAAAGCCCTCGGCCATGATCTTCGCCCGGATCTCGGGCGAAAAGCGTTGCCACATCAGGGTCTCGGTCGCATCCGGGGCGGCGGCGACCCCGACCAGCGCCGCAACCCGGCGCGGACGGTCCAGCGCCAGGAGCAGCATGATCCAGCCGCCGAGGCTCGAGCCGACGACGATCTGCGGCCCTTCCGTGAGCGCGTCCACCACGGCGACGGCGTCGGCGCGCCAGCGCCCCACGGTTGCGGCGGCGACGTCACCGGAGGAAGCGCCGTGGCCGAATGCGTCGAAGCGAAGACAGGAGCAACCGTGCGCCGCCGCGTAGGAATCGAGAAAGCGGGCCTTGGTCCCGTTCATGTCGGACATGAAGCCGCCCAGAAAGACGAGGCCGGGCGCCGTGCCGGCGCGCCGGCGGTAGGCGATTGTCGCGCCATCCTCGCGTGTTAAGATTGACGGAGCCCCGGGTTTTTCCGGGATTGGCAGGCATCGTGGCGGTTCCATCGGCATCATCGGGCGAGCGTCGGAGGGCGAGCGACGCCGAGCCTAGCATCGCGTCGGCGACGCCGGAACCGCGCCGCCCGCCGGCCGTGCTGCAGGTGCTGCCACGGCTCGAGCAGGGCGGCGTCGAACGCGGCACCGTCGAGGTCGCGGGCGCGCTGGCCCGGGCCGGGTGGCGCGCGGTGGTTGCCTCGGCCGGGGGGCGCATGACAGCCGAGATCGCCCGTGCCGGCGCCGAGCATGTCGCGCTGCCGCTTGCGACCAAGAACCCGGCGCTGATGCTGCTCAACGCACGCCGGCTCGCCGGCCTGATCGAGGCCCGCAACATCGACATTGTCCACGCCCGCAGCCGCGCGCCGGCGTGGAGCGCGATGCTGGCGGCCCGCCGCACCGGGCGCCCTTTCGTGACCACTTTTCACAACGCCTATGGCGGCGAAAGCTGGCTCAAGCGGCGCTATAATTCGGTCATGGCACGCGGCGACCGGGTGATCGCGATCTCGCGCTTTGTCGCCGCCCATGCTGCGGCGACCTACGGCGTCGGCGAGGATCGCCTGCGCATCATCGAACGCGGCGTCGATCTCGACAAGTTCCGGCCCGATCGCGTCGCGCCGTCGCGCATCGCGCTTCTGGCGCGGCAATGGCGGCTCCCCGACGGCGTGCCGGTGATCATGCTGCCCGGCCGTCTGACGCGATGGAAAGGCCATGCGATCCTGATCGAGGCCCTCCGATTGCACGGCCGCCGCGATCTCGTCTGCCTCTTCCTCGGCGCCGGCCGCGAGCGCTACCGCCGGGCGCTGGAGGGACGGATCTCGGCCGGCAAGCTCGCCGGGGAGTTCCGGTTTGTCGACCACTGCGACGACATGCCGGCCGCCTATATGCTGGCCGATGTCGTCGTCTCGGCCTCGACGCGGCCGGAAGGATTCGGCCGCGTCATCGCCGAAGCGCTGGCGCTGGGGCGTCCGGTCATCGCCACCGACCATGGCGGCGGCAACGAGATCGTGTCGCCGGGCGTGACCGGCTGGCTGGTGCCGCCCCATGACGCCAAAGCCCTCGCCGGCGCGTTGGGCGAGGCGCTGGCGCTCGGACCCGAGGCGCGGGCGTCGCTCGCGCGCGCCGCCATGGCCGCGGTTGCCGGCCGCTTCAGCCGCGACGCGATGACGCAGCGGACGATCGCGGTCTATGAGGAAATACTGGGGGGCGCGCCATGAGCGCCGCCGGCGCCGAAGGCGGCAGCCGCCGCATTCTCATCCGCGATCTTATCGTGCGGTGCGAAATCGGCGTCTTCCCGCACGAGCACGGCAAGAAGCAGCGGGTGCGGATCAACGCGACGCTGGTCCTGAGGGACGGCAGCCATGCCATTGAAGACCGCTTGTCGGCGACCGTGTCCTATAGCGACATCATCGACCAGATCGGGGCGCTGGCCGCGCGCCGCCGGATCAACCTGGTCGAGACCCTGGCCGAAGAGGTCGCGCAATTGTGTCTCGCCGATCGCCGCGTCGGCTCCGTGCACGTCCGGGTCGAGAAGCTGGATATCTATGCCGAGAGCACGATCGTGGGCGTCGAGATAGAGCGGTTTAACCACCGTCGCTAAGCGATGAAAAACACGGGTTTTTATCGCCATGACGAATCCATGACGCCGGTCTTCGTCGACTTGTTCACAAAAAGGCGCATCGACCAAAACGGGAATCGGATCATCAAAAATTCGCAATATTATCGAGACATCCGTCATTGACATTTCAAAAAACAATTCATTTCAAATGGTTAGTTAGATGCCTATATTTTGTGCAGGTCATGGAAATGTAAGGGAATTGTGTGCGTGGCAGCTTGTCGCAGCGCTTTGCCAACAGGTTTGTCCACAGGTTTCGTGGATATCTAAATAGGCGGGGACATTGAGCCAACAGTCAGCGCCGGAAACCGCGAATATCGCGACCGACCTTGGTCCCGGAGCCCAGGGCATCGACGTGATCCGCGCGTCGCTCGCGACCCTGCCGTCCTCGCCCGGGGTCTATCGCATGCTGAGCGCCGCGGGCGACGCGCTTTATGTCGGCAAGGCGCGCAACCTGAAGGCCCGGGTCGCCAACTACGCACATTTCATGGCGCTCTCGCCCCGCCTCCAGCGGATGGTGAGCGAGACGGCCAGGCTCGAGGTGATCCTGACCCATACCGAGGTCGAGGCGCTCCTCCTTGAAAGCAATCTGATCAAGCATCTGGAGCCGCGCTACAATATCGTTCTGCGCGACGACAAGTCGTTCCCCTACATTCACCTGACCGGCGACACCGACTTTCCCTTGTTGACCAAGCATCGCGGCGGTCACGACGGCGCCGGCGACTATTTCGGCCCGTTCGCCTCGGCCGGATCGGTCAACCGCACCCTGATCGCGCTGCAGCGTGCATTCCTGCTGCGTTCGTGCAGCGACAGTATTTTCGCGACCCGCACGCGGCCGTGCCTCCTCTATCAGATCAAGCGGTGCAGCGCGCCGTGTGTCGGCCGCATCGACAAGGCCGGGTACGGCCGGCTGGTGGATGGCGCCCGCAATTTCCTGGCCGGCCGCAGCGCCGAGGTGCAGCAGCGGTTTGCCGCAGAAATGCAGGCGCTCTCGGACGCGCAACAATATGAGGCCGCGGCTGCGGTGCGCGACCGTATCCGCGCGCTGACGCAGATCCAGGGCCATCAGGAGATCAATATCCGCGAGCTGGGCGATGCCGATGTGATTGCCGCCCATCAGGCCGGCGGCCAGACCTGCATCCAGGTGTTCTTCTTTCGCGGCGGCCAGAATTGGGGCAACCGGCCCTACTATCCGGGGCATGCGCGCGATCGCGGCGTGGCCGAGATTCTCGCGGCGTTCCTCGGCCAGTTCTACGCCGACAAGATCCCACCGCCCCTTATCTTGCTGAACGAGCCACCGGCCGACCGGGAGCTCCTGGGCGAGGCGCTGGCGGCGCGTGCCGGCGCCCGGGTCGACCTGCAGGTGCCGCAGCGGGGCGACAAGCTGCAACTTGTCAATCACGCGCTCCACAATGCGCACGAAGCGCTGGGCCGGCGGCTGGCGGAAAGCTCGGCGCAGCAGAAGCTGCTCGCCGGGGTCGCCCGGACCTTCGGCCTCGAGGCGGCGCCGCGCCGCATCGAGGTCTACGACAATTCCCACATTCAGGGCAGCAACGCCGTGGGCGGCATGATTGTTGCGGGCCCGGAAGGCTTCGTGAAGAACGCCTATCGCAAGTTCAACATTCGCGATCTCGACCATGCCGGGGACGATTACGCGATGATGCGCGAGGTCCTGACGCGCCGCTTTTCGCGCGCCCTCAGGGAGGACCCGGCGCGCGACGGCGGCGCCTGGCCCGACCTTCTGTTGATCGACGGCGGTGCCGGCCAGGTGGCCGCGGCGAACGCGGTGCTGGCCGATCTCGGCATTGGCGACCTCGCCGTGGTCGGGATCGCCAAGGGGCCGGATCGCGACGCCGGTCACGAGCGCTTCTTCCGCGCCGGCTATGAGCCGATGCGCCTCGAGCCGCGCGACCCCGTGCTCTATTTCCTCCAGCGCCTGCGCGACGAGGCCCATCGGTTCGCCATCGGCTCGCACCGGGTGCGCCGGGCCAAGGCGATCAGCCTCTCGCCGCTCGACGGGATTGCCGGGATCGGGGCACGCCGCAAAAAGGCCTTGCTCCTTCATTTCGGTTCCGCCCGCAGCGTGGCGCGCGCCGGACTGGTCGATCTCGAGCGGGTCGAAGGCATCAGCAAGCAGGTCGCGAAAAAGATTTATGACCATTTCCATTCCGGCGGCTAGAATCGACCGATGCCGATGAACCTGCCGAATCTGCTGACCCTGTCGCGGATCGTGGCGATTCCGCTGGTGATACTGACGTTCTACCTGCCGCCGCCGCTGGGCCCCTGGGCGGGGTGCGTCCTGTTCGCGGCAGCGGGCTTCACCGATTGGCTCGACGGCCAGCTGGCGCGGCGCTGGCACCAGCAATCGGCCTGGGGCCGGGTGCTCGACCCGATCGCGGATAAGCTTCTGGTTGCCACCGTTCTGTTCATGCTGGTGGCATTGGAGCGCATCTCGGCTTTCACGATCTTCCCGGCATTGGTGATCCTGGCGCGCGAGATACTGGTCTCGGGCTTGCGCGAGCATCTGGCGATGCTCCGGGTCCGGGTGCCGGTGTCGGGCCTCGCCAAATGGAAGACCGCGATCCAGATGGTCGCGATCGGCGTGCTGCTGGTCGGCGATGCCGGCCCGGAGCACATCCCGGTGCGGGCGATCGGCGAGATCCTGCTGTGGATCGCGGCGGGACTGACCCTCTTCACCGGCTATGACTATCTGCGCGCGGGCATGTCGCATATCGGCGACGAGGACCCGAAGGCCATGAATCCCGAAGGCGCACCCTGAGCGATGGGCGGCGCCGCCCCGACCATCGTGCCGTCGCCATCCGCTCTGGCCGCCGGGAGCGGCAGGCCGAAGCCGCCGGATCTGCACTTTCTGCGCTCTCCGCCGCAACCGGCCGAGGGCGAATAGCATCGGCGCCGGAGCCATGCCTCATCGCGGCCCGGTGTTCGGGGTATCGGGTTGGAGCGGCAGCGGCAAGACCACCCTGGTCGAGAAGCTGCTCCCGGTGCTCGCGGCGCGGGGCCTGCGCGTCTCGACGCTGAAGCACGCGCATCACACGTTCGAGCTCGATCACCCCGGCAAGGATTCCTGGCGTCATCGCCGTGCCGGCGCGGTCGAGGTCATGGTGTCGTCGACCAGGCGCTGGGCGCTGATCCACGAGCTGCGCCACGAGAGGGAGCCCGATTTCCACGCCCTTTTGGCGCAGATGAGCCCGGTCGATCTGGTCATCGTCGAGGGTTTCAAGCGCGAGCCCTTTGCCAAGCTCGAAGTGCGTCGCAGCGCCGTTGCCGCGCCTCCCCTCGCCCCGGACGACCCCGCCATCGTCGCCATCGCCGCGGACGCGCCCGTCGCCGACGCGACGACCTTGCCATGCTTTGATCTCGACGATGCCGAAGGCATCGCGGACTTCATCGTTCGGCATTGCCGGCTGGAACGGCGTCGTCGCGGCTGGTGACGGCACCCGCGCGGGCGACCGGTCCCTTGCGCGCGCCCGTCATTGCGCCTAGCTCTTAGGTGATGAAGCTGCTCTATTTCGCCCACCTTCGCGCCAAGATCGGCATTGCCGAAGAGCAGCTCGATCCGCCGCCGGGCGTCGGCGACGTCACGGCGCTGATCGAGTGGCTGAAGGCAAGGAACGCGCGGTTCGCGGAGGCGCTCGGCGAGCCCAAAGCGCTGCGCGTCGCGGTCAACCAGACTTACGTGGGCTGGCACCACCCGGTCAAACCCGGTGATGAGGTCGCGATCTTTCCGCCGGTCACGGGGGGATGATGGCGATGCCGCTTCGCCATCGGCGCCCGGCGAAACCCCGGTGGCATCGGGGTGCGACCGCGGCGTCGCGGAAATGGCGCGGGCCAGTGCGCGTGCTGCGACGGGACGGGAGGATGCGGCCGTGATCCGCGTCCAGCGCGAGGATTTCGATGTCGGCGTCGAGCTCGCCGCCCTGACGCGCGGCAGGACCGGGATCGGCGGCGTCGCCTCCTTCATCGGACTGATGCGCGACGTTGCCGGCGGCACGCCCGTCCATGCCATGACCCTCGAGCATTATCCGGGCATGACCGAGCGCGAATTGGAGCGCATCGAGCGCGAGGCACGGCAGCGCTGGCCGCTGCTCGCGAGCCTCATCGTCCATCGCTACGGGCGGCTCGAGCCGGGCGACCCGATTGTCCTGGTGGCGACGGCGTCCGCGCATCGCGCCGCTGCCTTCGAGAGCTGCGCCTTCCTGATGGACTATCTCAAGACCAGGGCGCCGTTCTGGAAAGAGGAGGAGACGCCCGACGGACCGCGCTGGGTCGCCGCCGCCGGCGGCGACGAGGAGGCCGCCTCGCGCTGGCGCAAGGATTGAGCGCCGACGCCGGGGATCTCTTCCCGGCAAGGCGGCCGGGTCGCCACGGGCGGGCGGAACCGCCTCTATCTTATTTTGCGAGGCCCAGCAGCCGCGCGGCATTGTCCTTGAGGATCAGGGGCCTCACTTCGGGCCGGATATCGATCGTCTCGAAATCCTTGAGCCACCGGTCCGGCGTTATGACCGGAAAATCGGAGCCGAACAGCACCTTGTTCTTGATCAGCGTATTGGCGTAGCGAATGAGGGATTGCGAGAAATACTTCGGCGACCAGCCGGAGAGGTCGATATAGACGTTCGGCTTGTGCTGGCACACCGAAAGCGCCTGTTCCTGCCAGGGAAACGAGGGATGGGCCATGATGATCGACATGTCCGGGAACTCCACCGCGACCTCATCGAGATAGATCGGGTTCGAGTATTCGAGCCTGATGCCGCCGCCGCCGCGCATGCCGGAGCCGACCCCGGTCTGCCCGGTGTGGAACAGCGCGATCAGCCGATGTTCGGCGATCACCTCGTACAGCTTGTAGGCCATGCGGTCGTTGGGATAGAACGCCTGGCTCGAGGGATGGAATTTGAATCCCTTGATGCCGTAGTCCTTGATCAGACTGCGCGCCTCGCGCACCCCCAGCATGCCCTTGTGCGGATCGATGCTGGCGAAGGGAATGAGGATGTCGTCGTTTTCCGCGACCAGCCGCGCCACCTCTTCATTGGGATAGCGCCGCTTTCCGGTCGCCGCTTCGCTGTCGACGGTGAAGATCACGGCCGCGATCTTGCGGTCGCGATAATATTGCGCGATCTCGCCGATCGGCTTGGGCTCGTAACTGGTCTTGAAGTATTTCGCCATGTAGGCGCGGCCCTCGGCGCCATCCTCATAGGCGGGGGTGCCGGGCGGGCCATCGGCGTGGGTGTGAACATCGATGGCGACGACGGCGTTGAGATCAATCATTTGCGTAGTTCCTTTCGACGCCGCGGAGATTGCACGTCGCCCGGGCCTCTTGCAAGATCGCGTCGTAGAGGGAGCCATAAGGAGAGGACGCGCATGATCCCCGACCTCAGGACCGATTTCGCTTTCCAGATCCGGGTCGATTTCCGGGAGCGCCTCATTTTTGGCGAGACGCCGCGCGGCGGTCGCGGCTATGTGCCGCCGATCGGCGGCTGGATCGAGGGACCGCGGCTGAAGGGCAAGGTGATAGGCTACAGCGGCGCCGACTGGGCCTGGACGCGTCCCGACGGTGTCCTCGAGCTCAATGCGCATTATATGCTTGAGGCCGATGACGGCACCCCGATCTATATCCAGAACCGCGGCTACCTCTATCGGCATGACGCCAGCGGCAAAATCCTGCCGGGCCCCGGCGGGCCTGACATTCCGCATTATTTTTACGTCACGCCGACCTTCGATGTCGCCAAGGGCAAGCACGACTGGCTGACGCGCACGATCATCGTCGGCCAGGGCGTGCGTCACAGCGATCCGGATCACACCATGTTCACCTATTACACGGTGGGTCCGCGATAAATCCGCCCGCAGACGGGGGGGCACCGGTCTCTCGATCGGAGGGCCTTGCGGTCGCGCCTGGTGCGCCTTTTGCCGCCGCGAGGAGGGCGTGTCCAAGGGAGGCGCCGGCACCGCAGCGGCAGAGGCGACCGGCCCGGCGCGCTTGCGGCCGGCGCGAATCGCCACCCGGCGTTGCCCCCTTGACGCGAATCGCCATGGGAAACCGTCCTTCCGGTAGCGCGCCTGCCCGGCCCGTGCTATTCCCTCGGTTGTACGTTTCCATGCAAATTTGCCGGGTGGACCGGGGCGAGGCGTGTGTGTGCGCTTCTGCCTTGTCTCGGCGTTATGCGATTCTCGCATAACGCGACACTTCGACGGCGCTACACCTCAAGGCTTGGCGGGAACGCTCCTTTCGCCTATTGATAGCGGCGCGCAGTCCGATGTGGCCGACTCGGCCGCGTCACAATCCGCAAAAACGGAGGATCAAGGAATGGTCAGGAAACTTGGTTTGGCGCTAGTGGCGGCCGTCACGCTTTTGGCGAGCGGGGCCGCGTTCAGCCCGTCGGCTCAAGCCCAAGGGGGCGTCGCCGCCGGCATCCTCACCTGCAACGTCAGCAGCGGCTTCGGCTTCATCTTCGGATCGACGCGTGAGCTGAACTGTGTCTTCTCGACCACCGGCGGGCGCTATGTGGGCCATATCAACAGATTCGGGGTGGATATCGGCTTCACCAGGGCCGCCGTGATCGTATGGACGGTGTTCGCACCGACCGCCAGGCTCGCTCCCGGCACCCTCGCCGGAACTTACGCCGGCGTCAGCGCCGGTGCCACCGTCGGCGTCGGCGTCGGCGCCCACGCCCTGATCGGCGGAAGCAACAACACCATCACCCTGCAGCCCCTGAGTATCGAGGGCAATACCGGTCTCAACGTCGCGGCCGGTATCGGCTCGATGACGTTGCGGTTGGCGGGGTAACAGTCGCGCGGGGACCGGTCACCGGCCGGTCCCCGTCTTGCCCAGCAATTCGATTGACGTTCGACGGACGGCGGGTTGCGGCGGCCGCGCCGCAGCGGCTGGCTTAGGGCCGGCCCCGATCATGGGGACAACGCGCTGTTTTTGACGAGGCTCAGAGCTCGACCGCGGGCAGGGCGGGCTTCCCCAGGATCATGTCGGACGCTTTTTCCGCTATCATGATGGTCGGCGCGTTGGTGTTGCCGCTGGGAACGAGGGGCATCACCGAAGCATCGACCACGCGCAGGCCATCGAGTCCGTGCACGCGCAGCTCGGGATCGACGACGGCTTCGCCGTTGACCCCCATGCTGCAGGTGCCGACAGGATGGTGGCACACGTCCGCCACCTTGCGGACATAGGCATCGAGCGCCTCGTCCGTCGTGACGTCGGCGCCGGGCATGATTTCGCTCGCGATCATCTCGGACAGCGGTTCGGTGTTGTAGACCTTGCGCAACATGCGCAGCCCGTCCCGCGTCGCCTCACGATCGACCTGTTCCTTCATGAAGTTGAGCGTGACCTTCGGCGGGTCCTTGGGATTTGCCGACCGCAAGGTCACAAAGCCGCGGCTCTCGGGGCGCAGCAAGCAGGCCGAGCCGCCCATGCCGACCTTTTCGGGCGGGCGGATCCCCGGCATCCAGACCTTGGTGGTGAAGCTGACCGGGGCGAAGAACAGCTGCATGTTGGGCGTGTCGAGCTCGGGTCGCGTGCGGACGAAGGCATTGGCAGTGATCACCTGGTTCCCGAAGGGGCCGCCGCGCGTGATGGCATATCGCAAGCCCTGCACCATGAGCCGATCGAACCGAAGCTGCTGCACGAAGGTGTCGGTCGTGTTGGTCTCGAACTGCATGCCGACGATAGGGTGCTCGGAGAGATTCTTGCCGACGCCCTTGAGCTCGTGCACCGGCCGGATGCCGTGGCGCGCGATCTCGTCGGGATCGCCGATGCCCGACAGCATGAGGAGCTGCGGTGAATTATAGGAGCCGCCTGAGAGGATCACCTCGCGCCGCGCCCAGGCCTTGAAGATGTGGCCGTGATGGGCGTACTCGACGCCGACGGCGCGGCCGTTCTCGACGATGACGCGGTGGCTCAGCGCGTTGATCATGACGAAGAGATTCTTCCGTGCCATGGCCGGATAGAGATAGGCGCGCGCGGCGCTCGAGCGCCGTCCGTTGCCGACGGTGACATCGAGCCGGTTGAAGCCCTCGGGATCGGCGGCAAAATCATGGGTGAGCGGGATGCCGGCATTGACGGCGGCCTGCATCATCGGCTCGTAGCTGTAATGGGTGACGTCGACCGGGGTGACTTGCAGCGGCCCGCCCGCGCCATGCACCTGGTTCTCGCCGCGCCAATTGTTCTCGGAGCGCTTGAAGTAGGGCAGAACCTGGCTATAGCTCCAGCCGTAATTGCCAAGCTGACGCCAGGTATCGTAATCGCGCGGATTGCCGCGGATATAGAGCAACCCGTTGATGGTTGACGAGCCGCCCAGCACCTTGCCGCGCGGCAGCGGCACGTTGCGGCCGTCGAGATAAGGCTCGGGCTCCGTCTTGTACATCCAGTTATAAAGCGGACCCTGCCAGATGGTGCGCCAGGTCAGCGGCATGTGCACGTAAGGATGAAGATCGCGCCCGCCGGCCTCGAGCACCAATACCTTGAGGCTCGGATCGGCGCTGATGCGGTT
>Ga0123356_10007162_pt1 | contig 11163 bp, 12 predicted proteins | sample TergutEmb28metaG_2_FD_92546 | JGI IMG/M metagenome (GOLD analysis project Ga0123356, IMG submission 92546) | Embiratermes neotenicus P3 segment gut microbial communities from Petit-Saut dam, French Guiana - Emb289 P3 | ecosystem: Host-associated > Arthropoda: Insects > Digestive system > Gut ... | reverse complement strand
TCATTGTTAGCCCATTACAACAGAGTCCACTTAATTACAAATTGAACCGCCGTATACGGAAAACCGTACGTACGGTGGTGTGAGAGGGGCTAAGCCCTCTGCGGCTTAACCCCTACTCGATTATCGGTACGAGAAATCGTGCGTACTCTTTTAGAAGTGATTCAGGGAATATACCCTTGCGAGATTTGGTGTCTGCCTTGGTGGTTTTATCCGGTGTTGTTACTGTGGTTTCCATTTAATTTAATCCTTCGAATTCAATCTATATTCAGTTGTTAAGGTGCGCGTAATTGCTTATAGGCTTATCTCCGTATCTTTAGTTTTTTGCTGTATTTGACGTTTGATTTCGTCAGGCAGCGAATCTACAAACTGTTTTAGGTTCTCATAGTCACTGCGCAGTTGGGCTTCATCAAGTTGCCTGCGGACGCTGACTTTCTCACCTGCCTCAGCCTTTTTGGCAAGTACAGCGTTTTCCTGTTTAAGTTCTCCAATAGCCCGTCTGTACTTTTTGAGTTGTGTTTCAAAGTTTTCCATGCCTGGAAAGAACTTCTGTAACAGGGGAACAACTTCATCTCTCTTCTTCCCGGCATTGAGCGGATTGATATTGGCAAGAATTGTTTTGATTTGTTCAGCTTGTCTTGTCAGATGGACCGCCTGTTTGAATACCCTTACAGGTATATGACGTCTACCTGTTACACTGGCAGATTCACCACGTTCAATGTTGTTGAACTGCTTAACCATATGCTCAAAGAAGTCATCTTGCCATCTGGTAAGTTGAGTACGATTACCGATAATCTCTTTGGCGCATAATCTTCCGTCATTGGTTATTGGTGTGAAACATAGATGCATGTGGGGAGTTCTCTCATCCATATGAACTACAGCGGCAAAGATGTTATCCTTTCCGATTTTCTTAGACAGAAAATCCACCGCTATTTGGAAGAAGGATTGAATCTCTTCCTTACTTTTATCCTTGAAGAACTCCGGGCTGGCGGTAATCAGTGTATCTATGAACCTGACGCTGTCTTTGCGTGTTTTACAGCCTGCTACAGCTATACGGCTGTTTGTTTCCTGTAGGTATGACTTTTCTGGTTGGACTACGTGGAAGTTATTCTGGCTTTTTGAAGTGTCTATATCGGGGTTACTGGCATATTTAGCTTTGGTTCTTTCGTGATGGGCTTCCAAAGCCCCGGCACTGCCTTTGTGTTTGGCAAAGCGCATGATGGCGTATTGTGCAATAATTCATCACCTCCTCCTACCTATTAAGATATGTTTACGACATAATTAGGGTGTTTAGATATGAATTGAAATGACATCTTAGGCGTGGGATAATGAAAAGTATCATAACGTGTTATGAGGAAATAGGCAGTTGCTTATCAAAAGAGCTTCATTCAATAGCCCGCTGTGGCAAGTCTTGCAGGATTACCACAGGAAGCAAAACAGCTTCCATGCCCTGAAAACAGTCTGTGTGTTAAGCGGGCCTGCAGGGTGCGGCAAAACAACCTATGCGCTGAACTACTTCAAGGGTAAAGAGTTCTTCTATTTCTCATTTGCCGGCCTTGAAGAAGGATTCGCTGAAAAACTCTTTACGGACACTGTTTGTTCAAAATGCGGCGTAACTGTAACTGGCTGGGTGGAAGCACTTAAGACGCTATCCAATAAGTACAGGTACATTCTGCTGGATGACTTAGCTCCACTGGCGTCTTACAAACGCTTCAAAGAAGCTTTTTATCAAAATATGATTACGGATATTCATACAAGACCGTTTGTAATACTCATTTCTCAACCGACGGATGATGTAAGCGGACTTGCTGATCATTATTCCAGAACAAACCTAAACTATTTCTCAATACCGGAGATAATGAAACTGTATCCCAAACTGTCAAAAGTGGATATTCTGGGGCTTAGTGCTTTGAGCGGCGGCATACCAACTATCTTAAACGAGTATTCTCCAGAGTTAGATTTTGAGGGTAATGTGAGGAAGTGGTTTAAGCCGTCATCTACCTTTGTTACTCTCATACCAGAACTGATGCAGAAACATTTCCGCCGACCTGAGAATTACCACCATATTATCTGTGCCATAGCCAACGGAAACTTCAGGGTAAGTCAAATAAGCAAGTTTACCGGTTTTGCCCACAACAAGTGCGATAACTATCTGGCAAGGCTTATAGACAACGGCTTTGTAACTGCGGATAAAGTAATCACCAAGAGCGGAGTAGAAAAAACTGTCTATCGTGTTTCAAACAGCCACTATCGGTTATGGCATAAATACATCTTCCCAAACAGAAGTGCCATTCAGCTTGGAGACGATGAACTGATAAGCCAAATCGTAGCGAGCATATCAGATACCGAAATCCACCGTTTCCATCTGCGAAAGGCCTTTATGTGGATGAATGCTGTATTCAAGCAGAAATTGTGGATGAGTTTTCGCAATACGAAAGGAGTATCCTACGCACCGAAGACTATCAAAGATGGCAGATTCCAGTATACCTTTGATGCCGTAGTCAGAAACAAACACAAGGCTATCTTTGTTAAGGTATTCAAAAACTCTCTTGAAAACTGTGCAAGAGCAGAACTAGACAGGTTGCTTCGTGCCGTATCGCTGATAAACGAATATGAGGACAGCCATATCTACCTCTTTACCAAGCGGCGTTTTAGTGATTATGCCGTTTCCAAAGCTGCCAAAGACGACGTTCTTAATCTGGTTGAAGTAGACAGGCTGAAGTATTAACTCGCGCCACAACGCCATTCGGGAGATAGATGTAGTTTGCCTCGGATTGTTGTTGAGACTGGCGCGAATACGGCTCGTAGTGTTTCAGGGCGTTACATGTCGCAACCATTGAACCAAATAGTAACGGCATAGCCGCCGCGGAAATAGTAGGTGTTCGTCCAAGATTCATTTGGTGGAGCCGGGGGGATTCGAACCCCCTACCTTTTGACTGCCAGTCAAACGTTCTCCCAAGTGAACTACGGCCCCGCAACAGACAGTGTCTAGTTTAACACTATGCGCGCTACGCTGCAAGCTTGAAGGTGTACTTGCCATGCTTTATACTAATGATAGTCCAATGCGAGGTGGCAAGCGTGACTAAACAGCTTAAGGAACTCATCACGGTGCTACTAGTTGGGGCAGGTGCCCTGTACACCCTATGGGGTGCAACCCGCACCCGGCGAATGTATGGTAGCTACGGAGACATCATCCGTGAACCAAACTGGATGGCTGTCGGTATTGGCTTGGGCATAGTTGCTCTGGCAGTTCTAATCGCAGTTTTGGTTAGGACTAAGAAGGCCTAGTTTTCCAAGTAGTGACACCCGCTCCGTCCTCAAGAATAATTCCCTGCTCTTCAAGGCGGCGGCGTATGCCGTCGGCTAGCGCATATTGCTTATTTTCCCTAAGCTCCTGCCGAATGTCCAGCAATAGCTGAATAAAAGGCTCTGCCCCACCCACGTCCCCTGTCCTTCCACGGAAAGTCAATCCTAACACACCGCCCAATTCCCCAAGCAGGGTGTGGTGCAGAGTGGTATCGCTACCCTCGTCTCGTAACCGGTTCATGTCGCGCACCAGATCAAAGAGTACTGCTGTTGCCTGTGGGGCGTTAAAGTCGTCATCCATAGCCGCAATGAAGCGCTCACGGAAGTTGGAAAGATTGGTATCGGCTACGTTTTGACCGTCACTTGTGGATTGGAATGCTTGTTGTAGCCTTTCTGCGCCCTTCTCGGCCCCCTCTAGGGCCTCAGTTGAAAATGTTAGTGGGCTACGATAATGCGAGGAGAGCACAAAGAGCCGCAGGGTATCGGCAGAGTATTTGGATAGGATCTCTTTGATGCTTACGATATTACCAATGCTCTTGCTCATTTTCTCCTCCCCGAGGCGAAGGAGGCCATTATGCAGCCAATACTTCACAAAAGGCTTTTGGTTTGAATAGCTCTCGGATTGGGCGATCTCATTCTCGTGATGGGGGAAGATTAAATCCTGACCGCCGCCATGGATATCTATTTGGGCCCCTAGATAACGCAATGACATTGCCGAACACTCAATGTGCCATCCTGGCCGGCCAAGACCCCAAGGGCTTTCCCAGGATGGTTCACCCGGTTTGGTTGCCTTCCAGAGCACGAAATCCATAGGGTGTTCTTTTTCTTCCCCCGGCTCAATACGTGCCCCGGCCATCATCTGATCGAGGGTACGATGGGCGAGTTTGCCGTAGTCGGCCAGACCAGTGACGCGGAAGTAGACACTACCGCGTGCGGGGTAAGCAAGACCCTTGTCAACTAGGCCTTGCACCATAGCGATGATCTGCGGCACCTCTTCGGTTGCGCGGGGGTATTCGTGAGGGCGGAGGATGTTCAGGGAGTCCATATCAGCTTTGAAGCTGGCAATATTATTAGTTACTAACTCCCCGGGCGTAATGCCCAACACGGCGGCTTTGTTGATAATTTTGTCATCAATGTCGGTGATATTCTGGACGTGGTGTACTTTGTAGCCGCAGAATTCCAGATATCGGCGAATGACGTCGAAGTTGATATAACTCATTGCGTGGCCGATGTGCGCCTCGCTCTGTGGCGTAATGCCGCAGACATACATCTTAACCTCGCCATCCTTGATGGGAATGAACTCCTCTTTTTTTCCGGAGATGGTGTTCGTGATTTTCATAATTGATAATTATAGGGCAGTTTATTCGATGAGTGCCACTGCCCAGGCGATTAAGCCCTCCTCGTGTCCAACAAAACCCAACCCTTCTTGGGTGGATGCCTTGATATTAATACTATCAAATGGGCAATCAAGGGCCTCGGCAATAGTTGTGCGCATCTTGTCGATATACCCCCTCAGGCGCGGCTGCTCAGCGACAATCGTGGCATCAATATTGCTTACCTGATAGCCTTTTTCCCGAATTAAAATAATTACGCGCTTAAGCAGGATAAGGCTGGAAATACCCTCAAGCTGTGGGTCTCCGGGCGGGAAGTGGGCACCGATGTCGCCAAGTCCGGCTGCCCCCAACAGGGCATCAATAATGGCGTGGATAAGCACGTCGGCATCGCTCCAGCCAATAAGGCGGCTCTTGTAGGGAATTGGTACTCCGCCAAGGATGAGTTGGGTCCCAGGTTCCAACCGATGCACGTCATAACCATGCCCGATACGCATACTAATCCCCCCTCTTGCGCCACAAGATTTCCGCATAAGTTAGATCGGTTGCCGTAGTGATCTTAATATTTTGGGGATCACCCGGATAAATCTTGATCGGGTGTCCCAAGGCCTCTACGAGTGAAGCATCGTCGGTAACCGTCCCAGTGAAATGGGCATAGGCCTCATTGAGGATATCTGCACGGAAGACCTGTGGTGTCTGCGCCGCACGGAGAATTGCACGCGGAGGGGTTCTGGCGATAAAACCATCCCTTTCCTCTTTTATGGTGTCGGTCACAGCAACGGCGGCTATTGCTCCACCGGTAGCCTCTGCGGCCATTAAGCCGGCTTCAATTAGATCAACAGTAACTAGGGGGCGGGCTCCGTCGTGAACAATTAACCACGAGCAACCTGGGAGGCATGCGAGACCGGCACAAACCGAGTCTTGTCGGGTAGCCCCGCCGGGGACAAGGGCGACTACCCGTTGCCAGTGTTCGGCAATGGACAGCAGGCGGCCGTGTTCAAGATTGTGCTCGTTTAACACCAAGGCGATACAATCCACCGAAGGTGCGCTCTCAAATACCGATACCACGCGTGCGAGTACAGGCTTGCCGTCCAGAAGGGCAAACATTTTATCAACGCCCCTCATACGAGTGGAGTTTCCCGCGGCTACGATAACTGCGCCGACCTTTTCGTGGTTAAACATCGCTTTCCCTTAGTTTAACAGGATTGGAAAGAATCAAGAAGGCCGAGAACGTATTTTGACGAACCAAAGGTTACCGAGGGTGTCAGGGTGCGGCCTCAATATCTGGTGCCGATGGGAGTTCTTTGTCGGGCAGGCGTTTTTCGCCTAGTCCTTGCCCAATAGCCTTACGGAGGGTAGTCACCGGAATTAACTCAATGTCTTTCGTCTGGACGTGGCGTGCGCTTGTGGAGGGGACAATGGCGCGTCGGAAGCCCAGCCGCGCCGCCTCGCTAAGACGTCTCTCAAGTTGGGGTACAGCGCGGATCTCCCCGGACAATCCCACCTCCCCCACGGCAACAATCGCCGGGTCAACAGGAACGTCTCGGAAACTTGAGGCAATGGCTAGGGCGATGGAAAGGTCAGCGGCGGGCTCACATATTTTGATGCCACCCGTAACATTGGTGATAATATCCTGATTGCCTAGCCTAAGACCCAAATGGCGGGACAATACGGCGGAAATCAACAGTAATCGATTGAAATCAACACCGCTGGCAGTACGGCGTACTTGTCCAAAGACGCAGGTGTTAGTAAGGGCCTGGATAACTACCAGCAGGGGACGGCTACCTTCTAGGGTTACAGTCACTGCTGAGCCGACCTCTGCATCCCCCCGCTCGGATAGGAATATTTGTGAGGGGTTGTCTACTTCCACAAGCCCAATGCCGCGCATCTCAAAGATGCCCATTTCGCTAACCGAACCAAAGCGGTTTTTCACGGCGCGTAGCAGCCGGTAAGAGCTCAGGGCCTCTCCCTCGAAATACAGAACAGTGTCAACCATGTGCTCAAGGAGACGAGGTCCGGCGATAGCCCCTTCTTTAGTAACGTGCCCAGTGATAAAGACGGGCACTTGATTGGCCTTGGCCCATGTTACGAGGCGTAGGGTGCAATCGCGAACTTGAGAGATAGAACCGGGGGTTGATTCCACATCTGGGGCATAAACCGACTGAATGGAGTCGACCACAGCCATCACAGGATTCAGGTTGTCGAGTTGAGATGTAATGTGGTCAAGGTTGTTCTCGGCGAGGAGAAAGAGCCGTTCTCCACTAAGGCCAAGGCGCTTGGCACGAAGCTTGATTTGGGAAAGGGTCTCTTCGCCGCTGACGTAGACTACGCGCCCACGATCTTTGGCCAGTGCCGCTGATACTTGTAATAGGAGGGTGGATTTTCCGATTCCTGGTTCGCCCCCGATGAGGGTGACCGAGCCGGGCACAAGCCCCCCTCCTAGCGCACGGTTAAACTCGCCAAGGGATAGTATCCAGCGTGCCTCGGCGGTAGGCTCAATGGCAGAAAGTTCCTGTGGAATGGCCTGCGGACCCACTGCTCTTGTTGCAGGTGCGTTGGAGACGGAGTGCTCAACAAGGGTATTCCAGGCATGACAGGCCGGGCAACGTCCTAACCAGCGGGCGCTATCTCGTCCGCATTCCCGACACATGAAGACTATTTTCGATTTGGGCATTTTCTTATTTTTCCTTGTTATGAGAGAGATACAAGGGAAAGGGTTTTGAGTCGCAGGTTATGCGATCCGGGGAATAGGGATTTGCTGTTCATTACTCTCAACCCAAGGCCATTATATCACCAGCGCTGACAGGCAAAGTAAAGGGGCCGCCCTTGTGCGGCCCCTGAGGGTCTCGGCTAGATTTTGTAAACTGGTGTGCACCAGGGGAGATACTGAGGCAAGTTGCCCTTGATGGCCTCAAAATAGAGTTGTTGAAGCTTGGTGGTAACGGGGCCGGGCTGACCATCGCCAAGTAGGCGATGGTCGATCTCTCCCACTGGTGTTAGGTGCGCAGCTGTGCCCGTAAGGAAGCATTCGCTGGCGTTGTAAAGCTCAGCGCGATCAATGACCCGCTCCACAGTCTCAATCCCCAACTCGTTCCGGGCAAGCTGGATAACGGAGTCGCGGGTAATGCCCTTTAAGATACTACACGTGGCAGCTGGGGTGTGCAATTGGCCGTCGATCACCAAAAAAATATTCTCTCCGCTTCCTTCGGAGACATGCCCGTCCGGGGAGAGCATAATAGCCTCATCAAAGCCATTCTCGACAGCCTCGGTTTTGGCTAGGGCGTTATTGATATAGATACCGGTGCCTTTCACCGAGGGCGGGATGACATTATCATCGGGGCGGCGCCAAGACGAGACTCCGCAGCGGCAGGAGTCGGTGTCCAGATAACGCCCCCAAGGGATGGCAATGACCAGAAAATTGCCATCCAGATTGTGCAAACGCACCCCAAGCTGTTCAGTACTCTTGTAGGCCAAGGGGCGGAAATAGATGTCCTCCTTGAAGTCGCAGCGGCGGGCAAGCTCAACTGTAAGCTCACACATCTCATCCACGGTGTGGCCCAGATCTATCTTGAGGAGGCGTGCCCCGTTGGCTAGGCGCTGGTAATGCTCCTCTAAACGGAAAATGAACATTTGGCCCTGCCCGGCATTCCAGTTGCCGCGGATGCCCTCAAAGAGGCCTGTGCCATAATGCAAGGCCTGGGTCATGACCCCGATTTTAGCCTCGCTAAGGGGTACGAATTGTTTGTTAAAGTAACAGTGCGGTGCCATAGTCTCCTCCTTGAGGTTTTGTTTCTCGGGGTGTATGGGAGGGATTATAGCGAGTGATGGCCAGTAGAGGCAAATTTATCCCCCCATGACAATTGCTTCACTTGCAGGCTGGACTACGGCTGTGGTCACAGGGCAGGCTGAGAGACTCTTATTGCCGCCGTGATATAATAGCCACTGAAAATCCATCTTCTGTGCCTAAAATAAGGCTTCAAAGGAAGCGTATGATCAGTCGCTACCAAGAGACATTAAACTATCTCTACAGCTTCGCGAATTACGAAACTCAGCCCGGGGCCCGCGCTGCTGAGTACTTCGATCTCAGGCGGGTAGGGGCGCTGTTAGCACGCCTCGGTAATCCTCACCAGGCGTCGCGGACTATCCATATCGCTGGCACCAAAGGCAAAGGCAGTACAGCGGCGATGGTGGCCTCGGTGCTCACTGCCGCAGGCTTTAAGACGGGGCTTTATACCTCACCCCACCTTATTGATATGCGCGAGCGTATACGCATAGGCGATTGCCTTATCCCCCAGGCTGAGCTAATCAGGCTTACAGATACCCTCCAGGCCGAGGTGACGGCCGTAAACACAGAGGCGTCTTATGGGATGTTAACTACCTTTGAACTCCTTACTGCTTTGGGATTTATGTATTTCGCGGAAAACCGAGCTGACTGGCAGGTGATAGAGGTGGGTTTGGGTGGGAGGTTGGATGCTACGAACATTGTCAACCCCGAGGTCTGTGCAATTAGTGTTATAGGATTAGACCACTCTGATGTACTGGGGGACACCTTGGCGAAGATCGCGGCTGAGAAAGCCGGGATTATCAAGGAGAGAATTCCCGTTGTAAGCGCGGCGCAGCCATTGGAGGCCCGTGAGGTTATTGCATCGATTTGCCTTGCGAAGGGTTGCCGTCTTTTTGAGGTGGGAGACAGCATCACTTATCAGGAAATAGAAACCCTTCCCAATTGCCAACGTAGCGTAGTTAAAGGGCGTTTGGGGAGCTATGAGCTGGAGTTGCCCCTGCTGGGGGCGTTTCAGCAAGCCAATGCCGCCCTTGCGGTGGGGGTACTCGAGGTTCTGATGGAGAGGGGAAATCAAATAAGCCCGGAAGATATCAAAACCGGCCTTCGTCGCGTATCTTGGCCGGGGCGTTTTCAGATAATTCGCCACCACCCACTCATTGTAGTGGACGGGGCCCATAACCCGGCCGCCGCCGAAGAGTTAAAGAAAGCGGTAGAGGTTTATGCAACAGGTAAGAAACCGAAAGTCCTCGTCCTCGGCGTCTCCGCCGACAAGGATTATCAGGGGCTTACCGAGGTGCTCGCACCGCTTTTTGAGGTGGTTATTGCCACCCAGGCTTGTCACCCACGTGCCTTAGGCGAAGAAGCCCTAGCAGATGTATGCCGGAACTATACAGGCGACGTGCGCACTGCGCCTTCGGTATCACATGCCCTGAGGATGGCAGTTGAGGAAGCGGGGGCAGGGGGTTTTATATGCGCCTCCGGTTCGCTCTTTGTGGTGGGCGAAGCGCTCCAGTGGGCCGGCCGCCCGAGTCATTAAGACGACGCGGCACTCTCGAAGTTGGTAATGGCCTCGCTGGGTAACATCCGGGATAGTATTTTCTCCAAAGCCATGGTATGACAGCAGGTACCCCAACTGGCGAAGAAGTTGCAGGTGCAAGACCACTTATTATTTTTTAGCCCTGTTGTGTGACAGTCGTTGTTGCCCCGGAAGCTGACTTCAAAGTCATGGAAGGTGATGCGCTCGGGTTCCTGAGCATACTGCTGGGCCTTTTCGATTTTACCGATAAGACTGGACTGCATTGGCTACCTCCATAATTATTGATACGATTCTGCTTATGAATCAAGTCGATTTCTTGAGAAAATAAAAAAGCACCATCACGCGTATGTGGTGCTTAAACCCTGTTTTACAAAAACGACATTCATAGCCGGACTCCTCCAAACACCCTCATTTTATGCCTTTTTCTTGGCCTATGTCCACTCGGGTCTAGCCATGTGACGGGCCAAGTAATTGTTGTCAGTTAAAATAATCGGGAAAACAGTTGACTTTAGGGCGGGCGAAATCTAATATGGGCTCATGAGAGCCCTATTACAGCGTGTGAGTTCTGCAATAGTAAGTGTTGATGGGGTGGAGGTGGGGCGCGTTGGTCCCGGCCTGTGTGTCCTAGTTGGCATCGCAACTGGGGATCAAGCAGAGGCGGCAGACTACCTAGTAGATAAGATAATAAACTTGCGCATCTTTGCCGACGAGGTTGGTAAATTTGGCCGCTCTCTTCTTGACGTGAAAGGGGAGATGTTGCTGGTCAGCCAATTTACCCTGTTTGCCGATACTCGTCATGGGAGGCGCCCGAGTTTTACCGAGGCTGCCCCACCCACTGAGGCCGCTCGCTTGTTTAATTACTTCGTAGATCGGGCGCGATCCTCAGGTATTGGGGTGGCTACAGGTCGTTTCCAAGAGCATATGGATTTGGAGATTCATAACGATGGCCCAGTGACTATTATTCTGGATAGTCGGGGCCCCCTCTCTTGATCATTTTTGTGACCACCACCTTGGTAATCTAGCTGCTTGAGTATGCCCACTGGCTCACTGAGATATGAGGTGGAACCATCCCCTCATTGAGGGAAAACCCCCTCCCCACCAACTTAGATGACAGATTTGACGGCCTATAAAAAGGAATTTCTTCTCCTTAATCCATAGGCATAAGCAAAGGGGCATTACTGGACTTTACGCATGAGTTGGGTTAACAT
>Ga0123356_10007161_pt1 | contig 11163 bp, 7 predicted proteins | sample TergutEmb28metaG_2_FD_92546 | JGI IMG/M metagenome (GOLD analysis project Ga0123356, IMG submission 92546) | Embiratermes neotenicus P3 segment gut microbial communities from Petit-Saut dam, French Guiana - Emb289 P3 | ecosystem: Host-associated > Arthropoda: Insects > Digestive system > Gut ... | reverse complement strand
TCAAATCATTGCTTCTCTTCCGTCTGAAAGGCAAACCGAAATCATCAGCCGTATATCGAACATGGGAAGCACGTCTCCCGAATATGTTAAAGAAGCTGAACGTATATTGGAACGTAAAATCACATCTATGGGCTTTACTGAAAATATCATTGTAGGCGGTATAGATACGATCGTTGAAATCATCAATTCTCTTGACCGTTCTTCCGAAAAAAATATTCTCGAAAGTCTTGATGTCAATGATAGTGAGCTTGCGGATGAAATCAGAAAACGTTTGTTCGTATTCGAAGATATCGCGAAGCTCAACAATGTTACCGTACAGCGTGTTCTCAGAGAAATCAACAATGCAGACCTTGCGGTCGCTCTCAAAATGGCGGGAGAAGATGTTACGAGAACGATATTTGCGAATATTTCAAAACGTTTGCAAGATATGATCAAAGACGATATGGAAGTCATGGGTCCCGTTCGTGTGCGTGATGTTGAAGAAGCACAACAGAGGATCGTTAATGTTATCCGTAAACTTGAAGATGAGGGTGAAATCATAGTAGCTCGCGGAGAAGGGGATGACTTGATTGTTTAGGATCGACAAAAGGTTTGTAAAAATTTCGGAAATGAAACCTAAGAGGATAAATAAGGTCGATGCCGGAGATAATACAGAGGCCGTCGCAGAGGTTGATGTATCAGATGCGGCGGTCTTAACAAATCCCGCCTCTTCTGCTGAAGCTGTAATAAACGAATATTTGAATGCCGCAAAAACAGAAACGGAAGCCAAGATCGACGCGATTTTAGAGGATGCGCGAGCACAAGCCGATAAAATCATTTCGGATGCAAAAGACGAAGCGGTGGAAATTCATAAAGAAGCACGGCTTGAAGGGTTTGATGAAGGCAAGGCGGAAGGAATTGAAGAAGGAAAACGTTCATATGATTTGAAGCTTGCCGAAAAAATACGTGAAGATGATGATGCTTTAAAAAAAGTTTTGGATGAAATTTATCAAGAACGCGAACGTATATATAGTGAACTGGAAGAAGAAACCGTTAATCTTACTTTAGATATTGTCAGAAAAATTATTAATCCGGCTGAAGAAATACTTGGAGATGTGTTTTTATCACAAATAAAGAATGCTCTCAGGCAAATGACTGCCGAAGAAAAAGTTGTTATTCGAGTCGGTGCTTCCGAATATGAAAGATTTTTCTCATCCGGTGCGGCAACGATCGAACTGGACAGCGGTATCACTGTCAATGCATCTGTTTTAAGAGATGTAGCATTGAACGAAGGTGATTTGATCATCGATACGAATGAAGTGACGATCAACGCAGGGTTGGAATCGCAATTGCAATATGTAAAGATCGCATTTGAGAGAGCAAATCAATATGAACCGGACTAAATAAATTGAAAATTGAAAGTTGAAAATTGAAAGTTAGTGATCAACGGAAAATGAACAATTAACAATTGAAAGTTGATATAGAAATTAAACAATTTTATATTATTCCGGTTTTGAATATATCGTAAAAGAATAGGTTTTTATGGTAGAAATCAGTCTAAAAAAATACGGTGAATCGCTTGCGAAGTTTGATACTTTGGAGCGGGCGGGTCGTGTAACTAAGATCGTGGGGTTGGCTGTTGAGGCGACGGGGCCTTCTGCCAGAATCGGTGATGTTTGTGATGTATATACTCTTGATGGTGAACGATGTGTACGTGCGGAGATAATCGGGTTCAGAGACGGGCAAACTTTATTGATGCCTTTCGGAAGCCTTGAGGGTATAGGACTCGGAAGTTATGTTGTTTACACGGGTAAATCATTAAGAGTTCCGGTCGGAATGGCTCATGTCGGCAGAATCCTTGATGCGTTGGGTAATCCTTTTGATGATCTTTCCTTACCGAAAATCGATGCCTGGTATCCTGCTGATAATGATCCTCCGAATCCTTTAACAAGAGAGCGGATAAAGGAAATAATGCCGCTTGGTGTCAAAGCCATCGACAGTATGCTTACGGTCGGACGCGGGCAGAGATTAGGGATATTTGCCGGATCGGGTGTCGGTAAAAGTACATTGCTCGGAATGATGGCACGTTATGCGGTCGCTGATGTAAATGTTATCGTGTTGGTTGGTGAAAGAGGTCGCGAAGTACGTGATTTTATCGAAAAAGATCTCGGTGAGGAAGGTCTGCGAAAATCTGTTTTGGTTATTGCGACATCCGATCAACCTGCTCTGTTACGTTTAAAATGTGCAATGACCGGTACGGCAGTCGCCGAATATTTCAGAGATCAAGGCAAAAAAGTATTATTATTGATGGATTCTCTTACAAGATTTGCTATGGCACAACGCGAGATCGGCATGGCTGCAGGTGAGCCTCCTGTTTCAAGGGGATTTCCGCCATCTGTGTTTGCGATACTTCCCAGATTGCTTGAACGCTCGGGAATGTCTGATAAAGGATCAATAACCGGGTTGTACACCGTTCTTGTTGAAGGCGATGATATGAATGAACCGATATCCGATACCGTGAGAGGTATTTTGGACGGGCATATCGTTCTTTCGAGAGATATAGCTAACAGCAACCATTATCCGCCGATCGATGTTCTCGGAAGTGTCAGCCGTGTTATGCCGGAAATCGTCAGCAAAGAGCATTTGGATGAATTCGGTGTATTAAAAAATATGATCGCTGTTTATCGTGAAGCGGAGGATTTAATAAATATCGGTGCGTATCGTGAAGGAGCAAATCCGGAAATAGACAGATCTGTGAAGCTTCATAATCCTATCCAGAATTTTTTAAAGCAAGATATGAATGACAGTTTCACGTTTGATGAAACGTTGGAGATGTTGAAGAGTATAGCGGATAGCTGATAATTAGAGATTAGAGATTAGAGATTAGAGATTAGAAGTTAGAAAATAGAAATTAGAAAATAGAAATCAAATAGTTAAAGAAGCAAAATATATAACTATATTCTTATAGAGTAAGCGAGTATGAAAAAATTTAAATTTACATTGCAGGCTTTGTATAATTATAAGATGACTGTTGAGAAGTTGCAAAAGGCTGAGTTGCAAAAGGCTCAGCAGATATTGCGGGATTTGCTTGATGAAGAGATCAGGATTTTGAATGCTTGGGCGGATAATGAGCGGTCGCTTGAGGCTGCGCTGAAGAAGGGTGAAAATGTCGGGGCTGCTCTCAGTGAGCATGATGCGTTTTTTAGATATTTACGTGAAGCTCTTATAGAATTGCGCAAACGGATCGTCAGGGCTGAAGAACTTGTTCGTCAATGTCAGGAAAAATTGATCATTACGATGAAGGAAATCAAAATATATTTAAAACTAAGGTACGAACAATATTTAGCATGGTTGAAAGAGGTTCAAGCTGATGAAGCGAAGACGATGGATGATCTTGTGTCGTTTAAGGTTATCAGCGGTGAAGCAGGGTGAATAAAAAGTTGAAAGCTGAAAGTTAAGGATTAATGATCGAAACGAAAATAAGATTCCGGAACATCGCAAACGAAGCATCGATAAGCTCAGAATGACAAGTTGTTAGGGATTAGGATTTTTGGATTAAGGCAGGTGATTGAGAGTGGCTGAAGAGATTACTGATTTGACTGATGATGGTGAACCTGCAGAAGAGGCAGGGAAGGGTAAGAAGAAGGCGAAAGCACCGAAAGAACCGAAGGCTGCTAAAGAGGGTAAAGATCCGGCTGCAGCGAAGGGTGAAAAAAAGGCTAAGAAAGAAAAAGGCGGCAGTGCCGGCGGTGTCATTATCATAATGATCCTTATTCTTTTGATTTTGCTCGGTGGATTCGGTGCGGTGTTATATCTGGATATGTTTGATGCTCGTATGATAGTTGCGGAGGTTGTTACCGAACCGTTGTTGGATGTCATTATTTGGCTTGATCCGGGGTACTCTACGATCAGACAACGGTTGAGAAATGAAGAAGAAATGCAGGAGCGACGGTTTGCCGAACGAACTGAAAATCTTGATACACGTGAAGAAAACATTTTATTTCACGAAGAACTGCTTGATTCCCGTGAACAACAGGTTCAAAGGCGTGCTCTTGATCTTGACAGACGCGAAGAGCAAATAACTGCTATGTTTGAAAGAACGGTTCCGCTTTTTCGTCGTCCGGATATGACGGAACAAGACCTTGAAGATATGATGCAGATAAGTGCATTTTACACTCAAATGGCACCCGAAGCCGCAGCAGCAAGATTAATCAGACTGTATGACCCGAGAGATGCAGCAGGAATTTTATATTACATGGCAGAACGAAGTGCAGCGGCTATTCTTGCTGAAATGGAGCCGTCATTTGCGGCGGAGTTAACTGAAATATTGCTGTACAGTTGATTAATAAATTGAAAATTGAAAGTTGAAAATTGATAGTTGAACTAATCGGAATTACTTAATTGTTACAGTAGAAATTTAATAGTCCATAATTCGATATATAATCTTGTTTGAAAATCGTCATTGTGTATAAAATCATTAATGGCGATTTTTTGCGTGTCGATTGCGTGCCGGTAGTATTAAAGATTTTTCTCAAATGATACGATATATATAGATATGCTGTAATTGTGGACAGAAATATATTTGTTTGCTTTTGTTTCATTTGTTAACTTTGTGTTATGTTTTGGTCCGCTGCATTGTAAAAAAGCACAAAGCGGAGTATAATATAGCTTAGAAAAATGGACGTTTATGCAGGTTTTATGGCGGTTTGTGAAAGGATTTCTTGTTATGAAAAAAGGTATGAAGTTTTTAAGAAGATTTATGCTGACGTTTTTGGCGGCAATTTGTCTCGCTATGGCGGTGGCTGTTTTTTTACATTTTGGTAGTACGGGTGGGAGAAATGATGCCGATATTGATCAATATCAAAATGATAGAATTGAAATTACAGTTCCTGATGTAATAAATATTGATAACGGAAACACTGTTACAGATTATCGTGAAGATTATCGTTTTTGGCAACGAGCTTCGACGAAGCAAGAAGGAACCGGTTATTGGCAGTATTATCCAATAATTCCTTATGATATTTTACCCGGAGAAACAGTAGTACTTAATGTATCTGCAATTAATTTTAAAGGATGGGAAGTTGATGTAAACCGTTCTCAGGTTGAACTTTTTAATGAAACTTCTGATGATGAAAATGTTTATATATCTTTTATAATGCCTGATGAACGTGTTTCAATAGCTGCATTATATGAAAATGAAATCCCCAATATTAATTATGAAAACCAAAGAGAAGCAGTTATGAGCATGAAGAGTTTGCACGAATATGGTGCAGCTCCTGTAGCAACATCAGACGGAGGATTAAGACCTGAACAAAATGCTACAATAATTTTACCTGCTGCTGTTGTTGGTGTTGCGTATCCAATAAGATTAAGTGATCCGATCGGTGTTCCGGACGGTTGGCTTTTAGACTGGAGATTTGAAATACCGGACACTTTGCCATGGTTAACTTTTGATCAAACACCACAAGCTATAGGCGGAGGTGGTTTGTTTGACGGTATGCCGCAACCCGGTGATGAAACTTTAGAACCTATTCAATTTAGAGTCAGAATATATCAATATAGAGAAGGTCAAAACCCGGCTACAGAAGCTGTTCTTTGGGATGCTTTTTGGTTTGCTATCAGAGTATGGGGACCGGATACTCCGCCAAGTATTGCAAGAACAACATTTCCGGATGGAATGGTTGGAGTTCCGTATCAAATACCGATTGAAATAGCATTTTCTCCGGAAGGAGCAACATGGGATTGGACAATAGTTGATGATAGACCTTTACCGGATGGTTTAGACCTTTACTTTGATAAATATGGTGATAGTTCAAGAGCGGTTATAATTGGTGAACCTGAAGATACAGCAGCAAATCTAAATACTACAGGTTTTAATTTCACAATCAGTATTGAACCAACCAATCGTGACCAGTTTCCTTTATTAACCGCTATATTAACAGTAAATTATAACATTAGGATATGGCAACAACCTGAAATAGTACCTGCTGTTCCGCTTCCCATTGACGGCGGACCGATATTACCTAATTTATTTGATGGTATTGCTAATATTGAAGGCGTTATTAAAGATTACAATGTAACGTTTAATTCAAGTACGCCTAATGTTCCTCCCGGTAGTGATTCAACCACAGTTCCTACAATAGAATGGACATGGAGAGTTTCAAGCGGCAGTTTACCGGATGGTTTAAGACTTCCTGTTTTACCGGGTACACTTCCGGCGACCGGTTCATCAACTACTATCGGAGGATTTCCGACAACAGTAGGTAATTCTACATTTACAATTCGTTTTACAGCAAATCCGAATGTTCTTATAGGATGGGTAGAAAAAACTTATACAATCAAGATAACACAGCCTCCATGGTTTGATACAGATTCCCGATTATTTGATGGGATGGAAGATCGACCGAGCGGCTCAACAAATGAACCGGAAGAAGAACCGGATTGGTATAATGAACCAATTGGAATTGCAGGACTTCCTGTCGGAACAAAATGGACGTGGCGAGTTTCAGCAGGAACTCAACCAAGCGGTTTGACTTTTATACCCTCATTGCCATCGACAGGTATAATACCTGAACCGGCTACGGGTACGCAAACATATCAACATAACTTTGATTTATCCGGAGTACCCGGCCCTACTGCCAGAGGTGAATATAAGTTCACATTGGAACTTGAATGTGTGGATCCGGTTAATCCTAATATAAGAGGAGCAAAAATAGATAAAGAATTTGAAGTAAAAATTTGGCCGCGAACTTATTTGCATATATCAATGCTTGGTACCGGAAACAGAGGTTATGTAAGAAGAGATGACGGCAAAGATCCTGATTGGAATGATTTGAATAAATGGACAGAAGATGATGCTCGTCTCTACGAAGGCAGACGTGCTGTTATGCCGGGTACTCGCGGTATTATAAGCACAAACTCAAGTGGTGGGAATGTACGTTGGGAAATAAGCCATACATATAATGCTGCCGGTGCTAATACATCAACACCTCCTACATATTCTGTCGGTTCACGCAGATTAGCTGATACCGGAGGTATCGGCGGTCCGGATTCTATAATTAACGGTGTACGATCCGGTTATGGTATATATCCACCACCCCCGGAAGCCGGACAACATGGTTATGTTGTAATTAATATGCCTCCCACAGAAACTACCGGTGTTTATGATGGAAATGTATATCTTCGTGCTGAACAAATAGGAACCGGAAGACCGGTAATTACATCATCACCGTTAAGGCAAGGTACAGTAGGAGGTCCTTATCAAGCGTCAATTACAATTTCCAGAGATGATATGGGTAGCGGTCCTAATTACATGAAATGGGAAATCATTCCCGGATACGGTATATTACCTCCCGGATTAAAAATCGATGAAGATGCCGGAGCAAGAACAGAAATAGAAGGAATTCCATTGCTGGCAAATTCATTTAACTTCCGTGTCGGTATAACTCTACCGGGAACTATGAGAATCGAAAGAGATTACAATATAATCATTACTGATTGGGATGGTTTAGGAGATGTCAATAATGACGGTGTTGTTGACCTGCGTGATCTTGTTCTGCTTGTCAGATATCAGGATGATAAAAGTCTGAATATCAATTTACGAAATTCCAGACTAAGCACCAACGGAGAAGGTGACCATGTACCTGCGATGCCTGACATACGATTATTGGCAAGATATTTATCAAGCAATATTGGCAGTATGAACCCTTAAAATAGGGAAATGGAGATAATAAAATGAAAAGGTTTTTAATATTAACGTTAATTATATTGCTGTTGCTGAGTATAATGATACCGGTGCAAAGTTTAGCCAATACAGGTGGGCTTACATTCACAATTGGTACTGTTTCTGCAGCTCGAGGCAGCAGTGTTGCGGTTCCGATCAATGTCAGCAACAACAGTGCAGGATTTGCTGCAGTTGGATTGGTTGTATCATATGAAGCGGATAAATTGGAACTTGTCTCTGTTGTACCGGTTTTTTCGATTGATCTTCCCATACAAAGTTTTGATATCAGTACCGAACGAATTGGTGATCGAATTTTTCAATGGATATTATTTGCAAATGTAGTGGATATGACAAAATCCTTTACTCGAGACGATGTTACTATAGCAAATATTAATTTCAATGTTAAATCAGTTGCCGATGCCGATCTCGGAAACAGTTTTATAGATTTAAGTTGGACTCCTGCACCAAGAGAAGGGAGACCGGTTGCTCTTAATGCATCTTTTATTCAAGGTGCACAAGCTTTTGGCGGAAACTTAAATATTACAGGTACCGGCGGTGGTGGCGGTGGTGACAATTTGCCTCCACCGGGAGCGGGGCAGGCTAGGCTTACTGTTGTTGGTGGTGGGACCGGTGCTACGGCTACTGCTAATGTTAATGTTGGGACTAATGTTACTTTGAATGCGGGAGCGAGAGCCGGGTTTACGTTTGTTAATTGGACTGTTTCGCCGACTACTGTTACCATTACCAATCCGACTAATCCGACGGCGGCGTCGTTTACGATGCCGGCGAGTGCTGTCACGGTTACGGCTAATTGGAGTGAAGGCGGTCCTCCTCCTCCTCCGCCGGGTCAGTTCAGGCTTACTGTTTCGGGTGGCGGAACAGGTGCTACGCAGGATGGGAATTTTGCTCCGGGAGCCAGGATAAATCTTAATGCGGGGACACGAACCGGATTTACTTTTACGGGTTGGACGGTTAATCCGACGACTGTTAATATCACTAACAGAACAAATGCAACAACAGCATTCTTTGACATGCCGTCAAGTGCTGTTACCGTTACGGCGAACTGGTCGCAAGACGGCAGCGGCGGCGGTTCGGGCGGAGGTTCGGGCGGCGGTTCGGGTGGTGGTTCCGGTGGTGGCGGTGAAGGTGGAAACGGCGGTGCCAATACACAGCTTACGGTGCTTTCTCACTTCGGTACCTGGACAGGCAGCGGGACATCATCAGCGAGAGTGGATACCGCTCATACCGGGTTTTTACGTTTACTGTATAATAATAATGTAGTTCCTTCTGCTAATTACACAGTAGCTGCAGGCAGTACGGTAATTACCCTTAATGAAGATTATATAAAAACATTTTCAAACGGTACATATCAATTCCGTGCAGAATTTTCCAACGGATATGCTAATTTAACATTGATCGTAAGTGATGCTTTCGGATCTGTTCCTCAAACGGGGGTTAGGGATATCAGTGATATTGTTACTGTTATGTGGTTATCTTTAATAATGACCGGAGTTTTAAGTATTTGCTTGTTCTTGTATATGAGAGCAAAGCGTGATGAGGATAAAGTCGAGTTTTATCATGTCAAGTAAAAATAAAACACCTTTAAAGGTGTATGATGCTTCTGCTGAAATTTCGAAGAAAGGTTTTTTTGGTTCTCTTCGTAATATTTCCGTAAAAATGGCTTTGGTTATCGGAATATTATTCTTCGGATGTATAGCAATTGCCGCCACTTTGATCGTAGCTGTTCATACGAGCAATTTGAAAGCTTCAAGTGTTGAATACGATCATCTTCGCGGTTTGGCGGGGGATATTGAAGCTGTTGCCGTAGGATACGGTTCGATCGGATTGAGTGCGCTTGATATTGAAATGCTTTCGTTAAATCCGGATTATGTTTGTTGGATACGTATCACCGGTACAAGTATTGATTATCCTGTTGTTCGCGGGAGTGACAATGATACATATATAAAAACATCATTTTACGGTGAGTCGAATATAGCGGGTGCTATATTCATGGATTACCGTAATATCGGTGAGCCTATGCCTCATATAATTATCTACGGGCATAATTTACAACAAGGCGGTATGTTCAGCGACCTAAAGAAATTTACGGATGAAAGTTTTTTGGAAACCAACAATATAATAACTTTGATAATAAACGGAAATGAAGTTCAATTTGAAATATTTTCAGCGAGGCTTTCGGACACGAGTGATCCTGCATATGATTTGAATTTCGGTAATCCGCGATATTTTGCGCGTTTTGCCAACAGGATCAACGCTCCTTTGGCGGCGACACAGATTTTGACATTGTCTACTTGTGCGTCTGAAGGTGATGATGATGCGAGGGTGATCGTACAGGGGTATCGGTTGTTTGATTGAATTTAAGATTCTTCGGCAAGCTCAGAATGACACGATGGGAAAAGATTCTTCGGCGGACTCAGAATGACACGATGGGAAAAGATTCTTCGGCAAGTTTAAAATGACATGTGGTTTGTGAATAAGGTGTAAAGGATTGTTAAAGCAGGGATGTTTATGCCTTGCTTTTTACTATTTTTTCGTAAATATGCTAATCTTTAAACGCATTATAACGATATATAGATATAGGAGGTGAAAGAATGCATGTACCCATGGAGATTCTGTCCTCATTGAAGGCTCGGACGGACTCCGGATCGGGTGTTCGACAAAGATCGGGATCAGGTGTCGAATCCAACGCTTCAAGGTTTGAAAGAATGTTCGAAGAAGAGTTGGCAAAGCATGGTTCACAGATCATAGGCGAAAGAATGAACACCTACGGTGAAGGCAAAGATGAAAAATCTGCAGTTAAAAAAGATGAAGATAACTCAGAAGAAACACTTGCAGCCGGAGTAATGGGGAATCTACTGAACGAGGTCGTTATTATTCTCGAAGGAGACAGCAAATCTGTAACTAACCCCGAAATGCGAATCGGAAATTATCAACAGCCGTTTTCAACCAATACAGTAAACCCGGATATCGAAACTGAAGCAAAAAAATCGGATGTAATACCGTTTACTGTTGAAAAACCTGAAATTGAACCGATCGCAACGGTTAACGCAGAAGCGACTATGACCAAACCGGTAACAGCCAACGTTGAAACAAACGTTGAAAACAGCACAAACGCTACCGGAGAGGTGATGGCACGGATGCCGGAGATAAGGACGCAAGATAGTCAGAATAGTGCGGAACACGGTTCCAAACAATTTGAAGGCAATCTGAGCCCTTTGGAGAATGAAAATGACAAGACTCAAGAAGTCGGACAGAAAGAAAAAACTTTTTCAAACACGGTGGAAGCCGTAAAAGACATACCGGAGGAACCGGTCATAAACGAAACGATAGCACCCCCACTCAGTGAAGGGATCAGACCGGAACAATTCAGAGCGACACAACAAATGGCAGAAGCAGTACAGAACGCTCCCGTAAAACCGGAAAATCTTTTCCAAGAAATG
>Ga0123356_10007160_pt1 | contig 11163 bp, 10 predicted proteins | sample TergutEmb28metaG_2_FD_92546 | JGI IMG/M metagenome (GOLD analysis project Ga0123356, IMG submission 92546) | Embiratermes neotenicus P3 segment gut microbial communities from Petit-Saut dam, French Guiana - Emb289 P3 | ecosystem: Host-associated > Arthropoda: Insects > Digestive system > Gut ... | reverse complement strand
GCCGGTTTTGCTTATTCACACGCCAAAGGCTGGGTGGATTATACGGTCAGATATGAAGATCCAGAGCTGGAAAAAGGACTGTATCTGGAAACGGATAACCCAATTAATGTATATGGAGTGCGTATTACTCTTGCTCCGGTGGGGCCTTCCAGAGATTTAATGTTAGGTGAAATTTACGGTTCTAACAATCCCTGGGCAATTATCGCCCAGGCAGATTTGGACATATGTTTTGGTAAATTAAAACCGCAGCAAGCTACCATTAATGCGATAAAAGCAGATGGGGGTGATATATTAGATGATTATTTTTTGATGTTTTTAAAAGCCAGATTATTATTGGGATTAGCATATGATATTCCATTTACTCTAAAACGGGGTATTAACTTTGGTTTAGGTGTAGATTGGAACTATTACGGTTTTTTAGATTTTGTTTCTGGTGATGGAAAAGCGGAAATAACACGTATCCCCCAATTACAGGGCATAGGAATTTTCGCGCGCATAAAAATCAGGTTGTAAATATAGGGAGAATTAGATGAAGTTATTTGCTCTGCCCGTACTCTTTGTCTTTATTCTGGTTTTGGCAAATTGCGCTTCTACCCGGCCTGCGGCAAGAGGCATTTCGGAATTTGACGGGTATGTGGACAATCCGCTTAACCGGGATAATTTTGTTGGTATATGGCAAACCACCGGAGATACACAGAACTATCGGCTGTATGAATTCAGAATAGATGGAACGGGTTCTTTAAATCAGTATCGCAACGACCAGCTTGAACGGATAATGCCCTTTAGGTATAAAACATCGGATTCGTGGCTCATTTTCTTTTTTACTAATACCAATTTTACAAACAGGGCGGATTATACCTTTTCTGGCAGCGATTCACTGTTTTTGCAAAATTGGATGATATCTACCACTGGTGACAGAAATATTATTAGAATCGGAGATGTACCCGATGATGATATAGAAGCGATAGCAGAGGTGAAACCGGCAAAAGCAACAAACAAAAAGAAGAAAAAAGCAGTTCAAATAGAACCCATGGCGGGAATAACATTTTTTCCCTTGTATGCAATGGGGGTTAACTTAGATATGGGTGATACCCCCATCAGTAATAAAGAAGAAGAATATGATAATTACTATGTTCAAGCTGATTTTAATTTTATTCATTATTATCAGTTGAGCCTTAAACTTTTTGATAGGGTTGGAATGGCCCTTAACCTGGACATTGATGATGCAGATTTCAAAAAATTGTCCCAATTGGCAGGCGCTATTGACGCTTACCGTTTTGGTCTTAGGTATGATTATCATCATGTTAAAGGAGAAGCAGTTTGGCACGGTGAACCCCTTGGGTATAGACAAATTATTCCGCCCAGTTATGATTACGAGATGCACTCCAGAATGATAACATTGTTTTATCGGCATACATGGGACGATGGTATTCACATTGATATGGGGGTTTGGCGTCTATATGTTGATGGACAAAAGAGACCTTCCTATAAAGAATTAAAAATTGCCGCCGACTACACTGGTAAATTTGAACCACCTACAGGCAGGGAGGATGGCACTGCTACTGGTATTTATGGTAATCTAAATTTTCATTCTTCAAAAGAGACCAGTTACGTTTGGGCAAACTTGATGTTATCATTAGGAATTGGGGGGGGGGCTGCGGATGGGTTTTCGATTAATGGCTTGGCTAATTTAGGTTTTGCGTTAAAGATATATAAATTTTACTTGCATCTGGGAGGCGAGTTTAGAATGCACCAGGAAATGGTTGGCTTGGGACCTTTAATTGGAATAAGCGCAAGATTTTAGTTGTAAATATAAACATGGCAGGAAAAACCGCCAAAGGAGAATTAGATGAAGTTATGTGCTCCAACCGTGCTTTTTGTCTGTGTGCTGGTTTTGGCAAATTGCGCTTCTACCCGGCCTGCGGCAAGAGGTAATCCGGAATTCGACGGGTTTGCGGACAGACCAGTTCACCGGAATAATTTTGCAGGTATATGGCAAACGACCGGTGATGCGCAAAACTATCAAACATATGAATTCAGAAGGGATGGAACCGGATCAATTAGCTGGTATAATAGCAGCCAGCTTGAACGGGTGGTGCATCTTAGGTATAAAACGTCTGATTCAAATATTATTTTATTATTTATAGACTTCAATTCTACAAACACTGCGGAATATACCTTTTCCGGCAGTAATGCTTTAGCGTTACAAAATTGGCTGAAATCGCCCTCTGTTGATTTTAATTTTATTAGAATCGGAGATGTACCCGATGATGATTATGAAATCGTAATCGCCTCCGAAACAGATTTGGAAGCGGTAGCAGCAGCGGCACATACAACAGCAGTTGAAAAAACAACAGTAGCAGCGGCAAAATCATCTAAGGCCCCTGCGAACCGTTTTAACATATCGGGCGCTTTTTCATGGTATCCGCCTGATTTTTTTGATAATTGGAAGCCTCATTGGTATGATAGAGTTGGCGGCGAAGAGGAGTTCCCTGCCTCTTATTATATGGACCACAGTTATAACATAAGATTGCAGATGGGTTTGAAGCTGTTTAAAGATCTGGGCGCTTTTATTGATTTTGGCCTGGATGAGAATGTGGCAAAAGGTATTAATCTTGCGGCTAAGTTAAACGCAAAATGGTTCTCGCTCCAGTTGGATTATCTGCTGCTTTCAAGTGAGATTAAGTTTTGGGAAGATACCGAATATTTAAGCAATGAAGAAAGGGAAAGCCGGCCGCCTGATATTATAAAAAAATATAAAGATCAATGGATGACTGTCGCTCTTATGTATACTGGTTTGCCGGAAGGCTTTTATTTAGGGGCGATATATACCAGAGCAAACTTCCCGCAGTTTATCAGAACTGATGTGGTCTATTTTCTGGATGAATGCCCCATATGGGCTGCCGGAGTAAGGCTTGGCGTTGGATGGGATCATAACAGCGATGAAGAGAGGGATGCAGCTTTGTCTGTTTTTCGCACTTTCAATGACTGGATGAATGCTACGCTTTTAATGGCTGATATTGGCTTCGGAAAAGCCAACCCGGATGATGCTAAAGTCGCTATCGCAAAAGCAAACGCAATTAATGGTTTTGATGACAATTTCAATGTGTATTATGTAAGGATATACGCATCTATGGGTGCGTATAAAAGAACACCGTTCGGCAAAAATAAAAGCTGGCTTTTTGGTTTTGGTTTAGAAGCAAACCTGCAAGCTATGGGTATTTTAAGTAATGATATTAAAGCCATGGGTTTTGGATATAATATAGGACCTTATATCCTTGGCGGATTGAGATTTTAAGGAGGAAAAACGTATGAGTAATGGCGCACTTTCAATGGATGAAATTATGGATTTGTTAAATGGCGTAGATGCCGCCGCAAAAGGAGAACCGCAAAAACCCAGTGATTCCGGCGTAGCAGGAAGCAATGATTCCGGCGGCACATCGGTTCTTTCGCAGGATGAAATTGGCATATTGTTAAATGCGGTAAATGCCTCTGAAAAAAATGAAATTAAGGATTATGATGAAAACATCCGGCCAATGTTGTTTTCCAAAAAACATATCCGCGAAATTATGATAATACATGAAAAATTCGCGCTTATGGCCATGAAAAGCCTTTCGGATCAGCTTCGCAGCCAGGTTACATTGTCTGTCGCTTCGGTGGATCAGCTGTACATGGGAGAATTCAACCGTTGCATTCCGGTTCCTGGTGTACTGGCGCTTGTCAGCCTTGAACCGTTCAAAGGTTATGCGGTAATAGAGATTGACCCGTCACTCACCTCCGCTATTATTAACAAAATCGGCGGCGGCAACAAAAAACGGCATGAACAATGGTATGCATTAACCGCAATACAGAAAAAAATCATAGAAGGCATATTTGATTGCATACTGGAAAATCTGCGGAATGCCTGGTCTGAAATAATAGCGCTGTCACCGCGCCTGATAAAGATAGAACCCGATCCCCAATTCATCAGAAATATTCCCCCTTCGGAATGGGTGGCTCTGGTAACAGTCGAAGCAAAGGTGTGGAATGTGGAAAGCATGATTAATATTTGTATTCCCTATCCGGTTATTGAACCGGTTTTGGAAAAATAAATGACGGCGGGAGAGACCGCAAGGAGAATTTCTATGAGTAACAAAGAACAAAGCGGCATTATGGGATTGCTGTTTCCCAGCACGTTAATTGAAAAAATTTACCGGGACATGGTAATCGGCAACGCGCTCTTTATTATAGGGGCTTCGCTTTTGGTGTATTGGGATTGGTTAAGTTCCATAGAATTTGGCCCATTGTATACTATTCTGGGCTGTGTAATTATATCCGCGCCAATGCAGTTAAAGATATGGTTACTTGGAGGCAGCCCGCTCAAATTTTGGGCAGATTACGAAGTAGTTACTACCTACAGCGATGGCAGTAAAACATCGGATGGCGGACTCCAATCCAATATGTTCAAAATAGGGTATGCCGTTGTCATGATCTTTGTCGGGGTCGCTATACAGGCAATTAAACTTGTTTTTCTTCCCATCAGATATATCGCCTGTTATACAAAAGAAGATCCTAAACCTTCTTTTATAAAAAGCGGTTTTCCGGTTATGCTGGCATCTTTAGCGCTGCTTATTATTTTTCCTCCCAATGTTTCGCCTTATGCTGCCAGAGTTGCAAATGATAAATATTATGAAAAAAACTATAACGCAAAACTCAAAAAACCGTCACCGCTTCCAGTCAAAGAAATACGGGCAACGCTTGAAGAACAGCAAAAAAAATACCTGGCAAGTCATTTTGATTATTATGTGGAATTCGGCAATGTCAGCCATAATGGCACAGATAACATCACCATAATTGACATAACAAAAAAGAAGCAGCCTAAAAAATACCCGGCAGGCACATATCATTTTATAAACGGCAATTTTGATCGTTTTGAAGATACATACAAGACAGGAAGCAAACCAAACGCCGCACAGATTGAGGCGGTAAAGGCTTTCACGCCGCATGGTCTGTTCGGTCTTTTTCTTGGCGCAAATGACGGTGATTTATGGTCTCGCAATATTACCGGCTATCCGTCAGGGCATAGTGAAGTACTGCTGAAAAACCTTAGCTGGAAAAATGCGATAATGCTGAATTATTATGATAATTTTGCCGGCAAATGGATACGTTTTGAAGATAATAATGTTCCCAATACTTTTACATGGAAAGGCGGCGTGCGCGGCGGAAGTTATGATATGAAACCCAGAACAGTTTCCAGCGCGTCAGAATTTCCGTTTCTGGCAAGTGTCACAGAAGAGTTTAAGCTGTTTTCCCATCGGGGGTATGATACGGGGAATTATATGCAGCCGGGTACAGAAATGACTGTTTTAGGCGAGGGCAGCGGCTACTTCCGTGTAGAATTACATAATGTGGTGTATCGTGTGTATGCTCAGGATAAACTTAAAAACATCGGCCCGGCTCCAAAAGGCAAACCCGCCGAATTTGCACGCGAAACACCGTTCGACGCAGTAGTAGCAGAAGACATTGCATATTCCATAGCAGGCGGCATGGGGTATATATCCGCAGGGACAATAGTTACCGTAAACAACGCATCAGCGGAAACCGCCCGCGTTATTAACAATTGGGACACTGTCGAAATTTTCTGGAAATACCTTAAGCCGGAAGGTTATGTAATTGACACCACAAGCATCGAATCCACAGACGATGTGGAAGACAATGTGGACGAGGAAGAGGAAGACGACGACGAGGAAGAAGAATTTTAAGGCTATTGGAAATATACCAGCGGGCAACAGCGCTTGTTGCCCGCTTGCAATTGTATCCATATCGTGATACAGTATATGTATAGGGGGAATGGATATGCCTAATACACAGGTACGGCCGGTAAGAGATCTTCGTAATAAATATGCGGAAATAGAAATGTTTTTGGAAAACCATAATCCGGTAATAATTACCAAAAACGGACGGGGAGCAGCGGTTCTCATAAATATAGATGATTATGCTGAGATAGAAGAATATTTGCATATAAAATATGTCAATGAAAAACTTAAAGAAGCCGAGTTGGAAGCGGCAAAACCGGACGCAAAATGGATAGACTCAAAAAAAGTAATAAAAAAATTACGGGAAAAATATTGTGGCTTATGATATAAAAATTCTTGGTATTGCGGAAAATGATATTGATGCGATTTGCGAATATCTATCCCAATTTTATCCCGGTACACCTGGTAAATTTTTAGATGCTCTTGATGAAAATTTTGAAAATGTAAGTTTTAATCCATATATGCATCCCATATATGAATATAACAAGGACTACCGGAGAATAGTCACAAATGATTATCTTGTCTTTTATAAAATAGACGAAGAGAATAACTTGGTTAGGGTTTATCGTATTCTGCATGGGAAACAAAACATCGGTACCATTTTGGAAAAATTACATGAGCAGAATAGATGAAATCGATAGAAACCATACCAAAGAAGAAATGTATGAAATGGGTATGGAGTTTCGTTACGGCGGATGCACAGTCGTACAAATGCCGGAAACTGCAATAAAATATTTTAAAAAAGCGGCTGAACGGGGGCATATCCAGGCGCAGTATGAATTAATTGAATGGTATAATGCTGCTGCTTTACAAAAAGAGTGACAGTCACCTTTTATAAGGAGAATTTATGACAGACTTTAACGAATTAAAAGACAAATTCAAGGAAAGTACCATCAAAGACCTTGATTTAACACAATTTGACTTTACGGAAAATAATGTTAATTTTTCCGGCAAATATCTGGAAGGCGTAGATTTTTCAGATAACAAAACCTTAAAAAATGTTTTATTTCAAAAGGCTACATTGGTTGACTGCAAATTTGAAAGAACGTATCTTGACGCTTGCGATTTTACGCAGGCGGTAATAAAAGGCACCGGAGATGCAAAATACGCTTCTTTTAAAGACGCAAAGATATACAAGACAAAGTTCAGAGACGCCACCATAGAGACTTGTGACTTTAGATACGCGGACATTATAGACAGCACGCTGCAGGGCGCGTATTTAAAGTTTACCGATTTTTATCGGACAGCCTTTAAGGGAATAACGGTATTTCAGGACGCTAAAATAGAATCATCAAGTCTTAATTATATTTCTTTTGAAACATTTTGTATTACCTGTGATAATCTTAAAAAAAATAAATCCGGCGCCGCTCTGGTACAGGAAAACCAGGAAGTTTATGAAGAATTTTTGTCAAAGTGGATCAGGCTGGACAATGTTAAGAATGAAATGTCCATTATAGAAGGCGGTCTTGGTTCCAAGTTCAGGGAAGCGGAAAGAATATACCGTCAATTCAGCGCATTGTGGGAAGGAAGGGGTCATAACAAAGACGCAGAATGGGCATATGTTCAGGGTAAACGAATGGAGCGTAAACGCCTGTGGCATGAAAGCAAAACAAATAAATTTGCAAATAAGCTAAAAGGCTTTTTTAATTTATTGATGGACGTCCTTTTAGGGTACGGCGTCAGTTTAACAAGGGTATTTACCACCTACCTGATGATAATTGTATTGTTTAGTTTGGTTTACAAAGCTCTATCCGGTAATGACCTTGGCAGCTGCTTTGCATTAAGTGTCGCCTATACCATAGGCGTAAGAAGCGCGTCTATTCCGGTGATAGAAACCCTGTCAATTTTCCAAACAGGTATAGGAATGTTATTAACCGGTTTCATGGGATTTGTAGTTGCCAATAAGGTAAGGAAATCGTAGCGGGGGAACAAGGAAAACAATTGGAGCAGAAAATTAATATAATTGACGAAATTATCAACATCCTAAACGAAGATGACGGCGCGATGATTCCCCGTCCCGCAAGCGAAGAAGACATCGCCCAATGCCAGCAAGACCTGATAGAGCTGGGACTGGAACCGCTGCCGGAAGGTTATATCGGTTTTTTGAAAAGGAACAATGGTCTCGCGTGGAACGGCATAGAGTTTTACAGCACCGATCAGGTAACTTATGCGGATAATCCTGACGGCTACAAACTGATGGATTTGGTAACGATGAACGACGAATTTAACGAACGCTACGAATTGGACGAAAAAGTGTTACTGGGACGCGCAGATGAAGATTATTACACATACAACATCGCTGCCAAAAAATACGAAATTTTGGAGATTGAAAGCCGTGAACTATGGGAAGAATTTGATACTTTCGAAGATTTCTTCTTCTTTACCGTGGGCGGAAGGCTGGGATTAAACAATGACAGCGAATTGCAGTACGAGTTTGATGAAGGCAAATATGACGGCGAAGTGTGAAGAAAAATTTGATAGGATGGTTTTTATGAAAAAAACATTATTCGCTATTTTAACGGTAGGCTTAACCGCAATTGTTACCGTTGTTTTATTGACCGCTTGCGCAGGCAGCCCGAAAAGCAAAGGCGCTCAATCGGAAATTATCATTACCGTCATCGATGATGACTATGACTTTTTAATCACAATAAAAAACGAAGATGGAGAAATCATTTTTCCGCGCGGTGGCGGCAATGACTATGAGATTAAGCAATCAAATAAGAAGAAAACAGTTTCAGTGCCTGTTCCCAATGGAAAATATACTGTCAGTTTTTCCTCCAGGTACCACCGGCCTGCTTATACAAAAAAGTTAGGTACTATGGTTTATCGTTATCCCGCGGAAGTCGATAGTGATTTTAAGGTTAGGCCTGAAATACCATTAAGTCTTAATAACAACCTGGGCAGAGTAACACTCAACGGAAATGGAAACAATAGCATTGTAATGGGATCTATGGAATCCAGGGGCGGTTTTTCGGAAATTGTCATTACGATAAGCGGCTTCGAAAATACAAATGATCCTATTCAAGCAAGAACTGCAAATATGGTAAGTGTATGGATACAAGATGAAGCGAATAAAACAATATATCCAAATAAAAAACAAAGCAAAGACGGTTATGTGTATTTTACGTTAACTTCAACCAGAACAACAATTACCAGAACTATCCCGGTTCCCAATGGAAATTATACTGTTTATAGCTCCAAAGGTTATATTCATAACTCTGCAAAAGTTTATCTCGAAAATAGCCGTGCAGATATAAAAATCATAGCAAACCCAGTTAATAGACAAGCGCGTCTTTCCATAGTAGCTACTACACCCCTGGATATAATAGCAAGGATAGATGCCGCCGTGCCCAAAGTGTTTAGCGACATTGATGCAACATTATCTGCAAACTTAAAACCAAACGCTACAATCGCAGTCTTTCCAATAACCGCAACCTACACCGAATATGCGGAAATCGCTTTAGAAAACCTTACAACTTTATTCGTAAATTCAAATAAATACACTGTAGTAGAAAAACGGCGCGTTGAAGAACTGCTTGCCGAATATGACTTCCAGTTATCCGGTCTGGTGGGTGAAAAAACACTTGGTGAACTCTTGGGAGCGGATGCGGTAATTTTTAGTAACCTTTCCGACGATGGACAAATAAGCTCATTTGCGGTTGATACTTCAAGACGTACAACGCTGGCAAAATCAGAACCGGAATGGGAAGTTAAGAGAACGGCTATTTTCCCGGATTTGGCAGTTTTACCAATTACCGGCGGAACTAACAATGAAGCGGCGACCATTACTTCATTCCTGACAAACAACTATATGTTTCAAAAAAGATTTGATGTATCTGACAAAAGCGGTGATGAAGCGGTTTCGCAATATGCCGGACTTTTTTCTTCCCTTACATTCAGAGAGAGATTACAGCTAAATACCATCAGTACTCTTGTTTTTTCTGGTACTGTACAGCAAGTCGGAAGAAAGAACATGTTTGTATTGAATGCAAATTCTAGACGTGGAGGGATGCAATTGCGGTCTTTTGAATATACCGACTCTCTGGAATTATGGGTGAAATTACAACATGCAGTTGGAAGTATTCTTTCCAGACAACAAGAGATTGTTACCAGACCGGGAGGAAGGAGTTATGAAAGAGACAGATCCGCTTTTATTTACTCGCAATTCGGGACAGGGGTAAACAGCGGCGAAGCTGAAATGCTTACGCAGCTTTTAATTACCGACACGCTCACTCTTCCTGTACAGGGGTATACAATGGTGCAAATGACCGATGAAACCCGGAGTACTGAACAAAGACAGCGCAATACAGGAGATTTTTATTTCAATTTTAACTGGAGCAGGAGAGGCAACAGAAACCGTCTGGACATAACAGTACCGCATGTAAGAAGCGACCCGCGGTATTCATTGGAATACGGCTCACCGCAGGAATTCATGCGCAAAATGCGCGGGCTTTCGGTTTTCATTTTTGAAACAGTGGCGATCAATTACCAAATATCAGGATTTGAAGGTTACGATCTTGTTACTGTCACTGAACCAGCCCGAATTCCTGCGAATTTTACCAAGCTTACCCGTGTGGTAACTCAGCAGGGAGTGCCATCGGGCGGTTTTTACATTAGCAAAACACCGGTAACTCAGCGTGAATATGAAACCATAATGAGACAAAACCCCAGTCTTGTCAGAAACCCTACACAACCTGTGAACAATGTCAGCATAATAGATGTTATGCTATTCTGTAATAAAATGAGCATTAGAGACGGACTTGAACCTGCCTACATTATCGAAAGAAACATTAACCAGAAGTCATCGTCAGATTTAACAGCGAGAGAAAGAGAATTAATAAGAGACACAAGTATTAGTCATGTATCTCTTGACCCCTTCGCTTCGGGTTACCGTCTTGCCACTACCGATGAATGGATGTATGCCCGCGATAAAATAGAAGAAATGGGCGTTCTGGCGGAATATGTCTTTGACGGCAGTCTTATTCACGTTCCCAGAGAAGGTTTGAGGGCAGCACATTTGTCGCAGCATGGTGAAGATGGTGGTTACTCGCGTTTTTCAGCTCATGAAGGGAGTAGTGAGTTCACTGTAGGTAATGTAAGAAGATCATACTTCGAAGAATTAGGCGCAATTCCGGGTACGGTTAACCGCAGAGTAAGGGTAGCTCCCGTCATCCGCCTTGTCCGCCCCATATTTGACTATTGGAAATATACCAGCGGGCAGTAAGGAGTAAAGTATGAAAACTGTATTAATTGCCGGTGACAGCCGTATCGTAAGTGATAAAGAAAACTCATTCCTCGTAGATGTTGATACATCAACTAATTTCGCAGGTTTACCGGGAGGATTAGAAGTCCTGAAGGCAGATCATAG
>Ga0123356_10007159_pt1 | contig 11166 bp, 12 predicted proteins | sample TergutEmb28metaG_2_FD_92546 | JGI IMG/M metagenome (GOLD analysis project Ga0123356, IMG submission 92546) | Embiratermes neotenicus P3 segment gut microbial communities from Petit-Saut dam, French Guiana - Emb289 P3 | ecosystem: Host-associated > Arthropoda: Insects > Digestive system > Gut ... | reverse complement strand
ATCCTGTCAAAATCACAATCATCATTAACAGGCTTAAAACTAAGTAACTCGGTCATCGCAATCCTCCATAAAGTCACTTAAGTATACCATAGTATTGCAGAGAATTAAAGACTAAGATATACTGATAAAATAAACATGTAAGCGGCTTGGAGGTAGAATTGAATAACTATATTATTGGAATAGACGTCGGCGGTACTAAGGTTGCATATGGATTGTTTAACTCAAACGGAGCGATTGTTGACAGGGTTTCACATCCTACCGATGCCGGTGCCGACGGACCTGCATTTTCCGATACGATAATAAATAATGTGAATGGACTGTTGGAAAAAAACGGTTTGGATTTCGAAACGCTGAAAGGAATTGGTGTCGGAATGCCGTCTTTTATACAACAGGACACGGGATATGTATTTATGACGTCAGCAATGCCGCGAATCAAGGATTTTGCAATGCTTGATTATCTGCAGACGCGACTTCCGACCCGTATAGTTCTCGATAACGACGCCAATGCTGCGGCAATGGCAGAGTACCGCCATGGGGCAGGGCGCGAGACACGCCATATGGTGTATATCGTGGTTGGAACCGGGCATGGCAGCGGTATAATCATTGACGGCAAAGTTTTTTCCGGATCCTACGGAGCGGCTGGGGAATGCGGTCACGCAATAGCGACGCCCGATGAAGGACAAATGTGCGGCTGCGAAAACAAAGGCTGCTATATGTCATATGTTGCGGGGAAGCACTTGCCCGGGCGGGTAAAACTGGGTTTGGAAAGCGGTTTTACCAGTGTACTCGACCCGGAAACGGTTGACGGCAGAAAACTCCATGAAGCATATAAAAACAATGATGAACTCGCAAACAAAATAATTAAAGACATGGCCCATTATTTGGCGCTTAGTGTCTTTAACGTTTACCAAACCCTTAACATCGACACTTTCGTTTTCGGAGGCGGCCTGACTGCACTCGGCGACGCTTTATTCATACCAATGCGAAAAGAATTCGACCGGTTGTACCACATCCCGTTCCCCGTACATTTCAAAATGGCAGAGTTAAAAGAAGACATAGGAATAATCGGTGCCGCCGAATTTTTGGTTTAATGATTCTATATTTTTCTTATTGTTGCATATTAATTGTTCGCATACTATAATTAAACGATACGAGGAGCAATGAATGTATTGGTTTAAAACCCGCAAAAAACTGTGGATAACTATCATATCTGTAACGACACTCCTTTTGATCGGTATAACAATTTACTTTTTATTTTTTCGTAATGCCGGAGCATTATTATCATTAGGCAGAGCACTGGACAATCTTTATACCGAAACAACCGAAAGGGTTGAAAGTACACCGGTAAAAGCTGCAGTAATGCTGCCCGGAGTGCTTGAAGATGGAACGGTTACCGCAGATTTTTCATATTCAAACAATGTGCCGGGTTCATGGATCTCATCCGGCTTGAGCGGCAGAATAGAGCTTGCTTCCAACACAAAAACACGTGATTATACTCTTGGAGCGCAGTTGCATGTGTTTAACGGAAGTTATGACCTGGATGCTCATATAAACAAGGAAAGGATGGCACTTCGCCTGCATTTATTGGGTGAAACTTATTACGGAATAAAATATGATACATTCAGAGATGATGTTCGTGTTTTTGGCAGACTGTTAAGACTGAGCGACCAAGACATGGACCGGTATGCGGACATTGTTGATAAAATCAACGAAATAATGAATGCAAAAGAACCGGAAGAAGACGCATTTGGCGCATACTCGAATGTTATTGTCGATTTTGCAAAAAATCTTGATATAAAAAGCAGCAGAAGAGATAAACATCTTAACGATAAACGCGTTAACCATTGTATCGAAATAAAAATATCAAAGGATTCTCTGTTAACACTATTTAATGAATTATATGACACCTTGGAAAATGACATAATAATGCAAGAACGTTTAAGTATGTACGGTAACTACATGCTTCCGTTTTTAGCAAACGATGAATATGATGACTATGAATTTTCCATAAATGATATCAAAAAGCAAATAGATAACTTTGAAGAAAATTATTTCGGGAATGTCACGTTTATATTCCATGTTGACAAAGCAGATAGATTATTACGTGTAATAATAAATACCGATTTTGAATATATCGGAGAAAAAACGGAAATTAGCACAACGCTGGATTTTGGCAACTCGATAACAGATGATTGGAAGTTTGTTATTATTAATTCCGAAAATAATGAAACCGATATGCTATTTATACAGTGGTCTTATTCAAAGTCAACCGACACTTACGATAATTCAATATCAATAATCACAGAAAATAAGGATAAATACTCGATTTCATCGCAGTGGGATATACGAAGCGGAAGGTATAAATTAACCTACGAAAATAGTTTGGTAAGTAATGAGCTGACGGGTGATTTTACATTTGATGAAACAAGCTTCCGGTTTTCTCTTGATAATGTTTTTCCGGATAGCAGCGTAAACAAACTCTCCTTTGACCTGCTTGCGGAGCCGGGGGCGCAAATAGAAAAAATCGAGTTCGTCAACATAGATAAATGGGGGCGGGCGCTGATAAGTTCGGTTATCAGGTTATTGTTCGGAGTAATATTCTAACGGTCTGAAGGGACAGGCAAAAATGAAACGGTCGAAACTTCGCGCCAGGTTTATAGTGATTTTTGTGGTTGTGATGCTGATTCCGGCAGTGATCATAACTGTTATTACCCGTAATCAAATCGAATCACTTGGTATTGGACTTAGCGATATTGCCATTACCGATGCGACGACCGCTCTTAATAATGATGCACGCGAAAACCTTGAAAGAATGACCACCGGTACAGCATCAAGAGTTGCGGATTTTTTATATCAGCGCGACCAGGATCTACTTCTGCTGGCTAAACTTATGCCTTCCGACGAAGCGTATATGGTATTTTCCGAAAGCAGAAACAGTAATCTGATGACGATGGGAGAATGGAAACTGTCGGAAGACGGTATGTCCTGGGTCGAAGTCGACCCGTTTATACCCGACGGTTCATTCATGGCATCATCAAATAATGAAAATAACGATGAGCTTCCCGACAGCGGTTTAAATTACAGACCGCCGGAATTATTTAATTACTATCACGAATTACTTCCTTTATATGATGAAATAACATTCATCGATTTGGACGGTCAGGAATTATTTAAATACGTCAGCATCGGTACGACAAAAACGAATTACCCGATGAACATTGATAAAGTTGATGTTTCAAATAAATCAAATACTTATGTCAAAGCGGAAACTTACTGGGATGAAATTCAAAATCTCAAACCCGGTGAAGTATATGTGTCAAGTGTTATAGGAGCTTATGTCGGTACCAACTATATTGGGATGTATACACCCGGTATGATAGAAGATAATGTTTCCGAATCTCATCCGAATTACGCTGAACTTTTAAGAATTGCCGGACTGCCTGCCAATGAATTTATAGAAGCCGCAAAGCAACAGGCGTTTGCGGGTATGGAAAATCCGGTAGGACAACGATTTGAAGCAATCATACGTTGGATAACACCGGTCGTAGACTTTGACGGCGAAATCTGGGGATATGTTACAATGGCATTAAACCACGATTTTATAATGGAATTTGTGGATTTTATCACCCCGACGAAAGAGCGGTATTCAGTGTTATCCGATGCACAGGACGATAATTACGCATCTATCCGGGACTATAAAAACCGCAGCATTGCCCATCCGCGACACCATTTGATCGCAGGATATGACCCGTTGACCGGAGAACCACAGGAACAAGGGCTCGAAGATTCCTTAATACCGATTCCCGACAGCACTCAGGAGTACACCGGGTGGATGGAATTGACAGAAAACGGAGGTTCCGGCTCGTTTTATGTTTCCGGGGAGAATTTTCATAAAATAACTACAGCCGGAGCAATATCATATTATACCGGAAAGTATTCACCGCAGGTGCAGGGCAACGGGCGGGGGTTCGCGTTTGTTACAATAAATTCCGGTATAGAGGACTTTACGGAATCTGCGGTATTAACGGAAGAGCGGCTTATTGAGGCTATAAATGAAAATTTACATGAAAATATGATTCGGCTCATCGGTATGGGCATCGGCGTTTTCGCATTGATTTTAGCGGTTGCGATACTGCTTGCATCGTTGGCGACCGCAAAAACCGGTCAGGAAGAAAGTATAATAACAAGTAATAACAAATTTAAGGAGGCAAATATAATGGTTAAAGGTATGAAAATCGCATTGCAGCTGTACACGGTAAGGGATGTTCTTGATGATGATTTCCGCGGTATCCTGCAAAAAGTAAAAGACATGGGTTATGAAGGTGTTGAATTCGCCGGCATGCCCAACTATCCGCCGGCCGAAATACAAAGCATTCTTTCGGAAATCGGTCTTGAACCTCTTTCAGCTCATGTTCCGATAGCAGTACTTAGTGCCGATCCCGCCGGTGTTGTGTCGGCATTTAAAGAAATCGGCTGTAAGTTTGTTGCTGTACCATATCTCGAAGAAGCCGACAGACCCGGAAAAAATAATTGGGATAAAATCAAAGCCGATATCGCAAAGGTTGCATCGGAGTGCAAAAAACAGGGAATGACTTTACTTTATCACAATCACGATTTTGAGTTTGTTAAAGACGCAGATACGGGAGAGTACGCACTTGACCAGCTTTACCGTGAAATTCCCGAACTGGAAACGCAAGTAGATGTATGCTGGGTCAAAGTGGCGGGTGAAGACCCTGCGGCATATGTCCGCAAGTACAAAGGGCGTGCACCGGTCGTACATTTAAAGGACTTTATGCTCGAAGGCGAAAAAGGCGGAAAAATGTATGAGCTTATTGGAATTGAAAATGAAGAAGAAGAAAAATCCGGTAAGTTTGAATTCCGTCCGCTCGGTCACGGTTTACAAGATATTCCCTCTCTGGTGGACGCAGCAGCAGATGCAGGAGCCGGGTGGGTAGTCGTTGAACAAGACTTCCCGAGTATGGGAAAAACTTCTCTCGAATGTGCTCAAATGGGTATTGAAACATTGAAGGGGATACAATAATGAAAATATCGGTATGTTCGGAGGCACTTTTTAGCGGTGTTGAATACGGGCAGGCTATGGGGGATCTTGCAAAAGCGGGATATCGTTATCTTGAATTTTGGGTATGGTGGAATAAAGACCTGAATGTTTTGAAATCACTTAAAGAAGAACATTCGATCACATTTACCGCCATGTGCGCAAAACCCGCAAGTCTAGTGGACGCAAGCAAACGAAGTGAGTACAAATCGAACATTATTGAAAGTATAGCGGCCGCAAAAGAAATCGGATGCAAAACACTTATAGGGCTTGTTGGTGATGAATTGCCGGATACACCACGAAATGTTCAGCATGATTCAATTGTACTCGGTTTAAAAGAGGTTGCTCCGCTTTTGGATGAAGCAAATGTGACATTGGTTATCGAACCTCTTAATACCCGCATCGATCACAAGGGTTATTATTTATGGGACGCTGATGAAGCGTTTGAAATCATAGATAAAGTCGGATCTCCGAATATAAAAGTATTGTTTGATATTTATCATCAACAAATAATGCAAGGTGATTTGATACGGCGAATAGAAGCAAATATAAATAAAATCGGGCATTTCCATGCCGCCGGAAACCCCGGACGCGAAGAGTTGTTTACCGGTGAAATAAACTATGCCGAAATCTCCCGTGCCATCGACAACTCCGGTTACACCGGCTATTTCGGTCTGGAATACTTTCCAAAAAAAGACATTCTCGAAGGCTTGGAACGTTGTTGCAAATTGTGCGCAAACTCAGTCATCGGCTAGTTAAACTACCCCCCTGCTGCCTACTTGACTTTAGTTGTAAAGAGTTCTAAAATGGGTTTGATGCCAAAGTACTTACGAAGGGGATGGTTTTTATGGAGCGTAAGGATAAGGAAAATTATTATCTTGATATTGCCGAGACAGTTTTACTCAGATCAACATGCCGCAGGCGCAGGTATGGAGCGATCATTGTGCAAAACGATGAAATAATCGCCACGGGATATAACGGCGCGCCGCGCGGGAGGAAAAATTGTCTCGACCGCAGCGATTGTATGAGAGATGAGTTGGGGATTCCGAGCGGTGAACGATATGAATTATGCCGCAGTGTTCATGCCGAAGCCAACGCGATAATTTCTGCGGCACGCAGAGATATGATAGGTACAACACTTTATATGACCGGTATAGACGCAAAAACGGGAGAATTACTCGAAGATACAACCTCCTGCAGCATGTGCCGAAGGCTGATAATCAATGCGGGAATTGAAAAAACCGTGTGCAGAGTAAGCAGAGATAAATACGTCATCACACACACCCGTGACTGGGTTTTTAATGATGATACCATTCTGGACAGTTCCAAGTTTACTTTGATTTAAACGGAGGAGCCCTATTGCCGGATCAATTTCACAGAACAAAACTACTTATAGGAAATGATAATCTTAATAAACTAAAAAACCGCCGTGTGGCGGTTTTTGGTCTCGGAGGTGTCGGAGGTCATGCCGCAGAAGCATTGTGCCGCAGTGGCTTAGGCATGCTCGATATCTTTGATGGTGATATAATAGATATCACAAACATCAACAGACAGCTTATAGCGACACATAAAATGATCGGGCGTGATAAGGTCGATGTCATGCGGGAACGTTTACTGGAAATAAATCCGCATGCTCAGATAAAAGCTCAAAAAATATTTTACCTTCCGGAAACGGCAGATACTGTCGATCTATCGGTATACGACTACATTCTTGATGCAATTGATACGATGACAGCAAAACTTGAACTTGTCTGCCGTGCGAAACTTGCCGGTGTTCCGATAATATGCTCCATGGGTGCCGCAAATAAACTGGATCCCGCCGCTTTTGAAATAGCCGATATATTTGACACCTCGGTTTGCCCGATGGCTCGTATAATGAGAAGTGAACTTAGAAAACGTAATGTGGACAGCTTAAAAGTCGTATACTCAAAAGAAATTCCGGTAAAAATCAAGGATGAACATACCGGAAACGTTCCTTCGAATCCCGCAAGTATCGCATTTGTTCCGCCTGTAGCGGGGCTTATTTTAGCCGGAGAAGTAATTAAGGATTTAATTGAATGAAATCTATTGCGGGTTTGTGTATAAAGTGGTATTATTACAAGACTCCCAAACGAAAGGATGAGTAGAAATGAAACTTGACCGGGTGACGGAAGTATTAAATGCAAAACTTTACACAGATGTTTCTTACGGAGACATCGAGATCAATGCAGCCTGCGGAGCGGATCTGATGAGTGACGCACTTGCATTTGGTGCAAACAAAGGACTGCTTTTAACAGGTCTCAACAATCCGCAGTGTATCCGTACCGCAGAAATGATGGATATCCATTGTGTTGTACTGGTACGCGGGAAAGAACCGGACGCATCTTTGGTTGAACTTGCCAACGAAAAAGAAATAGTTGTCATGAAGACCGATTATTCAATGTACACATCCTGCGGACGTCTGTATGAAGCAGGGTTGTCGGGGGGCGACGTTTAGTACAGCAAATAATCGATCTGAATACGACAAACAAGAGTCTTGCGAAAGGAATGGTCTCGGAAATGCCTGATGTTCTCAAGCAGCAATATAACGTTAGTGCTGATGATTTTGCGACCGCCGGAGCTGCTTCCGCAGCAGTGAAAAAAACACTTAAGCAGCTTGGGTTTTCACCGGATTTTATAAGACGCATCTCCATAGCCATGTATGAAGGAGAAATCAACATGGTCATCCATGGCGGAGGCGGAGTCGCCGAAGCCGAAATTGCCGAAGATCACGTCAAAATCATATTGACAGATGAAGGTCCCGGTATTGCGGATATTGACATGGCTATGAAAGAAGGCTGGTCTACCGCATCCGATTCTATCCGTGAAATGGGTTTCGGTGCCGGTATGGGTCTGCCGAATATCAAGAAACAAAGCGATGAATTTTCTATTACAAGTGAAGTTGGAAAAGGAACAACACTGGTAATTACTGTTTTCCAGTAACACGGCAATTTAATTAACAAGCATTTTTACCGGGGGGTTTTAAATGGAAGCAATAACACATTCGGTTACACTTGATGCTGATAAGTGTAAGGGTTGTATAAACTGTATAAAAAGATGTCCGACCGAAGCCATACGCGTCAGAAACGGTAAAGCCGTAATAATGAGTGACCACTGCATCGACTGTGGTGAATGTATAAGAGTTTGCCCTCATCATGCAAAAAAAGCTATATCCGACCCTTTGTCGATAATGGATAATTATAAATATAAAATCGCACTGCCTGCGCCATCTCTTTACGGGCAGTTTAAAAGCATTCGCGATATCAATGTGATATTGACCGCTCTCGTCAATTACGGATTCGACGAGGTTTTTGAGGTAGCACTTGCGGCGCAAAATGTATCGGACTATACCAAAGACATCCTTCCGGGAGCGCGTGCGCTTTTACACGGTCCGCTTATAAGCTCCGCCTGTCCCGTTATTGTTAAACTTATTTGTGTCCGTTATCCCGGTCTTTTGGATAATGTTTTAAAAACGATCACACCCGCGGAACTTGCCGCTATCGCCGCGCGGGCGAAAGCCGTGACCGAAACAGGACTTAAACCGGAAGAAATCGGCATATTCTTTATTTCACCATGTCCTGCAAAAATCACGGCATCAAAGTACCGTATAGGTTATGATGATGTTGTAATTGACGGGATTTTTTCCATGACGGATATGTTTGTAAAGATCCTGCCGATCGTCGAAAAAGTTCAGGAACCCATGAACCTTTCCCGTGCCGGTGTAAGGGGGATCACATGGTCGTTTTCGGGCGGTGAAGGCAGCGCGATCAGCGAATCTTTGTTTATTGCCGTCGATGGTATAGATAATGTAATAAGAGTATTGGATGAAATAGAAAACGATAAACTCGCCAATGTCCGTTTTGTAGAACTTAATGCTTGTCCCGGCGGTTGTGTCGGCGGTTGTCTTGCGGTTGAAAATCCGTTTGTAGCCAGAGCCAGAATCCAACGCATGGGACAGGAATTGCAAGAAGATAAAAACAGCAACTCCGTCGACCGGGATTGCCTTACATCCGTAACACTTAATTGGCAAACAACACCCGAATACGGTTCCATACTACGTTTGGATGCCGACAGAAGTGTTGCGATAAGAAAGCTTGCAGATATCGAAAGTATTTTTGAAACACTCCCGGGAATCGATTGCGGATCATGCGGTGCTCCGTCATGCCATGCATTGGCTGAGGATATTGTTCTTGGCACCGCACACGAAAGTGACTGTGTATTCAAACTGCGCGAACGCATGGCAGGGCTTTTCCATGAAATGGCGGAGTTGCAGGAATATATGCCTCCTCCTTTCAGAGAACCAACTACAGGAGCCGGCGAATAAAGCAAAGAACAAAGTATGTGAAGAAGGTGGTTAAAAAATGACAATTAACAAGCTTGCCGATGAACTGGGATTGGAAAAACTATCCGGCAGCGATGATCTGGACATATCATCGTGTTATATTTCCGACATGCTCAGCCGTGTACTCGGCGGCTGCGGAGCCGGTGATGTTTGGATAACCGTACAAACATCCCTAAACATGGTAGCTGTCGCAGTGATGACAGGTGCTTCATGCGTAATATTTCCGGAAGGGTTGACAGCGCCGGAAAATGTTATTGAAAAAGCGGATGAGGAAGGTATGGCTATCTTCACATCAAAAGACAGCGCATATACACTGGCGACAAAAATTGAAAAGTTGATTTAGTTGTATATGATATATGATACAAGCATATTATGATCTTCATATACATTCGGCACTTTCTCCCTGCGCAAATAATGACATGACACCAAATGATATTGTCGGTATGGCACTTTTAAATAATCTTGACATAATTGCCGTCACGGATCATAACTCATTTGCAAACGTTTCGGCTGTATTAAAAGCAGCACAAACAGAAAAAATCATAGTACTTCCCGGAATTGAAGTCGCTACCGTTGAAGAGGTACACGTGATTTGTTTATTTACAGGCTTAGATAAGGCTTTACTTTTTGATGAAGAACTGACCCCTTATTACTCCCTTATTCCGAACCGTATCGATATATTCGGAAATCAATATCTCATGGATGAAAGAGACATGGTGACAGGTGAGCTTGAACGAATGCTGATCGCACCGACATCGATTTCATTTGACGATCTTTATTTCTTAACTCATAAATACGGCGGTGCATTTATACCTGCACATATAGACAGAAACACATTCAGTGTTATATCCAACCTTGGTTTTCTTCCGCCGCATCTGAGTATAAATACCGTAGAAATTTCACCGAACGGTTATGATGAAGGTTTTGATAAACATAATACCGGGTTATTTGCTCCGCGGAATGTTGTGTTTTCATCGGACGCACATCAACTCTGGGTGATAAATGAAAGAAAGAATTTCTTTATGCTCCCCGATCTCTGCGCCGAAACCGTGATTGATTATTTACGTTGATTTCCATATACGATTATTATATATTTAGTGTAGAATAATAAACATTTTTTCTACAAGTTATGAGAAAGGACTTGAAATAGTATGAGCGAAACCGTCGTTGCCGCATTTGAAGGAACCAAAGAACAGGAGCTTAAGTTAAATGAAGCGATAAATCTTCACAAAACGCAAAAAGGCGCGCTGATGCCCGTTATCCAGGCAGCGCAAAGTATATACGGATATATGCCCGAAGAAGTTCAAAAAATGGTTGCCGAAGGTATGGGTGTATCCTTGAGTGAAATCTACGGTATTGTAACTTTTTACTCACAATTTTCATTGACACCAAAAGGTAAGTATAAAATAACCATATGCATGGGTACAGCCTGCTATGTTATCGGTGCGGGTCAAATTCTCGAAAGATTCGAAAAAGAACTTGGCATAAAAGACGGTGAATGTACACCCGATAAATTATTTTCTCTCAACTCCGCCCGCTGCGTAGGTGCTTGCGGGCTCGCTCCCGTTATATCAATAAATGAAGATGTCTATGGAAAACTTACCGAAGAAATGGTTCCCGAAGTATTGAGCAATTACAAAGAATAAATTCTCCGATTTATCTTCAATGATATGTGACGAAAGGTTTGTGCTTTACCATGATGGATGAACTTTCACTCAACATTCTCGATATAGCACAAAATTCCATAGCT
>Ga0123356_10007158_pt1 | contig 11168 bp, 8 predicted proteins | sample TergutEmb28metaG_2_FD_92546 | JGI IMG/M metagenome (GOLD analysis project Ga0123356, IMG submission 92546) | Embiratermes neotenicus P3 segment gut microbial communities from Petit-Saut dam, French Guiana - Emb289 P3 | ecosystem: Host-associated > Arthropoda: Insects > Digestive system > Gut ... | reverse complement strand
GTATTTTTCACCTCTATCAGGAAGCATTGCTAAAATTGTCCCCGAATCCAAATCCTTTGCGACCTCAAGCGCGGCAAGCATCGCAGCCCCGCTGCTCATGCCGACAAAAATAGCCTCCTCCGCGACAATCCTTCGAGACATCTCAAAAGCATCCTCAGTTTCAACCTGAATGCTGATATCTATTTTATCGGGATCATAAATACTCGGAACAATAGCCTCCTCCATACTCTTCAGCCCTTGAATATAATGCCCCATCACAGGATGCGCCTCAACAACTTTAATTGAGGCGTTCTTTTGTTTAAGACCCATACCGACACCCATAATAGTGCCGGAAGTGCCAATCGCCGAAACAAAATGCGTAATTTTGCCCTCTGTCTGACGCCAAATCTCCTCGGCAGTGGTGAAATAATGTGTCAGTTTATTAGTCTCGTTAGAATACTGGTCGGGATTATAGTACTTACCGGGAAACTCTTCAAGCAGCTCATTAGTTTTCATAATAGCACCATCGGTACCCTTATCACCGTCAGTAAGAATGATATCGGCACCAAACGCCATAACCATCTTCCGCCGCTCAATAGAAACCGCGTCACTCATGACAATACTGACATTATACCCCAGAGCCCTGCCAATCATAGCAAGAGCAATACCGGTATTCCCCGACGTAGCCTCAATTATAGTCTTATCCTTTGTCAAAACCCCATCAGCCTCAGCCTGCTCAATCATCTTTAAAGCAATCCTGTCCTTAATACTCCCCGTAGGATTAAACCCCTCAAGCTTAGCCAAAACAGTAACATTGGGATTAGTATTTAGCCTGTTAATCTTAACAACCGGAGTATCCCCAATCGTATCCAAAATATTATTATACATAAAAAAATCTTTCTTTAATTTGTAATTTGCGTTAAAACGCTACAATATTTATTAGATTCGCGGTGTTTGGTTTAATAGCTGACGCATAAAGTTACTGAAATTCAATTTCGTCAAGCGTAGCACGGATGCCAGAGGGCGTGAAGTTGAAGCATGGATGCTTCATCTGAGCGATATCAATTACAATTTAACACCCCTCCGTTACAACGCTACAATATTTATTAGACTGGTTGCGCGGCTTGGGGGCTAAATTATTAGTTTCTACCGACAGAGTGCACATCCGTGTGCACACTGACGGCGCTCCAACGTCCATGCATTGCGCTTGACGAAACTAATAATTTAGCCCCCAAGCCACGCCACAAAAATACCGCCTACATCGCTGATAACCTACGCTGCATCAACTCATGATTTGAAGAATTCAGAAGGGCAGTCTCCTTCGTTATCTCACCGTTTTGCAAAAGCTTCATAATATAAGCATCCATGCCGATCATACCCTCTTGCGCCGAATTCTGAATAACACCGTCTATTTGCTGCGTCTTACCCTCGCGGATAATATTGCTGATAGCATTGTTGACCCGCATAATCTCAAAAGCGGGAATAGACTCGCCCGAAACATTTTGCAAGAGCCTCTGAGTAACCACCATACGCAGCGACATAGAAAGCTGCACACGGACCTGCTGCTGCTGAGCGGGCGGGAAAATATCAATAATGCGGTCAATAGTATTGGCGGCACCGATTGTATGCAAGGTGGAAATAACCAGATGCCCCGTTTCGGCGGCGGTAATAGCCGTTCTTATAGTCTCATGGTCGCGCATCTCACCGAGCAAAATGATATCGGGCGCCTGCCGCAGCGAAGCACGAAGCGCATCCATATAAGAATTGGTATCGGTAGAAATTTCACGCTGACTGATAAGACTAACATTGTCTCTATGCAAGAACTCGATGGGGTCCTCCAGAGTGATGATATGCGAATTTCTGGTCTTGTTTATTGCGTCAATAATACAAGCAAGAGTTGTAGACTTACCGCTGCCGGCGGGACCCGTAACAAGCGCAAGCCCGTTTAGCTCGGACGCAAGACTCATAACCTCATCCGGAATTTTTAAATCCTTATAATCGGGAATATTAAACAAAACAACACGAATAACCGCAGCCATGCTGCTGCGCTGCCGGAACGTATTCACCCTGAAACGGGCAACACCGGGAACAGTAACCGGAAAATCATCATCGCCGTCTTCAATAAACCTCTCCATCGGCCTGTAAGCAAGCTCATACAAGCTGGTGATTAACTCCTCAGAGTTATGAGGCCTGAGAATCTCATCATCCTGAGAAATAAGCACACCGTTTCTTTTAAAAGTAATCGGCTTGCCCGCTCCAATAAAAATATCGGAAGCACCCTGCTCAACGGCAAGCTTTAACCAGCGTAAAACAATTTCAGAACCTGTTTCCATATTCTTATTCTCCTGTCCAAATGTTAATCGAATCGTCATAAATCCAGTCGTCCGTATCATACATACGCCAACTGAGAATATCAAAAGAATCATCACGTATAACCAGATTCACATAAAGAGCCTTTATATCTGAAATAGGGCAGAAAAAGTAAGTAGTCTCAACTCCAAGCCCCTCATCCCATCCGGTGTAGATATTCACTCCTTGCGCGGACTCCGGTATAGTATCAGCGGCAAGAATATCAATTAAAATCACCTCGGCGAGACAGTCCGCGGTATAGTAACCTGACACAAGCTCCACCTTGGCATCAACAAGAGCTTTCTCATTACCTGCGACAACAAAAGTTATAAGAGAAAATATAGTCAGACAAAGAACGGCAAAAACAAGAATAATAGATGCGCTTCCAACACCGATTCCGCTTCTATTCACTCTGCATCACCTCATTTTCTGTGCGTGCAGCGATAGGGAAAAATATAAGCTCTTCTCCGGATACTCTCTCCACACTGACACTGCCGGCTATCAGGGTTAAATCACGTGCTGTATTTGAAGTTTCCACAGAACTAATCCGGAGCACATAGCTTGCGTCAAAAGGAAAGCAAACCTCCCATAAACTATCATAATATACAGTCACAATACAGCCGAAGCTCGTATTCGGTTCGGCACTGCCGCCAAGCATATCCGCAATAACAGTAACGTCACCGCCAGTAGCCTTAAAAATCTCCGCCGCGCTCTCAGCTTTTATCACTGCATTACTTGTTGCGGAAGAATCATCGGCGTAAAAATACGCCGCGGTTAAAATACTGACACAGGCGGCAGCACAAATCGCAAACACAGCGATTACAATAAGCTGTTCAATTAAGAAAAGAGTAGATTTTGAACGTTGTGTCATCGAAAAAACCTTTCATAGTGGTGGTATTATGTGTGTTTTTTATCGAGGGAATTACGGCGACGAGGCGTAACTGACTGAGATGAAAAACACACATAATGCCACCACCTCAATTTCTGCTGCGCGGCGATAAAAGCAAGCTCCTGTCACCGGTGGTTGCGCGGAAAAGCCCGTTGTCAAAAGCCTCAAAAGATAAATCATTCACCATAACAATACGCGTGCCGTCAGCAGGCGAAAACTCAAGCCCCGCCTCGCTGAAAAGCTCGTAAAGCCACCCGTCATAATAATATATAGCGGTTCTGAAATCATAATCGCCAAAACGCTGATCTATTAAAAGCGCCGGAATACCGCTGAACTCACCAACGCTTATACTGTCGGCATTGTCAAAGTTTTTTGTCTTTGTCCAGATATAAGAAAGAGCCGTATGCTCAGATTCATTTACGCGGGAAAGCTCATTGATATTACGGTAAATACTTGCACCGAACATCAAAACCAGTAAAACGGAAATGGCGAAAATACTGAACACAATCAGCACAAAAACAGTATCAATACTTCTGCCTCGAATAGTTTTATTCATAAAGGAATCACCACTATCTCAGGAAGAATATTTGACGCAAAAACCCTGTAATGAACAACATATCTGGTTCTGTCAATATGAATCCCGAAATTCTCTTCAATATACCCCAAGCTCTCGGGGAACCTGCCCTCAATAGCATAACTCATAACAGCGGCACGGCGGATACTGTCCTCGAGAATACGAAGCCCCTCGGCACTGCTCGATTCGCCGGTCTGACGCAGACCGAAAACAATCATCGTCATTATTGCGACTGTAAAAAGGACGGGGAGAATAGCAGCACGAAGAAAATCCCACGCGCTTTTCCTATAAATATTCCGTTGCTTTTTCATAAAAAGTTCCTAACCTATCGACGTCATAATACCCATAAGCGGAAGCATTACAGATAAAAGGATAACACCGACTATAACCGAAGAAAGAATAACCAGAGTCGGCTCAACCCTTCCGACAATACGGTCAATACTGTCTCTAACATCAATATCGCTCCTTCGCGCAATCTCAGCCATAGCAAGGTCTGCTTTACCGCTGACACTGCCGACGGAAAGCATTTTGCCGTCCTGTAAAGATAAAATCCCCGCACCGCACAAAGCCTCGGAAAGAGACTTGCCCTCCTCAAGAGAAGCAGAACATTTTTTGTGCATATCATCAACAGCCCTAGAACCGCCGCTGACCGCCGAAGCAATATTTATTGACTCAGCGGTATCAAGACCGCTTGCCATACCGAGAGTCATTGCGAAAACAAAACGTGAAGAAGCAATCTTACCGAAAATGCCCTTGCCGCCCCATATATTTGAAAATGCTTTGGAAATCCCCCTGCGGATAGCGGGAACAAGCCACATGATAAAAACAAGAAGGAAAATAGCGGCGAACACAATCGCGATTCCCACGGCGGCATTACCGAGCCAACCCCCGAACTGCATCAGACGCACAGCAAAAGGCTCCATTTGCGTACCTAAGCGGCTGAAAATATCATTAAAAATAGGCAAGACCTGAACAATCAGAATGAGCACAACAACAATCATCAAAACAAGAAGCACGGCAGGGTAGAGCACAGAGTTTTTTATTGTGACAGACAGCCGTGTCTGCCTTTCATAGTATTCTGAGAGTGCGGATAAAGTCTGCACAAGCCTGCCTGTCTTTTCACCGACCTCTACCATATGTACCATATACTTCGGGAAAACCGGGACTTCCTTCATCGCGGCGGAAAACTGATTGCCGAGCATCAGAGAATCATAAAGCTTTTGCATGATTGACTTTGCGTCCTTGCTTGCTTCATCCTCCTGCAGAATCTGAACACTGTCGCTGAGAGTGAGACCCGCGTCGAGCAGCATTGCAAGCTCCGAGCAGAACATTGAAAGAAACGTATTATTCAAAGTTTTTGATTTCATGTTGTATCCTCACATAAACAATATACGCGGCGACCATAATCGCCACGTATATACTACTAAATTTCATGCGGTTTTGCAAGTTTTTACGTTAGTTGCCTTTAGCTGTTCTATACCGTCTGTGAATTATCGCGGCACCGGCAAAACAAATAGCCCCGAATGAAAGCAGCATAACAGGTATAGCAACACTGCGGCTGACACCTGTCTGCGGAGACTGCTCCGACCGCACATAGTTGTTATCGATTGTAATCGTAATATGACCGGTATCTTGAGTGATTTGGAACGCATAGGGCAGTGTTACACGCTGACCGTTAACACTGACACGGTTGACAAATCCCGGCACAACATTGTTTTGCTCATTGATATAGTATGTTCCCGGGGCGAGATTGGTGAATAACCCACCGTTCCCCGACATTGCATCGTTTAAGTTAACAGTACTGTTAAAGCCTCCCGGACCGGTTATTTGAATTCTGAAACCGGCAGGTATCTCGGCATTTCTGATACCGTGAAAAACCTTATTCACTGTAAATGCAGGGTGGTTTGCCGGGGGAACCGGAGCGAGTGTATATGCGTTTGTAAAAGCGACAGAAGCAGGCACGGTATCGGTAACTGTTGCCGATTGCGGCGGATTTGGACGGTTGTTAACATACCCGGGCGCGAAACCGCCTCTCTCATATACGGTATAGTTCCCGGCAGGTAAACTATGCAATATAGCAGTATAATTTTTTAAGTTAGGATTCCATTGGAAGTTTGTGGAATTGAACGCCACCGTTTGCCTGTATATTTCCGCGCCGGCAGTGTTTGTTCCTACCACAAGAAATGTGATTGGCGATATACTGTTCGGATCAAAAACATTAAACCCTTGAAACCCTGTAATTGTCTTTGTAATAGAAAGCATACGGTCAGGGGGTGCATAATTGTTTGTGAAATACATACCGCCGGGGGGATAAGCCGAAATGCAGATAAGAGCCGGCGCACCCGGTGTGATACCACCATCAGGAGAGGGATAGGTACCAAGCATAACATCCACCGATACATTAAACACTGAACTGTCTGTCTGCCAATAGGGTGCTACAGGAGTTGTTTCAATGACTTTGTAGCTATGTGTTCCTATGTCATTAACCGTATACGGGATAGCGGAAAATTGGATTTTTCCATTACTGTCATTTGTGCCTGTAGCCACAACTATATCATTACCGCCAACTGTCTCCACAACCGCAAAACTAAACTCCCCGCCGGTCATCGGAGCACCGGCTGTACTTTTTGTAGCATTCAAAGCGATTGAACCTACCGGGTCTGCAAAATTCGTATATGTGTTTATGAAATTAAGACCCATGCGAGGATAGACAGGTGTTGCGGTAATTGTGCCGTCACCATTGTCAACAACCGAGACAGAAACATGATATGTAAGAGGGCTTGGTGTCCACATACCAACGTCGAAACCGCCGGGTCCCGGAACAGTGATTATGGGGCTGGTTTCAAATATTGTATAATGATGCACCCCGATATCATTGTTAGTGTACTGTATCGGAGAAAATGTTATATTTCCTGCAGCGTTGTTTGTGCCTGTAGCAACCGTCACTCCGCTTTCATTTTGCACCGCAAATTGAAACTGACCATTGGTCAGCGTGCCGCCGTTTGCTAACTTCGTTGCATTTAAAACAACCGAACCACTCGACCCGTAAGTATTGACAAACACTAAATTATCGGTGTTTAAGTTAAACGGTGTAACATTCATAGTACCGTTACCGTTATCGGATACACGCACCAGAACAGGATACGAAACAGAGCTTGTTGTCCAACCACCTCCTGACAGTGTTGTTTCTGTAATCGTGTATAGATGAAACCCGACACTGCCTGGGATGATATTTGTATAAGAGATTGAAGCAAATGGAATGTTTCCGTTTGCATCGTTGACTCCTGCCGCCACCTGGTTGTTAAACTCATCTGTAATTTCAAACCGAAACTGCCCGGCAGCCAGCGCTCCGCCGCTGGTTGTCTTATGTGCGTTTAGGAATAGAAAACCGCGAGATGTATAATAATTTTCAAACAGTATAGAAGCGGGTGAATATGTAGGTGTTGGAGGTGTAATGGATAAAACTGAGCCATCATAAGCGACATTAACGGATATTGTACGAGTTGCGGGAATCAAGTTCCAGCCGTTACCCGCAGGTGTGGTTTCCTCAACGGTATAATTATAAGTTCGCGGATATGAACCTCCATCGAAGGTATATGTTATATCTGTAAATGTAATAGCTCCGCTAGCTACACCCGCGACGTTTGTGCCCGCGACGTTTGTGCCGGTGGACACTATCGTTCCTGAGGGTTGTTCTCTGACAACAAATGAGTATTTACCTGCTTCAAGCGGTGTGTTAACGCCGCTAATCTGCTTTGTTGCCAGAGGTGTAAAAGATACACTGCCGACGGTAAATGTATTATCAAACATAACACTAGCAGAATCCGGAGATTGTGTTGCCACAATAGTGCTTCCTACGAGAGAGACGGTAACCTCAACCGTAACGGTTCTAGTATCAATGGTCCATGCGGGATCTGTTGAACTAACCTCCCGTATTGTATAAATGAATGTTTTGCCCACATCCGCCGAGGTGTAGGTAATGGGCGTAAATGCAATAGAGCCGGGTGTGCTTGCAGAACCTGCAGTGTTGATTCCTGTTGAAACTACATTTCCCGCAGAGTCTGTTACAATAAAATTAAAAATACCCGCACCGAAATCATCATTACCGGTCTTTACTCCTTGTAAAATAAAATCAGAGCTGTTGACGTCAACCATATTTATAAATGTAGCTGAATAATTACTGTTAGCTGTTGGAGAAATAGAAGCTTCTCTGCCCGGAAGATTTGTTTGCATTGTACCTGAATCGATGCTTATCAGTGAAAACCCCGTTATATCAGGCTCAGTTATAGTGTATGTTCCATCTTGTACTATGACGGGAACACCCGGAAGTATCGGAACATTAGTGGGACCGGAGGCTGATGTTCCGGTCAATTGAAAATTTAAAGGCGGAGTAGCTCCTGTAAACCGCGAACCGTCGGCATTGAGCCAGACCTTATCTGCCATTATATAAGATGCAGACGGTTGTGGAGGGGGTGGAGGTTCACCGGGTGGAGTATTGCCGTCTGTGGGAAACCCGTTAAACCAAAAATTTATAGTCCCGCTGTTTCCTACCATTTGCCCGTTTGCACCCATAGAACCGTCAGCTTGCAATACAGCAGTTGAGCTTCTGCTTCCTATTGCGTTTGGAAGAATAGTTCCGACTGGAGTGTTATTTGAATCTGTAACCAAAACATAAATCAGCTGGTCATGTAAAGCCATTGCTGTTCCGTTTTGATAAACAGCTGCCACTGTGCTGTTTCCCGGTATAACGATAGTTTGCTCTCCTATATTTGCGCCCGCAGTTGTGTCAAACACCAAATTAAAAATAAAGCCCGCACCGCCGTTCATGTGAAGGCTAGCGCCCGAGCTCGGTGCCGCCACGGCTGATAAATCCGTTGACGAAAACGGCAGGACTAATAAAATCAATAAAATTACACAAATTACGCGCTTGAAATTTTGCATGCTCATTTATCCCACTTTAACTTACATTAATATGCGGCATGATTATATCACAAATGTCAGCATAAAAAAAGGGACAGGCTGTTAACAGTGCCTGTCCCTTTCAATTTATTGTTCTTTTTTCTTCTTATGCCGTCTTCGTATGACCTCAGCCCCACCGAGACAAATTACAGCACCTCCGAGCAGCGCAACAGGAATAATAACACTTCGGCTTACACCCGTCTGCGGAGACTTCTCACCCGGCGGCGGCGGGTAATCAATTTTTATGTAGTTATTGGTAAACTCGAACTTGAGGTTTGCATCCTCATTTGGGGAAAGTGTAAAAGTTCCGCCGTTTGCAAGAGGCACTCCGTTTTGCGTTAACGTAACAGGTGGATTCGGGCGGTTATACCCCGCAACATTACCGCCGATTTCAGTGATTGTATAACTTCCTGCCGTAAGGTCGGTGATAGTGCTCGGATACTTGTTATTAACAAGGTCATTCCAAAGAATCGTTTTTAAGTAACCGAGATTACCGGGATATGGGGGAGTATCGGTCGGAGGCGATATTCCCTCGATCTTAAACGCGAGGTCAACAGGGTATTGAATCACTTGAATAGGATTACCATAGTCGTCAACTTGATTCAGCACCAGCGGATTGGGATTAATAAACTTTTCAAGATTTAAGGCATAATTTGGAGCTCTGTAAATATTGTTTGCCGTAAACAGGAATCCTCCCGGACCAAGTTGAGCCGCATCCAATGTAAACTCAAGAGGATCGGGGATTGTCGACAAAACAAAACCATCAACATCCATAAGAGTCTCTTCAATCCAATATCGACCCGGCACGAGCGGTGGATATGTGTAACCGGGAGGTGGAGGTGGAGGGACCCCTGTGCCGGGTGGGTCTCCGCCAGTTGGAATATACACAGAGAATGCACTGGAACCGACTCCTGTGAATACCGTATTATCCCACGGTCCCCATGTAGTGCCGAACTCGTTATGTAAAGTTATTGTAAAAGATTTTGGAAACTCACCGGGGCTTCCCGAGACAGGCGGTCTTAAACCATGGAAAGCCTTTTGTAGATATAAACCGGGGGTGGGGATATTAGGGTCGGGGGTGTATTCATTAGACAGATATGCAAAGTTAGCACCCGCGGGATTCGGGTAATGACCTACGGCAGTTGGTGGTATTGATCGGAGAGACCCGAGCGCATAACCTCCCGATTCCGCAAAGGTGTATGAACCCGGTGGCACAAATATTTCGGAAGATACATAAGCATTTGGTCCGATTGGATAAGGCGCTCCTGCAACTGTTTCGGTGGCAGTATCAATAAATGTGAAATCTTTTAAATATAATACTGTTCTGAAAATCTCCTGAAGAGCCGGGTCAAGTCCGACAACGGTGAAAGAAATCATTGAGATTCTGCCGTTGGGATTAAAATCTTGTAAATCAGCCAGAGTCAAGCCTGTTGCTGCAGCAAAGTTAAAAGACTTGTAAAGCTTAATCGGTATCTGAGATCTCAGCATAAGGCGTCCGTTGTTACCCAATCGTTGCACCTGATAATCTGGGTTGACAGTGAAATGGCTGAAATTCCAAACATACGGCAGTGTCCCTGTAGGACCTACCGGAACTGGTGCTTTGGGGATTCCTCTTGTATCCGGAGATGGACTGTAATAAGTGTTTTCACCGGCGGGATTAAAAAACGCAAGGGACAAATTGGCAAGATCGGCACGTGCGACAACTCCGTCTGTTCCGCGCCACCTATTGGTGTAGAAGAAATACGAGTTAGGCAAAGTTCCCGGATTAACCCTTGAATATGTTGCTGTCAGACCGCCGGCTATTTTAGTGAGATCGGGTCTGACCGTAAAAATGACCCTGAGCGGAACTGATTCTGAAACTTGAAAGATTTGATTACCAAAATCATCGTACGTTGGATTTCCGCCTTGCAGTACAGGTTCAACACTGCGCATCGGAATCAAAGCCGCCGGAACATACCAGCGTACAATCTGATCTCCCGCTATCAGCGTTGGACTGAGATCCGGAGGTGTACCGACAACACCCGCAGCGGAAAACTGTCCGGATTCAAGTACAGTAATAACTTGAAATATAATTCTATTCAAATTAGTAGCGGTGCCGGTTACTGTATCCACTGCTGCACCTTGCACGACATACATATCCACTCGTGCCCGATCGTTGCCGGCACCCAATCCGGGAGTTGACGGTGTTGACGCATTAATAAGAGTTCCGGATGCATCAAAAACAGGACCTGTATAAACTCGGTTGTTATCTGTGTAAAATGAAATCGCGCCGGCAACGACCCCGCTAGCACCCGGAGCAGCGGCATTATTTCCGTTAAAAATCTCGGTTGCATCTCCTAGTGAAAATGCTGTTGCGGAAGACGGATATTGAGCATTCATCATGCTGATAAAAGGACCTCCGGCTGCAAAGAAACCACC
>Ga0123356_10007157_pt1 | contig 11169 bp, 8 predicted proteins | sample TergutEmb28metaG_2_FD_92546 | JGI IMG/M metagenome (GOLD analysis project Ga0123356, IMG submission 92546) | Embiratermes neotenicus P3 segment gut microbial communities from Petit-Saut dam, French Guiana - Emb289 P3 | ecosystem: Host-associated > Arthropoda: Insects > Digestive system > Gut ... | reverse complement strand
TTAAAGGAAGAAGTGGACAGACGATGAAAAGTGTTACCGTCAGTGCATCAAAAGAATATGAAATTCTGATCGGCACCGGCACACTCAGCAAAGCCGGTGAAATAATCATGACTGCATGCGGCGGAGAAACCGCAGCGATCATAACCGATGATGTTGTAAATAATTTATATGGTGATACTGTCGAACCGGCATTAAAAAAAGCAGGATATAAAACTGTTATCCGCTTTGTATTCCCTAACGGTGAACAATCAAAAACCATAGAAATATATGTATCAATCCTTAACACATTAACCGAAGCAAATTTATCACGCTCCGACGTTATAATTGCATTAGGCGGCGGTGTTCCGGGTGATATTGCAGGATTTGCGGCAGCTACTTATCTTCGCGGTATACATTTTATACAAATCCCGACCACACTGCTCGCAATGGTGGATTCATCGGTAGGCGGCAAAACAGCGGTAAATCTGTCATCCGGTAAAAATCAAGTCGGCGCATTTTACCAACCGGACGCGGTTATATGTGATGTTGATACATTGAAAACTCTTCCCGAAGTAATATTCCGTGACGGATGTGCTGAAATGATCAAGCACGGTATCATTTTAAGTGCCGAACTTTTTGAGTTGCTTAAAAAACCCATCGAACCGCAAATTGAAGATATCATTGCACGCAACGTCATGATCAAACGTGATATTGTTCAAAAGGATGAAAGAGATACAGGTATAAGACAATTATTGAATTTCGGGCATACGATCGGTCACGGCATTGAAAAGAACAGTAATTACAAGGTTTCGCACGGTGAAGCTGTTGCGATCGGCATGTCGATCGCCGGGCGCGGAGCATGGCGCACGGGGTTTTGCGATCATGCTTGTTATTCGGAAATCGTTGAAATGTTGAAACATTATAATTTACCGTATGAAACAGATATTCCGGCAGAAAAAATATTTAAAGCCGCATTTTCGGACAAAAAACGCAGCGGACAACAAATAACGGAAGTTATTCCGGAAAGAATCGGAAAGTGTAAACTGCATACATTTTCTCTTAAAGAACTCGAAGAATTCATCAAACTCGGAATGGAGAATTGAAGAGTGGATGTAATAATAAAACCCGGGTTATTACGCGGTAATGTAAAAGCCATTCCTTCGAAATCACAAGCACATCGTGCTTTTATTTGTGCAGCACTTGCAAACATACAGGCGACGACAAATACAAATAAACAGACAAGCAAACAAGAACATATAACAAACCCTACACATATTGAATGCGACGGAACATCCGATGATATCGAAGCAACCAAAGCATGTCTCTCCGCACTCGAAACACAAAACGAAAAACAGGTCACTTTACCTTGCGGCGAAAGCGGAAGCACATTCCGTTTCCTGTTACCGATCGCCGGTGCACTGGGTCGCAAAGCATCATTTTTACTTGAAGGACGATTACCCGAACGACCGTTATCACCCTTATATGAAGAACTTGTAAAACACGGATGTAAAATGTCACCGCAAGGGTCCAATCCTTTTACAATCGAAGGACAACTGACACCGGGAAAATATATACTCAATGCCGGCATATCATCGCAATTCATCAGCGGATTATTATTTGCATTACCGTTGCTTAACGAAGACAGCGAAATTCATTTGACCGGAAGCATTGAATCATTTCCTTATATAGAATTAACTATTGCGATGCTGGAAGTTTTTAATATAAAAATAAAATTCGAAAACATGATTTTTTTCATACCCAGAAATCAAATATATCAATCCCCCGGAACATTGAAAGTTGAAGGCGATTGGTCAAATGCTGCATTTTGGCTCTGTGCAAATGCAATTCCCGGAAACAAAATAACCGTTTCGGGATTAGACATGAATTCAAAACAAGGTGACAGAGCGGTATTGGAAATATTAAAACAGTTTGGCAACGATCCGGACGATAACGATTCGGACAATAATAAATTACACGGAATCGAAATCGATGCAACCGATATCCCCGACCTTGTGCCGATCTTATCGGTAGTAGCAGCTTCTGCCGAAGGCACAACGATCATTCGCAATGCCGGACGTCTTCGAATAAAAGAAAGTGACCGATTAGCTGCCGTGACCGATCTGCTCAGTATACTTGGTGCAGATATAAAAGAAACCGAAGACGGATTAATAATCAACGGAGGCAAACCCTTAACAGGCGGGACGGTTTCGTCTCACAGCGACCACAGGATTGCAATGAGTGCAGCTATAGCAGCCGTTCTATGTAATGAACCGGTTATAATCCGAGGAGCGGAAGCAGTCAACAAATCATATCCGACATTTTTTGAAGAAAGGCGGCGACTGGAATGTCCTCACAATACGGAAAAAAATTAAAAATATCCATTTTCGGGCAATCACATTCACCCGCGATCGGAGTGAATATCGAAGGATTGCCGGCAGGGATAAAAATTGACTCGGAAAAATTGCATACATTCTTAAAACGAAGAAGACCGGGGAACAATAATACATCAACAACACGCACCGAAGAAGATATCCCGGAATTTTTATCCGGCTTGGTTGACGGCATCACTTGCGGTGCTCCGCTGACCGCCATAATTCGCAACACAGATACACGCTCTTCTGATTATCGTGAATTCCGTGATATACCTCGCCCGTCACACGCCGACTACACTGCACACATAAAATTCGGCGGATTTCAAGATGCATCGGGCGGCGGACATTTTTCCGGCAGATTAACTGCACCTTTATGCATCGCCGGCGGCATATGCATACAAATTTTGCAAAAACTCGGAATCGTAATAAATGCGCGTATCTTGCAAATAGGCAATGTATGTGGAACCGACGAAGAAATGATGCTTGAAATATTTAAAGCAAAAGAAAAAGGCGACTCAATCGGCGGCATTATTGAATGCGAAGCCGTCGGCTTACCCGTCGGACTCGGCGACCCGATATTTGACGGTATTGAAAACCGCATCGCAAGTATAATCTTCGGAATACCGGGCGTAAAAGGTATTGAATTCGGCAGCGGTTTTGAAGGAGCTGCACGCAAAGGATCGGAAAACAATGACGGCTTTTATATGGATGGAAATACCATAAAAACAGAAACAAACAACAGCGGCGGTATATTAGGCGGGATCACTAACGGAATGCCTGTGATTTTTCGTACGGCATTTAAACCTACGCCTTCCATAGGTATTGAACAAAATAGCGTGAACCTGTCAAAATCCGAAAATACAACCATAAAAATAAACGGTCGTCATGACCCGTGCATTGTTCCTCGTGCCGTGCCATGTGTTGAAGCTGCCGCCGCTATAGCATTATATGATGCATATCTTGATAACAGCACAGTACTTCAAGGTGATATAAACTAAGGAGATTCGGAAATGGATTTACAAAGATACAGGGAACAAATCGATAAAATAGATAGTGAATTATTAAAATTATTTTCAGAGCGAATGAACATAGCCCGCCAAATAGCATTATTCAAAAAAGAACATAACCTTCCTGCACTCGATGCCGCAAGAGAGTCGGAAAAACTTGCCTCAATCGACGAAAAAGCAAGCGATGAAATGCGCCCGTTCGCACACAAATTATACGAACTTTTATTCGAACTGAGTCGGGCATATCAAGAAGGAATACTTAATTAAATGACAAAAACATTCGGTCTCTTGGGTGAAAAATTGGGACACAGCTATTCACCGCTCATCCACAGCTATCTCGGTGAATATGAATATCCGTTGTATGAAATATCATCCGCCGATCTTGAAAAATTCATGCTCGATAAAAACTTTGACGGAATAAATGTGACCATACCGTATAAACAAGCAGTGATGCCTTATTGTTCAAAACTTTCCGAAGAAGCAAAAATCATCGGCAGTGTTAATACGATAATTAAACAAAAAAACGGTTCTCTGCACGGATATAATACGGATTATCACGGGTTCACGGAAATGTTGAAACAAGGTAACATCGACCCGAGCGGTAAAAAAGTCTTGGTTTTAGGCGACGGAGGATCGGCACGAACGGTAAAAGCCGTGCTTAATGAGTTAAAAGCAAAGGAAGTCATAACCATCTCCCGTCGCGGTGAAAATAATTACGACAACATCGATCGGCATTATAATACAGAAATAATCATAAATACTACCCCTGTCGGAATGTACCCCGATAACGGGAAATCCCCTATAAACCTCGAAAAATATACAAACTTAAAAGGCGTAGCCGATTTAATTTATAATCCCATGCGAACAAAACTTTTACTCGAAGCCGAAAAACTCGGCATTCCCTGTATAAACGGTCTTACAATGCTCGTTGCTCAAGCAGAAATGGCAAGCCGTTTATTCACGGGTGAACATGATCATCTCGACGTAATAACAAAAATCACAGATGAAATTTATAAAAAATCAAAAAACATCGCACTCATAGGAATGCCCGGATGCGGAAAAACAACGGTCGGTAAAAGTCTTGCTAAGAAAACAGGAAGACCGTTTTCAGATATCGACACTCTTATCGAAATAAAAGCAGGTAAAAGTATTCCCGAAATATTCGCCGAAACCGGCGAAAACACATTCCGGCAGTTGGAAACACAAGCATTAAAAGAAGAATCAAAAAAAAGCGGCATTGTTACGGCAACCGGCGGCGGCATCGTAACACGACCGGAAAATCTCGATTTACTGCGACAAAACAGTTTCATAATATATTTAAAACGTGATATAACCGATTTAAAAACAGACGGACGTCCGCTTTCCCAAGGCGTGGGTGTCGAAACCCTTGCAAATCAACGTTTACCGTTATATGAAGCATGGAGTGATCACATCATTGACGCACAAGCCGATCCCGATATGACGGCAGACAAAGTTTTGGAGGCAATTCAATGAAAATTCTTGTAATAAACGGACCGAACATAAACTTACTCGGATTACGCGAACCCGAACTTTACGGCAACAAAACGTATACCGATTTAATTGATTTCATACATAAAACCGCTTCGGAAGCCGGTGTTGAAGTCGAATGTTTTCAATCAAATCATGAAGGAGTCATCGTAGACAAAATCCAAGAAGCATACAACCGCTTCGACGGCATAATAATAAACCCCGCAGCTTACACACACACAAGCATAGCAATCCTTGACGCCTTAAAATCAGTAGCGATACCGACAATAGAAGTCCACCTGACAGATATAAACAAACGAGAAGATTTTCGCAAAATATCATACACATCAAAAGCCTGCCTGAAAACATTCGCAGGCTCAGGTTTCAACAGTTATGCCGACGCAATACATTATTTTATCGGAGTATAATAATAAATTTTACGAAACAAATATATAAATTTGTATAAATTTTTGATATTATAGCAGTTCTATGAAAAAACGTTACAGAAGCATAAAAAACAGAATATTGATTATTTCATCATTGACGCTTATTGCTATCGTCACTTTGGTTTTGATTTATATGAGTATTTCAATGACTAATCTGACGGATTCGGTCATGCTTGATGTCATGCAGGTCACGACTGCAACAGCAGCGCAGAATATAAGTGAAAATCTTAATCATATCGCTGAGCGTCTTTATCTTACAAGAACAGACAGGATCATAACAACGGCGGTTGCTACCGATGAAGAGATCGATGAATTTGTCGAAGCCACACTTGCAAACATGGATTTTGTTTGGGTAGGACTTTATACGGCACAGGGGAGTTTGATATCCGGTACTGCCGGCAGCTTGGAAAATATAACAGATCGAAATATATATCATCAAATGCTTAATTCGAACGATCTATCCATAGAAAACACTTCAACCGGCATAAACGGGCTTGAAATAGTTATGGGATTACCCATCCACAGAGAATGGCTGGCAAGTATATATTTAGTCGGCAGTTACAGATATGATACATTGACCGAAGTCCTTCGTAATATCAGGATCGGTGATAACTGTATCGCTTTTATTACAGATGACGACGGAACGCTGATCGCTCATAATGTGGAACCGGAGTTAGTGGCTGCCGGAGGAAGTATAGCCGAAAGCTTGGGAGGCGGACCGGAAACGGAACAAGTCATTTCAATGATGAAGCTTCGACAAACCGGCTCACAAGTCATATCAACAGGTAACAACACCCCGATCTATATCAGCTTTGTTCCGATTCACGGAGTATCCTGGTCGCTCGGATTAGTAACTTTTCGAAGGGATTTTACCGGAGCATTCAACGAAGCATTAACCAACAGTATTATTTTAGGAATAATTATCCTTGTTGTTTCAATATTTATTTTCAGAATTCTTTTATCGCATGTTCTTACGAATCCGTTACGCAAAATCACCGAAAGCGCAAACTCATTAGCGAACGGTAAATTTGATACCGGAGCACTTCGCGACATAACAAAACGTGATGACGAAATAGGCCAATTAAGTGAAAGCTTCGATATTGTATCCGAATCCATCCATCATGTTATCAGCGATATATCTCTTCTCACACAACAAACCGGGCGCGGAGAATTAGGTGTACGTACAGATGTCAACAAGCATAACGGGGACTTTAACTTAATAATGTCCGGAATAAATGAAACCCTTGATGCTTTTTGTTCACACCTTGATGCAATGCCCGATGCCTTTGCGCTGTTTAACGAAAAAACTGAAAGCATTTTCCAAAATACCGGTTTAAAAAGGCTGCTTGAACGTCATAAAAGTTTAGAAAACAATAATACATGGCTTGCAACGTTAATTACATCAGGAAAATCAAATGAACTCCCGGGCGATGTATTAGAATTTTTTTCATACGATAATGATAATGATGCGATATACAATGATGATATTTCAATTACCGGTGATAATGAAAATAAAGAAAGCATTATATATTATTATTCATTGACGCTTAAACGTGTAAAAGTAAGCCAAAACGGTGATAACGGAACCGGCGATTTTGCTTATATCATGCTGCTTCTTTCGGACACAACACAATTAACAAATGCAAGAATAGATGCTGAAGACGCCAATCATGCAAAGACTGAATTTCTTTCAAATATGAGTCATGAAATGCGTACCCCCATGAATGCAATAATCGGAATGACCGCAATGGCACAATCTTCTAAAGATATAAGCAGAAAAAATTATTGTCTCGAAAAAATTGAAAGCGCTTCCATACATCTTCTCGGTGTTATTAACAATATATTGGATATGTCAAAAATCGAGGCTCGTAAGTTTGAACTATCCTTCGTTGAATTTAATATCAGAAAAATGATCCAATCCGTGATTGATATAAGCAATTTCCGTATTGAAGAAAAAGGACATACCCTTAATGTCAACATCGATAAAGACATACCGAAAACCTTGATAAGTGATGAGCAAAAAATATCACAAGTTTTATCAAACTTGCTTTCAAATGCGGTTAAATTCACCCCCGAAGGCGGTATCATATATCTTTATGTTGATTTATTGGAAGAAAGCGATGATGATAAATGTTCGATCCGCTTTGAAGTTACAGACACAGGTATCGGAATCAGCAAAGAACATCAAACTCGTCTTTTTGAATCTTTTGAACAAGCGGAAAGCAGTATTTCACGTAAATACGGAGGTACCGGCTTAGGACTTTCAATATCAAAAAACATCGTCGAAATGATGGGCGGGTCGATATGGGTGCATTCCGAACCGGGTAAAGGTTCGACATTCACCTTTATTATCAATGCGGAGCAAGGCAGCAAGTCTGCAAATGCAATTATTACGGAAACAGATGAAACGGAAGAAGCTTTAGGCCGAGACGGTTGTTTCCGCAATAATCGAATTCTTCTTGCCGAAGATATAGAAATTAACCGTGAAATTGTTGTTGCAATGCTGGAAAACACAGAACTTAAAATAGACTGTGCGGAAAACGGTTTTCTTGCATACCAGCAATACACAAACAATCCGGGTCTTTATGATATGATTTTCATGGATATCCAAATGCCGGAAATGGATGGTATTACCGCTACAAAAAGCATACGATCATTAAATATTCCGGAAGCTCAAAAAGTCCCCATCATAGCAATGACCGCCAATGTTTTCCGTGAAGATATCGATAAATATTATGAAGCGGGAATGAACGAACATATCGGAAAACCGCTCGACTTTTCCGATGTTCTGAGAATTTTACATAAATATCTTGATTCTTAATGCAGAAATAAATTATAATACACGTTATATTTCATAATCGGTTTAAACAATACAGAGTTTTTGAATATTTCTCTGTGGGATTATATGAAGGTGGGGTTATATATGAAACTGATTTCAGTATCGATATTAATATTATTATGTTTGACAATGTTGTTATCGTCCTGTGATACAAACGAACCTTCCGGCGGTTCGCAAGAATTGACCGCACTCCCGAAGCCCGAACCTGACGGCGGTCCTTTCGGAGTGGATGTAAACATCAACATTAATACCATCGATGATTATTTGGGTCGTCCCGACGTCACTTACATTGATGCCCGTATGCTTCACGATCCTGCTGAGTTTGAAGCAATCGGCGGTATAGCAAACCTTACGCAAACTCTACCGGGTTACAGAATCGTTCCTTATCCGTTTTTGGGTACTCTGAGTGCAATGCCGGTAGCAAACGCTTATATCGGAGACTGTTTATACGAAATCGTATGGGGTGAAGGTCACGGAATAATCAGTGCAACGCCGAATTTTGCGGAATCAGAAATCATTCTCAATCAAATTTTTCCCAAAGACGGAATAATATTCTTTATGTGCGGCGGCGGAGGCTATTCCGCATTGTCAAGAGCATTACTCGTCCATTTGGGATGGGATGCCGATATGATATACAACACCGGCGGCAATTGGTACTATGAAGGCAACATGTCCTTGGACTTGACAATATCAGCCAATGACCCCAACATCGCCACATGGCGTGCAAATTACGCCTTTATTGACTTCGATCATTTAACTCGCATATCATAATAATATCACGGAATAAGGAGGAAAGAAGTTTGAAAAAGTTATTGGTTATCCTTATGGTATTATGCATGGTTTTAAGTATGGCTTTTCTGACAGCAGCTTGCGATGACCATGATAATCCGTGTGTTGAAGCGGAATGCTGCGATGTTCATATCACTGATGATTGCCATTGTCACAGTCGTTGCGGCACAAACGGTTGCAAGTGTCACGGAGCTCATTAACAACTTCTACCTAACGCTGAACAGGAGGTCGCCGTAGGTTGGGAAGGGCCAGTGCTTTCTTGAGATGAGCAGTTCCATATCGTCTATGAGTTCACGGAGTTCGGACATTTTTATTAAAACCGAATCTTTGTAATGATAAGCTTTTTTCAATATATCCTTTATCAGTTCGGCTTCACAGAGCTCGTTATAGAGCTCTGTTTCTTTTTCGTGTGCTTTTCCGAGCAGTTCGGATAAACGGATCACTGTGTCTCGCTCGTATGTGCAGTCTACCGTTGAATTGAAGGCTGTCTTTGCGGCTGTTACTTTTGCGTTTGCGGCTTCGCTGAGTTCTCCGGCATATATCGCTGCAGCCGGTAATATATTTCGTTTTGTGATTTTATAGATTGTAACGGCTTCTATATTGCACAATTTGCAATAATTTTCAAGTCCTATTTCGTAACGGGAAAGAAGTTCGGATCGTGAAAACACTTTGTGTCGTTCAAACAATGCAACGTTTTTATCGGCGATCATGTGCGGCAGTGCGTCGGGGGTTGTTTTCAGGTTTAATAAACCGCGTTTTTCGGCTTCCGAAACCCATTCCTCTCCGTAACTGTTGCCGTTAAACAGTATGCGTTTATGTTTTATTATCGTATTTTTTATCAGATCATGCAATGCTGCGTTAAAATCATCAGCTTTTTCGAGATCGTCGGCAAACACCCGAAGCGATTCCGCTACTGTTGTGTTAAGCATTATATTTGCTTTTGCTACGGACATTTTTGATCCGACCATGCGGAATTCGAATTTATTGCCGGTGAATGCAAACGGAGATGTTCTGTTTCTGTCGGATGTGTCTCTCGGGATGTTCGGTAAAACGGTCGCTCCGATTTTCATCATTTCCGCTTTGCTGCTTGCGTCGTAATGCGAGTCGTTTTCAATCGCATTAAGTATCGCCATTAATTCATCTCCGATGAAGATGGATATGATTGCGGGAGGTGCTTCGCCACTGCCGAGGCGACAGTCGTTTCCGGCACTTGCGTCAGAGATACGCAATAAATCCTGATATTCATCGGCGGCTTTGATCACGGCAACAAAGAACAATAAAAACTGAGCATTATCGTGAGGTGTTGCTCCGGGGTCGAGAAGGTTTACACCGTCACCGGTTGCAAGAGACCAGTTATTATGTTTACCGCTGCCGTTTATTCCGTCGAAAGGTTTTTCGTGCAAGGTACAAATCATACCGTGATCTTTGGCGATACTTTGCATGATCTCCATAATGAGTTGGTTATGGTCGGTGGCGAGGTTTGATGTTGTGTAGACTGCAGCGAGTTCATGTTGAGCCGGAGCGGATTCGTTGTGTTCGGTTTTTGCCGGCACACCGAGTTTCCAAAGAGCTTCATCGAGATCCTTCATATATGCGGACACTCTCGGTTTTATCGCACCGTAGTATTGATCGTCAAGCTCTTGTCCTTTGGGAGATTTTGCTCCGAATAAAGTTCGTCCCGTATACATCAGGTCTTTGCGTTCTTCAAACATTTTTTTGTCAATCAAGAAGTACTCCTGTTCGGCGCCCACCATCGGCTTGACGGTTGTAACATCAGTGTTTCCGAACAGTTTCAAAATACGTAATGCTTGTTTGTTGATGGCTTGCATGGAACGGAGCAGCGGAGTTTTTTCGTCTAAAGCTTCACCGCCGTGGGAGCAGAATGCTGTCGGGATATACAGCGTGTTGCCCCGGACGAATGCGTATGAGGTCGGGTCCCAGGCGGTGTAACCGCGGGCTTCGAAAGTAGCGCGGAGTCCTCCGGAGGGGAAGCTGGATGCGTCAGCTTCTCCGGAGACAAGCGCGCTGCTTGAAAACTCCATGACAGCTCTGCCGTCGCCGGTCGGCGACAAAAAACTGTCATGCTTCTCCGCGGTTATACCGGTCATTGGTTGAAACCAATGCGTATAATGTGTCGCACCAAGCTCGACTGCCCATGTCTTCATGGCATCGGCAACAGCATCGGCAACAGGAGCATCAAGCTTACTTCCGTCCCGAATCGTCTTTTGAAGCGCTTCATATATATCTCC
>Ga0123356_10007156_pt1 | contig 11169 bp, 9 predicted proteins | sample TergutEmb28metaG_2_FD_92546 | JGI IMG/M metagenome (GOLD analysis project Ga0123356, IMG submission 92546) | Embiratermes neotenicus P3 segment gut microbial communities from Petit-Saut dam, French Guiana - Emb289 P3 | ecosystem: Host-associated > Arthropoda: Insects > Digestive system > Gut ... | reverse complement strand
TCTCCGGGGTGAGAAAAAAGCCGCGCGCCAGCTGCATGGTGATGGTCGAACCGCCCTGCTCGTGGCGCTGGCGCGTCAGATCGATCCACGCCGCCTCGGCAAACCGCAGGAAATTGATGCCATTGTGCTGGAAAAAGCGCCGGTCTTCGATGGCCAGCACGGCATCCACCAGCCTCTTGGGCATCTCGTTGTAGTGGACCACCTGCCGTTTGGAGCGCTGGTCCCCCTCAAAAAGCGAGGTGATCATCTCCGGCTCAAGCTCGTACGCCTCGAGATCGGCGCCGGAAGCGCCGGCAATGCTCTCGACTCGACCATCGCGGACCGAGATGGTGGCCGACTCCGGGCTGTGCTAGGAGCCGGGCCCGGGCTGAACCTGTATGCTGTTCGCGGCCAGGCGGTAACTACCCATCGCAGATTGAGCGCCTTTGTCCACGTAGCCCGCATGCCGCAAATCGGCCGCGATGGCTTTCAGATCGGCCTTCTCTCCGGTTGCAATCGAGACCGGGCGAGCGTAGATTTTTGCCGAACTGGCAAATAGGGGCTTTTCAAAGCGGCGGGCGATAACCTGTTCGTATTTGACGTAGTAGTAGGAAAAGACGGCGGTGAAGACCACCGCCGCCAAGACGAATGCGGCGATAGCACCTCGGAGAACGGGATCGCGGCGCGACTTCGCTCGTCGCCGGGCTCGATGCGGAATTCTGACTTTTATGGCCACGTATTGACGGAGCTACCCCCCGGCTGCGACGAAACTCACTGTTGGTGAGATGAGGTGGCGCGAAAAATCGTTACCAGAAAGGGTCTCGACTCCAAGACCCCTTCTATTCTACTGGATTCCACCGTGGCCAGGATCGCGCCCAGCTGGACGACGACATGGATCACGAAGATTCCGAAGATCCTTTGGATGCTTCCGAGAGGCGTCCGGTGCGGGGGTTTCGCCGCGCGAATCTCAGGCGTTCGGCCGAATCTGTTTGAAATGGTCGACGATCGCGGCGATCGTAACATCCAGGGTCTCGCCGCTCGCGCGTTCGACCACCTCCACCCTGTCTTCGGTTACTTTCTTGCCGACATTTATCCGGAAGGGAATTCCCACCAGGTCGGCGTCCTTGAACTTTACCCCTGGACGTTCATCCCGATCGTCCAGCAACACCTCGAACCCCGCTCGTTCGAGCCGGTTGGCGATGTCTTCGGCCGCTTGCCTGAGTCTTTCGTCGCTTACGTTGGTCGGGGTCACGACCATCTCAAATGGCGCGATCTCGGGAGGCAGCCGGAATCCGTTCTTGTCGTTACTCTGCTCAACCGCCGCCGTGAGGATGCGCTCGATGCCGATGCCGTAGCTGCCCATGATGGGTGTGATCTCCCGGCCATTCTTGTCGAGCACGCGCAGCCCCATGGACTCCGAGTATTTGTAGCCCAGCTTGAAGATGTGCCCGATCTCAACCGCGGTATCGATCCGGAGAGGCGCGCCGCAGTTCGGACATGGCTCACCCGCCGCCACGCTGCGCAGATCGGCATACGCGGTGGGCAGGAAGTTTCCGCCCGGCGTAACGTTCTTCACGTGGTAGTCCTCTTGGTTGGCGCCGGTGGTCAGATTCCTGCGGCCTTCGAGCGCCCCATCGGCCAGAAGCAGAGGGAGGCGGTTGTCGTCCAGGCTCTTCGCCCATTCAATCCCCAGCGGCCCTAAAAATCCCGCCGGAGATCCGAAGAGCTCCCGGATCTCTTCGTCCTGCATCGGGCGCGTCTCCCCTCCCGCGAGTAGGCTCGAAAGCTTGGCTTCGTTCAGCTGATGATCACCGCGCAGGAGAACAACCACCGGCCTCGACCCGGCTTGCACCGGGGATTGACGGGGCTCCTTGCCTGCGCCCTCGGCCTTCGCCTCGATCATGAAGGCCAGCGTCTTGATCTTGTTTTTCGGCGACACCCCGAGATACCTGGCCACCTCTTCGACCGTCTTCATCCCCGGGGTGTGCACTGCGAGAGGATTGCCATCGCCTTCCGGGGCGAGTTCGGCGACCGGTTCGAGCCTGGAGGCGGCCTTCTCGAGATTGGCCGCGTATCGGCAACTCTGACAGCTCACCACCTGGTCCTCGCCGGCTGCGGTCGAGACCATGAACTCTTCCGACTGAGACCCTCCCATGGCGCCCGAGTGGGCCTCGATGACGAGATAATGGAGCCCGCAGCGATCGAAGATTCGCTGATAGGCCTCGCGATGCTTCTGGTAAGACGCGTCCAGCCCCTCCGGATCCATATCGAAGGAATATGAGTCCTTCATAATGAACTGCCGAACCCGCAAAAGACCCGACTTCGGCCGGGGCTCATCGCGAAACTTGGTCTGAATCTGGTACCAGATCTGCGGAAGTTGCTTGTAGCTGCGCAGCTCCCGGCGGGCGATCTCGGTCATGTTCTCTTCGTGGGTCATCGCCAGGCAGAGTTCGGCGCCCTTGCGGTCTTTCAGCCGAAACAGATTGTCGCCCATCACTTGCCAGCGGCCGCTCGCCTCCCACAACTCACGCGGATGGAGCGCGGGCAGATAGAACTCCTGGCCGATTTTGTCCATCTCTTCGCGAACGATGGCGATGATCTTGTTGAACGAACGTTGTCCCAGAAAGAGATAGGAATAGATTCCGGCGCCCAACTGCCGGATATAGCCGGCCCGAACCAGAAGTTTGTGGCTCGCGACCTCGGCGTCAGCCGGGGCTTCGCGAAGCGTAGGGATAAAAAGCTGCGACCAGCGGTGCATAGATGGTCCCGAAGGAAAAGGGAATTGGGTATTTTAGCAGGGCCCAAGGAAATCGAAATCTGCTTCAGCCCACTACACAGCCCACTACACCTGGGGCCGGCCTCGCCCATCCGCCCGGAACGACTCTCGTGGCTCGACGGCTTCCGCTCATCCGGTTGGGGTTAGACCATCTCGGTGCCCCACAGATCATGAAGATGAATGATGCCGACGAGCTCGCCTTCCTCGACCACGACAAGCGAGGTGATCTTTTTCTCTTCCATGACCGCCAGGGCTGCGGCGGCGAATTCCCGCGGCGAAACCGTCTTCGGGTGGCGGGTCATGCAATCACCCGCCGTCAAATCGAGCACGTCTTTGCCTTTTTCTTCGAGCAACCGGCGTAAATCTCCGTCGCTTATGATGCCAACCAGGCGTTTGCCTTCGACTACCGTGGTCGCGCCCAGCTTCTTTCGCGACATTTCGTAGATCACATCCGGCATCCTGGTTTGGGGAGAAACCCGCGGGACTCGATCGCCCGTGTGCATCAGCCTTTCTACCCGCGCCAGCCGCTTGCCCAGTTTCCCCCCTGGATGCAGCTGTGCGAAATCCTCTTCCCGGAATCCTTTTTTCTCCGCCACCTCGACTGCCAGGGCGTCGCCGAGCGCGAGCATCGCGGTCGTCGAAGCGGTCGGCGCCAGGCCGATCTGGCCGGCTTCTTTTCGGACCGCGCAGCTCAGGAAAACGTCTGCCGCCGAGGCCAGGGTGGAAAGCTCTCGCATTTCGGAAGCCCAAGCCGGTTGGCGAGGGGCGGCGCGGGCGCTCTCCTGCTGCCGGCTTCCCGGATTTTCGTCGCCGGTGATCGCGATCAGCGGAAGCCCGAGACGCTTAATGGTGGCCAGTAGTTCGAGGATTTCACCGGTTTCACCGCTCGCCGACAAGGCCACCACCACATCCCCCCGCGCCAGCATCCCGAGATCGCCGTGAAGAGCTTCGACCGGGTGCATGAACAATGCGGGCGTTCCGGTCGAGCTCAGCGTGGCCGCGATTTTCCGCGCGATCAGGCCGCTCTTGCCCATTCCCGTCACCACTACGCGCCCTGGACAGCGACAGAGCAGTTCGACTCCTTGAATAAACACATCCGCCATGGGCCCGGCGATGCGGTCCGCGAGATCGGCGAGGGCCTGCGCTTCAGTGCGCACGACATTTTCCCCGATGTGCTTCATGGAGACGGCAGGAAGGATGTTAGCAAAACCGGCTGGCGCACGCCCACGCCCAGCCATTCCGAGGAGGCGGCATAGCGGTCCAGTGCTCGCTTGAGTCTTCGGTTACTGGGCGTCTCGTCGAGGGTCACCAAACCCGGCACGCATTTTGGCTCACCATCGGCTGTCCCTCTTTGCAGCCCCAGGCGTGTTCGAACTCAGGCATGTTTTGGACCACCCCATTCACACGCCACATACCCGGCGAGTGCGGGTCCGTGGTGGCCCTCGCCCTGGCCATTTGCGGCTGCCGCAATTCGCACCAGATGCGCGCATAACCGAGGTAAAAGCGCTGCTCCGGAGTGTATCCGTCGATGGTCTTTCCCATCGCGCCGGTTTTATCGTCCGCGATCGCGTGGTGAAGCGCCATGAGCGCAATGCGGGCGCCGCCATTGTCGGCGGTGTTTTCGCCGAGCGTCAGGCGGCCATTCAGCTTGAGCTCGTCGATGGCGGTGAACCCGCTGTACTCATTGGCCACGCAACTGACGCGCTCCTCAAATTTCTGTCCGTCTTCGGCGGTCCACCAGTCGCGCAGGTTTCCCTGGGGATCATATTTGCGCCCCTGGTCGTCGAATCCGTGGGTAAGCTCGTGGCCGATCACGATGCCGATGCTGCCGAAGTTGGTGGCATCGTCGGCGCTTTTATCGAAGAATGGCGGCTGCAGAATTCCCGCGGGAAATACGATCTCGTTGTATGGCGGCGAATAGTAGGCATTTACCGTCGGAGGAGTCATGCCCCATTCGTTGCGGTCGAGCGGCTGGCCGATCTTGCGGATCTGGCGCTTCGACTCGAACTCGTTGGCGCGCAAAAAATTCCCCACCAGATCGCCGCGAACGATCGCGAGCGAGCTGTAGTCGCGCCACACGTCCGGATAGCCGATCTTGTTGCGGATCGCGGCTAACTTGATGTGTGCTTGCTTCTTGGTCTCGTCCGACATCCAGGGCAGGTTCTGAATGTCCTCGGACAGGGATTTCTCGAGCGCGTCCAGCATCTTTAACATGCGCTGCTTGCCTTCGGCGCCAAAGGTCTGCTCTACGTAGCGCTGGCCGAGCGCCTCGCCGAGTTCCTCATCGACAGTAGCCACACAGCGCTTCCAGCGGGGCTTGATCTCTTTCTGTCCCGTGAGCGCCTGCTGCATTTTGAAGTTGGCGTCGACGAATGGCTGGGAAAGCCAGGGAGCGGTGTCGTCCAGCAGATGCCAGGTTACATAGGTCTTCCAGGCGTCGAGCGGCTCCTCGCCGAGAAGTTGATTCACCTGCTTGAAGAACTCGGGATTGCTGACGTTCAGCTCGGAGAAACTCGGGGCATTCACGCTCGCGAAATAGCGGCTCAGGTAGAAGTTCGAGGCCAGCTGGCCAGCCTCGTCCAGTCCCATCTTGTGGTCTCGCGTCTTCGGATCCCGGCGCGCGGTGCGGTCCATGGACGCCTTGGCCAGCGCCGTCTCGAGGCGCAACACGGTTTTTGCCGACCCCGCCGCCTCGTCCTGTGATTGGCCTGCGAGGACGAACAGCTGAGTGGCATACTTTTCGAGTTCGCCGCGAATCTCGGCCATGTGGGGGTCGTCTTTTAGGTAATAATCGCGGTCGGGAAGGGTGAGGCCGCCCTGGTCGATGTAGGCGATGACCAGGTTGGCGTTGTGAAGGTCGGACTGGCTGTAGAAACGGAACAGGGCATTCGACCCGAGCAGGTGCAGGCGCGCGATTGCGTCCATCAGGCCTTGCTTGTCCCGGACCGCGGCGATGCCCTCGAGCTCCGGCTTGAGCGGAGCGAGCCCTTTCGAATCGACGGCTTGCTCGTCCATGCACGAGGCATAATAGTCGCCGATTCTCTGGTCTATGGCGCTGCGCTGGGGGCTGTCAACCGCCGCCTTTTCCAGTATGCCCTTCAAGATTTCGCGGTTGCGCTCGGCCAGTTCCAGGAACGTGCCCCAGGATCCCTGGTCGGATGGAATCTGGGCCGACTGCATCCATCTTCCGCACGAATAGTGATAAAAGTCGGCGCACGGGTCGGCGGATTTATCGACAGTGCTGAACCCGGCCGTCGACTGCGAGCTGGAGCCGTTCGCCTGGGCGAAGGCAAGAGTCGAACCGAGCGAAAGCGAAATCAAGAGAACGATAGATAGGCGCACGTTGTACCTCGCGGGAACTCGCGATTGTAGGCCTTCTCAGGTTCGACAGGCAAGGGGGAGATCCGAGGAAGCCCGGGGGGGGACGAGAGGGGAGATCATTCGATCATTCGATTCCCGGCTTCCGACTACTGGCTCCCGGGACTTCTCTCCCCCACGTATTGCTGGACCACCTGCTTCCACTTGCCCTGGGCTTTCAGAATGTATTCAATCGCATCCCGCAGGGCGCCGTCGCCGCCGCCGTGTTTGGTTACGTAGTGGGCGCCACGCTTGACTTCGTCACGAGCGTTGGCTACGGCGACGGCCAGTCCGCAACTCCGCATCACCGGGAGATCGATCACGTCGTCGCCCACGAAGCAGGCTGCCTCGGCGGCGACCTGTTCCTGCCTCAAAATTTCCTGGAAGACGCCGAGCTTGTCGTTAATGCCCTGGTGAACGTGATCCAGCCGGAGATCGCGCGCGCGCAGGGCCACGGTCTCCGAGATGCGCTTGGTGATCAGTCCGGTCTTCAAGCCGCCCAGCCGCGCCATGGAGATTCCCGCACCATCGTGCGCGTGGAAGCCCTTGGCCTCGACAAAGCTCTCGCTGTCGAGTCCGAAGCCGCCCTGGCCGCCATGTTGCGCCGATTGCTCGCGAACCGTCTGCCGGGCCCCGGCAGGGGCGGGGAAGAAGAAGAGTTTTCCATCGGTCAGAACGCCGTCCACGTCAAAGAGCAGGAGTTTGATTTTTTTTGCGCGCGACTTGCTGTCTGGCATGTCGCGGATTTTAGCAGAGCCGCTCGCGCCGCGGCTCGGATGAAGCGGGAATTTCCCGGCCGGAAAATCAATGTCTCGAAAGACCCCCGGCCGCAATTCGCCGGCGCTCATCTCTTCGGACTTGGCTTTCACAACTTACATCCCGTTGCTAAACTGCTAAACTGAAAAGGCGCGCTTGTCGATATCATCTGGGGCCCCCCAGAATTTGCTGTATAGCGGTGATTTTTCGCGAAAATGCCGGTAAGTGGCTCGTCGAAAAACAAGTATTTTGTATGCCGGGATGGCGGAATTGGCAGACGCGCTGGACTTAGGATCCAGTGCCCGAAAAGGCGTGCAGGTTCAAGTCCTGTTCCCGGCACCAGAGGTTAGTTTAGAAAGCCCTACTGAGAGAGCTTTGCTCTTCGCTAGGTACCAAGGGCCGCGACCGCTGCCCGCCGTGTTGCTGGCCAGCCTCGACCGGATCCCCAATGCCATCAGAGCGGCCCGTCGACGGCGTGGTGTTTTCCAACTGCCGCCAAACGGCGGCGCGGAGCCGCAATCGGACCCAGCACCTCGGGGGTTTCGCAGACGCCGAAATAGCCGCAGCCAGCCCGCATATACCGAGCCAGCTCTTCTACCCGCCGTCAGGCTTTCTGCGCGTGCCGTAACTGTTTGAGGATCCCAATGGGAGGCCACTTTCCTCCTCGTGGACTCACGATCTCACAGGAATCGAGAGCCAAGGTTTTTCCCGGATGCGGTCCAGTAGGTTCCGACATCATGCTGTAGCGCTTCAGGTTGACTTCTGTTGCGGAAAGCCGGTGCGCAACGATAAATGCGACCTTCGGAGCAAACGGATCGCTATGCCAGTCGCTCACATTGGCAACACCCCAGCCGCTCACCCCGGTCAGCATCGGCCAGTATTGGCAACGGGCTTCGCCTTTGTCTGGTCGTTGGAAGCAGCGGCAGGGTAAGTCTCATCGCAACCATAGATCGAAATCGCGCAATTGCTCATACTGCAATCCCCGATTCCCAATACACGAGCAATCTTTTCGTTGACCAGGGGGAAATCGAGCGCATGGGCGCCGTCGACAACCCTCGGCGACGATCTAGCCGACAACATGGTTCAGAACGCCTACGACAGCGCGAAGGCTCAGACCAATCACTCCGAAGCTGGAGCGGCGGCCACCGGCATCCTCCATCTCGCCGTTGAGGCTCCCGGTATTGGTGGTGGGGTACGAGCTCGCCAAGACTCTGCTCGACGGCAACCAGAAGTAGCCCTCCTGTGCCCGGTCCAAATCCTTTTACGCGCACATAGCCCCCGGCTAGACCTGAGCCGGGGGCCATTAGTTAAGTTAAGTTAGCGTAGCGGTCGCAACCCGGCCCGTCGTTCCGTCACGTCCGGCGGGCCGGATTCTTATCGCTTGAGTTGCTGTCTCACGAACGCTGCGCCGAACATAGCGGCAAGGAAGAGCTGAAGAACCATCACGGTTGTGTCTCCACGGAGGGCATACACGACCGCGAGCGTAAGCGCGATTGCAACGCCAACAAGGTAGGAGATCTTCAATCCGGTGCTACCCGCAGGAGAAAGCGCCGATGATATCATCGAGTCCTCCCATCAAGGCGAATAGGATGCCCAGTTCCGGTATCAGGATGGACAGGGCAATCGCCGTCAAGCTCTGGAGCAGCCAGAACGTCGTGCACGGCCCAGGTCTGACCTGGATTATCGGGCCACCGAGCGGTGCGCCGGTCAGCTCAAACGTTACCGCGCCACCGCGCAGCATCGTAGCCACCTTCCCGTAGCCGACACTCGCGCTATAGAGCGTGCCCGCCGTGCCATCCGCGAGCAGCTTGTTGATTGTGTTGGTGCCCAAGCGGTTCTTGAGGGCAGCTTGGTTCACCGCGACGGCAATGTCGGCGTGCCGCAGGTTCATAAGGCGCGAATGCCAATCCCCGAACCTTGCGAAATCATTCCCGAACGCCTCCCACTGGGCTGCGTCGAGGGCATGCACGCCGTGCTCCTTCACCAAGGACGCCGACGTGTGAAGCTTTGCGGCGAGTTCCTTCGTAACAGTCGTTTGCTGCCAGGACGGGACGGGGGTGATGGCAGCCGATATGGGCAGCGTACCGAACGTCACAACGCCCAGACTGGCCGAAGCGGCCAATAGTTCTCTACGATTTAGCATTATCGTCTCCAATGGCAGTGGCCTGCGGAGACGGTACAATTGCGGTAGGCATGGCGACCTCTTCGCAGGCCGTTATGTTTAGAGGCCGTTCACTGTTCTAGCAGTGGGCGGCTTCGCTTGCTTAGGATTGTAGCAGGCCGGTCAAATGGGGCGTATAGCAAATCGTATACGCCGAGCGCGCTTCTCATCCTCTGTGTTCAGCGGCATGAACCGCGATTGGGCGTACATCCGACAGATTCAGGATCGACCGGCTTGGGACAACGGGTAGTCGCACGATTTCAGAAGGCGATGCAGCGGAGACGAGAGAGCCGGGAGCTTGAGCGGCGCGGAGAAAGCCGCGCTCTGGCCGTGAAACAGTCGCCCTCCCGGATGTAGCGCCGCAGCAACCTAACCCTAACCTAACCAATGAGCATGGGAGTAGCGACTGCCGGCGGCGAATGTGCGGACGTTGTTTGGGCAGCGAATGGATCAGCCTAGCCGATTGCGGCTCGTGCTCGAAAGGTCCTCGCTGCCGATTTGCTATCTATTGCTCGCCGCTTCTGTGATGGTGCACGTGGGGTGTAAGCCTGGGTATTATGAATTCTTGCAGAACGCCGCCGAGAGAACCTTGACCGATTCTGATCAGGGCATTTTGGAAGATGAAACTGGCGCCATTGCTCGATGGCAGGTAAAGACTCGCGATTCCACCTACGGCAACACTTCCGAGTACGAATGAGTAATTCGGCTGCCAGCGCTGATTGTCGCCTCTGCAAATCACGGGGCTTGCCAGGGCATACAGCAGCCGGGAGTGGAATGTGCCGGTGCCTTTGTAGAAGTAACGCGGGTCTTGCTTCAACAGGGATGGCAATATCGCATTCCCGATAAAAATGCCGGTCACCGCGTCGCCGTAGCCGGTGCCGTACCGCTTTGCGTAGCCCGCCGCGCCTTGACCGAATTCAGGGTAGCGACCTCCGGCTTGTTCAATGCCCGCATAGACACCGGCTCCCAAGAAGGTTACTGGATCTACGGCCGTTTTCCAGGCAAGTCTGAATTTCTGCCTTGCCGTGAGCGGCGCCGGATTCCGCAGGTAAGTAACAAAGAAATTGGGAATGACGGCAAATATTCGTTGCTTCTCCTGCTGCTTGATCTGCGCTTCCGCCACATCGGGCGATGAGGCTGTTACCTGTACATTCGTCTGAACCGTTCCTACTCCCAAGACGATCGCGGGAACGAGATAAGCTTGTCCCGGCCGTAAGTCTCCCGAAAAAGATTGCGTACTAAATCCCGGGGCGGTAACCGTGATCTGAAAAGCTCCCGCGGGTACGCGAGAAAACGAGAATTGCCCATTGTTGCCGGAGGTCACCGTCTGGCTGAAGGGCTCGCCCTTGTAGGTGAGCCGAACCGTCGCTCCAACAGTGACGCCGCCGCTTCGGTCAAGGACGGTTCCGCTGATGTTGCCGGCCAACTGCTGGTTCGAAGTTGGTTCCGCCCTTCTCTCAGACGAGGTTGTATCTTGAAGAGAGTTGTAAGTCGAGACCACCTCATCGGTGATACTTTTCACCGTGGTGTCCCCGGTCGGGAGAGGTACTGTGGTCTGTGACTTACCTAACGGGGCGAGAACAAGCAATAGACTTCCAAGGGTCAGTGTTCCAACAATGGGCTGCACAGATCAAAAAACCCGAACATTTTTCACTAACCTTGATTTGTGTATGTTATCAGTCGAGGCCAGCGAGTCAACCCTGCTAGGGCAAAGCGTCGTCGCCTGCTGCTACCAGGCTTTTTCGCTCTGGGGAAAGGAAGCTGAATCGAGGTCGCGTCTGAGCAGAGCGCTGACGGCAGCATGGTGCTTTTCTATTGTCGAGCCCTCACTGCGCCCCTCTCGTGAGACCTTTACTTTTATGACCGGGTCGGCGGGGTTGCAGGTTCAACTCCGGTTGCCAGCCCCGAGCGAACCGCTTAAGCCCGGGCTGGTCTGGCGGCGTCCAGCAGCTTCCTTTCGACTCCACAAGGTGTTGACCAGCGCCTCGGCGGCGATGCGGGGCAGGCGGCGGTAGACCCTTTCCCGCAGACTCGAGGATTCCTGCGAGCCGGCAAAAAGGTCGCGCATGAGATCCCGAAATCGTGAACTGCGGCCGGTCAACTGAATCATGCGCTCGACGACCGGTGCGCCCATCCAAGC
>Ga0123356_10007155_pt1 | contig 11172 bp, 2 predicted proteins | sample TergutEmb28metaG_2_FD_92546 | JGI IMG/M metagenome (GOLD analysis project Ga0123356, IMG submission 92546) | Embiratermes neotenicus P3 segment gut microbial communities from Petit-Saut dam, French Guiana - Emb289 P3 | ecosystem: Host-associated > Arthropoda: Insects > Digestive system > Gut ... | reverse complement strand
CCTTGCGGCTCAACGGTTTTCAAGACCGCCTCCTTCAACCACTCGGACACCGCTCCAAATAATAGTCAAATTTAATGTACACAAGACAGTGTCTTTTGTCCAGTCACCCTATAGATACTAATAGATATAAAAAGGTTGGTCAATACGGCTTAATGGGGACAGAGCTGCTTTTTTACCCTTTAAAGAGTGTTGATATTAAGTATCTTTCAGGTTAAAACCCTAGGTATCCAATTCCGCCTTTTTTTCTTCCGCTATTCTTGCCAAATCGTTCATATCGTCAAGAAGCTTACTTGTCTTGGAAAGCATGTCAGCATAACCGGATTTTACTACAACACTGCCCTCTTTAATTGTTTTTAATGATGAGGTAATACCAGTACTCTTATGAGACATTTCACCCAGAACAGAGACCATTTCCGTCATGGTTTTGGCAAAATCGTTAATTTCAGAAGACATGGAGTTGATCAATATGTTTGTATCGTTTGAACGGGTAGCTGTAGTATTGATACCGGCAATGATGTTAGAAAGAGTCTGAGAAATATTTCGGGAGTTTTCTCTGGTGCTTTCTGAAAGCCGGCGGATTTCGTCGGCTACAACAGCAAAACCCCTGCCTGCGTCTCCGGCATGGGCGGCTTCAATAGCTGCATTCATAGCCAACAGATTGGTATTTGCAGCAATTGTAGAGATAATCTTTATCGCCTGAGCTATACCGTCAACAGACTGTGAAATACTCTCTACCGATTGAATTGTTTCCTGCATGGACTGTTTGCCTCTTGCAGTGTCTTCGATAAGTGACTGAATCGATTCCTGTTTCTGCCTTGAACGATCCGAGGTGCTTTTAAGAGAACCGGACATTTCTTCGGTGTTATCAGAAGATTCCTTTACTGATTCAAGATAATTATCCATTCGGGAATCCATTGATTTTACAACATTGTTAATTCCGCCGATGATATCCAGGGCAACATCTATATGGTCATGAAGCTGTACGTTCAACTCTTCCATGACCTGTTTTTCTTTGCCAATAATGTTGAAATTATAATGGAGACAGTTATCCGGCTTGTTAAGACCATTAAAAATTGCTTCTGCCATTGCTTTACAGGTTCCATAACCGCAAGCAGTACAATTTTTTATATCTGTTTCCGGATTCTTCCTCATTTTTTTATAAACATCATTTATTTGCGATAGGGTTGGTTTAATAATAGTGTAATTTTCTGACATATTAACATAGCTTCTGTCATAGAGCCCTTTTTTCCAGAATTTGTTCAAAGCTTTATTATATTTCTTTTGTAACCGGTCTCCTTTTTGAGGTTTAAGGTTTTGTTCTAATCTGGAACTGCGTTCAGTAACAGGACTATCAAGTATAATCTCCGAAAGATTGCGGTTTCCGGTACCGGGACCGCCATTACAGCCTTTTTCACAATTTAAACAGTCTACCAGTTGAGGCAGCTTGATATTGGAATCCAATATTTCCGAGACTTCCGTAAGATAGGGATAAATCGCGTGGAGACCTTCGGATTTGTGAGTGAGCCGCCTGAAGCCGGGTAAAAAACGCTCCACAGTATCCAATAAACCTCCGGGAGAAGAAAAGCGAACTGCACGTTCAGCAATTTCGCCCACATACTCTTCTTTGGGGAATGTATCAAGATCGATGTGCTGCTCTTTAAAGTAATTTTTAAGTGCAAGCATGGTAACGTTATAGTTACCCAAACCTGTCTCGTCAAATTCCCGCCGTTTTGCCGCACATGGTGATATAACTGCGATTTTATGATTTCTGTATTTTGGATAATATTCTTGAATCATTTTAATTGTATGAAGCATAGGACTGTGTGCAGGAGCAAGATATGGAATCAGGTTAGGATGGTTAATTTCGATAAAACTGACAATCGCAGGGCATGGCTGCGCAATAACCATACGCGGATTTTTCTCTTTGATATAGTTGAGGTACGAAACAACTGTAAGTTCCGCGCCAAAACTCACATCAAAAATTGCTTCGACCCCGATTGACTTTAGCCAACCGTTAAAATTAAGGAATTTATCAGGGAAAACAGAGGCAATTGCCGGAGCAACAACAGCTACCATTTTCTCTCCCCTTTTTAAATTTATAAAAAACTGGGATGTATCATCAATAATTGCTCTGGCATCGTGAGAACAACAGGCTATACAGTTTCCGCAGCCAATACACATATCAGGATTAATATTCAGTTTTTCTCCTGAACCGTCATTGCAAAGTTTAACAGGGCATTCGGCAATGCATGTATAACAGTTAATACACTTATTTTCATCAATTTTAATAACCGGGGTGAGCGCAGTTTTAGCCATTTTTAACTCCATGTTTAGAAATGATTTCTGTAGCCATTATAGTGATTTTTTTGGATTTTGACAATAATTTGTCACAAAAATTTAGAATTTTTTTTAGAAAAGTAGATTTATAGGAAACCCAAATTTGCCGGATCAATCGTTAAAAAACACATTTTTCACGATAATAAAAGCGATTAACAGCCAAAAAACCTCTCTTGACATCCTGCTCCAAACAGGAAAATAATTGAATACTATAAAAAAATCACAGTTAACCTAACAAAGGAAAAAATGAACAATAAATATATTTCTGTTATTGCGCTTTTGTTGCACTCTTTCCTACTTATAACAGGATGTGAAAAAAACAATATTATAATAAAACCGGGAAAAACCCTTAATATCTCAATATCAGAAATCACTGAAAATGTTAGTTATATTCCTGTTATCCTGAACGATATTTACATGGAAATTTTGGCAGTAAAAGCAGCGGACGGTACAATCCGCACAGCGTTTAACACCTGCGAAAGATGTTATGAAACAGGAAAGGGGTACTATATACAGGAAGGCAGTTTAGTTATCTGCCAGCAATGCCAAATGTACTTTTCTATTGATAGTATTGGTATTCAAGCCGGAGGCTGCCAGCCAATTCCAATTTTCACGGAAGATTTAAAAATAACCAGGAAATCAATTCGAATCCCATATCAGATACTGTCAGAAAACACCCACTGGTTCCTAAACTGGAAAGCGGAAAGTTTTTCCGCAGAAGAACCTCCCCATTGACACATCCATTTCCACCAGCTATAGTATCAAAAGCTCAACCGGAGAGATGCGAGAGCGGTTGAATCGGGCGGTCTCGAAAACCGTTGAGCCGCAAGGCTCCGAGGGTTCGAATCCCTCTCTCTCCGAATTATTATCTGCGACTGGAAGGCGAATCCCTCTCTCTCCGAATTTTAATGTACAACCATTACCTTTCTGATTTCATCAATATCCGGTCCTACAACCCGTATAAAATACATTCCGCGCGCTACTGGCCTGCCTCCTGCATTTTTTCCGTCCCATGTATCTGTATATTCACCGGAGGCGAGCTGCTCATTCCGTTTTATTACACGTACTAAAGTACCATCTAATGTATGAACCTGTATTGTTACTCTCCCGCTTCTAACCAGATGGTAACGTATAGAAACACTGTCATCATTGTGAGGATTGATAACATTATTTAGTACTGTTACACCGCCTCGCTGTAAAGAGACATCTTGTATATCATATCCAAATGGACGAATAAAACTCCACCATTCATTCGGTATTTCTTGTCCCGCTAAAATATCCAAGCGTGCTATCAGTAAATCTTCCGGTGAATTATTCAAGCGGAAGAAGAAATTAAATTTAGTACCGCTTCTATAGAAATTATCATTATCATCAAATGTAAAGTTAAAAAGCAATGGAGAAATTGAAATATCAGGCGCTCTTATTCCCCGTGAACCATCCCACAAGCGCGGAACAATATCAATAAAATTAACAGGCGCTATAACAGGATCAATTCCAGGAACTTTTGTTTCAGTTTCTATTGGCAGCCATAATCCGCCGGTACCTCTGCCTCTTGCAGCAGTTTCTCTTGGGAAGCGGAAACTTTCCGGAACATTCGCACCATAAACAATTGATGGCGTACTATTAATACCTGCACTCAGGCGTGCCTGTAAAGTAGTTGGCCGTTGTTCAAGGAAGCGCCTTCCGTCAAATTCCCAGATAATGCCGACATCAGAACTTAATTGCAGACGGAAATCATCACCAACAGAATCCATATCAGGCAGCTCTGTATATCTTGCCCAGACAGGCCAGGCAAAGAAACGTGAATCGCTTGAGCTTTCCGGCGGCACAGAAATTAATAAATCTGTTACACGATGATTTGCCCTGCCAAGAAGATTTCTGTACGCAGCAGGATCAATAATAAGCTCAGCATCTGTAGGCGGTATAAAGTTCGGATCAAAACGCCGCGTATTAAGCGGATTTTGCGGCCGCATCCCTGCGAAATCCGGGTCACCGTTCACAAGGAATCTATAATATGTATATTCGTAATCCATCGGATATTTTGGCGAAGGATTACGGTAAGAATAAGTTTCATTTCCAAAATGACGGTCTGGTGTTTCCAGCGCCATATCTCTTACTCCAGACAGGATAAATCTTGGGAAATTATTTTCGTCAACTGCAAGCTCCTGTACAGAGAAATCACTGTTCAATTCAAAAATAAATTCACTGGCACTTATGCCGCCGTCTGTAGAATTTAGAATACTTTTAATATTTCCTGTTAGTTTTCCGTCATTCAAAATTGACATAGAAGAAATTTCTACAGGTTTTGACATTTGAACAAAAATTTCATTTTTACCGGAATTTGGAATTGTAAGCGCATAATTTATTCGCGGAGGAACAGTATCCCATGTAAAGCCGGTATCATTTGCCAGTCCAATAAGTATTGACTTAGTTGGAAGATCACGCAGGAATGGATTGGAAATAATTGTCCAGTTAAGGCGAGCGTTACCGTCGTTCTCGCCTTTTTCTTTTAAGAATACAAATATACTGTCAAGTTTATCATGGGCATTTGTATATATTTGAAGATTTTCATCCCAGTCTGCACGCGCATATCCGTTGAATCCTCTTGTTGTATCAATTTCATATCCTTCTACATCAATCCGGAAACCGTAAAAAGCATTTTTATTCGGAGGACTGTGCGGATCATCATCATCGTATATAGCAAGTAAGTCAAAGGCAGACTGAAGGCGCAAGCGGTCTATTCTGCCGTTACCGCTAAAGTCTTCTGTAAAACTGTAGTAGAATTGGTTCGCGACATACCAGTTTACAGAGTAATACGAGAATCCCGGATTCATATTAGTTGCTTTGCTGTAATTAGAAACACCTAAGCTGTCAATATAAACATACGGCGCTGCATCTACTAACCACGCTTCCTGCGGCGGCGGCGGCAAAGGAACACGCCTTGAAGCATAACTAAAGAATACTTTTACATAATTAATTTCCAGCTCGCCGCGAGGCACCAAATCAAAATACCAGAAATAACTATTTGGGTTGATGGGTGGAACCCAATGATTTGCCGTATCTCCAGCCTGAGGAATAGGCGTATAACTTTCTGATGGATAACTGTTATCATTAAATTCGATAAATCGATCTATTTTAATCATCCATTCATCACGGGGAGTTGGATCAGATCCAAAAGTTAAATAAGGACTTCCTGTTGAATCTGCAGGATGTATCAATAACCTTCTTATAACTGCATGTTCATGCGGATAATTAGAAAATAAAATTGTTGCTCCAGGTTCAAAACATGCCAAACTACTCCAGTTTGTATTACCGGTTATAATAAATGTTCTTCCGGTATCTCCAGTTTCCCAATCCTGATTTCTTCCGAACTCTACAGTACTGGTTCCTGGTTCAAAATTACCCAAATCACTCATATATCCGGGATACGGTTCTGTATTTACCGAAGGCGGCTGCGGAGCAGGCAGAGGTAAAACAGGCGGTTCCCACTGGAACCAATTACCATCAACCCTGATATGAGCAGCATTATTAGCAATTAATCTTTTACCCGGTTTAATAATTAGATCACCAATAACTTCTACATTGCTGTTAAAACGTACAGGATTCGCATCAATAACAAGATTTCCAATTGGCGCAGCAACTTTATTAATAGCGTTAGCGATACCTGCAGCTTCGCCAGGAATCGTCCGCATAGTAAGACTGGTATTATCACCGGTCATTGTAAGCCGGGAATTTGCCATAGTACCTGAAGCAGAAGCTACAAACGGTTCCTGAATATAAACATTACCTGATGCAAAAATGTCTGCAATACCTGCAGCCGCTTTTACAACTATATGTTCATTAACACCAGAAACATTTACACCGGTATAAAAATCTACGGTTCGTATTTCTGAACCGCCGTTTAATAAGAGTCCGCCCCTGCCTACGAAAATACCCTGATTAAAAGCCGGCGTTAAACCAGTTGGTTTTGCAATACCGCCCATAATCCAGGAATAAGAGTCTGTATCCAAAATAGCGCCTGGTATCTGCGGAGTAACAATCTCTCCTTCCAATTCCAGGTTTCTGGCAGGATTTGGACTTCTGGCTATATCAGAATCCTGATAAATATCGGAAGCCAGAGTGATAGTGTTTCCTGATGTAATCCGCACAGGACCTAATGTGTCAGTTAGATTTGCAGGGATAGGAAGAATCTGGCTGATTAAATGCTCATCACTTCCTGTCAACGCCGGACTATCTGTTGAATCTCTGATCACAATTATATTACTGTTATGCGTAAAAGCTCCAAATATAATCTCGCTGCCCTGGAACACAATATTCGGCTGAGTAGTAACAGAACCTATTATACGCCCCGGTGCTCCGCCATTAAAGTCATCGTTAAAAATAATCGCGTCTTCACCAGTAGGTACAGGACCTGCAGTAATTCTGGCACGGTTGGTAGTAGTACCGCTTACGATAAGCTTACCGCCAGCGCCGCCCGGCTCTACACTTCCACTGCCTTCTACAATGAAATCGCCGGCATTATTGATAATTACAGCACCATCATTATTGGTAAGGTCAGTATCTGTCGCAAGTGTATTTCGTATAGTCAGGTTTTCGCCGCTAAACTCGAATGAACCTGTATAATTTTGTGCACCGGTAAATATAGTGCTTTCAGTTCCAACTTGCTGCATAAAACTGGATGCGTGAATTGAACCATTAAATAAAACTTCTGCAGCTTCAGTTATAACAATATCACCAAGCCTGGCGCCAGAGCTACCAATACTTGAAGCTACGGTAATATTACCTTCACCTGCATTCATGGTTAAATCTCTGCTAGCGGCATCACGAGTAATACCCTGCAAGCTGATATTTCCTTCTCCGCTGCCGGTATCCAAGCTGATACTTTCCCGTAATTCAATATTTCCGCCAAAAGTGATATTTCTATCATCTGTTTCAATACTGCCGGAAAGACGGCTAACACCTGTTCCGACTTTTGTTAAACTTCCTGAAAGGCTTACAGCAGGATCACCGGAGACAGAATCAACACCTGATAATGTTACAGTTCCGGTACCAGTGTCCATCACAAGACTTTTGTTTGTTCCGATTGATGTAATGGTCCCATCGATTGAAATTCCAGCAGGAGCGCTGGTAAACATATTTAAAATAGAATTATCAGCTTGCATTAACGATACATTTGAAGCTGATATATCAACAATACCTAACCTTACACTACTTTCTCCAAGTGAACCATAAAGATTTACATTTGATGCATTCAATGTCAGGTTATTAGGCTGACCTGCTGTCCCGCCTACGCCATAACCGGAAGATACGGCAGTAATATTAATTGTTCCGGCATTTACAGAGAGACTGCCTCGCTGCATCCTTATACCATTCAAGGTCATAATATGGTTTCCCATATCAATTTCTGTGACTCCGCCTGTATTATTATAACTTGATATACCTCCATTTGCTCTCAAATGCAGATGGACGTTAGGATCATTTGTACCTGTGTAAGTACCTGTGTATCTGTAAAAATTATTAAATTCAATAAAACCAATAGAATCAAAGTGAACGCTTCTGTCAATATTATCTACTACATTTGCTAAGTATGTATTCCCATAGCTGACAAAAAATATAACTGATACACCGCCTGATGCTGGTACAGGTACTCTTACATACGGTAAATGCGCAAAACGGCTCGTATCGACAGCACTCCAATCTCCGCCGTAATATACCAGATTAACATATCCATGTTCAGGACGCGGCTTTAGATAAAGATAACCATTATGGGGTATAACATTACCATAAGCTGCTGTATCAAAATGATCTACACGTAAATCAATATTTCCATTATTAGCTGCCATGATTATTCCGTTATTATGGAATTCACCCGCACGCATATCTATTCCAGGAAAATCTGGAATAGAATTGCCTACAACATTAATTGAGAAACTACTGTTAATATATACATTACCGCAAAGATCAACCTGATTTCCATCCGGCGGCGGACCCCAGGGATTTGATCCCCATTCCGGAACACCACAGACTACCAGCAGCTGTTCTGCATTAGAATTTATATTAGCAGTGAATGTTATGTTATTATTTAAACGCCCTGTTTTATTGTCTGTTATTAAAGTAATTGTATTACTGGTTTGCAAATTACCATTTACATTCAGTGTATGTTTATTTGCAATAATAATTGCACCTGTACCGGCGTTTATAATACCTGTTTGCAAGGAACGAATATTTGTAAAAATAAAACCATTACCTGCGCTGCCGCTGACAACAGAAACTTCGTTACCGCCAGGTTGCTCTACTGGGGGAATGGAGGTTGCAGGATCGGAATATATCCAAAGCAGTGCATCAGGAGAACGTGCCAGATCTACATTTACGGCTCCGCCAGCGGTCAATGTTAAAGCGCCAGTTGTAAGGATTATATATCCCGTAGCACTTTGCGTTATATTTCCACTACTTGAAGTAATTGCAGCATTACGCCCTGGTGCATTAATTCCGCGAATCTGTAGATTTCCAGTATTGGTGAATACTATATTTCCGCCAACAGAAGGAATACTAAGTGAATTTACAGTATTAGCACCGCCAAGTGTAATTGCTCCGCCAGCTTGGGTTATTAGAGCATCTGCAATTATTGTGTTAGCGCTTTGAGTAATTGTACCACCGGCATTGGCATTTAATGTCAGGTTTCCGGCATTGTTGCCATGGACTCCAATATTAATTGGTCCAGTCTGAGAAATATCTCCATTAGCAGTAATTGTAGCATTGCGAATATTGGCAGTTGATGTATTAATTTCCATTCCCGCAATCGTAAGGTTAGTACTATTGGTAAAAACAACATCTCCCTGTATACCTGTAGTCCTTAAGAAAATAGAACCTGCATTATTAGCCGTATTATTCATGGTTATATGCTGACCAGCAGTAAGAGTAAGAAGACCGTTTCCAATCGCAATTGGTCCTGATTGCGTCATACCAAGTGAAGAAGTAGTAATTGTGGCATTACCATTACTGGTTTGCACTCTAACCAGATTTAGAAGTATTGAATCCGGCGGCTGTGGGTTATTTCCATAAGTTATTGTCTGACCAGCAGCGGTTACAGCCAGAGAAAGGTCAACAACATAATTTGTTGTAAGAGGTAAATTAATTGCATTAATAGAATCGATTGTCAGCAATCTGGCAATAATCGGATTGGTTTGGTTTGTAATACCTCCAGCACTCAATGTTATTTCTACATTGCGGCCATGCGCATTAATTCCGCCAATAATCAAATTAGATGAGTTTCTAAATCCAACATTCCCGCCTGTAGAAAGTACAGTAAATGTGGAAACTGAATTTCCCGGATTATCAAGCATTATTGCTCCGGCAGCACTCAATCTTAGATCCATAGTTGTATTTGCGTTTACTAACCTGATTGGCCCAGTCTGCCCAATAATACCGCTTACAGTACTTACAGAAACATCACGATGACCACTTGCTGTTGATGTTCCTATTTCCATTCCGGCAATATCAAGTGCAGTTCCATGAACAAATTCAACATTACCAAGTTGACCAGTCGTTCTTACAAAAAGCGAGCCAACACTATTGCCCGGGTTATCCATGACAATATGGCGGCTGCAAATAAGAGTAAGCCTTCCGGTTCCAAGATTTATAGGTGTGGCAGATTGACTCATACTGTAAGCAGTTACCCGAATTCTGGCATTACCATTGGTTGTTTGCAGTCTATCAATAAGAAGCGGAGGAGAAGGGTTAGCCGGCAGAGGATCTCCCGGAGCATCACCAATATATGTAATTGAAGCGTTAGCTGCGCTTGTTGTTAATGAAATTGAACCAGTAACATTATTAATTATAGTTCCGCCAGGTAAAGCAGTCAGATTAATTGTAGCATCATCAATATCAGGCAAATTAATTGCATTAAGCGATGTAACAATTAGTGCTTGCGCCGCAATTGCAGCAGTTTGATTTGTTATACCTCCGTTTGTAATTGTTAATGTAACAGTGCGTCCAGCGGCAGTTATTCCGCCAATTATTAGAGGTCTGTTGTTAGTAAATCCAATAGCTCCGCCTGCGCCGTTAATTACCAATGTATTCACTGAATTAGCTGCGTGGTTCAAAGTTATTTGACCACCTGCGCTCAATGTCAGATTACCGGTAGTTCCAAGATTTATGGCAGCATTCTGGGTTATATTATTACCTGCTCCTGTATTCGTAGTAATCGTTGCATTTTGATTATTTGCAGTTAAACCGCCAATCATAAGAGCAGTTGAATTAAGAAACCTTACTTCTCCGACTGCTGCAGTTACAGTTAATGTGCCAACAGTGTTTGCTATTGTATCAAGTGTGATACTGCCGTTTACTGCATCAACAATAAATATTCCAGTACCCAAGTTTATCGTACCGGTACTTGTTTGTGTAATATTTCCGGCATTTATTCTTATGGTTGCAGAAAAACCAGAAGCGTAAATGCCATCTATGCTTAAAACACCTGCATTTCTATAAACAACATTTCCACCGGAGGAGTTTGTAGAATTTCCCACAGACAATGCGGTGACTGCATTAGCGTTATCGAGTGTAATTGTACTAGTAATTGAACGCACGCTCAGTGTACCTGTCGTAATAACAAATGGATTGTTTTGAGAAATAGCGCCATTAGCAGTTAGCGTAACTGTTCCTGCAGTTATTGCCTGGTTCTGCGTAAATGTGCCACCAGAAATCAATGTTAAGGTACCAGTTCCAATATTTATTGCAACGTTCTGTGTGATACCACCAGCATTCGTTGTTATCGTAACATTTTGATTATTTGCAGTTAAACCGCCAATTGTAAGAGCTGTATTATTTAAATATATT
>Ga0123356_10007154_pt1 | contig 11172 bp, 7 predicted proteins | sample TergutEmb28metaG_2_FD_92546 | JGI IMG/M metagenome (GOLD analysis project Ga0123356, IMG submission 92546) | Embiratermes neotenicus P3 segment gut microbial communities from Petit-Saut dam, French Guiana - Emb289 P3 | ecosystem: Host-associated > Arthropoda: Insects > Digestive system > Gut ... | reverse complement strand
GAACAACAATTCAAAAGAGGTAGACTGGCAATTCACTACGAAAGACGCAAGAGTTAAGCTAAAGAGACTTTATCCCATTGTCATTGTCAATTAGTCAAGCAAAAGATTTAACGTATCACTAGCTTGTTTTTCCCGCTACCGCCGCAGGTGGCTATGGCTCTCCCTCCGCATTGCTCAACACTCAAAGCGCACAGAGGGCTTTCAACTACAAATATTGGCTCTCGGTTCCCCTTGTCATCCAAGCACTCTTCGTTAAAAAGCGGCTCGGATCCGGCCTCCTCAGCTGGGGGTTTTGGCTTGTAAAAGTCGGGGGTGTTTGAACAGCTTTTCAACCGTCTTATCAACGACAAATTGCTCCGCCCAATCCTTTTGGACGGATTTTTTACCACAAGCTGCGTTGTTTTTCTTGTCGGCAGCGGCAGGAATGCGGCGTATATAAAAATAAGCAATTAGGATTACTAAGAGGAGTTTGCGCATGGCAAAGAAAAAAGCAATTAAAGAGGTATCTATTCGCAGTTCGGCGGCGGAGTACCTAACCTACATAGCGAGTACGGGTGACAACCCGCAGAGCTTTGAGATGCGCTACGAGGATGAGAATATTTGGCTCACGCAAAAACTGATGGCCACGCTTTACGGGGTGGACAAGCGCACGATTAGTTACCACATCGGCAAAGTATATAGAGACAGCGAGCTTGATAAGATGGCAACTGTCCGAAAATATTGGACAGTTCAAACCGAGGGCGAAAGACAGATTGAGCGGGAGCAAGACCACTGTTGCCTTCAAATGATAATTGCCGTCGGTTTTAAGGTGAATAACGAACGCGCCGTGCAGTTCCGCAAATGGGCAAACCACATCGTCAAGGAATACACCATCAAGGGGTGGGTGATGGATGACGATACCCACAAACAGCGATGCGAGATTTGCGAGCATCCGTTCGGGACTGTAAAAAAATCCATAGGGTTCACCCAGTTTTTGACGCGCGGTAACGCCAAGGTAACGGGCAAAATGGCGCTGATTTTTACGTGCTACAATCTAAAAAGACTGCGGAACATGGTTCAAATTGCGCCGAACAATGTGGCAATTATGCCGCAAAAGTTCCTTTTTTGTCTTATGTGCAACTTCTTTGCCCACTTCTACCGCTCCATAAAAATTTTGGCAGCGATCCACCTAAATCAAATCGCTAAAAAATAATTGTTCCGCAGACTCTTTGAGAATTCACTCACTTTTGAATCCCGAATCCCGAATCACGAATCACGAACCAACCCTTGACAAACCCGTTACATCGTGGTAAAATACATACATGAATAGGAAAAAACGATTATTTTTTGCATCGGCCGCGCTCACCGCGTTGCTCGTGTTTTCGCTTGTACTCTTTGCGGCATGCGGGGGGTGCGGGTCGGCGGACGGGCAGGGCTCCGAGCCGCTCTCTGGCCTTACGGTGGTCACAAAGCCCGACAAGACGGAATATACGGCGGGCGAGACGTTCGACCCGACGGGAATGGTGATCGCGGGCACATTCGGCAAATCCTCGCAGATTATCACCGGCTTTGAGTGTGCGCCGACGCGCGCGCTTGTTGCCACGGACGAGCACGTCACCGTCACGTACGGCGGCTTTTACACGACCGTGCCGATTGCCGTAAAGCCCGCCGCGTCCGGAAACCCGGGCGATCCGGAGAATCCCCTTAACCCGGATCCGAATAATCCCGGCAACAACCCGTCCTTGGGCGGCATAGAAGGGGCGTTTAAATTTGAGGCGATTTCGTTCCCGATGTCGATGAGCGGCTTCGAGATGACGCTGACGCTCAATGCCGGGCAGCTCAAGGGGCTGGCGGACGGGACGTACGAGCTTCCCGGTTCCGCGCAGATCCCGGGAGCCTTTTTAGAAGCCATGGCCGCGTTTTCGGGCGTTTTTGACGCGTTATCCGGGCTGGGCATAGCGTTTGAGGACGGGGGGACGGTGACGTTGGCGGTCGGAGAAGCGTTTAGCCAATCGTCTCTTTACCGGTTGGAGGGTCAAGACATCGTGCTGGTAGACGAGGGCGGCGCGCCTCTTTTAGAGGGCGCTTTCCCCGGCGCTTTTGTCTACAAGGACGGCAAAGTGAATTTGCGTATCGAGTTCCCGGATCTTTCCGACGTCGAATTCCCAGGCCCCGGCGAGGGCGGCTTTGATGACATGTTTGCGGGCTTTGCCGCGCTTGGGATCGGGGAGATCACGCTCTTATTCGGCTCTGCCGAATAAGAGGGCAAAATGAAAAGTGAAACAGATTGAACAGAGAATCACTTATCCATAACTTTTCATTTTTCACTTTTCACTTTTCACTGTGAAACAGAGGTAACCATGGACAATCACGACAAGGAAAAAACCGCGCCGGGCAAACCCGCGCCGGACAAGCTTGCGGTAAAGCGCCCCGCGCGCCCTGCGGCCAAAAAAACCGCTGCGACAGCGCCAAAAACCGTTACGGAGGCGCCGGGCGAGTTCGACGATATCCCGTTCGAGCTGATGCGCGTGGCCAGCCCGGGCGATCCCGAGTATGTGGATACCGCCGCCGAGCGCGGCTCCTCTAAGAGCTTTTCGGCGTCGGACAACACCTACGACGGAGATGGGTACTACCCGCGCTCCCGCACGGTGGACGAAAGTGCCCTGCTTCACCGCGATCGCTATAAAAATACGACCTACAAAAAAATTAAAACGGCATCGCTATCCGCGGACACGGCGGAACGGTTCAGCCCGTCGGTGGAACGCGGCCTAAGCTCGGAGCAGGTCGAGGGCCGCAAAGCGGGGGGCTTTGTCAATGTGACGCGCAAAAAAGCGTCGCGCACGTACCGCGCCATATTCCTCTCTAACATGGTTACGCCCATCAACATCATCGCGGCGGTCGTCGCGCTGGCGATTATTTTCATCCGTGACGACGGGCAAAAGCTTGCCGACGACCTCCCCAAATTGTTCTTTGTGCTGATTATCCTCATCAACATGAGCATCGGCATCTTCCAAGAAATCCGCGCCAAACTAACGATTGAAAAGCTGAGCCTTTTAACCGCGCCCGCCGCGGTTGTCGTGCGCGACGGTGAACGAAAAGTAGTGCCGGTCGCCGAAGTCGTGTTGGACGACATCATGTTTGTCGAGGCGGGCCGGCAGATTTGCGCCGACGCGATTGTTTTAAAGGGCGACGCGGAGTTAAACGAATCGCTGTTGACCGGCGAGTCCGTGCCGGTCAAAAAATCGCCGGGATCCGACCTGTTCGCGGGCTCGTTCGTCGCGTCGGGCAACTGTTATGCGCGGGTCAACAAGGTCGGTGCGGCCAATTACGTCGAAACGCTGACAAGCCACGCCAAAAAATACCGTAAGCCCAAGTCCGAGCTGTATAATTCGGTGGGGCTGCTGATTAAGATTATTATCCCCATCGCGCTCCTCATCACGCTGGGGACGGTAATCAGCTACTACTTTAATTACTTGACGCCCGCCGCCCGCGTTGCGGGTTCGGCAGGGGGGTGGGGCGAAAACATTCAGCGCGCGTCCGCTGTTATGATTGGGATGCTGCCGATGGGCATGTTTTTATTGACGAGTACCGCGCTGTTTGTTTCTGTTATACGCCTTGGCAAAAAGCGGGCGGTCGCCAAAGACTTTAACTCGATTGAAATGCTGGCGAGGGTCAACGTTCTGTGCCTCGATAAAACAGGCACCATCACGGACGGCACGATGACGGTCAAAGAGGTAATCGAAATTAAGGGCGGGGGGGCCAGCCCGGCGGAAACGCAAGGGCTTAGTTTGAATGAAATCGTCGGCTCCATTTTAACGGCGACCGAGGACAACAACCAAACGGCGATGGCGCTCGCCAACCGTTTCGGGTACTCCAAAGTCTTAAAGCCCACGGCCGTCCTGCCGTTTAGCTCGGCGAGAAAGTTGGCGGCGGCGACCTTCGGCGAGGTTGGGACTTTCCTTTACGGCGCGCCCGAGTTCGTTTTAAAAGACATCGGCATCCGCTTAGAGCGCCAAATCAATGATTTTGCCTCTCAGGGCTTTCGCGTTTTGGTGCTGGCGCACTCCCCGGCGCCCATAAAGGACGGCCAAATTTTGGGTGCTCGCCGCGCGCTGTGCCTAATGGTGATAGAAGATCACGTGCGCGAGGACGCCGTAAAAACGATTAAGTGGTTTAAGGAAAATAATGTCGCCATCAAGGTAATTTCCGGCGACAACCCGATTACGGTGTCCGAGGTGGCGCGCAGGGTCGGCGTAGAGAACGCGGATCTTTACATCTCGCTCGACGGGCTTTCGAACCGCGAAATTTTTGAGGCAGCCTCGCAGTACACCGTGTTTGGGCGGGTGACGCCGGAGCAAAAAATGCTGCTGGTAAAAGCCTTAAAGCAAAAGGGGAAGACCGTGGCGATGACGGGCGACGGCGTAAACGACATTTTAGCGATGCGCGAATGCGATTGCGCCGTGGCGATAGCCTCCGGCGCCGAGGCCGCACGCAACGTGGCGCACTTGGTGTTGCAGGACTCAAGCTTTGCGTCGATGCCGGAGGTCGTTATGGAAGGACGCAAGGTGGTCAATAACATCCAGCAGTCCGCGTCGCTGTTTTTGATGAAAACCTTTATGACGATGCTGGTGGCGGTGACCTCGCTGTTTTTGGGGAGGCCCTATCCCTACACGACCGACAACCTTCTGTTGCTCGAGATGTTTGTCATCGCGGTCGCTTCCTTTGCGCTCGCTTTGCAGGCCAATAAAAACCTCATCACTGGCAAATTTCTCTTAAACGTCATCGGCCGGAGCGCGCCCGGCGGCATTACGATGTGGGCGACGTTTTTGGCAATTTACTTGTATAATTTCTTTGTGTTGCGCAATTTAGGCGATGCGGCGGAATTGGCGTACCTGCCGGAGGTAGCGTATCAGACCATGCTGGTGTTGGGGCTGACGTTTGCCGGCTTTATCATTTTGGTTAAAATTTGCGAGCCCCTCAACATGTTCCGCATCGTGCTGATTGTTTCCGTCGCGGGGCTATTGATTGTCGGCGTGTTTGCGATGCCGAATTTGATGTCGGATACCTCGCCGCTATTCGGGTTAAGGCTCAAATCTCTGCGACCGCAGGAGTGGATTTTTGTCACCGCCGCCATCATGGGCAGTTACTTCTTTATGTCGATTTTGATAAAGGTCATGCGGGCGTTGAAGATTTTAAATTATTAAATCACCATAAAAATTAGCCAACGTATTTCATGTTTTTTTAACATCTTTGTTTAACAATAGGCATAAACTCAATCGTCACTATCCCCTGACCCCCCGACCCCTAACCCATGACTCCTAAAAACTATGCTACGGATATTCAAATACTTAAATAAAAAAGAAATCCTCACCATTTTAGCGGTTGCGGCGTTGGTCGTGTTCCAGGTGTGGCTGGAGTTAGAAATCCCCGCGTTTATGACGGGGATTTTGACGCCGATTTACGGCGACGGGCCGCTTGAGATGAATACGGTGCTTTATAACGGCGGCATGATGCTTTTGTGTGCGCTTGGGAGTCTTGCCGGCTCTATTATGACGGTGTTTTTGGCGACGCGCATGGCGGCGGGATACGCGGCAAAGCTGCGCAAATTAATGTTTACGCGGGTAGAGAGCTTTTCGGCGGCGGAGATAAATAAGTTCTCTACGGCCTCACTCATCACGCGCTCGACCAACGACGTGACGCAGGTGCAAATGATGGTCGGCATGGGTATGAACCTTTTAATCCGCGCTCCCGTGATGGCGGCTTGGGCGCTTATCAAAATCTCGTCCAATACGTGGCAGTTTATGGCGGTCACGGCGTCGGCGATTATGCTGATGCTGATGCTGGTCGTGTTTTTGATTGTCGCCGTTTTGCCAAAATTTCGCAAAATCCAAACGCTGACCGACCGGCTAAACCGCCTCACGCGTGAGAACCTGACGGGCATCCGCGTTGTCCGCGCCTACAATGCCGAGGATTATCAAGAGAACAAGTTTGAAAAAGCCAACGCCGAGATGACCAAAACCCAGCTTTTTACGAACCGCTCCATGCAAATCATGATGCCGGGCCTGACGCTGATTATGAGCGGGCTGACACTGGGCATTACCTTAATCGGCGCGTTTTTGATTAACTCCACGGCAAACATCGCCGACAAGGTGACGCTCGCGACCGACATGCAGGAGTTTACGCAGTACGCGATGCAGGCGATTATGGCGTTTTTGATGCTGGTGATGGTGTTCATCATCATGCCGAGGGCGGCGGTTTCCGCCAAGCGAATACTAGAGGTGCTGGATACGGAGCCGGGCATTGTTGACGGCGCGGGCGTTAAATGTCCTAGGGAAACCGGAACGGTCGAATTTAAGAATGTTTGCTTTAAATACCCCGGCGCGGAGGAGTACGTACTAAAAGATATATCTTTTCGGGCAGAGCGTGGCGAGACGGTCGCGTTCATCGGCTCGACGGGCAGCGGCAAATCTACGCTTATAAGCCTTATCCCGCGATTTTACGAGGCGACGGGGGGCGAGGTACGGGTGGACGGCACCCCCGTTACGGACTATGCGTTAGAGGACTTAAACAACCGCCTTGGCTTCATCGCGCAAAAGGGCATTATATTCGGCGGCACCGTGCGCTATAACACGGCGTTCGGCGACCCGGGCAAGGAGATTACGGACGCGGACATCGAGAAGGCGCTTGAGGCCGCCCAAGCCAAGGAATTTGTGGATGCTTTAGACGGCCGGCTTGAGGCCGAGCTTGCGCGCGGCGGAACCAACCTTTCCGGTGGCCAGCAGCAGCGGCTCTCGATTGCGCGTGCGCTGGCAAAAAAGCCGGAGATTTTAATATTCGACGATTCGTTTTCGGCGCTCGACTATAAAACGGACCGCAAATTGCGCGGACGGCTGAAAACCGAGATGGACAGCGTCACCAAGCTAATCGTCGCCCAGCGTATCGGCACCATCCGCGACGCCGACAAAATTGTCGTCTTAGACAACGGCGAAATGGTCGGCTGCGGCAAGCACGACGAATTGTTGGCGACGTGCTCCGTCTACCGAGAAATCGCATACTCGCAATTATCCAAGGAGGAGCTGGATAATGGCTAACATAAAAACACGGCAAGACCAAACAACCTCCATACAGGCTCCTCCGCCCGCCCGTCGCGGCGGATTCGGGCCGGGCGGCGGGCGACCCGGGATGGGCGGGCAGAAACCCAAAAATTTCAAAAAAGCAATCGGCCAATTGCTCGGCTTTATGGGCAAGTTCCGCATCGCCTTGCTAATATCGATTGTGCTGGCGATCGGCGGCGTCGTGCTTAGTATTTTCGGGCCGCGCCTTATCGGCGAAATCGGCGACTTGGTCAAAGAGGGCATCACGGGGCCTATGGACCTTGACGCGATTATCGCGCTCGGGATTATTATCGCGGTTTTGTATGCCGGCAGCTTTGTCCTCTCGCTCGTGCAAGGCTTTATGATGGCGACGGTCACGCAAGCGGTCATTAAACGGATGAGGACGCAAATCACGCAAAAAATCAACCGCCTTCCGCTTAAATATTTTGATAAAGCAAGCTACGGCGATATTTTGAGCCGGCTCACCAACGACGTGGACAACATCGGCCAATCGCTTTCCCAGTCCGTCGTGGCGTTCTTCTCGTCCATTGCGATGCTTGCCGGCGTTTTAATCATGATGTTCACCATCAATTGGATTATGGCGCTGACGGCGATTGCCGCTTCGGTGCTTGGGATTGCCCTGATGCTGGCCATCGTTTCGCGCTCGCAAAAGCATTTTAAGGCACAGCAAAAATATTTGGGCTCGCTGAATGGGCAAATTGAGGAAACGTATTCCGGGCACGCGGTGGTTAAATCGTACAACGCCGGGAAGGGCGCGGTCAAAAAATTCGATGAGACGAATGAAAACCTCAAATGTGCCGTGCGGAAAGCCAATTTCTTTTCTATCTCGATGCACTCGCTTATGAACTTTGTCGGGACGTTGGGCTACGTCGCGGTTTGCGTCGTGGGCGCAGTGCTGATGGTAAACGGTATGATTTCCGTCGGCGTGATTATTTCGTTTATGTTTTACGTGCGCCTGTTCTCGCAACCCTTAGGACAGTTGGCGCAAGGCCTGTCAAGCTTGCAATCGACCGCCGCTGCATCCGAGAGGGTGTTTGAGTTCTTGGACGAGGAGGAGATGCAGGGGTTGGGGGCTAGGGGTCAGGGGTTAGGGAATAAGGAGAAAAACAATCACGAGCCACGAATCACAAACCACGAGCCACGAGACGCAGTGCGCGGCGAGGTCGAGTTCCGCAACGTAAAATTTGGGTATGTGCTCGACAAAACGGTTATTAAAGACTTTTCGGCAAAGGTGCTCCCCGGGCAAAAGGCCGCGATTGTCGGCCCTACCGGCGCGGGCAAAACGACGCTGGTCAATTTATTGATGCGCTTTTACGACCTCGATTCCGGTCAAATTATGGTGGATGGACAAGACGTGGCCGGTATGACGCGCCAGGAGGTGCGCGAGGTTTTCGGCATGGTGTTGCAAGAAACGTGGATGTTTGAGGGCACGATTCGCGAAAACATTGCCTACAACCACCAAGACGCCACCGAGGAGCAAATTGTCGAGGCGGCTAAGGCGGCGAATCTCGACCATGTCATCCGCGCCATGCCCGACGGGTACGACACGGTGATGGACGACAAGGCGAGCCTCTCGGCGGGGCAAAAGCAGCTCGTCACCATCGCCCGCGCCTTTGTGCGAGACGCCCCGATGCTGATACTTGACGAGGCGACCAGCTCGGTCGATACGCGCACCGAGGCCCTTATCCAAGACGCCATGGCGCGGCTCACGACGGGCCGCACGACGTTTGTCATCGCGCACCGCCTTTCCACCGTCAAAAACGCCGACGTAATTTTCGTGCTAAAGGACGGCGACATCATCGAAAAAGGCCGCCACGGAGAGCTTTTGGCGGCACAAGGCTTTTACGCGGAATTATATAACAGCCAGTTTGCGGAGTAAAAAGCTGCCGCGCAATTACTTTGCGCGGCAGCCGTTTTTTGAGGATGGGTGACCGGTTAAGAGTTTACATGCGGTTTGTAAATGGTTATCTCCTCGGTCACAGACGGGTTGTTTAGGCTTAGGCTATACTTTAGTGTAATACGCCGGTGGCCGTATTGGTCTACATAGCTTGCCGTCGCCGTTGTGGCAAAGAGGTTTTCTTTAATCCTTAAATCTGCTTGCGTCATGGCCGCAAAGGACTTAAGGTCGGATAAGTTTTTCCACTTGCGCGCGTCGTCCGCAAAGCAGAGCTTAGCGTTGTATTGGGGAGAGGTGCCGGAGGGCGCTACCGCATAAAAAGCCCACTCGCTGCCGGATTTTGCGTATACATACATCTGTATGTAATATTGGTTCACGCTTTTAAGTGCCTCGTACGCGTCGAGCCTGCCGCCGGATTTGCATAGGCCGGAAACCGCAGAATACTTGGTAACACTGTTTACGACAATCGATTTGAGCTCGGCTGCGGTTAGGGAGGACTCGTAGGAGAGTAGTAATGCAGCGACGCCTGCGACATGAGGGGCGGCAAAACTGGAACCCGTATACTCATCATAGTCATAGGGTACGCTGGCAATAGTAGTTGTTAATATAGCGACGCCGGGAGCAAACAGGTCAACGGAAGCTGTTCCGTAATTGGAGCCTGAAGAAGAACTGTCATTCCAGCGATTGCCTAGTGCGTTTATTGCGCCTACCGAGATAAGTTTTGGATTGGTACGCGTATAGTTGGACGGATAAAAGCTACTCGTATCATTAGGGCTATTATAGTTTCCGGCAGCGCAAATAAAAAGACCAGTATAATTATTTATTGCTGTTTTCAGAAGATTGGTTTCGGTGTATGAACCATGGCTAAAATTTAGTATAGGTATATTCTTCTGATTTCGTGCCCAATTAATAGCGTCGGCTGCACGTCCCATAGTTAAATCGGTATGGTCGTTCCCAATTTTCAATGGAACCAGCGAAACATTCCAACAAACTCCGGAAACGCCGATTCCGTTATTGCCACGTGCTCCTACTACTCCGGCAACCGCTGTACCATGTCCACCAATATCGTTTGTGTCCGCGTTGTTGGTTACAAAATTCCATCCAGCAACCACATTGGCATTTAGGTCTGGATGCGCCGCAATTCCGGTGTCGATAATACCTATGCGCACATTTTGAGAGCCGTATGAATAATTCCATGCGTCAAACGCTCGTATACCGTAGTTGGTCCCCGAAACTGGGTTTTCGAGCGCCCACTGTGTGCCATACCCCGCTCTAAAAGTCGCGTCGTTAAAACTTTGGTCGTTTGGCATTGCCTGGGCTTGTAAGAAATAATTTGGTTCAGCAGACATTACGCCATCGATTTTTTCCAATACGCGAATTGCGTTTAACACTTCGTTCTTATCGTCTTGCGGCAGCTTGATTTCTAGAATTTGTCGGAATTCTTCCCTGTTTAAGTATCTTTGTTCAGCGACGTCCCCGTCAACTGACGTTAAATCCCTTACAGATACCTTTGCAAAGTCCTCGAAAAAGCTCGAACTATGTGTTTTATTAATTCCGCCCGTTTTTTTATCCATGACGACAAGAACGCTGTCGCCGACAAAATCCTGGTCGATGGTCGCTTTGCTTAAGAATTTTTCCTCAGGCATTTCGACATATTCGACGGATTCGTTCGCGGTATCGGCAAAGGTGCTGCCCTGTGCCATGCATACTGCAAAAAGCATCAAAAATATCAATAAAATTGATATACGTTTCTTCATAATAATCATCCTCTTTTTTTGATTTTAGTCTTTGTCTTTCCAGATTCTTATCGGTTCTGTAAACGAGAATACAATGCTAGCAATTACGATAACAGTTACTCCTTGTGAAAATAAGGTATATTTATCTCTTGTCTTTAGCGCAACGCTACCACTATACGTGCCGTAGTAGTGAACAATACTTATACCATCAACCTTGGCTTTTTTTACATTGCTGCGTTCGCGCAATTCGTTTACCCGGGTTTGCTTGATTTGCTTTTCCGTTTCCGTGTCTAAGCACTCGGGAATTTTTGGAATCGGGATATAGCTTTCTTCTTCATCTAACCATTCATAGCAAAAATTAGAATCATCAAAAACTATTTTTTTTCCGTCATGATGATAATACGCGATACTCCGCAAATCCTCTTGTGTCAGCCAGCCGTTGTCG
>Ga0123356_10007153_pt1 | contig 11175 bp, 12 predicted proteins | sample TergutEmb28metaG_2_FD_92546 | JGI IMG/M metagenome (GOLD analysis project Ga0123356, IMG submission 92546) | Embiratermes neotenicus P3 segment gut microbial communities from Petit-Saut dam, French Guiana - Emb289 P3 | ecosystem: Host-associated > Arthropoda: Insects > Digestive system > Gut ... | reverse complement strand
GGCGTACGTCGCGGTGTCGATGCGGATCATGACGCGGATGGGTCAGGCGGCGTTGGATGCGCTCGGCGCGGACGGCGATTTTGTGCCGTGTGTGCATTCGGTCGGGGCGCCGCTGGCCGAGGGCGACGTCGATGTGCCGTGGCCGTGTTCGGAGACGAAGTACATCGTGCAGTTCCCCGAGACGCGGGAGATCTGGTCCTATGGGTCGGGGTATGGCGGGAACGCTTTGCTGGGCAAGAAGTGTTTTGCGCTGCGGATCGCGTCGGTGATGGCGCGGGATCAGGGTTGGTTGGCGGAGCACATGCTGATCGTCAAGCTGACCTCGCCGGCGGGTGAGGTGAAGTACGTCGCGGGGGCGTTCCCGTCCGCTTGTGGGAAGACGAATCTGGCGATGATGGTCCCGACGCTCGAGGGTTGGAAGGTGGAGACGCTCGGGGATGACATCGCGTGGATGAAGTTCGGCGCCGACGGGCGGTTGTATGCGGTCAACCCCGAGTACGGGTTCTTCGGCGTCGCGCCGAATACGAGCGCGCGGACGAACCCGAACGGGACGGACATGATCGGCCGCAACACGATCTTCACCAACTGCGCGCTGACCGACGATGGGGATGTGTGGTGGGAGGGGCTGACCGGCGAGCCGCCCGCGCACGCCGTCGACTGGCGCGGGAACGACTGGACGCCGGAGTCAACGACCCCCGCGGCGCACCCGAATTCGCGGTTCACGACCCCCGCCAGCCAGTGCCCGTCGATCGCGCCGGAGTGGGAGGACCCGGCGGGGGTGCCGATCGATGCGTTTCTGTTCGGCGGCCGTCGCGCTCGGGTGGTGCCGCTCGTGTGTGAGGCGCGCGACTGGGAGCACGGCGTGTTTCTGGGGTCGATCATGTCTTCCGAGACGACCGCGGCGGCGACGGGGAAGGTCGGCGCGCTTCGCTTTGACCCGATGGCGATGCTGCCGTTCTGCGGCTATCACATGGCCGACTACTGGGCCAACTGGCTCACCCTCGGACAGAAGCCGGGCGCGAAGCTGCCGAAGATCTTCTATGTCAACTGGTTCCGCAAGAACGAGGACGGCAAGTTCCTCTGGCCCGGGTACGGCGAGAACTCCAGGGTGCTGGCGTGGATCTTCGACCGCTGCGACGGGACCGCTGAAGGCGTCGAGACCGAGATCGGCCTGCTGCCCCCCGTCGGCGACGGTGGGATCGATACCACCGGTCTGGAGGTGACCGACGCCGACATGCACGAGCTCCTGACGGTCGACAACGACGGCTGGAAGCAGATGCTCCCGCACCTGCACGAGCACTACGAGCGCTTCGCAGGCAAGCTCCCGTCCAGGCTCCGCCAGGAGCTCGAGGAGCTCGAGCAACGCCTCGGCGCCTGAGCTGAACGTGGGAGCCCGGCCGTAGCGCTCCCATTCGTTCCTTCTGACGCCGGCCTGCTTGCGGTGCAGGCCGGCGTCGTCGCAGCGCCGCGGGCGCTCGCGCCGGTCTGGCAGCGGCGGCTGCGACGGTTCCACGGCCGCGGCTGGGCGGTCGTGCCGGCGGCCGCGATCATCGGGGTGATCTTCGCGATCCGCTATGCCTCGGGTACCGCTGACGTGCTCACCTACCTGGCGCTCGTCGCCGTGCCGCTGCTGGCGATCGCGGCGCTGGGGTGGGTCATGCACGGCGCCCGACCCGTGTATGCGCTGCTCGCCGTCGGCTTATTCGTGCTCGCCTGGCGCTCGCCCGCGACGCTCAGCGGCGAGGCCGCCGCCGCGCTGCTGTCGGGACTCTCGTGCGTGACACTCGGAGCGCTGCTGGCGGCTGTGACGGACCACCGGTGGCTGAAGGCGGGGATCGTCGCGATGGCCGCCGCCGACGTCTGGCTGGTCGCCACGGATCTGCTGCAGCGGCCCAACGACGTGCTCACCGCAGCTGCGCCCGGAGGCGGGCTGCCGCACCTGCAGAGCGAGCAGTTCGGCACGGTGCAGATGGGCTACGGCGACCTGTTCGTCGCCGGCCTGCTCGGCGCCGTGATGGCCGGGCGAGGGCGACTGCAGGCGATCGCCGCGCTGCTGACGCTCGCGCTGGCGGCGGTCTTCGACCTGCTGTTCTTCGTCGTCAACGAGCTCCCCGCGACCGTGCCGGTCGCGGTCGCGCTGGTGGTCATCGAGGTAGTGTTTGCTAATGGGCGCCGCGGCCGGTCGACGCCGGGGGACGCGATTCCTCCGCCAGCGACGTGATCGCCAGCGTCCCGCGCGCCGAGTCCTCGAGCACCTCGGTCGCCTCCTCGGCCGACCTGGCGTAGAGCTCGACCAGCAGGTGGACGACGATCCGGTCCTCGTCGTGCTTGTGGAACCGCACGTGCGTGAAGAACTCGCGCGTCCCGTGGTCTCCGAACGCTGCGTAGGAAAGCGCATCGCCTGCCTCGGGCCCGGAACAGGTCTCGACGTCCTCGGCGTCGACGGTGACCGTGCAGGATGCTACCCACGGCGTGCCGGCGATCATCCGCTCCCACCGATCCTCGACAGGCTCGACGCGTCCGTTGTGAAAGCCAAGATGTGGCTGATCGTGCATGCACTCAAGGCACTGGACGACAGCCTCCTGCATCTCGTCGACCACCTCGGTGCGCTCGCCGCTGTCCGGGTCGATCCGGTGAATTCCTTCGTAGTGGACCTGAACCTCGAGGTTCTGGGACCAGCAGCGGTAGCAACGCAGCCAGCTCCGGACCTCGGTTGACCCCTCCATCGGGCCTAGTGTAGATGCTCGAAACGCGGCGGCCGGTCGGCGTGATCCTGGGCGGAGGAAGGGGACTGCGGATCGGCGGGTCAAAGCTCGCCGTGGCGTTGCAGGGCCAACCGCTGATCGCCTATCCGCTGGCTGCGATGCAGGCGGCGCTGCCCGAGGTAGCGGTGATCGCGAAAGCCGATGTCGTGCTTCCCGATCTTCCGGGAACGATGGTGTGGATCGAACCTGATGCCCCGCGCAACCCCCTGCTGGGGATCGTCGAGGCACTGGCGCTCGCCGGCGGCAGGCCGGTGCTCGTCTGTCCAGCCGACCTGCCGTTCGTCACGCCCGGCCTGCTGTCGGCGCTGGCGGGGAGCCCCGACGATGGCGCGCCCGCGGTCGTCGCCAGCTGCGATGGGGTGATCAGGCCGCTGCTCGGCTGCTACCGGCCTCGCGCGGCCCCGATGCTCGCCGCCGCCGCAAGGCTCGCGAACGACGCCGACCGGGACGAGCAGTCCTTGCGCCGGGCGGTCGGCGCGATCGGCCCACGGCGATTCGAGGTCGCCGACGCGATCCAGCTGTTCGACGTCGATACGCCCGATGATCTGCTGCAGGCGGCGGCGATGCTCGACGCTCAGCCGAACGTGAAGTCGTAGGCGTCGATCCCGTGCGGCAACTGGACGGTGACCAGGACCTGCTCGTCCGTCCGCAGCTTCACGAGGTTGTATAGCCGCTGTCCGCGGACGGTGAACCAACCACCGGGACCGACATCGGTGCCGCGGTCGGACGCCGGGATCGGCTTGCCCCCGAGCAGCACCCGGCCGTGACGCGGAACGTTTCCGGACGAGGTCATCACCAGGTAGACCTTCTGCGCCTGAACGGAGCCGACGATCGACGCCGGCTTCGGCGGCTGCGTCAGGGATGGCGTGATCGACTGCGAGCCCACCGTCCAGCGGCCGTTCAGCGCCCAGTCGTTGACGCCAAACTCGGAGGACGGGGGGCCCTTGTAGGCCATCGTTCCCTGCGTCAGGGGTTGATAGAAACCGGCCGCCCGCTGGGGGTTGAGATACGTCTCGGGCGTCCCCAGGTGCTTGGAGGGGAGGATCGCCCGCGCCGTCATCCGCGGCGGCAGCCGCTTTGCGCCCGCGTCCGTCAGCAGCTGCCGGACGACCGTCTCGTCCCGCGAGTAGTCGCCCTCACCGAAGTGGGTGTGCCGGATCTGCCCGTTGGCATCGACGTAGTACTCGGCCGGCCAGTACTCGTTCTGGTAGGCGTTCCAGGTCCCGTAGCGGTTGTCCTGGACGACCGGGTAGGTGATGCCGTCGCTGTGGATCGCCTGCCGCACGTTGGCGGCCTCCTGCTCGAATGTGAACTCCGGCGTCTCGACCCCGACGATGTCGAGCCCGTACCGGTGGTAGTGGGAGTAGAGGCCCTCCACGAACGGCAGCGTCCGGATGCAGTTGATGCACGTGTACGTCCAGAAGTCGACGATCACCACGTGGCCGTGCAGTCCGGAGATCGACAGCGGCCGGTCGCCGGGCGTGTTGAACCAGTCCTGCGTGTCGACGAAGTTGGGTGCCGCTCCGAGTTGCGGAAGCGTGCTCTGCGGGTGCTTGGCGGCCGCCTTCTGGCGCCTGACGATGCTCGACTCGGGTCGCAGCGAAGCGAGCTTGTTCTGAACGCTGCCCGAGTTCTCCAGCGCGCGTGCCGGGTCGACCAGGATCGCCGGCAGGCTCTGGTCGCGGGCGAGCATGCTTTCGAAGCGCACGTCCAGGTTGAACACCATCACGATGCCGGTGACCAGCAGCACCGCGCCGAGCGCTCGCTCGACCGTCTGTCCGCGTGCCACCCGCTTGATCCGGCTCAGCACCGCGCGCCCGCCGAACCCGTACGCCAGCATCACCGCGCCGAGCCCGACCGAGTACGCCACCGCCACGAGGACGACGCGAACCGTCGGACCGGTCGTGGCGCTGACCGAGATCACCGCCGCCAGGATCGGTCCGGCGCACGGCGTGCATACGAACCCGAGTGCGGCCCCGACCCCCATGCCGGACCAGAAACCGTCGCCGCGGGTCTTCGGGCCGAAGCGCGCCAGGCGGGACAGCGGCGCCTGGACGCGCTGTGCGAGCTCGGGGATCAGCAGCATCACGCCGAAGGCGATCAGCAGCACGATCGCGAGCGTCCGGGCGGCGCCGGCGGCGAGCCCGACGCCCTTGACGAGCTGCGCCAGCGCGACGATCGCGATCGTGAAGGTCAGCGCCAGCCCGACGACGATCCCGAGCGGACGCCTGCGCCCACCGACCGCGCTGGCCGATAGCAGCGCCGGGACGACGGGCAGCACACAGGGCGTGATCGCGGTCCCGGCTCCCGCGATCAACGCGAACAGCATCAACAGCAGCATCGCCAGCGGATCATCCCCCACCGAGGTTGCGTGCCTGTTAACCGAATATTTAGTCCGTCGTTGCCAAGTATGTAGTCCGTCGGGGATCTAGGATCCAGGCGATGCGCCCGATCGACTGTCTACATCTGGGCCGCGAGCGCGTGATCTGCTGCTGGCAGCTCGACGACGTGCTCGTCGATCCCGGTCCGAGCTCGTGTCTGGAGACGCTGCTGGCGGCGCTCGATGGCCGCCGTCCTCGGGCCCTGCTGCTGACCCACATCCATCTCGATCACGCGGGCGCCAGCGGCAGCCTCGCGCGGATCTTCCCCGACCTGGAGGTGTACGTCCACGAGCGAGGAGCGCGGCACATGGCCGACCCGCAGCGACTGCTGGACAGCGCCAAGCGCCTGTACGGCGACGACATGGACAGGCTCTGGGGGCAATTCGAACCCGTTCCCGAACAGCAGCTGCGGCCGCTCGCCGGCGGCGAGGTTCTGGAGCTCGGCGCTCGCCGCTTCGAGGTCGCGTACACGCCGGGGCACGCCTCCCACCACGTGTCCTACCTGCACGACGGCACCGCGTTCGTCGGCGATGTCGGCGGGGTCCGGATCACGCCGCGGACGCCGCCGTTCCCGCCGACCCCGCCGCCCGACATCGACGTCGGGCTCTGGCACCAGTCGCTTCAGCGGATCGCCGCCTGGGCCCCGGAGCGGCTGGCGATGACCCACTTCGGCGCCAGCGAGGACGTGGAGTGGCAGCTGGCCGACGTCGGTGCCCGGCTCGACCGGATCGCCGAGATGGCGAAGGACCTCGACGCAACCGGCTGGATCGAGGCGGTCCGGACGGAGCTGCGGGGGGCGTCGTCACCGGAGGTCTACGAGGCCTACCTGCAGGCGGCGCCAACCGACCAGGCGTACGCCGGACTCCGCCGCTACTGGGACAAGCGGGTGGGGTAGGTATTCTGCAGGCAGATGGCCAAGACAGAGGAGCTTCCGCGCCTCGGCGGCCCTGGCAGTGGCCTCGGTGGGCTCTGGCGCGTTGTCGTCCTCAACGACGACCACAACACATTCGACCACGTCGCGGAGACGCTTGCGCGGTACGTACCCGGAGTGAGTCTGGCTGACGGTTATCGGTTCGCCGACCGGATTCACCGGACCGGCTGCGCGATCGTCTGGAGTGGTTCCCGGGAGGACGCGGAGTCCCACTGGGAGGAGCTCGACGGCGCCGGCCTGACGATGGCGCCGCTCGAGGCCGCTTAGACGACTGATTCCAGATTCCCGCGTTCGTCCGTGCGCGTCTGGCGGTCGTCCGGGTCGCGATCGCTTCTGTGAAGCGGGGTCTGCGCGGTAGCGCACATGGTGACGTCTCAGTGGGTGGGTAGGTGGTCGAGTGGGAGCGTGGTCGCTGACAAGGGCCAGCCGGCAGGGTGGTTGGTGTTTGCCGGGGCAGTGAAGGGAGCGCGAGCATCCGCTCGCGCTCGAAGTTTGTCGCTGACGGTTACCGGCCGCTTCGCGGCCTTCGGCTGCGCCTTCACAGACAAGCCGCCCAGATCTCCCGGGTGCGCCGCGGCTGGCCGGGCGTCCCGGATCGCTACCGACTGCGCGCGTGGTTGCATCGCTCGCAGGTCGACTCCGGGATTACCGCGGCCGTGCCCGTCGCGCCAGACCACGCCCGTGGCGAGCGATCACCAGGGAGCAGCGAAGCGGTGTCCGATCGCGCGGCGCCCGACCACAACCGCCCGGCCCTACCCGCTTCATTGCCTGGCCACGCTTCGCCGGCCGCCGGCGCCGGGCAGCCGGAAGCCCGTCCTGGCCGTTCTTCAGCGAGTCGCTTCCGCATACGGCACGTACGGCTCTGAAGAACGCCGAAATCGGCGAACGCCGCGCGCCGGGGGTCGCCCCCGGCGGTGCTGGGGACCGGGAGTGGCTAGGAGCCGCCGGTCGCTGGCTCGATGCCCCCCATTCGCCAGCCACCCACCTCCGGATCCCTCAAGTTCGAATCACCCGTCTAGCTTGGGATCACCCGCCGGACAGCGCCGGCCGCGCCGGCGGCAGCATCCGAGGCCCGGCCGACCAGCTTCGCGGCCTGCCGCTCGGGGCTGACGCGGACGACGTTCCAGATCAGCCCGAGCCGCTCGAGCGCGGCGATCACGAGCCCGGTCGGGTCGGCGATCCGTTCCCAGAAGCGAAGCCCGTGGAAGGCCGAGGTGGGAAATGCGTGGTGATTGTGGTGCCACGCCTCGCCCATCGACAGCGGCGCCAGCCAGAACACGTTGCGGGACTCGTCGTCGACCTCGAACCGGCGACGGCCGAAGAAGTGGCAGACCGAGTTGATCGACCAGGTCACGTGATGCAGCAGGAACACCCGCACCAGGCCGCCCCAGAGCAGCGCCGTCAGCGCCGCCCCGACGCTGCCCCCGATCGCCCAGCCGAGTCCGAACGGCAGCAGGAAGCTGATCGCCACCCAGAGGAAGAACAACCGGTCGATCACGCCGATCATCCGGTCCTTGACGAGATCCGGGGCGAACCGCTCGCGCTCGGCCGATCCGACCGTCTCGAACAGCCAGCCGACGTGGGCGTGCCACAGACCCCTGACGGCCCCCACGAACCCGGGGCCGCTCAGGTGGGGCGAGTGCGGGTCGCCCTCCTGGTCGGTGAAGGCGTGGTGCTTGCGGTGGTCGGCGACCCAGGTGATGACCGAGCCCTCGACGGCCATCCCGCCCAGCACCGCGACGATCGCTCGGAACGGCCTCGAGGACTCAAATGCGCGGTGGGTGAACATCCGGTGGTAGCCGAGCGTGACCCCGAGCGCGGTGACCACGTACAGGCCGACCATCAGCGCCAACTCCGTCGGCCCGACCGCGTGGTTCCACAGCAGGACGATCGCGGTCACGACGGCCATTGGCGGAAGCGCGACCGCGACCAGATTCGAGATCTTGTGTACGCGCGACACTGCCAAGCACATGGTAGGTGGTCGATCGCGCAAGTTCTCCTACCAGACGACACGACTGCGGGCCCTGAATTTGTACCTTTGACACAAGGTGAACGGTCAGCGGCAACCGTGGCATGAGCTTCCGGCCGAGGTCGCGGCGGTGCTGCGCCCGCTGCTTCCCGAGCTCGCCGACGAGATCATCGAGGCGGTCGGGACCGTGCCCGCATACGCCCGGCCGCTGGAGGGCGAGTTCGGCCTCGGCGTCCGCGCCGGCGTCCAGCAGGCGCTGACGCACCTGGTCGCCGAGATCGAGGCATCTGGCCCGGTTCCGCGGTCGGATGTCTATCGGCGGCTCGGGCGGGGGGAGATGCGATCCGGCCGCAGTCTCGATTCGCTGCTCAGCGCCTACCGGATCGGGGCTCGCGTGACCTGGCGTCGTGCCGCCGCGGCGGGTGAGGAGGCCGGGCTGGAGCCGGCGACGCTGTATCTGCTGGCCGAGTCGATCTTCGCGTACATCGACGTGCTTTCGGCCGAGTCGGCAGAGGGGCACGCGCTCGAGCGCACGGCGATCGCCGGCGCCGCAGAACTGGCTCGCCGGCGCCTGGTGCGGCTGCTCGTACGGGAGCCGCCGGCACCGGTCGAGGCGGTTCGCGAGGCGGCCCGGGTCGCGAGCTGGGAGCTGCCGCGGACGGTCGCGGCCGTGGCGATCGAGGGTCAACACGCGGGGCGCGCGCTCGCGCTCCCGACCGATGCCATCTCCGAGGCGATCGGCGAGCTCACCTGCGCGCTGGTCCCCGACCCGGACGGTCCGGGCAGGCGCGGCGAGCTGGAGCGCGCGGTGTCCGAGGCCGGCCAGCGGGCCGGCCTCGGAACAACCGTCGCCTGGCCCGACGCCGCCCTCAGCTTTGCCCGCGCCCGGGCCGCCCTGGCGCTCGCGAACGGCGCCGCCGGCGGCCTCGTGAGCGCGAGGGAGCGAGCGGGCGAATTGCTGCTCGCCGGCGATCGCGCCCTCGCTGCTGAGTTCGCCGCCGACCGGCTCGCGCCGCTGGCGCGCCTGTCGCCGGGGTCGCGTGAGCGCCTCGGCAAGACGCTCGCGGCATGGCTAGCCGAGCAGGGCCGGCTTGGCCCGACCGCGAGACGTCTCGGGATTCACCCCCAGACGGCGCGCTACCGGCTGGCGCGGCTGCACGAGCTGTTCGGCCAGGAGTTGGACGACGGCGAGCAGCGGTTCTGGCTGGAGCTGGCACTTCGGCTCGCCGACGAGCGTCGCTAGTGTGACTGAGGATGGTGCGCTCGGAGGCGGTGCTCCGGCGGCTGGTGCTGGTGATCGGCGCGGTCGTCTTCCTCGACACGATGTTCTACGCCGTGATCTCGCCGCTGCTCCCGCAGCTGACCCACGAACTGCGGCTCTCGAAGCTGTCGGCGGGGGTGATGACCGCCGGCTATCCGATCGGGATGCTGGTCGCCTCGCTGCCCGGGGGGATCCTCGCCGCCAGGGTCGGGCCGCGGTTGACGGTGATGCTCGGCCTGGCGCTGCTGGCGTGCTCGACGGTCGCCTTCGGGCTCGTGCACTCGGCGCCGCTGCTCGACCTGGCGCGGGTGCTCGAGGGCGTCGGCGGCGCCTGCTCGTGGGCCGGCGGGATCGCCTGGATCGTCGCCGAAGCGCCGGCCGAGCGCCGGGGCGAGATGATCGGGAAGGCCGTCGGCGCGGCCGTCGGCGGCGCTCTGTTCGGCCCCGCGATCGGCGCGCTCGCGAGCTTCACCGGACGCGCGGTGCTGTTCTGCGCGCTGGCTGCGCTCGCCGTCGGGTTGATGGCGCTGACGCGAACCCTCCCGGATGACCGCGAGAGCTCCACTCAGGGCATCCGGACGGTGCTCGCGGCGATCGCCCGGCGACCGATGCCGGTGGCGCTGTGGCTGATGCTGCTGCCGGCGCTCGGCTCGGGGGTCCTCAACGTTCTGGGGCCATTGCGGATGCACCACTTCGGCGCCGGCGCGGCCGCGATCGGAGCCACCTGGCTGGTGGCGGCGGGGCTCGAGGCGCTGGTCGCGCCGGTTGTCGGCCGCCTGTCGGACCGGCACGGCCGGATCGTCCCGCTTCGGGCCGGACTCGCCGCGACCGCGGTGATCCTGGCCTGCTTCACGCTCCCGGGCAGCGCGGCGTCGCTGGCCGTCGTGATCGTCTGCACCGCGGTCGGGCTGGGCTTCTTCTGGGCGCCCGCGATGGCGCTGCTGTCAGACGCGGGCGAGGCCGCCGGCCTCGATCACGCGCTCGGCGCGGCGCTGATGAATCTCGCCTGGGCCGGCGGCGTGATTCTGGGCGCGGCCGGCGGCGGCGCGATCGCCAAGTCCACCGGTGACCTGGTCCCGACCGGGGGGATCGCGGTGGTCTTCGCGCTGACCGGCCTGGCCCTGCTCAGGCGGCGGCCTGCGGCTCAGAGTCGGGCTCTGGGTCAGCCGAGTCGCGCCGGCTGACGGCGGCCGTGACAGGAGCCTCGTCGCCGGCGATCTCGTCGTGCCACACGTACACGATCGGGATCATGTACCTGCCCGTGTAGCGGGCGCGGAACTCGATCAGCTCCGGACCCTCCCAGTACCGGTACCAGTCGTCCTTGGAGTCGAACCAGACCATCTGCAGGATCCGGTAGGCGTCGTCCTGCGAGCGCTGCACGCTGTAGCGGGTTGCGCCGTACTGCATCGCGACCGGAGCGGCCATCTCGGTGATCCCGTCCGCCAGCGCGTCGCCGCGGAACAGAGTCCCATACCACTGGATGTGAATGACACCCGCCATCGCGCCGATCTTACCCGGATGCCCGCGTCAGCCGGCGGCGGTTGCCCTCGAGCCGCCGCAGCTCGTGCTGGAGGACGCGCCAGGATTCGAGCTCGGCGCGCTCGTAGGCCTCGCCGGTGAGCGACTGGAGGGTGTCGCAGTAGGCCTTCCAGGCACGCCGGGTGCCCTCGTCCAATTCATGCAGCTGCTCCGTGGGGGTGGCACTCGTGGTCACGAACGACTCCTCCTGGCTTGGTACGCGGATCCTACCCGCGGCGACTAAACCTAGTCGGAGAACGGCAGCGCCACGACCGTTCCGGAGCCGTCGTCGCCGGCGGCGACGACGGTCCCGATCGGCGCTTCGCGCCTGACCAGGGCCAGGGCGATCG